>Ga0307372_10003007_pt1 | contig 27384 bp, 24 predicted proteins | sample OX1MG_FD_202533 | JGI IMG/M metagenome (GOLD analysis project Ga0307372, IMG submission 202533) | Soil microbial communities from Risofladan, Vaasa, Finland - OX-1 | ecosystem: Environmental > Terrestrial > Soil > Coastal area > Acid sulfate soil | place: Finland: Risofladan, Vaasa | collected... | reverse complement strand
GCCTTATCATATCTTTCATGCATTTATTCTGTGAGTTTTTGCTTCTACTAATGCAACCTCGATTGGCCTGTGAAGCGGCTTTATAAGCTTATGATAGATTTTTGCACGTATCCTGGCCCTACCTCTCCTACAATCAGGCAATGGAGCGATTCCCTATTCAATAGTATCTACTATTATATTCTCATACATATTTTATTGTTCATGCCCGCTACTTTGCCCCTGGTGACAGCTTAAGTAGCTCTACCCCTATAACGTATATTGCTGTGAAACAGAGTGCTATGCTGGCTGACCTCACCATCTATACGGCGGATCAGCATTTCCCAGCTCACATTCTCACTCGACAGGCGTCCCAGCGGTTTCTCGCACTTTTCCCACGTGTCCCACATGGAGCGCCGCCTACTTCTTCTCCATTACAATCATCCGCCCCTTCGATAGCGCAACATCCCCAGTGGAACGCCGCGCCAACAACACCAATTCAAGTATCAGGAAAGAAGAAACCACCGATCTGGGCATACATTGTTTCAATAGTCGCTGTGCTCGCCTTCTGCGGATGTATTGGCTCCTTTATGGTCAATGCGTTTCCCGGCCCAGGCGCAACTACACAAACACCGCCAGCCTCGCCAACAAGCGGACATGTGGTGACACTTGCTGCCACTGTTACGAAAGCGCCACCAACAAAAGTACCAACCGAGAAACCAACGCCCAGACCTACGCCAACGCCGAAACCAGTACCGACGCAGCCACCAGCTCCACCGCCCACGCAACCACCGTCCTGCAACGGGATTAACGGTAATCCCTGGTGCTACAATTTCAGTCCCGGCACCTTGATTTACACGCCACCATCCGGGTTCTGTAATTATTTCAACTGCATTCCCAGCTTCTACGGTTCTGATGATCCCGGCGATGGGTACATCAACGAATGTGCCGACGGGACGTATAGTCAGTCCGGTGGGGAGCGCGGCGATTGCTCGTATCATGGCGGCGAAATGCGGCCACTCTATGCTCATTAAGAAAAGAACCGGAACCTCTGTACGAGGTGCTTGAGTGGTTTTCTGCATGGGGTCACCATATCAAATGGGGAAAAACATACGCTAAGCAGACAACAAGATGATTTTGAGGGAAAATTTGCTCAGAAGTGTTCATTTTGCTGCGAATACGTGTACTCTGTGCGGCCTGATGAGGAAGAGCAATGAGATGGGGAACCTCTCACTCGAAGATGTGACTCACGGCATAAGTTGGCCGCGGTGGCCAGGATAAGGGTTTTTGGGCAATTTCCTCAACACGTTTTCAGAATTTGATTGCTGTCCCCATAACAGCAGCATAGAAATAAGAGCTTGTTTCTGAAATACTGAAATGCACTCCTATTACACCATCTGCTCCCAAACCCACTGCTTGAGCCTCAAGCTGCTGTAACGCACTCGCCATTGCCGCATACCATGACTGAATGATCTTATGCTCTGAGGAACCAGACTGAAATTCATACCCAATACCAAATAATACCCGCAAAGGTCTATACGCTCTTCCAACAAGATTTGGTTCGGTGGTGAGAAACATATGTATCCTCCCAATCCAAAATTTCCTCTACCCTTGTAGCGCAAAAGCTTACGGCGCATACTCATTGAGACCAGTAGGAGCGTTTCGTAATATTTCCATTCCCTTTGGGGAATTCATAGAAACGCCATGTTGTTCACTGAAATCTCGTCGCATCCAATATATATCTAATGCTGCTTGCTGTGCTGGCGACATAGGTTGTGGTGGCCCTACAGGTCCTTGGAAAGAAGTAGATCTATTACGAGCGTGTACCGCACGATAGTGTTGCCTACGCCTACTTGCATTAATAAATGGGAAGATAATCCTGATGAGAAGTAGTACAACCCCTATCCAGAGAAGAATCATTATGTAATGCCCTTTCATGTGTCTTTTACAATGGTGTACAGTTCAGATTATTAAGGCTTAACTAACTTACCTTAGTTAAGCCATGATAGCAAACAAGTGGTGTGGTGTCAATACAGCTCATCTGCTATCACTCTCGGCAGTTCATTACTCAACACTTGCGCCCGATCTGGAGACTGCATACGCCTGCTCGTCAAACGTTTCAATGTGGCAGCAGGGGTGTACCAGGAAGAATAGAGAGAATGATAACACCTGACCAGAACGAAATACTCTGGTCAGGTGCCTGGCGTGCCGATAGGAGCTATTGGCTCAGGTCAGGGTGGCCACCATTCCGCACACAATATTTGCTAAGGCCGCTAACAGAAACTCAAGGAGCGCAAGCACAAACACTTGCCCCTGATGCATCACATGTCTCATAGGCTTTTCCTCCTCGCTACTTGCCATACGTTGTACTGCTTGCGTAAGAATAAGAAGACCCAGCATGATGATTGCGTGACGGGAGTCGAACCCGTAGGCCGCTGACCCTGACCTGAACCAACACCTCCCATGTAATATAGACGTAAATCGCCAGCCCCAACCAAAAATGATTAGAACACTACTTATGTACCATTCAACGAAGCAAATGCAAACTCGTAACACAGGAATTTTCTTCTTGACATGTGGCAGATAGGAGGGATATAATAAAAACAAGGACAGCATACTGTCCACCAGATGAGCTATCAAGCCACGGGAACAATCCGTGGTTTTTTGTTTGAACGAACAGATATCACCCATCAACGAGGGGAAGCCACAAAGCCACGGATTTTCGTCTTCCGTGGCTTTGCTCGTTTCAGGAGAACATATGGGTTTTTCCCAATGGGTCGAAATTGGGTGCGTGATAGTTCAAACCCTGGTAACAGTTACATCTTTTATTGTAATGATGAAAGATCGTAAAGGGAAGATGTAACAAGAAAAGGGCGAGTAGCCAATACTGCTCGCCCTTTTCCTTATCAGGGTAGTGTTATGGGCCAAGAGGGGTAGTGCTACCCCCTTTACGCTGACCAGCGCAGCATCTTCATCCTGCGACTAATGTATGATTTTACCGTCCCTTTCGGAAGGTTGAGTTCGTCGGCAATCTGCGGATAGGTGCGCTTCTCAACGTAATGCAGGCGCACCGCTGTTCGATACGGCTCACGCAGTTTGTCTATATAGGGGTACCAACATTTTTCCCCAGCAAAATCCCCTCTAAGCAAGAGAAGATTTCAGATAATTGAGGAGTATTTAACAGAGAAAGAGGTAGGGCCAGGATACGTGCAAAAATCTATCATAAGCTTATAAAGCCGCTTCACAGGCCAATCGAGGTTGCATTAGTAGAAGCAAAAACTCACAGAATAAATGCATGAAAGATATGATAAGGCGGCTTTTATGACATTTCCTGGATAGTTTCGTGAGCCATATATGAGAAGATTTGTACGCTCTGATAGATTTTTGCACGTATCCTGGCCCTACCTCAGAAAGATGCATTTATGAGGTCCCTTTTGGCTATTTAGAGGCGAGGAGCAGCCGTTTTCTACGGAACATATCGATCTTGGTCGCATGTCTCGCTGGTTTGAGAGCCAATGCATCTCTTGAAATTCATTTACATCATCTTCTACCTGTATTGTCGCCTCCTTAGATGTAAATCCCAACATTAAGCGGCTCATGGCCACTTCGGGGGCTTACTGCTTGTTTGTCTGGAATAATATTGGTAAACAGTGATATAGTCCTTTCCAGAAGCGTCTTTCATCACTAAGAATGAGGTCATGATGGAAGGGACATCCTTGTTTTCCCTGCCGGAGGGGATGCTCGTTGAGCACATCCAGATCACTGAAAACAGTATTGTCGTCGAGGTCGTTGCCACCTCCCTCACGTCGCGTTGCCCGCTTTGTTCTGAAGCATCGGAATCGATCCATTGCCACTATCGCCGGGTCCTGCGTGATGTTCCCTGCGCAGGCCGTCGCGTTCAACTCTTCCTGACCGTGCGCAAATTTTCCTGCCGTAATCCCCTGTGTCAGCGCAAAGTCTTCGCTGAGCGCATCCCTACCTTTATGGAACCATGGGCCAGGATGACGATCCGCTACTGCCAGCAGATCACTTCCATTGGACTGGCCACCTGTGGCAAAGGGGGAGCCAAGCTCGCCGCCCGTTTGGGCATGCAGACCACTCGCCAGACGATCCTGCGCCGCATCATGGATCTTCCCGATCTCCCTCCTGGCTCTATCCTCTACCTTGGAATAGATGATTTTTCATTCAGACGTGGCTACCGATTTGGTACGATCCTGGTGAATCTGGAGAACAGGCGGGTGGTGGATCTCTTACCTGATCGGGAAGCGGACTCCTCGGCAGCCTGGATGCGCCAGCATCCAGATCTCATGGTGGTCAGCCGGGATCGGGGAGGGGAATATGCCTCTGCCGCGCAAGAAGGCGCTCCCCAGGCCATTCAATGTGCGGATAGGTTCCATTTGCTGAAGAATCTGCGAGAGGCCTTGGAGGGACTGCTGGCACGCCATCTGGCAGCGCAGTGCAAACGTGAGACACAAGCCATCCTTGATGAGCAGGCACCCGTTTGGCAACCCACCCGAGCCACCCGATCCTCCCCAACACTCTTGCGCCTTCAACAAAGTCGGCGTGAGGAGCGTCTGGCTCACTATGAGCAGGTCATTGCTTTGCGAAAGCTCGGCCTGAGTCAGGCCGCTATTGCCCGACAGGTTGGAATAGGAGCCAGTACGGTACAGAGTTGGCTGGCTGCGGGAGCGTTTCCCGAACGCAAGCCGCGTGAGCAGGGGAGCCGCCTTGATCGCTATCTGCCCTACCTGTTTGAACGTTGGGAAGACGGCAACCACAACATGGCGTGCCTTTTTCGAGAACTGGTGGAGCAAGGCTACAAGGGTTCTTATGAGAGTGTCCGTGACAACCTGGTCCGGTTGCTTCCAGAAGGGCGGAAAATTCCCCGAGACTCCCCATCGAAGGCACCAACTCTTGCTCCTTCACGACAAGCTTCTTTTCTGTTTCTTCGTCGACCTGAAAAATTGCGTACTGAAGAGCAGGAAACGCTGGCCAAGCTTCGTGAGCTTCACTCAGAGGTTGATCTGGCCTATGACCTGGTTCAGCAATTTGCCCAGATGTTGCGCACTCGCACGGGGGAGCACCTCGATGCCTGGCTTGACCAGGTAGTAAACAGCAAGCTTCCTGAACTCCAGTCTTTTGCCGCTGGAATCGAGAAAGACAAAGATGCTGTGAAAAATGGCCTCACCTGGCCGATCAACAACGGTATGGTCGAAGGGCATGTAAACAAGCTCAAACTCATCAAAAGGCAAGGGTATGGCCGGGCAGGATTTCCGCTGCTGCGCAAGCGAGTCCTTCATGCGTTGTAGCAAGGAAGGTGAAGTTTGGACTTTTCAGATGGCGAAATCATTCCGTTCGATTCGATAGAAACTCTTGGTCTGCCCGTGATCCTCTTTATCATGAAGGTAGGTCATCCCTATCTTTTCCATGACTCGAGTCTCATTGCAGATTAGTAACTACCTGGTCAATAATGAAGCGTTCTCAAGGGAGTTTCAGAACTGTTACTCAGGCTTAACACCGATATATAAGCCTCGGCCTATCAAACCTTCTTCATCATAGGTCACATCTAAGCCAGCTAGTTTGAAGGCATTCAAATACTCATCAACTGAGTGCATTGCTTCTTGATGATGTTCAACAAACTTCTCAATTTTCCTTGGACGACCAACCATGTGATGCATGTAGAGGTCTACAATTTTGCCATGTCGTTCAACCGTAGTCATGCGAGCAATCTTTAATTCTGGCTCATCAACAAACTCTGCCCAGATACGGCCTTCTCTCAACTGCTCAGGTCGTAACCAGGGTTCAACTATCAACACTCCGCCTGGCTTGAGGTGTTTCGCCATAGTCGTAACAGCCCTATTCACCTGTTCAATGTCTAGTAATTCACCAATGGCACTAAATAAACAGGTGACCACATCATAGTGCTTCCCAGTATCAAAGTTTGTCATATCGGCATGGTACAACTTGACGTTGGGGAGTCGTTCTCTCGCAACTGCAAGCTGACCTGGACTCCAGTCCAGCCCTTCAACTTGATACCACCGTTGGAATGCCTCGGCATGAAGGCCTGTACCACAAGCCACATCTAAAAGCTCATTGCCAGCACTTTTTCTCTGCTCTTGGACTATTCCATGAACTTGCTCAGCTTCTTTGACATAGTCTTTCTTAGACAAATACACTGCGTCATAGGTTTCAGATGATTTTTCGTACTTAGACATGTTTACACATCCTCATTTTTGTCACAATGGATACTTTTAATATGTGTCACCCATCATATGAGTCGGTGTCAGAGATTCCTCCAAAAAATACGTCTCTTCAGGGGCTTGCTTTGAATAAAGCAGGAAGAGCTATCCTTCCTCATTGTACAATCTTTTCACTCAAGTCACTCCAATACTCTCTCTGTTGAATCATGGCAAGCAGACTGTAAGCCCCCGAAGTGGTCAAGAGCCAGTTTAATGTTGGGATTTACACCTTAGAGGGGTTTTGCTGGGAAAAAATGTTGGGGATCTGAATCCCAAAGTTGCGCCTGCTGAGGGCATTATCTGTCGCTGTTGCCAGGACGATTGAGGCGTTCGGACTGAGCGGCGATACCATCAACAATCCACCGATCCACATTATCAATGATAACCTTCTTAGACTGTCTGCTTGCCCTCCACTGGACATATGCTCTCAAAATATCTCGTACAATATTCTCACACTGCCGAAGGAACTCATAGATAGACGTTTTCATCCCAACCTGTTCCAACTTCTTGCGTTCCTTCTCGAGATCGGCCAATTGTTGTCCATTGTGGACAATGGCACTGCGGATATTGTACATCACTTGCAGGAATGCCTTGCTTTTGTGTGGTTCCCAGTCCTTTGCGCCTGCCATTGCTAGTACGGTTGTCCCTCGCAATACAAACCTGTACTTTAACTCTGTATCTTGCTTATCAAACAGAATGCTTTCAAGTGCAATGGCCAAGTCAATGACTCGATCATCACCTCTGTTGCGGAGATATGACTGATTGAAACGCCCTAGAGCCAGCGTGAGATCACCATAATTCTGCTCTATGTATCTCTGTGATTGCTGTTTTCCTGCTCCTTGCTGTGGCCGGGGATGGAGCGTACATAACGCATCAAGCAGCATTTGCACTGTCGGTACATCCTCTTCTGTAAGGATATATTTTGGCCCATGTCCTCGGAGGATGAGATCATTACGGATATGCATTGAAGAATGTAACCCTGTTGTACGAGGAAGGCCATTCGTCTGAAATATTGCATGGATACCCACATCACCTGCCTTCACCAGACGCAAAGCAGTGAGGATATCTAACGCTTCAATTTCAATTTCTTCACTTTCTTCACTGTAACCTATTCCATGCTTCGGAGCAATATGAGAGCCAATGAGCTTAAACCCTGCCTTATGAAAGTCGTTGATGTCTGTCTGTTTTGGTGTAGCTGCTGCAAACGACAGGTCAGTACTATTCGTCTGATTCCAGACGTCCGTTTTTTCCTCCATTGTAAATGGAGCAAGTTGCAAATGAGGACTTATTTGCGTTGCCTGTCGGATAGTGCCTGTTGATTGGAGTAATGGGATAGTAACGTTCCAGAGAGCGTCTGCACTCGTCCATCTTTTTTGGAAATGCACGTAGCTGGTAAGTATCTGTTCCTGAGTTGGCTGAAAAGTCTTTGTCTGTTCAAGGACATCAAACACTGGAAATACCAGTTCGCGATGTGCGAGATGGATAATATCGTCTTGGGTAAGTTCATCGGGATAACCCCGAAATGCAGGTTGTTTCCATGTCTCCCAGTGTTTTTGCGCATACATAACAGTCTCTTCTGATGTCCAGAACGGATGAGAACGGTGGTACAAAACTAGGAAGAAATAATCATTTTTGAACTCGTTCTGAAGACTGAGCCCTACCTCTTGAAATTCCACACGTTGATGGAAGCGTTGCGGTATTTCTACGGCATCTGTCCATTCTTCTAAAAGAGCCAGAAGCGTTCGGGCAAAGCGAATATAGAGGTCTTCTAACGTTTTTTCATCATCCTGACTGATCTGGTTTTCCATTGCCATTGTTCATTTCCCCGTATAATTGTTTGCCCGATTATGCCAGAATGATTGAAGCAGGTCAATACAACAGCCTTTTTGTTGACTGTCAGTCACAGTTATATGGTACGTCGTATCTTTTCGATGATTCCGCACCAACAGGCCCTTAACGTTGGAAAATGTCCATCTACTACGGGAACCCCTACCAGGAAACCGCTGTAGGAGCGGATGAAGAATTTCAAAATACTCTGCTGAAGAGCTTGGATCACCAAATGTGAGCCAGACTCGCAGAATTCTGGGATTTACATCTAGTCAGATATCAAGCGGGTCTTGCGAATCATCCACATCTCCCCCAGGCTCCCAGGGAAAGGGTTGTTTGAATGAAGAACAACTCCACCGCACTCCACAGTTTCGACAGGTCTGTTGAGGAACTTCTCCTGGCGGTGGTGGATCCCATCGGTTTTGTTCCTCGCACGCCAACTCTTTGGTCAGGACATCACCCAGCCATTCTAAGACATCATCATCGTCGTCGTCGGTAACAGGTACCTGATAGAGTGCCTTGGGGGGACGTGCTGTGAGAGGTGTTTTCTTCACTAACTCTCGCATAAAATACAGCGCCGTCTCTTGAGGAGTCTCGTTGAAGCATCGCCGGTAGAGAAATGCATACAACTTCATCTGCTGCTCGTATGACCGAAGTTCAGGGCTCCCTCTTTGTGGGGCCCTCCCTGTTTTATAATCCCACAAAGCAATGCCCGGCTGCCTGTTTCCTTGCTGAAGAAAGACCACATCTACCGTTCCTTCCAACAGGATTGGCCCTCCTGGAGCCTGTTCCCATACCCAACTGAGAGGCACTTCGGCAGCCTGGATGCGCGGATACAGCCAGGCCGCTTCAAGCGTATGGAATGTCGAAATCATATGTCGGAGTTGCTCACGTTGGTCGGGGAAAAGCTGTGGCAGTCCTTGCAACCGGGTCGCTTCTTCTACAATCCGGCACTCTTCCAGCACCGTCTGCTCGTCAGGTATCCAGTGAGTATCTCCCTGAAGCTGGGAAGCCAGATAGCGTCCATGCAAGTGCTTGATAGTTCGATGCAAGATCCGGCCCATCACAGCTGGTGGGGTGTGCGAGGGATAGCGTCCTTCCGAGAAAAAACGTGCACTGCGTGGACACAGATTGAACAAGATAAGATCAGTCACTGCCTGTTGACGAGGTCGATCCTGTTTCTCCCTTGTACGAATGTGCACCCCCTGCGCTGCCAGCCTAAGAGCTGGATTAGTCCCAAAGTCCATGTTGTTGCACCCCTTTTCTTTTCTTATCAGGCCAGACCTCGATCCGCTGACGAAACCAATCTGCATCTGTTCCTAAACCAATAGCAGGTGGTGAGTTTTTCAGATGCCCGTCAACTATTAGCAGCAGCAGCAGCATTTGAGTGCGCGAATACGCCACATAGTGGAGACGCACGAGATCTTGAACAGCCCGCTCCTCGTCATTGCCTCCAAGAAAAAGGTCGTGTTGAGCAGCTTGCTCCTTGGTCAGGTCTTGCCGGAAAGGGAACACATCCCGTTCTAGCTGATGTTCCGCCTTGGGGAAAGCCTGATTCTGCTTATCCACAACCACTGCGACGACGGGAAACTCAAGTCCTTTAGCACTGTGAATCGTGAGCAGTGACAGAGCATCAGAGGAGAGCCGAGGAATACGCTCCTCCCCTCGCTGCAGATGTTCCTTTTGGATGCCCTCCACCAGAATGCTATACAGACGTCGCATCCACCACCCTGCCACGCGCCTCTTTCCCACTCCTCCTGGCACTTCTTCCAGCGGAATATGATACCCATGCTCAACAATCCGGTCATATGCGTCGAGAGTCTGAATCAACGTTTGTACCGCCGTCTCAACCTCTTGATTTTGTTCTATGGCAGCGATGCAAGGCTGGGCATTGAGAATCCGCTGCGCCAGTTTCACCAGCGACATGGAAGATGCGGCCTTCTCTTCTGTCAACAGCCAAGTATTGATCTGACGTGCCATCTGAGCCAGAACCGGCTCGGCCTGGGCGGCTTGTCGGCACTGCTCGACATACGTAGCATTGGCCGCAGCAAAACTACCTGGAAGAAGATTTTTTGAGCGATCCAAGGCGAGAAAAAGCGTACCAAGTATTTGCTGATACACCTGCTGTTCTTTATATAAAAAAAATCCCGCCGTTGGAATTCCCTGCTGTTGGAGTTCACTGATATAGGTCTGGGCTGCTTCTCCTTTGACGCTATGAGCTAACAAGGCACAGTCGGTATACGATTCAATCACTCCCTGCTCCTTGAGCAAACGTAGGGTAGTCACAAAGTTGCATGCATTCTCCTTTGTATCCTTCCCTATGATAGCCACTACAGCTGGCGCAGTTGGGTGTGAAGAAGGCTGAGCACGCAGACGAACTTTCTTAGCTACCCGTGCGTTGGGCAGCGACATGTGTGGATGAATCGAAATATGATCATTACACCAATCCACAATAGCTGGCTGTGAGCGATAGTTTTCCACAAGAGAGAGTTGGCGCACCGAACATTCCGACCAGGCAAGCTGGCATTCCTCGGCAAAGTGAACCAGACAGCCAACAGTTCCTCCCCGAAAACGATACAGGGCCTGATCGTCATCTCCTACCACGCACAAATTATGAGGAGGGGTAGCCGCCAAGGCACGATAGAGAGCCGCCTGCAAGGGGTTGGTATCCTGATATTCATCAACAACGACGTACTGGATGCTTTGTACCCATGCATTTCCCTCCGGAGAATGCAAAAGCTCAAGGGCCTGTTGCTGTATGAGGGTTTGATCAGTAAAATGTCGCTCATGAAGCGCGTCCTCATATTCCTCAACAAATTGGATGAGTCTCTTGTAGATAGGCCGAGCACTGGCAAAGCGGGCGCGGTCTACCTGGTCATTGAGAAGACGTTCATATGCTGAGGTAAATATCTTCACCCATTGCCACCGTGGAGGGAGGGAGCGGTAAGACTTTTTGTCTATCCAAGATGCGAGTTGACGGTCAAGTTCGTTAAGTTCATTTTGGTTATCCTTGTTGCCAAAACTGCTCGTGGTATAGATAAAAAAGGCTTGCTCGAGTGCTCCAAGCAGTTGGCGATGACGGTAGCGGCTCCCTGGCATCTCGGTGAGTATATCCCAGCAAAGACTGTGTAAGGTTCCCAACCGCACTTGAGACAGGTCAATAGCTCTGAGCCCAGGAGATTCCGTACTAAGCCGGGAGAGCGCCTCTTGGAGTCGCAGTCTCAGTTCTTCCGCTGCCTTGCGTGTGAAGGTTGTCAATACGATGGCCGATGGTGCTACATGACACACACACAGCAGAAAGAGGACACGCAGAATAAGCGCATAGGTTTTGCCTACACCAGGGCCTGCGGTGATCTGGAGAGGACCATCCGCATGGTCCATGATAGCAAGCTGTTCAGGATTTGGAGGTTTTCCCGCAATAGATGCCCAGGCACCTAGAAATTCCTCACGAGTCATATATTCCCCTTTTCCACGCTTCGCCAGATCCTAGACACTGAGCAGCCAACGCCCGATAAGCCCTTCAATCTCCCAGCGCCGGAACTGAATACTCACCCCTGAGTATATCGGCTTTTCTGGATGAGCGCAAGAGAAATCAAGGAAAAAAGGGTAAAATGGGCTAAGTTCACTTTCCAGACAGGAAGTATGTAGCTCTATCCCCATAACATAAGCAGCGACCAGCATAATTGTACCGGTTCCGCCCATTTCACCCGTGGTACACTACACACACTGGATGAACACGAGAGGGGGGCTGGACAAGGCACCCTCTCAGCAGTACAAAAACGGGCGTTTTTGTACTGACTGCTACTACACCGGCACGCTCAGGGACGATTCTGGGCGTTTTTTTGAGAGAGGCCGATTGGCATAAGGTCGCCGAAAACCATTCACCCGCGAGACAGGAAATGATGTATACTCGTTGGCAAAGAAGCGGTTAGAAGGGAAAGGCGATAACGACAGACGATTCTAACGCTAAGGGTTTGAACATGACAATGATCTTAACCTGCCTTACAAAAGACTTCACCGTGCAGGCAAGCGACCGACGACTTTCTATCGTAGACGGCAATAAGGTGCGTCTGGAAGATGATCACAGCAACAAGGCACTCGTTTACAAGAAACAATTTGTGTTCGCTTACACAGGGCAGGCAAAGATACCTGTTCGAAAAAATGGGCAGTATACTTATATGTCTACCATTGACTGGGCAACAGAGCAGTTATCTAAGGGTAAGAATCTGGAGGATGCTGTCTACAACTTGAAATACCGAGCAACCGAACTTATGGACTCAAATCAGATACGGAAGCTTCCTGGCTATAAAAGGCGGATCGCGTTTGTGGGTGCCGGATTTGATGAGATCGAGAGGGGGAGCAAGAGAATCCGCAGGCCACTTCGCGTTATGATGGCCCTTGAGTATTAATGGAACGGAAAACCACGCTAAGGAATTTGCTCTTTTGTGACAGTGATGAAGGGATACGACAAGGATTCCTATAAGCTGCTCAAGTCATGGAAACAGCTTTTGCCTCTCCACGTAGGACGCGCCAAGCGTCTTTGCAAGCAGCAGTCATTTCGGCAAAAGCCCTCTGCTGCCAGCAGAGACTGACCGTCACCTGGAAGTAATGTTCTGGGTCCCATTCCACCCCAAAGAGCATACAGCGTAAAGAGCCATATGCCATGCTCTCGTCGGAAGATTCCAGCATACGCTCTTCGCAGTAAGCTTTGAGGCGTGCCACTGCTGCATCCATGCGAGCAAACGTTGGTTCACGCTCACTGAGTCGCTGCCATTGTTCCTGGTTCCTTTTCCCAATCGCCTCTAGATAGGTATGAAGCGTGTTGAGCCGCTCTGGATTGATGAAGGATGAGGGAAGTTCATGAATAAAAGAAGAAGCCTTCGCGGCATTGCAACTGCTACACGATGGAACAGCGTTACTGTGTATTGATCCACCGCCAGACGCGAGAGGCTGAAAGTGGTCAATCGTCCATGCTCGAGCGCTGCCGCAGTACGCACACCGCTGATCAAAAAAATCAAGGGAACGTTGCCAGTCGAGTGCGGTGAGGGTTCCTGCCAATCCTCTCTCACGAGAACGTTTGTTGCAGGCCGCTACTTGTTTTGCTAGTGCTGAGACCATATTCCTCCCTGGATACATCTCTTTATCGCCATACTCCTGATGAGGATGTATCTTTAGCGTTGCTCACGCAGCTTTCGTTTGTTGACATAGGTGTTAAGAGCAAAGTGGTTCGTATATCCCAGCAAGCTGGCGATCTTGCGAACAGAAAGTCCCAACGAGAGCAATTCCGTGATGCGCGGAAGGTCGGCATCAAACTTGCTTTTCTGAATCGTTCCTTTTGGCTTTCCTAGCGTGACCCCCTGGCTTTTCTTCGCGCTTAACGCTTCCTTTGTTCTCATGCTCATGAGATCACGCTCCAGCTCTGCCAAGAGAGAAAAAACCGTCACGATAATCTTTGAACTCATATCATGCTGGCCGGAGCTAAGATCGATATGCTGTTTTAAAGCAAGCAGCCGGATGCCACGCTTGACCAGTTCATTCACCAGCGCTATTATTTCGGCGGTGTTGCGTCCCAGCCTCGAAAGCTCGGTGACGATAAGGGTATCGCCTTCCTCTAATCGTTGCAGTGCTTCATCAATACGCCTTTGCGCGGCAGTCTTCCTGCTCGTGATGGTGATGGAAATAAAATCATCAATCTTGATGTCTTTGAGCCTGGATGCTTCAAGGATCTCATGTCTTTGGTTTTTGACATCCTGCTTGTCATCGGATACGCGAATATATGCGAGCGTTTTGCTCATCGTTACCTCTGTCTCCTCTTAACCTTTTTATGCCCACAAAGAGTATACAGTTTGTTGTGGTTTTACACAATATATGACGTGCCAAAGTGTCTATGTCATAACGGTCGTTAATACTTTCCACTCCCCACAGGTCATACTTTGGAGCAAGAACCTTTCTTGCCCTGCTGGTGTAAGGAGATTCATTCAAGCAGCGTCCGTTTAACGGTGGTATAACAGACATCTCTTCCAACTGAGAGGACCCCTTTCTGTTCAGATCACTCCATCTCGTCGTTCAAAACTGTTTCCTTCACCAGAGCTTCTTGGATATGCTTCTGCCTCTTTTGCCCAAGCGGAAAACGGGGAATGTTGGGAGGCTACTTTGAGTCGCTTGCTGCTGTAATTATTCATGAAGTACTGAATACTATTGTATCGTACAGAATAGTATTGTGTGGTACAGGGCAGTATTGTCTCTGTACATATGCCTGGAATTTGGTAGCTATCTGTTGTTAGCAACGTGACCTGTGAAGACTGTCTCCTTTGTAGCGGTACAAATGTAGCAGGAGGCAGTGTTATCCCTCTATCACTTCTTGCTTACGCGAGATGTTATGAACCGAAGCGAAAACCGCCAGTGTGTGGTTCTCCCTGACGACGACCATCGTAGAGCAAGGAATCAAAGGTTCCAGTCATCGATCAGGGTCATATATTCGCCCCACTTGTCTGTTCGCCGACCAACAACAGTCCGTGATCCATTCAGGCGCATGTCCCAACACGCAAGATACCTTCGTGGTGGGAAGAGCGTTTTGATATGGAGAACGCCCTCACTCATTCCTCCCTCCTGAGAAGAAAAAGAGAGGGAAGCTGCTTGCATTGCCTGATTCAACTCGTCTTCTTGTGGATGAGAAAGATTACCGATACGAATCATTGTGAGGGTTGCTGACGTGGTTATGAGCGCCTGGTTACTGGAGGCCTTGACGCGCAGTCCGCTGGCGTTCGTATCTCGCGACGATGCAGACGTCACCAGGCTGGCGGGAGATGCCGTTACTTCAGCAACGCTGACAGATTGGCGGAAACGGGGCCTGTTACGATACGCGACCAGGGATCGTCCTGATATTCACAGGTGGTGCCGATTCTGCTGGCACGGGCTGTTGATAAGCGGGAGAATCGCTTTTTACCTGCTACACAGGCTGAGCCATCACAATGGATCTGCTTCCGACAGGACGCGCCAGGGCTTTCACCGCATCCCTGTTCTTTGCTCCCGTCAGAAGATGTACCGGCCTCGGCCATTTTGTGGACACCGTGGACAGGGCTGTTTGGGATGGTGGGTGGATGCGCATTAATACGAATGGAGCCATTCGTTTTGCCGGAGTCGTACAGGACGCGCAGCAACTGCGCTGGCGCGTCAGTCTGCCAGATATTCAGCTCTGGGATCCGGTCGTGGCTGCGTTGAACGTGCCATTGGCAGACATGGATTCCGAGATCATCCAACTGCTGGCGACGCTCACATTCATGCGTTTTGCCTATGTGTCTTTACCGAGAGTGGGGCTTAAGAATGGCAGCGTGCTTGCTGTACGTACCATGCAACCAGCTGACCTCCCTGTGTCTGTGAGTAGTCACCGCATTGATTTCTATGCATGGGCAGGCGGCGATCCATTTTTTGCACAGTGGATCGCCGCCTGCCATCTTATGCCCGTCCGCGAAGATGTGGGCGAGGCGGCTGACGGGTAGGACCCCCTGCGTCAGTTGCGTAGGCTCGCAGTGGCTGTGTCCCATAGCTCGTGGCGAGTGGTGTGTCTTCAACCAGCGGAGCGCCGCTCTTGCGCGGCGAGCGGGTCGCACGTTCGATGGCATGCATTTCAACGTCTTGTGAGTGAAATCGTTGCGTGACCACGTCGATGACGGTCCCGGTGTTGAAGGGTTCACACGAAAAAATATCAATGTTGATCATGTGGTACGGCGGCCACGCGTGCAGGCTGACGTGGCTGGTGGCGATAATAACGAAGCCAGAGAGACCATCGTCGAGCGGATTCGTGGTAGAAATTTCTTCAAGAAAGACCGGACTGGCTTTCTGCATGCCGATCACCCCCGGCAACTCCTCCAGAAAGCTCCGGAGGAGAGCCTCGTCAGAAAGCAGGGAGGAATTCACTCCATACAGATCGATGGTGACATGTTGCATTTGTTAGCTACCTTTCATGCATACTAAAGGAAACGCTGATTGCCAGGGTTCCAAACTTGACATAAAACTGTGTGGTGTCTTCACTCCTTTCCAATACCGCTGTGTCCATGCCGATGAATAGCGGTGGACTCTCTGGAAACAACCCGGGGAAAGCGTGTAGCGGTGCCGTGGTGATCGCAGGTGGTTGACAAACCCATTTCGGTGGAGCGCCCGGAGCAGGTGGCTTACTTGCGTGTACGATAGCCCCGTGCTGTGAGCGAGTTCACGCGTTCCTCCGTCCGGCATCTGTGCAAGATAGCTGAGCAGCATGAACGAATGCGGTCCGAGTCGGATCAGTGGAGAAAGCCCGGCAGCCTGCCGGTGGGCCGCCGCTACAACTCCCGGCGGCATCTGTCCTGCACCACTGGCGACCGCGCTGACGGCGGCCTGCAGCACCACTCCTACGAGGACGATGCCGGTGCCGACGTACGTGGGCCAGGGCAGCCGCTCGCCGAAGCCAAAAGCCACAGCCGTACATGTCAGCGGCTCCAGGACTGCCAGAAAGGCCACCGTGACGGCACTGACGTAGCGCTGCAATAGTGGTGCCGCCACCACTGGTACGAGGACTGTGGCGATGCTCGTATAGCAGAGCGTTCCCACGTCTGTCCACGTGCCTGTGCGCAGACTCTGCCAGTTGCCGCAACAGAGGGCGAACACGCCAGCAACGCCAGCCATCGTGAGGAGTTGCACGCCTAAAACAGGACGGAAGGGCACGAGTAAGCGACGGTCCGTGGGCGAGAGCAGCAGGCGTTCGACGAGGAAGGCAAAGATCGTAAATAATGTGCCGCCGAGCAGCGCAGTGCAGTCCGCTTGCCACATGGCAGGTGTCGCCAGCCAGACGAACAGTGACCCCAGCGCGGAAAATGCGCAAGCGACGATGGTGAAAGCCGCGATGCGCTGATGAAACACACGCCAGGCGAGCAGTGTTGCCACCAGTCCATCCACGCAGGAGATGATTGTTGACTGGGTGATGGTCTCGTCTTTGAGGGCCACTGCCAGGCACAGAAATCCCGTGGCGAGACAGGCACCGAAGAGCAGACCGCGTAGCAACACGGCCGGATTGAGCAGGGAACGTGTGGGTGTGGGAAGCAGCAAGGCAATGCCGCATGGCACCAGCAGCAGCATTTGCAGGCAGACAAAGACGACTGGATCCATGCGTGTGAGCGCCGGTTTGGCGACCAGCGCAAACGAAGCATAGAGCAGATAGATCAGGGCAAAGCCGCAGCAGGCCAGCGGACGCAACACAGTGCCTGCGTGCCGGGGCGTTCCTGACATGGTCCCCGGAGAGGTCAGGTTCCGGTGGCGCGCCCGACACATACGGTGGTATCCTCGATACCGCTGCACAACGACCATCCAGCCCTGACCACCGACGGGAAGTAACAGGACAAACACCAGGGCCCCGAACAGGACCGGCGAATAGTTCCTGGTCCACGCAACGCCGAGAACGCCGAGTGCAGCCGCCCACAGGGCTGCATCGCTTGATTGCGCAAGGAGGACGGTTTGCCTCTGCGCTCGCCACACGATTCCTAGCGTACTGACTAGCAGCGTTGCCAGTGTTCTGGCCGCTGCTGCTGCACGCATGGGACCAAAGGGCATGGCACCTCCACTATTCCCCGGGTCTCTTGCTCCCATCATACCGTTCCTTTCACTTTTCCTGCAGTGCCAGCTGCCAGATACATACCGTTGCGCCTACGGACGTAGCCAGGCGGCCACCATCGGGCGACCAGGTGAGGCTGTGGATGGCTGACCCCGCTTGCACGGTCCGGGTGAACACCGGAAGCTGATTCCTCGCTGGTTCCCACAGGGTGATGGTCCCGGCATCGTTGCCTTCGGCCAGAAACCGTCCATCGGGCGACCAGGCGAGTGAGCGAACTGCGCTCGGTGATTGTTGGAAGGCGACTGGCATATCGAGGCAGAGGAGACCAGCGGTGCTGGTTCCCTCCGTCAAGCATTGCAGTCCGTGCCAAAGGCGGATGGTTCCGTCGTCACCGCCGATGGCGAGCAGCGGTGACGTGGGGGAGAATGCCGCTGTCCGCTGCGGCAGAGCGATGGGAAGGTAGAAGGGATGAACTTCTTGCCCTGAAGCAGCCCGCCAGACACGGATAGCTCCTCCCTGTGACGAGGAAGCGACGGTCTGTCCATCAGGAGCCCATGAGACGGCCTCAATGGCGGCGGTATGGCCAGTAAAGACGGTTTGTGGTTGGTAGGTGGTGGTCCCCCAGACAATGGCTCGCCGATCCTCTCCGCCAGAGACGACCTGCTGTGTCCTGTGTGGCGTCCATGCGACCGACGTGACCGGTGCTGTATGTGCGGCGACTCGCGCAATGATCGTTCCAGCGGCTGCCGTAAAGAAAGTCACGATGTTTCCAGCGGCTGAGACGAGCCGATCGCTTCCCCGCGACCAGGCGAGCCCCCCGACAGGTGACGAGTGGGGAATGCTCCGGATGAGCTGGCCTGTGGGGGTCCAAACCAGCGCACGGGCATCATCACCACCCGACGCCAGCCTGGACCCGTCTGGGGACCAGGAAACAGCACGGACGGTCTGCTGATGGGCAGTAAACGTGGTGACAAGGCTCGCCTGGGGGAGCGTTGCACGGAGCGCTGTGGGCCGATGGACGCTGTTGGGACGGCTTCCGACGGTCGGACGGCGCAGGAATGACTGGGCTGCTGCCACTGATACACCGGCCCCCATTCCGAGAAGGGCGCAGGAGGAGATGATGGTCCATCTGAGGACCGTCCGCCGGTTGACAGGAGGATGGGCGGGGGAGTTCACACTGCTCAGGAGTGGCACCATCGCCGCCGAAGGTCTTCCCTTGCGTGCTACCGGTGTGCGGGGAACTGGGAGCAGCGTCAGGCGTGAACCGTGGGCAAAGCCTGCGTCATGGAGGGTCTCCTCGCCGGGGGCCATCCGCCCATCACTGGCGCGATGAAGGGCATACTCCTGTGGTAGTCCAGCCAGGTCTGTGGTCGGCAAAGCAAGTTGGCCGACCAGCCAGGCAATACATTGGTCAACGCGTACCGTCTCTGCGGCACGCAGAGAAAGTGACTGCCTCCCGGGGACATCAATGGTCAGGTGAATGTACTGCATACACTGGTGCTTTCCCTGTTCTGTCTGATCGGCAGCGGTCCATGCATCGCCGCTGCCAGTGCCTAGAACAAGTATAGCCAACAGAGCGAGTTCGGCTGCGGGATGGAAACGGGAACCAGACGGGAACCCAACAGGAATCGTCTGGGTTCCCGTCTGGTTCCCGTTCAAAGCACGGGAGACGAGCAACAGTGAGAGAAAACATATTCAAACGTGGTCAAAAAGGTACTTTTGCATTTGCGCTCTTGTTGACGTTCTAGGATAAATGTTCTAAAATGGGGATGAGGAAGCAAGGGCAGACGACAAAAGAGGTGGAGCATGATTCGCGCACATAAAATTCGGCTCAACCCAACGCCTGAGCAAGCAACGTATTTTGCCAAGGCTGCTGGGACTGCTCGTTTCGCATTCAACTGGGCAGTGGCACAGTGGCAGAAGCAGTACGAGGCAGGGGAAAAGCCCTCGGCGCTCAAGCTGCGCACGCAGTTTCATGCCATCCGAAAAGAACAGTTCCCCTGGTCCTATGAGGTCACCAAGTGCGCGGTAGAAGGCGCGTTTATGGATGTGGCGGCTGCCTTCAAAAATTTCTTTGAGGGGCGCAAAGTAGGACGCACGGCGGGATACCCGAAATTCAAGAGCAAAAAACGCTCGCGGCAGTCCTTTTATCTGGCCAATGATAAATTTACCGTCGGGGATCACTGGTTACGTGTGCCAAAACTCGGACGAGTCAACATGGCTGAGTCCCTGCGCTTTTGCGGCAAAATCCTCTCCGCCAGGATCAGCAAAACGGCCTCCTGGTGGTTTGTCTCGATTACGGTCGAACTGCCCGATGAGGTGAAATCTTCTCCCGCTCATCCGGTAGGCGTTGATGTCGGATTAAACCGGCTGGCAACTTTGAACGATGGGCGGAGGTATGAGAACCAAAGACCGCTCGCCCATCAGTTGAAGAAGCTGCGCAAGCTGAACAAGCAACTAGCACGACGGACCAAGGGCGGGAAAAATTGGCTCAAGACGAAAGAGAAGCTCTCGCGACTGCATTACGAGATCGCCTGCATTCGTCTGGACTGGCTCCACAAGCTGACGACAGAAATTGCGCAGACGAGCGGCATGGTGGCGGTGGAAAACCTGCACGTCAAAGGACTCATCCGCAATCGCTGCTTGTCGCGCTCGTTCTCCGATGCGGTGGTGGGCACTATGCTCGATCTGCTGGAAAGCAAGGTGGTCCATCAGGGCGGGCTGCTGATCAAGGTAGATCGTTTTTTCCCGTCGAGTCAGCTTTGTCACTGCTGTGGAGCACGGAAAATCGACTTGACCCTTGCTGATCGGGTGTTCGTCTGTCCTGATCCTGACTGCAGTTATGTTGGGGACCGGGACGAGAATGCCAGTTGGAACATTTTGCTCGAGGCACTTCGCATGTTCGGCCTCAACCTGAACGTGCCGTCGCGGACAGTGGCTACGACCCGACGAAAAAACGCCTGGGGACCTGGAGTAAGACCAAAGAAGTGATTGCACTTTGAGGCTTCCAGGGGTGAACCAGGAACAACAAAGCATGCACTTGTGATTATGTATGAGTACATTCAATGTAGCAGATGCATGGGGATGGACGCGTGGAAAGAGCCGTGACGACCTGTGTGTGCGTCAAGTATCCCCGCATAAATTTATGACGGGGGTTTCCGCACGTCGCACATCTATGACTATCCCCCTACCGCAGCAATGGCGATTGTGGCGAATTGCTGAAGCTGCCCGGTGATCCAGGAGACGCCCCTGGCTGAAGTGGAAGAAGAACCAGCCAGGGGTGTCTCCTGACCGACGTAAGCCACAGTGGCCTGTGCCACCATCTCATTAAGGAGTGCGAGTGCTGCGGGTTGTTGCAAATCTCCATCGCTCACGTGTGCAAGTGCAATAGCTTCCTGCCGCACCTCGGTGAGTTCGGCAGAGAGAGCGTCGAGCGCGGTATCGATGAGTGCGGCCTTCTGCTGTTGCTGCACTGTCGATCCCGGTGCCGCGATGAGGCCGCGCAGATGGATCGCGATATGCGTGAGATAGGATGGCGGGTCTTGCCCGGCATGGCGTTGCAAAAGACCAATACGACCCGCTTGCGGGTCGACCAGGAATGGCGTCCCCATCGGCACATCACTGTTAACGTAGGGCGTGCCATCCAGGTAATCGAGGATGCGGTCTACCTGACGACGCAGAAGGGCCGCGGCGGCAGGGGAGTGCTGTGTCCAATCGTCGCGGGCGGCATTTGCCCACTCCAGGATTTTTCCGACATTGCGGTATAGCCAGATCGCCAGTCCACCGGAGAGACCGATGCTCTGAAGGGTTGGGTCAGAAGCCAACAGGTGGCGTACATGCGCCAAAAAGCTGTAGTGTTGCGGGTCTCCGGGTGTCGGGATAGCGGGTAAATGGCCTGCATACCGCCAGTCTGACTGGGTGATAGGGGGGAGGGATGGAGCCGCAGATGATCCTGGTTGTGCGGCGATCAGCACCTGGCTGTAGATGGCGAGCAGGTTGGTGTGTTTTGGCTCGGAGTAGGTGAGCTGCCCATTCCTTCCGTACAACGTGATGGAACCCAGCCGCACCGGAGGCTGTTCCGAAGAAGCTGAATCGGGGAGTAGCCAGGCGTCATATTGCATACCCGGTGAAGGTGGAAGCACGCCATATAATTGCAGGTGTATGACATCATTGATGCCGGTGCTACTCTGTGGGTTGAGCTGCCCGCTGCTGCCAAAGGTGAGCGTGCCGATGATGTGCGGGCCAGTAATGAGGGGAGCTATAGACAGGCTGGTCTGGGGAACCATGAGCGCGGTGAGCAAGGCACTTGTGACGAGTACCAGGCAAGCAGATAGCGTGATGAGAGGAACCAGTGAGCGGTGAGAAGAGCCTCCTGGTGCATTGTTTGGTGTACCGGACGATGGGTCGCTGGTATTCATGCCAAACCTCCAGGAGGTGCGGTGATCGGCGTGTGTGTCCAGAGCAACAAAACGGACCAGGGGGCGTGGAGGTGCTGAGTACGCAGTGTTTCTATAGCCTGGCTTAGCAGGGGAAGCAGATTTTTCTCTGAAACCACTCCCATTGCTTGCAGGAAAGGGAGAGCCAGGTGGGTAAAAATGGCGAATTGTTCTGCTATGGCCTGGTGCATCGCGGTATCTCTGTCGAGCGCATACAGGCGCTGTTCAATGCCGGTAAACCCGGCAGCAGACAGCTGGTCAACCAGCGTAGCCAGTTGCGCCTGCTCATTGAGTGCCAGGCCATAGCCTGCACGATGGCAAGCGTCATCGATGAGTCGGAGTATGCGCAATGGCGCTTCGTCGGGAAAGAGGTCTAATGGACCGCGGAGGACACTTTCGGCGACTCGGAGGCGACCGCCCGGGCGCAGGATACGCCGGCACTCCCGGAAAAAAAGCGGGAGATGGTGTGTGTCTACGGAACTCAGCGCATCCTGCACCGAAATGACGTCGATGCTCGCATCAGGGAACGCCAGGAGCGAGGCGCTCTTCCCGGTTGGCCAGGGAAGAAATTGGATATTGGGAAGTCGCCTCGCCCACTGTTGCACCTGAGCATAGCCCAGGAGGGTTGCGTTGGCCTCGAGGCCAATGATCTGGGTTTCTGGATAGGCGTGTGCGGTCCGAAGCGCCCAACTCCCCGCACCGCAGCCGACATCCAGAAGAGTGTGCAGCGTCGTTGGCACGCCTTCGGGAAAAATCGCTCCCATACTACGGAGTACCAGGGCTTCCTGATGGTGTAGCCTGGCCGCTTCTGTCACCGTGTCCAGAGCGGCGGTGTATTCATGACTGGGCAGGCGCATGTGACCTTCTCTCTTGCTACACGTTCGCAGGTGCTCTCAGGGGACAATGTGCCGCTGCGGCCCCTTCCTTTCTCGGGTACGCGGTGTGAACGATGCCCCTCTCTCTGACAGCGTGCATGCAACCGCTCTTTCCATTACCCTGGGAAAACCAAGATGCCTGCTTTCGTGTCTCCCCTGATTATATCATATTTTTCTATATTTTACAAGTACAAAACGGCAAAAAATATGGAAAAAATGCTACTCTTTCGTGGGTGTGCAGGTTTTTTGGGGGAGTGACTTGACTGCGATGAACAGCGTCAGGAGTCAAGCTGCGTATGCGGCCGGGCTTGCATACGCAGCTTGAACACGCGGAGTGCCAGTTCCAGGTCGAACACATTGGCGTCAGCATGCAAGACATCAAGACCCGCCACGTCCTTTATTCTTTTCAATCGTTGTTCGACCGTGTTGCGGTGAACACCTAGACGTACGCCCGCTTTTGCCATATTGGCCTGACACTGGAGGTAGACCTCCAATGTTTCAAACAGCCGATCTTTTTTCTTATGACTCTGGTCATAGCGGAGCAGCACTTCGAGCTGTTCCTGAAGGGAATCGTTTTTCAGCTCTGGCGCAATCGTCAGGTATTCGTAAATGCGGATATCATTGTAGTGCGTCACTCCCCCTTCCGGATGGATGGTATATCCTGTGCGAAGTGCCTGAATCGCCTCAGAAGATGCCTGGCGATAGTCGGCTATGTGCTGGTAACTATTACTCATACCAATACACAGCCGGAAGCCATCATAGTCGCTGGATATCTGGAGAGACTGGTCGCGTAGCCAGTCTTGTAACCCTGTGCCTGTTGGATCGGCTGAATCAACCAGGTATGCCAGCAACTGATCATGTTCATACAGCAGTGAACCGGGATACTCCACCCGTAATTTGGCCTCGAAGAGGGATGCGATCTCACCACTGAGAGGGAGTGCCGCCTTCTCTTCACTGTTCCCTCTGATTTCTACTAAAACCACCGTGTGGGGACGTTCCAGGTCCAGATTGAGAAAGCTCGCATGAAAGGTTAAGGCCGCTTCTGCTCCTTCAGGATGCTGGAGTAATCGCTCGATAAAGCTTTTGATCAGGTAGCGCTGCCCCAAGAGATCGAGGACGCGATCACGAAAAAACAGGTGAGCGACCTGATTTGCAACGATGTGTAAGCTGTTCTGTTGCTCATCACTGACAGGGCGGACAGTGCTGAAATAGCAGCAAAGCAGACCTGGCACCTGTCTGCCGTGAAGCACCTGGAACGGTACCGCAATCCCACTCTGGAAGTGATCGGGAAGAGGATTCAGCTGAGGCAAGGCGGTAGATGGTAACAGAAAAGGCCGCTTTTGACTCCGAAGCGCTTCCGCTGCTAGAGCGATGGGTGCGAACGAGAGCGAAGACGTGAGGTGGAAAGGTGAGACGCCTCGTAGCAAGAGAGAATCAGACCGTTCCGGGAGAAAGAGCAGGCACATATCTGCGTGCAGCAGCTGTCTCACTCCATCGGTCACTGTCGTGAGGATCGTCTCGAAAGATACGTCCTCTTCTTCGAGGCGCTGACTGAGCATGAAGAGCAGATCGAGGGTTTCTCTGAACAGGACATCGTATTGCTCCGAGGCCTGTAGCGATAGCTCAATGTGTGGTGGGACATGCTGTTGCTGTTCGGTCGAACCCATCTCCAGTGACCTCCCCTTCTGCGCGTGCTTTATACTTCTCTTGCCTGAAATTGCTCTCAATCACCCATCCAGGATGGTTTTGCCACTTCCAGCGTGCCCACCTCTATGGTATACTCTCATTGTACATATTTTTATCGTGCTTGTCTAGTCAAGAGTATGGAAAACTTTCCATATGCTCTGAGGAATGTGTATGCAATCCGCAACCCGGCACCGCCTGGTGGCGTTGCTTGCCACTCTGCTCTTTGTTGGTCTCGTCTGCTACAATATCGGTGGCACGTTTGCCATGCCAGGCGTACCGGGCGCAGCTGATGTCGTCCACTGGGGAATGCAACTCGGGTTTTCGACACTCGTTGGCTGTCTGTATTTTGCCGTGGGGGTCCTGGGCTTTCTCTATCTGCGTCATCGCATGCTTGCTCTGGTTGTCTTTGGCTTCGGCATGAGTATGGCGGCGAGCTTTGCATTGGAAACAAGTGCCATTCTCAGCGTCATCATCTTCAACTCCTATTCAGACATAGCCGACGCGGGGAGTGTCATGGCCCTCTTTTTACTCGATGTCTTGCTCCTGCTTTTCCCCCATAACTTTTTTGAGGAGACTGCGAAACAGACACGGCGCTTGCTCTGTTGCTACCTGGCCGTTTTAACGGGGGTGACAGTGTTCTTGCTGGTTGGGAACTTCGACAGCGCGATGAATACGACCTTGCTGGCTTTAGGTTCGCTGCTCATCGCCCTCGCCAGTTTTGGCACCCTGCTCGTCTCCTATACGCATACATCCACCCCGCGCAAACGACAGCAGATGCGGCTGCTTGCCGCAGGCATGATCCTGGCCTACGTGCCATTTGTCGTGCTGACGATGCTGCCAACGGCGGTACCCTCCGTTTCACCTGCCCTGTCTATCCTGGGAGCGCAATTCTCGACGCTCGCTTTCGGCGTCGTCCCGGTCGCCCTGGGTTATGCGTTCCTCAGATACCATTTACTGGTCATCGACCGGCATATTCGCCTGGCGGTGACAGGGTTGGTCGGGGGCTTCTGTCTTGGTCTCTGGGCGTATCTGGTGTTCGTGTTCCTTTTCACGAGTGCGCTTTCAACGAGTCCCGGCCCGGAACTCCTGTGGGTGGGCGCTCTTTTCATGGGAGCGAGTATTCCCCTTGTGTGGAAAGGTGCTCCGTTTCTCACGGATCGGCTGTTGTTTGATCCCGAACTTTCGGCGGTCCATCGTCTGCTGTATGATGAAGCACCTCAGGCGTTGCTTTTGAACGCTGGGGAGTCTGCACCGCTCGCAGCGGTCGTGCAGCTGCTGCTTTCGGCTGTACGGAGCGTCTGTAAGGCCCCGGACGTGTGTTTTCTTGCTGCGGCACAGGAAAGCAACACGTATCACGTGATCACGTTTCCCCCCGGTGAGGAGGGCATCCCGGGTTCTGTGCATGCCCTCATGGCGCAGGTGGCCCGGGTGATGGGAGTGAACACCGCTGGAAAGCAAGCGTGGCTCGATGGTCGCGCTCCGGCCTTTGCCCGTCTGGAACGGGCCAGACGGCCACTGTTCCTCAGTGAACTCCGTTCCGATGACGTATCACTGCCCACTGGCTGGCTGCTACGATTCCTTCCTCCAGCAAGGGTGCAGGGTGATCCGCTGCTCGTGCCGGTGCGCCGTGGAAGTGCAGGGTTGATGGGGGTGCTGGTTCTCGGCAGTCGGGAAGAACACGAATCGTATGCCGGGCCTGATTTTGCGCAGATAGACCTGATACTGGCCCGTTTCGCCGGGCGATTGGAGAGAGCGCTGGCGGACGAAGCAGTCCGGCAACATGTCGCTCTGCTGTGTACGCTCTACCGCGCAAGCATGCTTCCTCCTCTCGAGCCAAGCCCGCTTGCCGGGAAAGAGCTGGCACGCATCTATGGGAGCGCGATAGCGGCAAGCTTTGAGCAGGATGTGGGCGTCGAACTCTGGCTGTTTGACGCATCCGACGGATTACTACGGCGAGCGGTGAACTGTGGGAACGCTCCTCTGCTCCCCCACGAGGTCATGAAGCCGACCACGAGCGACTGGTCCTGCTGGTTCCAAGAGGGAAAAACGCAACGTGAAGCGTTGCGTGATACGAAAGGTCTCTCCTTCTTACAACCACCTGATTTTCCGTTTGCCTGGCTTCCGCTCCAGCGTGAGCAGCACCATCTGGGAGTGTTGGTGTTGACCTTTTCCTCTGCTCGTACCTTCTCTGCGGGGGAGCGCCAGATTCTTGAGGTATTTGCCCACCAGTTGACCACCATTTTTCTGAACGCTCACATCGCCAGCGAACTGAGCAACACTATCGAAGCGCATCTCACCCGTGCCTATCTGAAGCGCCAGCGTATCGGGTCACACCTGGAACGCTTGCGGAACCAGCTCTCTAGTATCCAGCGCTCGCTCGAAGACGTGCGCTGTTCTTTCCAGACGCTTTCACCCGGGATGTTCACACAGCTCTCACGAGACACCGTGGAAGAGAACGACATCCGTTCTCTCTCCCCGCTTGCACCCAGCATCGAAGACATTTTGGCGCTGGTCGAGCGCCGCATACAAGAAAGCCAGAGAAGCTTGCAGTCGCTGGCTCTGTTCTGCCGGTCCGAACAGGAAATCGGGAAGTCGGCGTTTGTCGTTGGCAAACGCGTGTGGGAAGAGGTCAATGCGATTCTTGGCTTTTTTGAACCTGACCGTGACAACGTGATTCTCATTATTTCTGCAGACAGCGGCTATGCAGCGCTGTTAACGACAGTGCTGTCAATGGCCGGGTATGCAGCAGAGAGCGTTTCGTC
>Ga0307372_10003005_pt1 | contig 27384 bp, 32 predicted proteins | sample OX1MG_FD_202533 | JGI IMG/M metagenome (GOLD analysis project Ga0307372, IMG submission 202533) | Soil microbial communities from Risofladan, Vaasa, Finland - OX-1 | ecosystem: Environmental > Terrestrial > Soil > Coastal area > Acid sulfate soil | place: Finland: Risofladan, Vaasa | collected... | reverse complement strand
GGCCTTCGCCGGCTTCGGAGGTGCTCAGGACGACGGCCCGGCCCGCCCTCAGGGCCTCATCGGCCAGGCCGGCGGCCAGGGAGGCGGCCGTCTCGGCCGTATCGGTGGGGCCGGAGAGGTCGGCCACCACCACCAGGGCGCCGGGGTCCGCGTCCTCTGTCTCGCGCACCATGGGTTGTCCCCAGCGGGCCGTGGCCGGCCAGTGCACCAGGCGCAGGGAGTCACCGCTGCGGTAGGCGCGCACGCCCTTGGGCAGATCGTGGCCGGGCCGGGTGGCGGCTCTGGCCTGAGGGCCGGCACTGGCGCCGGCGGTGAGAGGGTCCAGGCCGGTGGCGAGGGCCGCCGGGCCGATTTCCACCGGGCGGTCGAGGTCGAACCGGAGGCGCCGGGACCACTGGAACAATCCGAAGGGACCGTCGGCCATCACCTCCACCACCAGGTGGTCGGCCCGGCCCCGCCGGGCCGGGATGCACGACAGCTGTCCCCCGGCCGGCCCGGGCCCGGCCCGCCGGGCCTCACCGGTGCCACCGGCCAGGATCAGGCGCAGGTCGATCCCGGGACCCCGGCCCCGGGCCGTGACCGTCACCCGGGTCGGATCATTTGCGGTGGCGTCCCGGGGGACCTCGACCAGCTCGACCTCTGACCCGGCCAGGGCCCAGGCCGGCCACCCGACGGCCAGGACCAGGAGGCCGAGCAGGGCGCAGAGGAGGACTCCGACCCAGCCTGCTCCACTGGCCCGCCCGGCCAGGTAGAGCACGCCGGTCATGCCGAGCAGGCCGGCGGCGGGGCGGACCCGGGCCGGGCGCAGGCAGCGGCCCTTCACCTGCTCATCCCCGGGGCACGGGCACCCGGCCGACGATGTCCGCCACCAGGGCGGTGGCGGCCCCCCATTCCCCTTGGCCCCGCAGGACGAGGCGGTGGCCCAGGGCGGCACCGGCCACGGCCTGCACGTCCTGGGGGGACACGAAGTCGCGCCCGGACAGCAAGGCGTGGGCCTGGGCCGTGTGCACCACGTCAAGGTTGGCCCGCGGGCTGGCCCCGATCTCCACGGCTGGGTCCCGTCGGGTCTCGGTGGCCAGGTCGATCACGTAGTCGGCCACTGCCGGGGCGACATGGATGTGGCGCACCGCCGTTTGAGCCTCGGCCAGTTCGGCTGGGCTGGTCAGCGGGATTAGACGCTCCAGGGCGTCCTGGCCTCCCGGGCCCAGGAGCATGGTCCGCTCCGACTCCCGGGGCGGGTAGCCGATGGCCGCGGCCACGGCGAAGCGGTCCCTCTGGCTCTCCACCAGCGGGAAGGTCCCGGTCTGCTCGGTGGGGTTCTGGGTGGCCACCACGAAGAATGGGCGGGGCAGGGCATGGGTGACCCCGTCCACGCTGACCTGGTGCTCCTGCATGGCTTCCAGCAGGGCCGACTGGGTGCGGGGGGTGGTCCGGTTGAGCTCGTCGAACATGACGACGTGGGCGAAGAGAGGACCGGGATGGAAACGCCACTCCCCACCAGCGGCGTCGTAGATCGAGACGCCGGTCAACTCCGAGGGCAGCAGGTCCGGGGTCCCCTGCACCCGGCTCATGGTCCCGCCGATGGCCCGGGCCAGGGCCTTGGCCAAGAGAGTCTTGCCCACCCCCGGGGTGTCCTCGATGAGCAGGTGACCCCCGGAAAGCAGGGCGATGAGGGCCAGGCGGATGGCCTCGGGCCGGCCGATGACCACATCACCCAGCGCGTCTCCCAGGGCGGACGCCAGGGCGCCGGCGGCGTCCAACTCGGCGGTCGGGCCCTCCTCGGAGTGGCCGGTCATTGAGCGCATTGCCACCTCGGATTCGGCGCACCAGCGGAAACGACGGTACCTGAGGGTCCGAGCGGCGTAGCGTTTCGAGCGATGATGGAACCGGACCGCCGAGGCGCTGTTGATCGCGATGTCGTCGATGGCTACCGGCGGATGCCCGAGACGACGGCGGAGCGGGATGCAGCCGTCGCCTCCCTGCGGGACGCCCTCGTCGAGGAGCCTTGGTGAGTGAGCCCCGGTCCGGTGAGTCGTGGTCGGAAGAACTCGAAGACGTCCGCTCCGCGAAGTTTCGGACCGAGGCACGCAGGCAGTCGCTGGCGGTGACCTGGAGCGCCTTGGCCCAGGACGACCAGGACTTCATCGATGCGGTGGGCTCGGGCGAGGGTTGACGCCGCACCCAACCACGGCCCTCTCATCCGCCTCCGATACGGCCCCACGGAATCGGTCGTACCTGGGCATGCCGATGTATGCTGATCTGCATGCAGAGTACGAGCGTGCGGATCGATGCAGCCACCCACGAGGAACTCAAGCGCCTGGCTGCGGAGTTGAAGACGACCGTGGGCAACACCGTCTCCCTGGCTGTCCGGGCGCTTAGTCAGGATCGGATCGGCCAAGACTTGAGCGAGCCCCTCCGAGAGGACGAGGCGGCCTGGCTCGATGCCAACCTCGGGTGACGTACTCGATCTGGACCTAGGCGTGCCGGAAGGACGGGAAGCGGGCTTCCGACACCCGGCGGTCCTGGTGACAGCGCAGCGCATCCTGGATGCCGGTCCCTCGGTCATCCACGTCGTGCCGCTGACGACCACCATCCGTCGCTACCACTCCGAGGTTGTGATCGAACCCGATGGGGCTAATGGCCTGGCGGAGGTTGCCGCTGCTCAGTGCCAGCACATCAGGGCCGTGTCTCCCGGGCGGATAGGCGACATTCGCGGCAACGTGGGGTCGGCCCTGCTCACCCAGCTGCGCGAGACCCTCGCCGTGATCCTGGACCTGTCCTGAGCAGCGGAGGGGACCATATGGATGGGACTCCCCGCCCCATGGCATAGAGGTGGCATACTTATGCCATGGGACGAGCCCGGGTAAGCACGACTGTGGACGAGGGACTGTTGGCCGAGGCGCGCCGCCTCCGCTCCAGCGCTACGGACGCTGTGCTTCTCGATGAGGCCCTGAGAGCACTGATTCTTGGCCATCGTGCTGCCGAGATCGACTCCGCTTACGAGGTATACGACCAGCACCCGCTCAACGAGCCGGACGAGTGGGGCGATCTGGAGTCTTTCCGCACTGCCGCCGCCGCTACGTGACCGGCATACCCCGCCGAGGCGAACTCTGGTGGTGCGAACTGCCTGGCATCGGCCGGCGTCCGGTACTAGTTCTGTCCCGAGACGCCGCCATTCCCAGGTTGCGCCGCACCATGATCGCTCCCTGCACAACCACCATCCGGCACCTTCACAGCGAGGTCCTCCTGGAACCTGGCGGGGACCCAGTGACCCGGCTCACGGCCATCAATCTCGACTCGGTCGAGAGCGTCGCGGTCGCGGTGCTGGTCGAGCGGCTCGGCGCCCTGAGCGGGGAGCGGATGCGGGAGGTATGTGCCGCCCTTGAGGTCGCACTCGACTGTCAGGGCTGACCGGTCGGTGACCTCGGAGAGACTCTACTTAGACGTCGTCCCGCCCCCCGTCCGATGCCGTCACGTTTCTGTCCGCGGAGGTTGGTGTCACAGGGGCCAGCCAGGCTGGATCTCCCAACGACGAGGAGCGGGAGGAACGATGGCGATCTGCCGATACTGCAGCCAGGAAATGTTGGAGGCCGACGGGTGCACGGCCCTGCCGATAATGATCGGAGAACGGACATACGACCCGGTCCGATACGGCTCTGAGCCCGGACTGCGGCGCGAGAAGGCGCGGTGCCATGACTGCGGCGTGGTGCCGGGCAACGTCCATCACCATGGATGTGACATGGAGAGGTGCCCTGCCTGCCGGGGCCAGTCCATCTCCTGTGGCTGTGTCTGGGCGGGTGAGGCCGTGGAGGACGACGAATGGGGGGAGGCCGGCTGAGCCTTCCTGGACGCGGCGTTAGGGATCTCGGCCCACGGCCGACGGCTGAGCACTGAAGACAACGATGGCTCACGTCCGCCGGGCGAGCAACGCAAAGGGGTGGCAAGCCCGCTACCGCGACCCTTCCGGCCGGGAGCGCTCGCGGAGCTTTCCGACCAAGCGGGAAGCCGAATTGTTCCTGGTCCGCCAATCGGCGGACATCCAGCGGGGCGAATACCTCGACCCGCGTCTGGGCCGGACCACGGTGGGCGAACTGGTCGAGGAGTGGCTGGCGACGGCGGTTCATCTGAAGCCGAAGACCCGGTTGGGCTACGAGTCCATCCTGCCCAACCGCATCCTGCCAAGGTTCGGCGCCGTCCCGGTGGCTTCGATCAACCAGCTCGAGGTGCGCCGTTTCGTGGCTGGGTTGGTGCAGGCCGGCGCCGAGCCGGGCACGGTCCGCAACACCTTCAACGTCCTGCGCCTGGTGTTCGGGCTGGCGGTCGGCGCCGGCGCCATCCGGGTCAATCCCTGCGATGGGGTTCGCATGCCACGATCGGTCCACCAGGAGATGCTGTTCCTCACTCCGGCCGAGCTCCTGCGCCTGGCCGATGCCATCCGGGCCCAGTACCGGACACTGGTGCTCTTCGCCGGCTACACCGGGCTACGGGCGGGCGAGATCGGGGCGCTGCGGGCGGGCCGGATCGACCTCGGGCGGGGCACGGCCGAGGTACGGGAATCGCTGGCCGAGGTCAACGGCCGGCTCGTCTTCGGGCCGACCAAGACCTACGCCAACCGCACCGTGAGGTTGCCCCGGTTCCTCTGCGAGGAAATGGCCGTGCATCTCTCCGGCCGGTGCCACCAACCGGACGCGCGGGTCTTCACCAGCCCCGCCGGAGCTGCGCTCCGGCACAACCTGTTCTACGTGCGTCACTTCAAGCCGGCGGTGGCGGCGGCGGGGCTGTCACCGAGGCTGCGCTTCCACGACCTCAGACATTCCTGCGCCGCCATCCTGATCGCCCAGGGCGCCCATCCCCGAGCGATCATGGAGCGCCTCGGCCATTCGACCATCCAGGTGACCCTCGACCGCTACGGCCACCTGTTCCCCGGCCTGGACGAGACCCTGACGGATGGCCTGGAGCGGGCCTACCAGGATTCCAGGCTCGCCGAGTTCGACCGTTGACAAGGTATCCTTGTGAGAGCACCTTGTCGACCTGTATCGTATCTCTATGGCCGTGGCCGAGTTCAAGGTGTCCGACCGCGGGCAGATGTCCCTTCCGGCGGAGGCCCGACGACGGTGGAACCTGAGCCAGGGCGGAACCGTCGAGGTCGCCGATCTTGGTAACGCCCTTCTCATCGTCCCCGCCGGTCGCGGCGGTCTGCGGGCGCTCCTGCGGGCCGCCATCGATGAGGCAGGTGGGTACTCCGCTTTGGCCGAGGCAGTGGCCAGTCAGGAACCTGATCTGGAGTGAGTGGAGGCAGGATCGTCGTCGACGACCACCTGCTGCTGCGTATCCTCCTCGACGAGGAGCCAGCCGAGTTGCGCCCCGGGGGCGCTGAGCTCCTCACCACCGGCCTTTGGTATCACCGTCTGTGCCGATCCGTCGGCGACCGGGCCGTGACCGGCGTCTTTTCCAGAGCGCTCGGCCGCGCCGACCCTCTGGCAGCGGCGGCGGCGATTGAGGCGGTGACCACGCTGCCGGAGTCGATTGGTCTGGTCTCACTTCGTGAAATGGCATGGCCCATGGCCCGCCTGGTCGATGACGGCATAAGGCTCAACCTCATGTCCCTCGAAGCGCTGGCCGCCGCTGAGCACCTGGGCGCAGAGTTGTGTCTCGCCAGTGCCGACACCAATCCGCCGCTTCTGGCCGCTGCCCAATCGCGGACGACGGCGACCCGCGTCCTGCCCTGATGGTGAGTTGACTGAGGGCCGGACCGATAGCAGTTCCGTCTCGGGAGCCGGCCGCCCTAGGCCAGTATCCGGTCCCGTCTGGCCAGTCGGCCACTAGCTGACGGCAAGTTTCCAGGCACCCCGCATCGTGTCAGCCGCCGAGGCGTCACTGGCGGCCGTAGGTAGCCTTCCTGTTGTCCAGCGCTCCCCCGAGGAGTCGCTACCGGCGCAGGAGATGAAGATGGACGCAGATCTGGCTCAGGTCGACATCCCCTGCGACGTCCAGCAGGTCGACGAGACCGGCATGCCGTGGGCGCTGCTCTTCGAGGCCCGCCATCCGGCGTTGATCGTGCCGGGGGCGATCGTGATCGCCGGCGACGATTCCGGCCCGGTGGTCGCCCGGGTGGCCGATGTGGTCGGCCCGCCTGGCCACCAGGTGGCCCACCTTCAGTTGCTCCCCGAAGACCCCCGGAGTTAGGCCGAGACATTCTCCAGGGCACCTCTTGACTGCCTGAGTCCGTCGCCCCGCCGCTTTCTGGCGGGATCCGGGCCCGTGGGTCTTATGATCGAGAGTCCTGTGACAGTCAAAAAGATGTTCTGACCAGGTAGTTCACCCAATCCTGCCCCCGTAGCTCAGAGGATAGAGCGTCGGTTTCCTAATCTTCGACGGCCGATATTCCGACCTGCGGAAACGTCCAGAACTGGCGCTTGAGCAGGTGTTTCTCATCCCAATGGTTCACGCCGGATCACGCCATATCCGGAAGTCCCGCGGCCCCACCGCGGCCCAAGTGTGCTCATCGGATCGATCATATGCGCCGAACTTGGATGCTCCATGGTGGTTCACCGTCAGTGACGGCGTGATGAGGGCCGGGGACCTTGCCGAGGCGGCCCGGCTCGTCGTCCGCTACCACCAGGCTGTGGTCGATCTCGCATGGGATCGCGTTCGTGGGTTGGTGCAGGAAGCTGATGGATCCGAAGAGCGCTGAGTCTGAGCTGAGGTCGTCTGCCCAAACGACGTCTGCGTGGAGAGCGTGGTCTTCCCGACGATCGGGCGGTCGGGCGGCTGGCGTGATCCCTACAACGTGAAGGGCGCGCCCCTCAAGTGGAGCGAGCTGACGGCCACAATCCGCTGGAAGCGACGGCTCTGCACCGTGGACTTCCATCCGCTGGAAGGCAGTTCACCTGAAGCCGTAGCGGATCGCCTCGACTCGTCCTGCTTGGCTCAAGGTCCGGGCCGAACCCGCGGGGCGTGGGACACAGCGGCGTTCCGCAGCAGGGCTTCTTCGAGCAGCCTGCGGCGCTGGGCTCGGAGGGTCGGATCGTCGGGCGCCAGTCCGAAGATCGCCTCCTCGGCGCTGTCGGGTACCTGCTCGGCGTTGCTGACGCCGGCGGTGTCTCGATACGACTCGATCCTGGCGTAGAGGGCCAGGAGGTCCTGGGGGTCTGGCGAGCAGTTGCCCCGGGCGGCCCGGTGAGCCAGATGAACGCGAGCCCACGCCGGTAGCTCGGCACCGGCGGAGCGGACCGCTTCGGTGGTGGTGGCCACGCTGAGGTCTGCCAGTCGGCTAGCCAGTGCTCGGCGTTGTTGATCCTGGCCTGGTCGGTCTGAGCGCGGCCCGAGGGCCCACTCCCAGCGTCCCGGGCCACCGGGCGTCACACCCCAGCGGGCGAGGAAGACGGAGAGATCGGCGACTGTGGAGTCCCACTGCCGGGCAAGGTAAGGCAGGTCGCTGCGAGCTGGGAGGCGGACGAGGACCGCGGCAGGCAGTGTCCGAGCGGCGGTGCGCGCCACCTGGCGGGCCCGCAGCTCCGTGGCCGCCACCAAGGCTGGCTCGGACCCGTCAGCCCCGGTGGCGGCCGCGTGGAGGTCCGCCAGGCTCCGGCCGGCCCGCACGATGGCCGCCCTGGGGGCTTCAGGGTCGATGTCGACGGCGGCCCGCTCGGGTCCCGAGGCCGAGAGGCGGTGGCCGACGGTGGCCCGCAGGGGCGGAGGTGGCGCCTTGGGCAGGTGCTCGCCGTCGAGGGGGTCCACTGACCGGGTCAGGTACAGGTGGTTGGCCACCCGGCCCCGGGTGATGTCCACGTAGGCCTCGGAGCGGCTGGCGTTCTCGTCGATGCGGCTGGTGGACTCGACGAACGTCGCCCCCTGGATGGCATAGCTGGTCAGCGCGTAGGCGTGGTCGAGGCCGACGTCGCTGCGCCCACCCGGCCGGGTCGCCTCGTCGAAGAACTCCCGGGGGAGGTCAACCTCGCCAACCTCGTCGAAGGCGACCCGGATGGTGTCCTTCTCGTGGTTCCGATGTCGGTGGATATCGACCACCGTGCCCCGGGCGCCATTGCGGACGTAATCCTGTGGATAACCCTGTGGATACAGACTCCGGTCACCCCTGCGGGCTACGACCCGATCGCCGACGGAGAAGCGACGGTCTCGGGCGGCCACCACCTCCTCGGAGCCAACCTCCCCTGTCACCTGCAGCAGGTGATGGGCGAGGCGGTTGAGCTGAGCACGGGTGTGGTTGCGCCGGTCGACCATGGGATGCTCGTCACCGGCCTGTCGGGCGGTCCACCAACGCTCCAACAGGTCGAGGTACAGCTCGACCTCGTCGGTGACCACGTGAAGGTGCCCGGCCGCCTCCAGCTCACCCAGGGCGTCGGTAATCCGGCCCTCCCGGAGGGCGTCGGCGGCGGCCCGGTCGTGGGGATCCAGCACCCGATGCGAACGGCGCAGCTCGGGCGTTGCACCATCGGGGTCTTCGCAGAGGACTCTGAACATGCCCCCGGCACCCACGGCTCCGTGCTGGGCCGGGTCCCCGATGAGGCGCAGCGCCGCCCCGGTCTCCTCGGCCAGCCACAAGAGCCGGTCCAGGTCCCGGTCGGACACGGTGGAGGCTTCGTCCACGATCAGCACCGTCCGAGCATCGAGGGGACTGGAGGCGGGGTCGGAATGCGCCAGGTGCCAGGCCAGGGTCTCGGTGGGGATGCCGGCCTCGGTGCCGAGGTGGCGGGCGGCTTCTCCCTTCACGGCTGTGCCCAGCACCCGGTAGCCGGCCGCCGACCAGGCCGCCGCCGCGGCGCGCATGGCGGTGGTCTTGCCCGCCCCCGCCCGCCCGATGCCGCACTGGACCCGGTGCCCGCTGGTGGCGAAGGTGACGACCAGGTCCGCCTGCTCGGTCGTGAGATCGGGGGAACGGGACAGGCTCTCGGTCAGTACCGCGGCGGGGGTCATCGCGAGGCCAGCTGAGCGCCCGGCGCGGAACCGGGCGAGGATGCGTCCCTGGACGCCCAGCATCTCGGTGGTGGTGAAGAGGGCCTGGTTGCCGAACGCCTTGATGGGGGCGTCCTGATCGGAGACAAGCTCCACCACCCAGTCCGAGGCCAGGAAGTCATCGGCCAGGTTGGCCACGGCGTCGGCGGGCAACAGGAGGGGCGCCTCGAGTCCTGAGGTGTCGGGGACGGCCAGATCGACCAAAGAGGCGATGACGTCGCCCCGAGTGAAGACCGAGGCGCCCGCGCACAAGCCGTCCGGGGCGGCCAGCCGGGCGAAGATCTCTTCCTGCTCCGGCATAGGGGAGGGTTGGCTGTTCCGGCCAACACACCGGGCCAGGTGGCGGGGCCCGAAGCCGAGGGCCCGGGCCCGGTCCCACCAGCTGGCCACCAGCTCCGCCGGGTCCGCCTGTCTCTTGGCGGGCCGGGTCCTGGTCACCATGCCCTGGAGCTCGCCGATTGTCGCCGTCCGCCCGATGAGCGCCTCCAGCTCAGCGACGGCCTCGTCGATCTCGTTCCTACGGCGGGAGAACTCGCGCAGCACCTCATCGGGGATGCCGTCTATCTCCCAGCCGCCCTTGCGTCCCCTCCGCCAACCCACGCCGAGGGCGGCGCTGAGCTGGTGGCGCATCTCGGCCGTGGCCAGGGCCGAGGCTTCCCCGGCGTGGCGATAAAGGAACCGGGCATCCAGGGCCCGGCGGGTGCCGTCGGGGTCGGCCACGGTGTTCGCCACGACGTTGTGGTGATGGGGGAAGGGATCCAGGGCCCGGCTGGTGAGGTGGCGGAAGGACGCCACCGTCCAGCCCCGGGTGCTGATCGGGGCGCCCTTGGCCCGAGTCATGGCCGCCGCGTATTCGAGATGGGCCAGTCCGCGATCGTTGCCGGCCTGGATCGCACCGAGGACAGCTGTTCTGGTGTCCCCGTCCCCCAGCAGGGCCAGGACCCCCAGTGACTTCTCGGTGGTCAGCGTGAGGTCGAAGCCCACCCGAACCGCGGGCGGTCGGCGGTGGCGGAGGTAGTCGACCAGGTCGGAGCGCTTGACCAGCCACTGGCCCTTCGTCCCGCGGTAGGCGACGAGGTAGGTCCGCGCCGGCTCCTCGCCGGCCGTACGCGCCTCCTCGATCTGCGCTCGGTTGTCCTCCCAGCGCTTGGCGAGCGACCTCATGTACTGGGCGCCCACCCCGGCCAGGCGAGCCGCCTCGGCCAGGCCGAGTTGGTCGTCCGGCCCACCGGCGGCGGCCACCGCATCGGGATCGGGTCCGGCGGCCCGTCCTGCCTCGCAGCGCCGCAGCTCGGCCTCACTGATCCAGCGTGTCCCGTCCGACTCGACGGTTGGCAACAGGTATGCGCCCTCCGCCTCCTGTGTCATCTCTGGATGCGCGGCGAATGTTAGAGCCAGACCCCGGACGGCCAGCGCCTCTCCTACCGCCACGAGTCGCTCGACCTCAGTGGGCTCGAGCTTTAGCGCCCTGGCCGCGTCGGCCACGTCATACAGCGGTTCGCCTTCGGTGTCCCAACGCGTCTGGGTTCCCCGAGAGAGGCTTTGGCGTCGCCCCGACGAGCCCTGGGCGGTGATGAGGCGGACGCCGGTGTGTGGGTCCCTCCCAGTCAGCACCCGGGCGAAGTCCCGGCTGTTGACCTTGCCGGCGAGGCTCATCTCGGCCGCCCCGTTCCCGAGCCACCGTCCCGGCTCGGCGTTGCCGTCGGCGTAGTAGCCCGACGGACCGGAGCCGGCAACCGCTGGCCGTCCCGTGGTCGGTACCGAGGGGGGTGGGGGGCCGTCCAGGTAGCGCACGATGTCGTCGACGACCTGGCCGACGCTTCGGCCCCCGGCCGAGCCCAGCGGGGTGATGGTGAACCTCACCGCGACGGCCTCCCGGCTTCCCGCAGGTGTCCCGGAGGGATACCTGCAAGGGTGTGTCCGAGGGATGGGCTCGGTCGGGATGAGGCTGGCGGGACGGTAGCGGGATGGCCGCTCCGGCTGGGTGGTGGTTCGGGATGGGTGCGCGGGACTCGGGTCATCGGCTGGGAGGGGACGAAGAGGGGCTGGGTGTCTGTCCGAGGCGCTCGAGGCGGGCGGCCATGCGCAGGTGGGGCGGGAGCGCACCGGCTGGGCTCGTGGCCTGACTGGCCGACCGCGTCGAGCTGGAGGGGCCCGCACCCCGGCCCAGGCCGAGCTGGCGGGACAGCTCCTCGGTCGGTATGCGTGCCGGGCTGGCCACCTGCCACAGCCTGGAACAGCGACGTAGCAGCATCACGGAGCTGGGCCCGATGAGGGGCGCCCAGCAGCGCTCGAGGAAGGGATGGTCGAGGGGAAAGCCCACCTGGCGCACCAGGCCCTCGGGGTGACGCACGGCGTGGAGCTCGAGAACCGCGGGTGTTTCGGTCATGTGGTGCTAGGCCGGTTGGACCCCCTCCATCTCGCGGGATATTCCGGGCTGAGCGGAACGGGACGGAAACGGGACGTCCCGTTCTCCGCCCGCGCGCGGGATACCACGGCCCGTGCCTCTGGGCTGCGAGCGGGGCGTCCCGGGATGAAAACGGGACACGAACGGGACGCCAGCGGGAATGGAAACGGGAACGTCCCGGGCTCCGATCACCCGGTGAGCCTGCATCCCGACCATCCGAGGCGACCATCCCTTTGCGTCCCGCAACAGAAAGTCCCGAACGGGACTCGAACCGGAACGCCGGAGGGAGCGCCAGGGGGAATGACCTCGCGGACCCTGCCCGTGCTCATCAAGCACGAGGAGGATCCGATGAAAGCAACCCTGACCGCCCTGGATAGCGAATGGACCGCCCTGGACCGATCACCCGCCAGCGCGCTGGCCCTGCGCCGGTGGGCCAGCACTCAACCGGCCCTGGCCGGCCTGGACAGCCTCGGTGCGGTCTTAGGAGGCCGGTGTCATTCGTAGGGCCACCCCGGAAACCTCAGTAAGCAGGGGTCACTCTCGGCATCCAGGATGGAGATCGGGGCACACGAGCGATCCTGTGCGGACGCCATTTTGGGGTCTCCCGCAGACACCCTGTTTAACATCGGCCACCTAGACCTAGAGCCAGCTGTCCCGGGCGCGGTCGGGGATACCGCCCGCCGGCGTCGTGGCCAGCTCCCCGGCGTGTACCCCGTCCAACAGGCGCTTGACCGCGGTCAGGATGTCAGGGACGGCCGCCCGGAGTTGGTCGGCGTCGGCGTCGGATACCTCGGAGGCATCCAGGCCGGCGTCTTCCAATAGGCCGGGGAGGTCGGACAACCGGTTTCCGACCCAGCCGATGGGATCGGCGCTCATCTGCTCCTCGAACTGGCGCCGGCCCGGTTCCCAGCCCCGGAAGCGCGGATGGTGGTGGGTCCGGTCGAAGCTGGCCGGAGGGCCTTCCACCGACTCGAGCAGGTCGGCCCGCCAGACAGGCCGGCCCACCTCGATGGGACGGGCGGCGTAGATCGAGCCCTCGGCCTCGCCCGCCTGGATGAGGCGGACCTCGAGGCGCACGCCGTGCTCGGGCCCCTCCTGGCCGGGGGAGGGCCGGGGATCGACGAAGTACAACTCACTCACGGCCACCCCGACGCGGTCAAATCCGAAGACGTAGAGCATGGCCCCAGTCTTACCCGCCGGCCCGGACCAGCGCGTGGCGGTTCTCGATCTCCAGCGTCGGGGCCGGGTCGGCCGGTGTGCAGCCGAGAACCTTTCCGTAGAAGGAGCATCTCGGTTCGCTGAAGCTTGGGTAAGCGGACCCGCCGCGTCGGGTTGGCCACCAGGAGCCCGGCGTGGACAGCGGCCTCCAGTACCTCGGCCAGGATGACGAAGCTTCGACGCACCGTGGACGGGGCTGAGCGAGTGGCCAGGTCGTCCACCCGCCGCTGGACCACTGCCGGGGTGATCTCACTGAGGGCATGATCACCGAGTGCCGGCAGTACGTCGTGGTTGAGGACCTGGCGGTCCCGGGCCCTGGTTGAGGGTCGATGGCCGGACCGAGTTGTCCACCACTGCTCGGTGAGGGCCGCCACCCGGCAGCGGGCAGCACGGGGGTCCACGAAGGCGTCCCCAGCTGTGTCCCCGGTGGCCTTGGCGATGGCGGCGCCGGCCTTCCTCCGACTGGTGAAGGTGCCCAGGGGACGAGGCGACGCCTGATGGATATCCGCGCCTGGTAGCGGCCAGAGGGCAGGCGCCGGATGCTGCCGAGGTCTGATCTCCACATCGGGCTCACCGGCGTCGCCCCGGGACGACCAGCCCCGGCCGCTCGGCCAGACTTGGACCATGGGCACCGGGCTTTGCATCTCGCCCTTCCGGCCGAGGACCAGGAGGCGGTCCGGCGCCTGATACTCGACGGGCTGGCCGAGCGCTGGAGCGGCCAGTTGGACGAAAGCCCCAACCCCGACCTGGCCGATCTGGCTTCCGCCCATCCGCACGGCCGGATCGTCGTCGGCCGGCTCGACGCCGAGATAGTCGCCACCGGGATCGTCAAGCCGGCCGGACCTGGCCTGGCCGAGATCGTCCGCATGTCCGTCGCCGCCGGCCACCGGCGCAGCGGCCACGGCCGGCAGATCCTCCAGGCCCTCCTGGCCGCCGCCCGAGAGGGCAGTGCCAGTCGAGTGGTTCTGGAGACTTGCGACTCCTGGGAGGGGGTCGTGAGCTTCTACTTGGCCGCCGAGTTCAGTATCAATCACTACCGGGACAGCCCCTGGTGTCGGGATGCCTACTTCGTTCTCGACCTTCCTCCCGGATAGGTGCCAATGGACGCCGCATCTCCCCGGCTGGTGCCCAAGCTAGACGTCTCCGACCTGGTCGCATCCCTCAGGTTCTATGTGGGCCTGGTCGGCTTCCGTGTGCTCTTCGAACGGACCGATGAGCGCTTCGCCTTCCTCGATTTGGAGGGCGCCCATCTCATGCTCCAAGAGGCGGCGGGACCGGGACGCCGGTTCCGAACCGCCGAGCTGGAGCGGCCGTATGGCCGCGGCATCAATCTGCAGATCCAGGCAGGTGATGTCGACCTGCTCGACCGGCGGATGCGTGCGGCTGGGGTCGAAGTCGTCGTCCCTCTCGAGGACCGCTCCTACGTCGCCGGAGACGAAGTCATCCGACTGCGCCAGTTCGTCGTCGCCGACCCCGATGGCTGCCTCCAGCGCCTCCGTGAGCCCCTCGGGCGACATCTACGAAGCCGCCATGTCCAACCCGACCCGGTTGGAGGCGGAATAATGAAGGATGAGGTCGCGCCGAGAGTGGACTTCCCGCGATTGGCCTCACGGCAGACGATGACAAGACCGAAACACGACCCGACCGGCTGGCGGACGTACCTGAGGGCCTTCCACGAGGAGCGTCCGGGAATCACCGAGGAGATCCTTGCTGCCTCGACGTCGGCAGGACAGAACTCCTACGGGTGGCTTCTGGAGCTCATACCGCAGGACGCCAACCTCCTCGACCTCGCCTGCGGCAGCGCGCCCCTGCTGAGGGCTGGATGGCGAGGTCGCTGGGTCGGCGCCGATCGATCTCCAGCCGAGCTCGATCGCGCCATTGCCAACGGTGGTCTCTCCGTCATCGTCGCCGATGCACTTGGCCTGCCGTTCGACGATCACTCCTTCGCGGCCGTCGCCTGCTCGATGGCCCTCATGTTGCTCGAACCCCTAGACGACTGTCTGGCCGAGGTGGCCCGTGTGCTCGTTCCCGGCGGGACTGTCGCCCTTCTCCTGCCCGGCGGCCCAATTCCACTCACTGGAGGAGATCTCAGGCGGTGGGGTCGCCTCTTCGTCGCGCTGCGCCGGACGCGCTTCGAATACCCCAACGACCGGGCCGTGCGCCAACTGGACGAGACCATGCGGAGACACGGACTGGAGATCCTGACCGACGACCGCCGCCGATTTGCCTACCCGGTTGCCAGCCGCGACGCGGCCAGTCGGTTCGTCGATTCGCTCTATCTCCCCGGGGTCCCGACCGCCAGGGCGCACGCCGCTCGACGCGTCGCCAACTCGTGGGTTGGGAGCGAGATAGGAATCCCTTTGCGCCGAGTCCTCCTGCGGGCAGCTGGCTGAGAACCGTGCGGGCATGGGTCAGTGGTGTCCCTGGCCCTGTCGTGTGCACCGACGGCATGGCCGGGGGGCCCGGACCATCGTTTCAACCCACTGGCCCGTCGTCGACCGCCACCAGTCACCGGAGGCCGGGGTCGGCCCGAGATCTGTGGCGACGGTCTGGGCTCTGGTCTGGCTCACGACGGGGCCGAGGTGGTTGTTGGTTGGTTGTGGCGTCAGGTGAAGTTTTGAATCTGGGTAGTCACCCAGGCCAGGCGATCCAGGGTGAGGAGGACGCCGAGCACCCCGAGGCCGCCCGCCGAGATGGCGGTTACGGCGTTGCCGTGGCGGCGGAGCCAGGCGAGCGGTCCGCTCAGGTGGTCGAAGAAGGCGGCTACAAGGAGGAATGGCAGTCCGAGACCGAGGCTGTACACGCCTAGCAACAGAGCTGCGCCGCCGGCGTGGCCCTGGGTACTGGACAGTGCCAGCACCGAGGCCAGGATCGGCCCGACACAGGGCGTCCACCCGAATGCGAAGGCGGCCCCGGCCACCGGGGCGGTCCACCGGCCGAACCGGGCTAGCCGGGGGTGCAGGCGCCACTCCCCGTAGATGCCCGGGGCTCGCAGGAACAGGCCACCGGCCAGGAACAGGGCCATGGCCACGATCAGGACTCCCGAGACCCGCGTGAGCAGGCCCTGTTGGTGGATCACAGCCCGCCCGACGGCGCTGGCCGACAGTCCGAGCAGGACGAAGACCGTGCCAAACCCGCCGACGAAGAGGGCCGTGTCGAAGGTCACCGCCCCCAGGCCCGGGCCGCGTCTGGTCCTGAGGCTGCCGCCAGACTCACCGGACATCGATCCGGCACCCACCAGGACCGGTTCGGCACTTCGCCGGGCCAGATCGAGTCCCCCGATCACCGAAAGATAGGCGGGCACCAAGGGCAGGACACAGGGGGAGGTGAAGGACGCGATGCCCCCTCCGAAGGCCACGGCCAGGCTGAAGATGGTCACGCTCACGGCTCAGCCAGGGACGCTCAGGCCATAGAAGTGGTGCAGCGCCCCGGCCAGGGTGGTGGCGTTATAGCCGCCTATGTGGTTGGTGATCAGCTGGCCCTGGGCGTTGAAAAAGGCCGTCATCGGCATGGACCCCGTCCCTCCCAGGGCCTGGTAGAGACCGTCGCCTTGAGAACCACCGACATCCTGGGCCACCGCCGTCACTGCTGCTGCAAGACCGTATTGCCGGGCGAAGGCCGCCCCGTTGCCGGTCTCGAGGGAGTTGACCTCCACGACGTCCACCTCGCCTCGCAGCGCTAGGGCATCGTGGGCGAAGACCGGTAACTCCGAGGCGCACACCGTGCACCAGGAGGCGAAGAAGTTGACCACCACAGGGCGGCCCCTGAAGCTGGCCAAGGCCACCTTCCCTGGTCCGCTCAACGCCGGCAGCACGAAGGCCGAAGGCTGGGTGTCATATCCACGACTCGAGCTCCGATTGCCAACCGCCAAGGCGATTACGGCAATGAGCGCCACGGCACCGACCCCGACGGCCACGGTGGCCCGACCCGGCCCCGATCGCCGCCGCCGACGGCTGGCCGTTATCGCCCCGGGGCGGCCCCGGGGCCTGGCCTGGCCCTTGGTAGGGCTGGGGGACTGGCGAGCAGCCGATCGAGCAGTGGCCTTTTTGTGTTTGGCTCCCATCGACTTCTCCTGTCGAGACACGATGCACGATCGGGCTAGGAACCCGCCTCGACCCGATTTGATTCCCCTGTGTCGCCCCATCTCGGAGTTGTCGGCTGGTGGCGAAATGGGTGGGCGGAATAGACGACGACCCAGACCGGGTTAGCCAGGACGTGGCCCAGGCTGTCTCACCCGAGATACCAACGTTGTACTGGCGCCCGGGCTGCTCCTACTGCTCCAGGCTGCGACACCGGCTGCACAAACTCGGAGTGCAGGTCACCGAGATCAACATCTGGGAGGATCCCGCTGCCGCCGAGCAGCTGCGCCGGATCACCGGGGGCAGCGAGACGGTGCCGACGGTGATGATCGGAGGTAAGAGTCTGGTCAACCCGACAGCCACCGCCGTGGTCGACCTACTCGAAGCCCGGCCGGTCCGCCCGGCCGCCAGGGAGCAAGCCAGACCGCGGGCGACCCGAAACCTCCTTCAGTGGGTGACCATCGGCGCCGTGATGGCGGCCAGCTTCATGGTGGACGGTTTCGGCAATCACGCCCTCAGCTGGGGCCTCGACGGGTTGGCCCTAGTTGTCTACGGCGCGTTCCGCCTCACGCGCGCATGACCCCGGCCCTGCCTCTGTTCCGGTGGATCGGCGCCTCCGGGCCTGGCTTGGTAACGCAGTTCGGGATCGTGGCCGGGCGCACCGAACACTGGGCTATGGGTCTCGGTGAGGAGTGACGATGGCAAAGAGCAAGCCTGGGGCGCCAGTGGAGTCGATGCCCCAGGGGGTTGGCATTCCCAAGTGTGGGAGCGGACCGTTGGAGCGGGCTCAGTGGGTATTGGGTGAGCTGGCGGGCCTCCTCCGTCGACGAGGTGGCCGATCGGACAAGTCCCCGACCGATGATGTCTCAGCGGAGCGGACATGAATCAGGCAGGGTCGCTTGGTATCAGCACCGCCGGCCTCCTTAGCCCGCCCCGACCACCGTGGACTCGACCAGGGCAGATCAGCACCCCAGAGCCCCTTTTGGGCTCGCCGTGGCGAGCGAAGGTTGTGTTCCGTGGCAGTCATGACCGCCCTGCCGTAATCTCCGGACATGCCAGAAGTACCCATCTCAACATCGGCTGACGACAGAGCCGTGAGCACGTAGTCCGCTGAATTCTCGCGTCAGCCCCCCAGTGAATCACCCTGCGGGCCATGTTCGGAGACGTGGGTGGCAACGGCTCGCAGTCGAGCCAGTGCCTCCGGCTCCACCGTGGGTGACCTCCGGGAGAGGGAGTGTTTGATCTCGAGATAGACCGAATGCTCCATCCCGCAGCGACGGCAACGCTCGAGGTGGGCTCGGACTTTCCGCGCGGTCAGGTCATCGACCTCGGCATCCAAATACCTCTGCAGCACAGCCAGTACCTGGACGCAATCCAACCCGCCCATCATGCGGCGTTCCAACCAACGTTTCATGCCTTTCTCCTTGGTGCCAACCCGGCTGCAGTCAGCCGGTCCCGGATCCTGGATCGTGCCCGGTGCAGCCGGCTCATCACGGTCCCGACGGGAATATCGAGAAGCCCGGCTGCTTCGGCGTAGCTGAGCCCGTCGATATCGACCAGCTCGACCACCCGGCGGTAACGAGGAGGTAGGTCATCCAGGCAGGCCACCACCACCTCATCGAACTGGTCCCCGGTCACCAGCTCTTCGGGGTTACCCAGGCCCGCGGATGGCTGCTCTTGAACCAGGCGGTCGGGAGTGTCCGGGTCCTCGAGCAGTACCGGCCGCCGACGGCGGCCCCGGTTGATTTCGGCGTTGCGCATTATCGTCAGTAGCCAAGCCCGGGGATAGGCGCCATCGAAGCGGTCGAGGGCCCGATAGGCGCGGACGAGCGTGTCTTGGACCAGGTCCTCGGCATCCTGGGAGTGACGTGTCAAGGAGATGGCCACACGCATGAGCACGTCGAGCTCGGGCACGACATAGGCGGCGAAGGCTGCCCTGCGCCTTTCGTCCCGCGCCGGGTCGGCCTGCTCCACGCTATGGGAACCCTGCCCGCTTATCCGACATTCCCGGAATATCCGGGCGGGCCCGCCGGGTTCCCTTGGCGGTGAGGTCGACAGAGCACCGACATATCCGTCGCACCGTCATGGCCTACCTCGATGGGCAGGCCACCGCGCCCGAGGCTATGACGGCTCGCCTTCATTTGGCCCAGTGTTGGGACTGCAGCCAAGACGCGGAGTGGACCAAGCTCATGAAGGCGGCACTGCGCCGGTGGGGCCTACGTAGGCCGGTAGAGCTTGCCACCCACCGCCTCCGCCTAATGGCCCGCCGACTCGGGGAGCACTCGTGACCCCGAGTAGCCCTATAGGGCACGGGTCCGACATAGCGGAATACGGCGTCGCCCCGATGGGCTCCCTTCCGGCGCCCCGTGCCTCCTGCGTTCCCGATACCGAAATGGAGCCCCACCCATCTCTCCTGATACCTATGCGCCGAAAGCCATGAGGCGTCGGTGCGCCTTCGCACTGGTAGTCGCCACGCTCGCCCTGGCCTCGGCTGGGTGTGGGCTCGGAGGCAACGGTGGCGTGGTAGGTCCACCCTCGGGGTCGCTGCCCGCCCACAGTCCCGGCCCAGGGCTCTCTGGTACCACCGTACCTCCCACCCTGCCATCGGGGCGATGAGACAGTGCAGAGCCCCGGTAGAAGATGACACCAGCCCCCGAGGTTCCGGGCCGGCGGCCCGAAGCTTCTCGTTATAGGCCTCTTGGCGCCATTGGCGTCTTCGACCGCCAAGTTGCACTCCTGTTTGTTTGTCCATTCCAGCTAGTGAGAAGGAGCTAACAGTAATGCTCAAGCCCCAGGCCCCGGCCCCGCCCTTGGATGTCGAGTTGGTAGGTGGCGGGCGGTGGAATTTGGCCGACCAGCAGCCAGATGCCTTTTCGATGCTGGTCTTCTATCGCGGTCTTCACTGTCCGGTGTGTAGCGGCTACGCCAAACAACTCGACTCCATGCTCGAGGACTTTGCCGCCGTCGGGGTGACGTCGGTGATTGCCATAAGCGGGGACACCGCCAAGCGGGCTCAAAGGAGCGTCGAGGAGTGGCGAATCGAGCATCTGTCCGTGGGCTACGGCCAGACGGTTGACTCGATGCGGGAGTGGGGCCTGTTCGTCAGCAAGGGCATCAAAGAGGGCGAGCCGGCTCTCTTCGGTGAGCCCGGCCTTTTCCTGATCCGCCCTGATGGCAATGTCTACGCCGAAGTGCTCAACTCCATGCCCTTCGCCCGACCCCGCTTCGATGAGCTCCTCGGCTCCATCGCCTGGGTCAACGAGCATGACTACCCAGCTAGGGGCGAGGCGTAGTGGACTCAGCCCTCGTCATCGGGAATGAACCACGGCTTCGGTGGATTTCTTGGCGGGGGAGATCGAGGAGTCGTGGTCGAGCTTGAAGCTATACACCTGCTCCTTCCCCGGAGCGACACCACCGTCCTGGTCGAGGCGGTGGTCCTCACCATTGCTTTTGGCGGGGCCCTCTACGCGGTCCGCCGCCTGCCCGAGTGGCGCATCTTCGTGATCGGACTATGGGTCCTCACCTTGGCGGTAATTGCCTTCCGGGCCGCTCATTGAGGGTGGCTGCCCGACCAGGCAAGATACATTCGATCTCCGGCGGGGAAAATGAGCGTCCGCCTCGGGGGTGGCTGGGCCGCCACGCCGGTTGGGTCGCGCTGGGCTGTGCCGCCTGGGTGATCGACGCCATAGCCGCAGAAGTTGTGGCCAGCCTGTACGCGGATTCCCCCGTCCCCGCCTGGTCGGTACATCTATTCTCGCTGAGCTGGCCCCGGGCCGCGCGCGTCGTTTGGTGGCTGGGCGTGGCCACAGCGGCAGGGACGTTCCGATGGGCGCTCGGGGCCATGGGCATTCCTCAACATCGGATCGTGGTGGTGGCCAGCGTCTTGCCCTTCGTTGTCTTCGCCGGGGGCATCGCCACCGGAGCAGGTTGGTCGACTTGGCATTGATGCCAGAGCGGGACCGGACCAGGAATGGAAGACTCGCATCCTTCAGCGGGTTGCTGCCGGGTGACATCACTGACCGCCGCGGGCGTCCTCGTCAGCTCCACGCCATACCAAAGCGGAGGCGACGTCAAGGAGGGATGATCGCGTACAGAATCGCCGCTCATGCACCTGACCTGGCCAAGGGTCACCCCCGGCGCGCAAGCCCGGTAGGATGCCTTGTCGAGGGCCTGCTTCGAGTTCGATGGGAGGACCAGTTCGCCGTGGCCTTCGACACGTGCTCGGCTCGGACCACGACGAGACCCTTCCGGCTGCTCCGGCCAAGACGGCGCATCGTGCTCGATGTCTGGCCCCAAGCTCTGTTGAATGAGGATCAGCCGGGACATCCGGGACCTCGCCGATGCGGAAGGGGTACCCACCGAGGAAGCCCTCGAACTCGGTATGCATGCCAAACCGTTCGAACGCCGGGCTGCGGGCGCTGAGTCTTATATCAGCCGGCCATGGCCTCAACGGCGTGGACCATCGCCTGATGCAACCCAGGTCCCATTAGGCGTGTCCTCGCGCCTATGCTGGGTTCCTTTCCCAACCGAGCGCGGTGGCTTTCGTCTGCCCCAGCAAGGAGAGGCACTCGTTCGTGCGTCCGGATAATCTCACCCTGTCGGTGATCCGTCCCCGCCGACTGGCTGGTTCGGTCCTCGCATTCGCGCTGGCCGGTGCGGTCGTAGTGCCCCTAGCCCGCTCGGCGGCGGCTGACCAGTTGGCCAGCGCACGAGCCCAAGCCGCTCAGATCACCGCCCAACTTCAGGCCGATGGGGTTGAGTTGGACCGGACGGCCAGCCAGTTCGGCCAGGCGCAGCAGCACCTGGCCCAGCTCGACTCGGAGATCACCGGCATAGATGCCGCCATCGCCCGCAGCCAGAGTGAGGTGTCATCTACCAGAGCCAGACTGGTGGCGGTGGCGGTGAAGGCCTACGTGGACGGGGGCGCGTCGGCCATCTCGACCATATTGTCTTCCAACGTGGCCCAGGCCGGGGCCACCCAGGTATACGAATCCGCGGTGGGTAATGAACTGACCAACGTCGAGGACGGGTACCGCCTGGCCGAAGCTTCCCTCGCCTCCCAGCAGCAGCAGTTGCGCAGCACTCGCGCTCAGGCCCAGGGGGCCGTCGATGCGGCCGCCGCCGCTAGACAGGCGGCTCAGCGGGCCCAGGCTTCCCAGCAAGCCGAGCTCAGCCAGATGAACGGCCAGATAGCGGTATTGGTGCGCCGCCAGCAGCAGGCCGAACAGGATGCCGCCCACGCCGTTTTTTTGGCCCGGGTTCAGGCCGAACAAGCCGCCGCCTTGGCTCGCAGCCAAGCAGAACAACTGAGCCAGGCCAGTGGTCAATCCCCCTTCGGTGCGGGCTCTTCGGCCACGCCGCCGCCTGCTCCGGGTGGGGGAGCCCAGGAAGCCGTCCAGGCGGCCGAGAGCCAGGTGGGGGTCCCCTACCAATGGGGAGGCGAATCCCCTGGCCAGGGATTCGACTGCTCAGGATTGACGCAGTGGTCCTGGGCCCAAGCCGGTGTCAGCATCCCCAGGGTGGCTGCTGACCAGTACGACGCCATTCCCCATGTTCCCCTCAGTGACATCGAGCCCGGGGACCTGATCTTCTGGGATGACGGAACCAGCAGCATTCAACACGTCGCCATCTATATCGGCAACGGCAACGTGGTCACAGCTCCCGAAACCGGGGAGCGTATTCGTATCCAGCCGATCTGGAACAACGGGCTGGTGGGTGCCGGCCGGCCCTGAGCGATCGGCGCGCTGACCAGGACCCGACGTGGGCGCATCAGGAAGGGCCAGGTCCACCGGGTCCTCGACCGCGGGATTGGCCATCGATGTCGATGAGGTGGTCACGAAGAGGAATGGGCGTGGGGATCTGCACCTTGCGCAGCGAGGAACTGGGTAACTCGACTCATTTGCTCATAGACCAGGGAGTCCAGCCGTGCTGTGGTCATCGATCCAGTGCGGGTGGGCGATGTTGTGTCCTGGATGGCTTCCATCAATTCAACGATGTTTGTTGGCGTTTGGCGGTAACGCCCGGTTCAACATGATGGAGCGCTGGCTCAGGGACGTCGTCAGCCGACACGTCCGCTGGCCAGGTTCTCCAGAATAGCGGTGAGACTGGAAGACTCGCATCCTCCAGCGGGTTACTGCCGTGTGACATCACTGACCGACGCGGGCATCCTTGCCAGGTCCAGGGGGCCCCGAGAACGGAGCAAGCACCATGGCGGACTATGACCTGATCGTGGTCGGAGGGGGCGCCGGCGGGTTGGCCGCGGCGCGAGCCGGGGTCCGTCGTCGGGCCCGGACCCTGCTGGTACAACAAGGCCCACTCGGTGGTGACTGCACCTTTACCGGCTGTGTCCCCTCCAAGGCCCTGATCGAGGCGGCGGGACAAGGCAAGGACTTCGCGTCCGCCATGGCTGCCTTGCATCGGACCATCGACACCATTGCCGCCAGCGAGGACGACGCGGTGCTGAGCCGGGAGGGCGTAGAGGTACTCCACGGGTGGGCGCGCTTCCATGGACCGGGCGAACTCGACGTCGACGGCTCGAGGATCCGGGCCCCCCGGGTGATCCTCGCCACCGGAACCCGACCCGCCCTACCACCGATTCCAGGACTGGAGGGCATCGATTACCTCACCAACGAAAATGTCTTCGAGCTGAATGAGCGTCCCCGATCCCTGGCGGTGTTGGGTGGTGGGCCTATTGGTTGCGAGCTGGCCCAAGCCTTCGCCCGTCTCGGCACCCAGGTGAGTGTGCTCGAGGCCACCGAGCGGTTGATCACCAAGGAGGAGCCCGAGGCGTCAGATGTAGTGGCCAGCGCCCTAAGAGGCGATGGGGTCGATGTTCGCCTCGGCCAGAAGGTCGTTTCGGTTACCCCGAGAGAAGCCAAGGGAGCCGTTGGCCTTACTCTGGGATCCGGGGAGATGCTCGAGGCGGACCGACTGCTGGTGGCGGTGGGACGGAGCGCGCTAAGTGAGGACTTGAATTTGGCCTCGGCGGGGGTGCAGACCGAATGTGGCTTCATCAAGACCGATGATCACCTTGCGACCACCGCCAAGGGGATCTGGGCGGTTGGGGACGTGGCCGGCCGGTTGCAGTTCACCCACGCCGCGGATGAGATGGGACGCATAGCGGCCGCCAACGCCCTGTCCCGGCTCCCCCAGCGCCGCTTCCAGGCGGGGCGGATCCCATGGGTGACCTTCACCCGTCCTGAGGTGGCCCGCATCGGGGTCACCGAAGCCGAAGCCGCCGCCCAGGGCGGGATGGTCGCCTATCTGCCAATGACCGAGGTGGACCGGGCCATTGCCGCGGGTCAGACGGAAGGCTTCGTTAAGTTGATAGCCGGGCCCCGGCGGCTGGGCGGCCGGATCGGGGGCGGCCGCCTAATCGGGGCCACGGTGGTCGCCTCCCGGGGGGGTGAGCTCATCGGGGAAGCCGCCCTCGCCATGCGCACCCACATGTTGGTCGCTCGCCTGGCCCAGACGGTGCATCCCTATCCCACTTGGTCCATCGCCCTCCAGGCCGCCGCCGCCCAGTTCTTCATGGAAATCGGCGGCCGCCGGGCCCACCCGGCCGGCGGGAGCCCGAGAGGACACCAAGGTTGGAAACGATGAATGGGACGAGGTAATCGAGCAAGATCCGCGCCACCAACACCGGAGCGACATCGCCTCGAAGCAAGGGTCCACTCTGGTTTATGCCAACCAAGAGGGTGCCCACCACCAACGCGATGCCGACGGTACGTCCCAGGTTCGGTCGGTGCGCACAGACCGCCAGCGCCTCGGGCAACCGTTCCCACGTAGGCGGTACGCGAACCGCGGGTTTCGACCTCAGCCCCGCGGAACCACCTCGAGGCCCACGAGCGCCCAACTTCACGTCGGGATCTAACCCTCTGGGTCGTCTGGAGATTCCATAGCCGGTTCGGATGCCCAGGTGAGGCCGACGACAGGCAGTAGTCCATGGTCCGGGTACGGAACTGGAGTTCCAGATATTATCTGGCTGTCCTGATGCGATGGCCCCGTCCTCCAGCACCCTTGCCCGAACCCTCGCCGCTAAGCGGACGACGGCCCCGGGCAGCGGGGTCGTCCCGAAGGACGGAGACCTCCTGTCGGCGAGGGTTCGGCTCTTCCGGGTCCTCGGGGACCCGACCCGTCTACGGATCCTCGAACTTCTGTTGCAGGGTCCCCGCACCGTCTCGGAGCTGGTCGCCGCGACCGGGGTTCCTCAGCCCCGGGTGTCGACCCATTTGGCCTGTCTGCGCTGGTGCAAGTTCGTGGAGGCGTATCCCGAGGGCCGTCGGGTCACCTACTCGGCACGCGACCGTAAGGTTGCCAACCTGTTGAGGGTGGCCTCAGCGCTGGCCGGGCCCGACGTGGAGCACCTGGCATCCTGCCGGCGCATCGGCCCCGACTGGGTGTAGGTGTGACCAGGCCTGGCTTCCGGGAGCGTCGGGCGGTCGTTGTTGGCGTGGTCGTGATGGCCCTCTGTTGGGGGGGGATGCGCCTTGCTGGGAGCCGAAGCAGTGGATGCGTTCGCCTGGGCCGCGGGCCTCGGCGTGCCAGGCGCCCTCCTGGTGGCGGCGGGCGTGTGGTTCGTGATGCGGCGCCATCGGAGCCCGACCTGGCAGTCGGTCGGGACGCCCCGGGCCAGCCAGAGGGTCCACCAGGACGGAGAGGGAGGGGTCGCATGAGGCGAATGCGGATGGAGGAGCCATCCTTCGTTAGCGGATGTTCGCGCCTCTGTTCAAGCGAAGGCCGTGGTGTACTGCCTATCGGTAAAAGCAAACACCTTCCCCCAGAGTGGAAGGTGAGGTCTGCTCCCGACATGCTGCGCTCACAGCCCTCCGACCACCGGCGCGCCAACGGCGACGACGAAGGCGACGCCGATGACGAGCGCCAGGGCGACCACCGTCAGGACCGCGCCGGCCCGGGCGGTGAGCGCCCAGTGTCGCAGCCCGGTCGGGGTGAGTTGGTGGAGAGCGGAGACCGCCGCGCGGGCGAGGAACCCGGCGATGTCTTTGGCGAGCCCGGTCGACAGGCGGGTGGCAAAGGAGTTGGCGAGCACGATCGACACCGACGAGATCATGGCGATCATGGCCCAGGTGGGCTGGACGAGCCCAGTGACCGCGAGCGGCACGCCGATCCCGTTGAAGGCGAAGGCGATAGCGAGGTTCTGCCGGGTCTTCTTGAAGCTGCTGGCAGCGATCTCCCGGGCGTCGGCCACGGCGGTGAGGCGGTTGCCGACGAGGACGACATCGGCGGACTCGACGGCGATGTCGGTGCCGGCCCTCATGGCGATGCCGATGTCGGCCTGGGTGAGCGCAGGGGCGTCGTTGATGCCGTCGCCCACCATCACCACCCGGTGCCCTTGGCCTTGCAAGTCCCGGATGATCTGGGCCTTCTGGTCGGGGAGCATGCCGGCATGGACCGCGTCGATGCCGACCTCGGCCGCTACGGCTCGGGCGGTGGCGTGGTTGTCGCCGGTCACCATGATCGGGGTGATCCCCGCGGCCCGCAATCGGGCGACGGCCTCGGCCGCCTCGGATTTGAGCGCATCGGCAATGCCGACCAGGCCAGCGAGCTTGCCGTCTCGGGCGACGGCGACGACGGTCTGGGCGGCCCCTTGCATCGCTTCGATGCGGTCGGCCAAGGGTGCTAGCTCGGCGCCGTGAGCAGCGACCCATCCCGGCTTGCCGACGGCCACGCTCCCCCCGGCGATCTGCGCGGTGACGCCTTGGCCGGTGGTGGAAGAGAACCTGGAGGCGTCAGGGATCTCGAGGTCGCGACCCTCGGCGGCGGCGACCACGGCTCGGGCGAGGGGATGCTCGGAGGAAATCTCGACGGCTGCCGCGATCGCGAGCAGGTTGTCTTCGGTAGTGACGCCGGTGGTCACGATCTCCACGACGCTCGGCTTGCCGGCGGTGAGCGTGCCGGTCTTGTCGAGCATCGCGGTATCGATCTCGGAGAAGACCTGGAACGCCTCACCTGAGCGCATCAAGATCCCCCGCTCGGCGGCCATGCCCCCGCCGCGCATCATCGCGAGTGGCGTGGACATGCCCAAAGCGCACGGATAGCCCATCACCAGCGCGGCGAGCGCGGCGAAGATCCCACGGGAGAGGTCGACCTGTCCGGTCGAGGCCCAGTCACCGAGCGTCCAGATGAGAAGCGACAGCCCGGCCGCGGCGAGAACGACGGGCACGAAGACCTTCAAGACCCGGTCGACGAGCACGATGATGCCGGGTTTGAGGGCGCGGGCTTCTTCGATGTGGCGGGCGACCTGGGCCAAGAAGGTGTCGTCGCCGACCTTGGTCACCTCGACCACGAGCACCCCGGTGGCGTTGACCGACCCGCCGATGACCTCGTCGCCGGCGGTCTTGTCGGCTGGTAGGGGCTCGCCGGTCACCATCGACTCGTCAATGGCCGAAACACCTGAGACCACCGTGCCGTCGAGGGGGACCCGCTCGCCGGGGCGGACCCGGATCTGCTCGCCGAGGGCGACCTCGCCGAGGGGCACCTCGACCTCGTGCCCGTCGCGGATCACCCTGGCCGTGTCGGGTTGCAGGTCGAGCAGGCGACGCACCGCGGCCGACGACGATGAGCGCACCAGCGAGGACACGTACCCAGACAGCAGGTGGTAGGTGGTGATGAACACCGCCACTGACAAGAAGTCCCCGGCTGGGAACACCTTGGGGGCGACGAACAGCCCGAGCAGCCCTCCGATCA
>Ga0307372_10003002_pt1 | contig 27389 bp, 23 predicted proteins | sample OX1MG_FD_202533 | JGI IMG/M metagenome (GOLD analysis project Ga0307372, IMG submission 202533) | Soil microbial communities from Risofladan, Vaasa, Finland - OX-1 | ecosystem: Environmental > Terrestrial > Soil > Coastal area > Acid sulfate soil | place: Finland: Risofladan, Vaasa | collected... | reverse complement strand
AGGCTAGCCCTAAAGCTATTTCGGGGAGAACGAGCTATCACGGAATTTGATTAGCCTTTCACCCCTACCCTCAGTTCATCCGAGCTGTTTTCAACCAACACCGGTTCGGGCCTCCGGCCGCTGTTACGCGGCTTTCACCCTGACCAAGGGTAGATCATCCCGCTTCGCGTCTATTATCCGCCACTTGTCGCCCTATTCAGACTCGCTTTCGCTACGGCTCGCTCCCCCGCTTGAGCGGGATCACAGCTTAACCTCGCGACGGACAATAACTAGCCGGCTCATTATGCAATAGGCACGCCGTCAGGCTTGCCCGGTTGCCCAGGCGTTGCCCTTCGACTGCTTGTAGGCATACGGTTTCAGGTACTTTTAACTCCCCTCGCAGGGGTTCTTTTCACCTTTCCCTCACGGTACTAGTTCACTATCGGTCGCCAGAACGTATTTAGCCTTACGGGATGGTCCCCGTGGATTCCCGCGGGGTTTCTCGTGCCCCGCGGTACTCAGGTACGCGCGTTAGAGTCCGGTCAGCTTTCACTTACGTGGCTATCACACTCTATGGCCGACTTTTCCAAGCCGTTCAATTAGCCGCCGGATTTGTAACTCTATGGCTCTAAACCGACACACGCCCTACAACCCCAGGCGCTCCTTTGAAATCTCAAGTTTCAAATCTGAAATCTCAAAGGAACACCTGGTTTGGGCTCTTCCGCGTTCGCTCGCCGCTACTTACGGAATCACGTTTGTTTTCTATTCCTCCAGGTACTGAGATGGTTCACTTCCCTGGGTTGGCTCGCGCCCGCCTATAGATTCAGCGGGCCGTACCCGATGTTGACATCGGGTGGGTTTCCCCATTCGGAGATCCCCGGGTCAAAGGGTGTTTTCCCCCTCACCGAGGCTTATCGCAGGTAACCACGTCCTTCTTCGCCGTCTGGCGCCAAGGCATCCACCGTACGCCCTTAGTAGCTTGACCATAAAATCTGCTCAACACACAAACACAGCCGTTAGCCTTCAGTTCCCAGCCATCAGATTGCGGCTCGAAGTGGAACCGCCCGCTGGCGGCTGATTGCTGACCGCTGACAGCTTTCGTTTTGCAGACTCGCCTACTCCCTGCTTGAATATCCTCAAGCAGGCGAGCACTTGTAGACGCCGTACTATTCAGTTTTCAAAGAGCTTCGGGTACCTTGTCGATCCCATCGGCCAACCAGGCCCCATAACACCGTAAGCCATTAACAATAAATAGCCTATAGATGCTAAGTTAGGCCTTGATATTATTCAAGGCCTAACTTAGCATCCCACATAAACCTTCCACACTCAATATGGCATCCTGATCGCAGAATGCTCGGTCAGTAGGCGCTTGACTCTTTCGTTTGAAATGGATTTCGAGGGAGTGATTCAGGCGGGGAACATGCTGAAAAGCCCACTTTTCTCACAACCTTATCCAGATTGAATTTTCGTATCTAACCTCCGTTTTGGTCAGCCTCTACCCTTGCTCCGTAAAGGCCTAACCGACAATTAAAAATCCTACCATCTGTGAATGAACAATACAAGAGGAATTTTCAAGAATTTTTGTAAGGTCGAAAGGCCTTTACAACCCCTCTTTCTCCAACCATCCATCATGATTCACAGTGCCAGACTTTCCCTGCGTTGGCCATGGCATTCGTTATCCTCTGCCTCACGCACAGTAGCATACCGAATTCACCAAGCCCCTTGATGCAAGGCAAGGCCCCCACGCCAAATCCGCCCTTTCCGCCGGGTCGCCTTCTACAGCACGGTTGAAACCGTCCGCGCCGATCAGCTTCTTCCAGTTATTGAATCCGGGATCTTCCTCTTCTTTGTGGGTGGCGGCAGAATGGCAGCATGAATCGGCCAAGGCGGAATGGATTCAAGGATAGTGGAAACCCAGAATCTCTTGTAACTGCAGCTCGAGCTCCCACAGCGAATCTGGCTGTCCGAAACGCCGGTAAATGCAAGGCGGAGACATTGGAGCGTAATTGCCGCCACCATAAGCCGAAAACACATACGGGTACAACTCTAGGGCAAGCTGACGGGCTGGGGTAGACATGTTTTTCGGATGTCCCTTTGGAAAGGAGAAAAAAATGATGTCATGGGATAATTCACGGCGCAGGTCTTCTTTTGCCCCACTAATCTCCAGGTTCAACCCATGAGCGTCCGTCGATCCGCAATCGAAATGTGTCCGTGTGTGGCTGCCGATCACCGCGCCATGGCGGTCAAAATAGCGGACTTCGTCCCAACTTAAAGCACGCAAACCAACCTCCCCGCGGTCCACGTCATGGGAAAACGATTCCTGACCGGCAACAATTTGGGTGCACACAAACAGAGTGACGGGAACCTGCTCAGCCTCAGCGACCGCGCGCAGGCATAGAAAATTCTCGGCATACCCATCATCAAACGTCAAAACCACGATTGGTTTTGAAACGTCGTTCCTGTCCAACATTTCAATTGCCTGCGGCAGCGAAGCAATGTGGTAATGCTTCTTCAAGAAGCGGATCTGGCGCGCGAATTGGCTGGTGGGCATGCCCAACATGGCTTTCTTGTCGGTCACAAGATGATGGAAGAGAATGATGACAGGAAAACGATGATTCATTCGCCGCCACCGGTTGCGTACAAATAGAACTGGAAAGAACAGGGAACGAATCAGCAGCTTTATTGCGTGCCAACCTCTGGCCGGCTTATAAACCGGTCTGGTTTCCCGTATTCTCTTCTCAATCTCGAAAATCTGGTGCGGCTTGTACCCTTTGTAAAGCTTCCCGCCGGATGGCTGCGGTGTGGCAGTGGCAGCCCCGCGGCTTTCCGCGCGGATCACTTGAATCAGAAGATCGATTGAAAGGAGGTCAGCTTTGAGGCCGACACTCTCCAGATTGTCCCAATGGTCGATGGGGAAGGCAGCCTCGCCAAGCACGCCACCTGCGTCCACCGTTTCCACCACCCGGTGCACCGTGACCGCAGCCTCCTCTCTCCCGTCTTGCAGTTCCCAAATTCCAGGGTTGCCGCCGCCGCGATAGTCCGGCACTTTATGCTTGTGGATATTGATCGATCCACGCCGCGGTATCGTAAAGAGCTGAGGTTTCAGGATGCGAGTTCCAAAAATTACCCCCAGATCGGGCTGATGGCTCCTCACAAAAGAAAGGCTCTCCTCATTGTGGACATCATTGGTAATGTGGAAATAAGTTCCCTTTGGCTTCCAAAGGCCGATGATTTCATCCAAGGTAACGTCGGCGCCGTTGGAGTTTTTGGGACCGGCATGTATCCACCTCAGGAGTTCGTGGAATATCTTATAGACATTTCCTGCCAGGCGGCGCCATAACTTGTCCATAACATAAGCACGAAAACTCCGATCAGGGACGAGCTGAAGAAAGCGCTTAACGCGCTTGGCCAGAGGCAAGCTGGGGCGTGACGATTCATACAGAACCCCCGCCACCTGAACTTCCGGCAAGTCCACTTCCAGACGCCACAAGAAATGCCTCAATCCCTTTGGGGATATGGAGGAAAAAATTACAATTCGGAAATGATTTTCTGGGTTGGTTTCCATTGGGATTTGTCTATCGTGGGCGGGGGGCAGCAGGGGGTTTCCTCGCTTTTGAAATCAATCGAACCTGGAACCGTTCTCGCGCCATCAGCATTGAGTGGGACGCCGGATGGCGCAGCGCAAAACAGAAACTCCAGACGGCCGTTCGAGAATCCTTTCGGGCGCAAGGGAAAAGCGCTGGATTCAATCATCAATGGCATATTATCAGTTCTAGTGCAGGGCGAGTCAAGAACGTGGCTCCGCGCAGTATGGAGCAGGATGATACTGGTGACGGACCCGCTGACCCATCCGAAGGATTTTTCTCACGCTGGGGCGGGAGTGCCGTGCGCGTGTCCCCGCCCGTTTTCTGAACATTTTATATCGGCCACGCCCGACCAGCTCACCCGCATGGACAGCTCCAGCCGTGGCGGGCGCTGCGCTCAAGCCCTGATGGACCAGCTTACGCTGCGTTCGCGTCTTGTGCGCCCCTCGTAAGATAGTAGTAGACGGCAGGCGTGACCATCAGTGACAGGACGGTGGCGATGAGCAGGCCACCGATGACGGCAATCGCCAGCGGCTGAAGCATCTGTGATCCGGCGCCGATGGCGAGCGCCAGCGGCAGAAATCCGACCGTGGCCGCCAGGGCCGTCATAAGGATCGGGCGCAGCCGACGCCGGCCGGCTTGAACAATCGCCTCGTCAGCCGAAAAGCCCGCGGCCCGGAACTTGCCATCGGCATCCAATAACAAAATGCCATTCTTTGCCACAATACCGATCACCATGATCACGCCCATAAACGAAGAGAGATTTAACGTAATGCCGGTAATGAACAAGGCAAAAAATGCGCCTGAAGTGGCAAACACCGCACTGGCGAGAATCGCGATTGGCGCGGCAAAGTTCCTGAACTCGAAGAGCAGCACCATAAAGACAAAAACCACGGCCAGCACCAGGACCAACATCAGATCGCGGAACGACTGTTGTTGGGTCTTATAGAGGCCGCCATATTCGATCCGAATCGAGGATGGAAGATGCATGCCAGCCAATACCTTTTGTACGGCAGCGATCCCATGACCGAGATCCAAGCCTTCCAACCGCGCTGTGACGGCCACGTAACGCTGCTGATTATCCTGCAGGATTTCGGTTTGGCCGGGCAGTTCCGTGATCGAAGCGAGAGATCCCAGCGTTGCCGTTTGTCCCGTGGGGCTCATCAGCAAGGTGTTATTCATCGCAGCGAGCGATGATCGCGCCGCCCTTGGATAGCGGATACGAAGCGTATAGGGACGGTCGTCCACCACGACGGGCTCCGGCGCGGCAACCCCATCCAGCATCGCCGCGGCCTCATTTGCCACATTGTGAGGAGAGAAGCCGGCGTGAGCGGCCTTCGCCCCATTCACATCGAAAACCAGGGCCGGACCGCTGGTTGTCGAGTCAATGCCGTCAGCGATATCCACCACGGGATGAGTCCCTCCCACGCGGATGTTGCCAATCGCGTCCGCGACCTTGGGCGCCCAAGAGTCCAGAAGCTTGGCATTCGGGGAAAACATCTTGATCTTGATGGGCTGGGGAGCACTGGTCAGGTCTCCGATCATGTCCTGAAGCTTCTGGACGAAGTCCGCACTCACGGCTGGCTCCTGCTGGGTAACCTTGTCGCGGATTTCATTCATGATCGTCCAGATGTCGCGATCTCGGTTTGTTTTGAGCTTGACGGAGATGTCCCCAGTGTTCGCTTCTGTCACGGCCGCGAGACCCAACTGCAACCCCGTCCGCCGCGAGACATTCGCAACCTCGGGAACCGAATTCACAATCTTCAATATGTGAGTGACCATCCGATCGGTTTCGTCCAGAGAGCTGCCGGGCGGCGTCACGTAATCAATAATGAAGCCTCCTTCGTCCATTTTCGGCAGCAGGTCAGACCCGATTTGGCGGTAGCAGAAAAAGGAAACCACGATCAAAGCCACGCCCAAGGCCGGAATCCATATGGGATGCTTCAGAACGCGGCGAAACCATTTTTCGTAAAAGAGAATAACCCGTCCGATGGTTCCTCCCATCAGGTGCTCTTCAGCCGCCATCAGCCGCCGCACCTCGATCTGCTCAGGGGTTGCATCCGCCGCCGCCGGAGGGACTCCTTCCATCGGGGTTCTGGCAAGGTTGGAATCTCTTTTCGGGCGCAGCAAATAGAGACACAGGTTGGGAGTCCAAGTGAGCGCCAGTGCCAGTGAAGTAAACAGCGCCACTCCGATGGTGACAGCGAGCGCCCGGAAGAAGACCCCCGTCACGCCGGTGATCGCCACCAGGGGAACAAAAACGACGACCGGGGTCAGCGTCGAGCCCACTAACGCCCCTGTGAGTTCCTTCAGGGTGAGCGCCACGGCTTCGAACCTGCCTGCGCCGGCCTCGCGCTGCAAGACGACATTTTCGACCACCACAATGGCGTCGTCGATAATCAGTCCGACCGCTGCGGCAAGGCCGCCGAGGGACATTAAATTGAAACTTTCCCCCAGAAACTTGAGCGCCAGGAAGGTAATGAGAATGGTAATAGGGATGACCATTCCTGCAATAAACGAGGATCCCCAATCCTGGAGGAATAGCACCAAAACCAATGCGGTCAGCACCAACCCGATCAGGATCGCGTCCCGCACGCTCTTGATGGACTCGCCCACTATCCAAGACTGGTCATAAAAATTACTCACCTTCACGCCCGGGGGCAGATTCGGCTCAATCTTTTGCAATTCCGCTTTGACTTCACTCGCCACCTGCATGGTGTTGCTCTTTTGCTGGCGGTTAACGTTAATGAGCACGGCTGGGTCGCTGTTGGCCGTGACAATGGTATAGTTGGGCGCGACAGAGGAGGAGACGGTGGAGACGTCCCGGACATAAATGGGATTTCCACTAGGATCCTTCTTGATGAAGATATTCGCGATTCCCGGAGGATTGTGGACCTGTCCGCTGATCAGCCCCAGGTACAACTGGTGGTTGCGCGTAAAGAGGCCCGGAGACTTAATCAGGTTTGAGTTTCCAACGGCGTTCAGAATGTCCGTTATCGTAACATGCGTCACCAGCAACTGGGCCGGGTCGGGGGTGATTTGGAATTCCGGCACCTGTGTGGCTTGGATAAGAATGGTCCCTACCCCGGGCAAACTGGCCAGTCTAGGCTTGAACTCATAAGTGGCCAGCTCCCAGAGCCGGGTCTGCGGCACGGAGTGCGAAGTGAGGCTATAACCCAGGATCGGGAAGCTGGAGAACTGCAGGCGGTTGGCCATGATCGTGGCCGTGGGCGGTAAAGTGGGTTGCACGCGCGCCAGGGCTGCGTTGACGCGTTGCAACGTTTGGAACATGTCCACTCTCCAGCTAAAGTAAAGATCGATTTCCGCGGAACCCCGGCTGGTGATGGATTGCACGTCCTGAATGCCCATCACCCCGCTCACCGCCTCCTCGAGAGGCCGCGTGATGGTGACCAGCATCTGGTCGATGGGCATTACGCCGTTATCCACGGCGATGATGATGCGGGGGAAATTCGTGGAAGGAAAGACTGCGATGGGGATCGAGAAGGCGAGGTAACCGCCCACCAGCGCCAGCGTGATAATAAGAAAAATGATCGACTTGGACTCGCGAGCAAACCAATATGACGATGGGTCCCGTTCGCCCCCATGTGCCGGCTTCACAGAATTTTGTTCCACGTTAGCCGAAGAGTTCATTTGCAGCCTTGTTCCGGGACGAATCGCGGTCTCGCCGAACTAGACTCGTACGCACCCATCAAATCGCAAGTCCTCTTTCAAAGGGCGAATGCCATTATTCAAGTTGCGCGTTCAATATTTCACCTTCGTCCCGTCTGGCAGGCCATAAGCGCCTTGCGTCACGACCCGCTCACCGGCATTAAGACCCTTCGTGATCTGGACTTCATCACCGTCCAGGATCCCGGCTGTCACACTTCGCTGATGCGCCCGGCCGTCCGCTCCAACCACCATCACGCTGGTAGATCTATCGGGCGCCGTCTGCAAGGCAACCTCCGGAATCACAATGGCGTCCGGCACCGTCTCCGCGATGATTGTTTCATCCACAGTTCCGCCCGGCCGCACCTTGCCACTCGGATTGGCTGCCGTCACCCACACTTCCACCGTGGTGCTGTTCGGATCAATGGCGGGGCTGATCATTGTGACCTTGGCTGGGATGCCGTCCTGACTAGGGGAAACCGGGATCATTGCCGTATCTCCCAACTTCAGCCACGAAGCCTGTTGCGGGGAGAGGTGGGCGCGCGCGACCACCGAAGAGATATCCATGATCGTGATGACCGGCTGGCCCGCCATAGCCGTATTGCCGGGATTCAAAAGCCGGTCACTCACGACGCCATCAATGGGACTTCGTATTTCCGAATAGCTCAGTTGGGCTTGGGCGGCTTCGTACCGGCCTCTTGCCGAGGCAAGCTGGCCTTCGGCAGCTTTCAGTTGTTGCTCCCGCCCGCCGGATTGCAAAGCCTTAAGCTGAGCCAGCGCCAGTTGGTATTGATTTTGGGCTTGGGTGAAGGCCACTCTCGATGTCTCAATATCCCGCCGGGGGATGGCGCCCTGCGAATAAAGAGACTGGCGGCTTTGATAGACTTGTTGCGCCACGTTTTTCGATTGTTCCGCAGCCTTCACGTCCAGCCGCGCTTTCTCCAGCAATTGAGGCAGGCCGGTCTTGACGAAGGTGTCGTAGTTGGCTTGCGCCGTCTGGAAGTTTCCTTTGCTTTCCACGACTGCCGCTTTAAGGTCCTCGTTCTCAAGCTCGGCCAGTAATTCCCCGGAGTGGACAGAGCCGCCCCGGTTTACGTAAAACTTGCGAACCGGCGCGCTGATCTTGGGCTCGAGAGGGGTCTCGACCAAAGGATACAGAACGGCCTCCGTCTCCACTTTACGTTGGATTGACATTTTTTTGGCCGTCGCAACTTCCACCGTAACCACCGGCTCTTGGGGCTTCTCTGGCTTTGAGCAACGGGTCAGTGGGCACACCAAGGCCCCCAGAAGCACGGCGCCGAAGAGCCCGGGGCTTCCGTCCCTTCCCCCATACCTGCTTCCCCTGCGTTCCGGCAAATATTTTGACAGCATCAGAAGGATCCCGTGATGGTCTGGAGCTGCGCCAGCGCCACGCGATAGCGGGCTTGACCGGCATTGTAAGCGCCACGCGCCTGGTTCAAGCTGTTCTGCGCATCCACCAGGTTCAGGAAGGGCGCTTCTCCCGCCTGATATCGCAACGTGACCAGCCGCAAATTCTGCGCGGCCAGATCTGCCGATTGCCGCAGGGAATCCAACTCCTTCCAGGACGTTTCGGTTTCATTGTAATAGGAATAAAACTGGCGAAGGGCGTCGCGCTGCGCAAAGCTCAGGTCGAAGCGTGCCTGGCGCCTCTGATATTCAAACTGTTTCAGTTTGCTGTGGCGCATGCCCCAGTCAAAGATGGGTAAATTGAATGTGTAAGTGCCGAAATAGCCGAGTTGGGGGACGCGGTTGGGAAATGATGAGGGACGGCTGTAGAAGGCAATCATGTTGGACTCGATTCCGTAATCAAAATCGAGAGTCAGCGTCGGATAGAAAGTGGATTTCGCTATCGCCACGTTCAAGTCCGCCTGCTTGAAGGCGGTCAGCGCGGCGCGGATATTGGGGTTGTTGTTGCGGGCCATGCTCTCCGCATCCACCAAAGGCAGCAGCGGCGGGGCCATATCCAGGTCGTCCACCACTGAGAAATTTTCGTTGAGGATGCGGAACAGCAGCACCGCCAGGTTAAGGCGGGCGTTCTCCATGTACAGTTGGGATTCCTGCAGCCCTTGCTGCTGCTGGTTGAACTGAAGCTGAAAGCGGATGACATCCGTGTGGGCCACTTCTCCGCCGCGTTCCAGGTCCTGGCTGATTTTCAGGAAATGCCTGGCTTGTTGGACGCTCTGTTGCGCTTGCGCATAGCCGCGTTGCGCCACCACCAGAGTGTAGTACGCATTGGTCACCGTTACGGCCAGTCCCCGGCGAGTCACTTCCGCCGATTCCCTGGCCAACGCTTCCTTGTAAGCGGCGGCGCGAGGGCCTGCGGAGATAAAAAAACTGCCGGGCATATCCTCGCGGAAAACACCCCAAAGGCGGTAAACGTGAACACCATCATTGGTCACAAATCGCCCGGTGGGAAGTCCGTTGCCTTGGGTGTTCAAATACTGAGTGGTGTAGTTCACCGAGGGTAACCTCGCGGCCCGCGCCTGCGCCCGGTCCTGGTGGGCAAGTTCGACCGCGGTCCGCGCGTTCTGAAACTGAGGGCTGTTGGTTTCCGCCCGCTTCAATGCATCCTGCAACGTGATGGTGAGCGGCGCGCCCGGCTGCGTTCCCGATGGCTGTTCAAAACCCAGCCCAGCCTCCTGAGGTGGCGCTTGCAACACTCCCTGGCCTCTGGCGGCAATTGCTGCCACTGCAACCAGCAGCAGGAGGTTCAAGGAGCGAATCAAGCCGCACCTTCGATGCTTTGATCGCGAGGCTTCTGCGCTTGGAATCAATTCCCAAGACTCTCGCTCGTTTTTTGAATGCTCAAAGCGGCAAAGGATTGAATGGATCTTCATTTTGATTCCCTCCTCAAAGGCAGGGTTGATTGCAGATGCAGGAGAATCTGCAATCAACCCTGCCTGATTCAAACTCCGTAGGGGCGACTGTCGTTGCCGCCCATGATCGTGCGCAGCTCAACCTAACATCGTAATCCTATTTATTGGAAGACACTCCTGGCTCTAAAAAATAAGAACGAAGCACAACTCATGATTGTTACTTGATTTTTGTAGAATTCGCATACTGCAGGACTTCGACCGAACCGGCACGACCGGCTTGGCGCCGGTCGCCGGGCGCGGGTCCCGGCCTGCGGTGGCTAAGACTTTGAAGCGGGCATCAGGCTTTGCTTCACGTCCTCCACCACCCGCTTCCCGATCCCCCGCAAGGTTTCAAACACGCCCACGCCCTCGCTGGCAATGGCCTCATACACTTCCTCTTCGCCACGGACCAGAACTCTCCTCATCTCCTCAGCGGGGATGGCATTATCCAAATCACGCTTATTAAGCTGAATCACCAGCGGGACCGCAGCAGGGTCGCGTCCCAGCTCCCGCAGGTTTGTTTCCAGTTCGCGCAGTGCGCCAAGATTGCCATCCATCCGGCCCTCTTGCGAGTCCGCCACAAAAATCAAGCCGTCAACACCGCGCAACACCAGCTTTCGGGTCGGCTCATAGCGCACTTGTCCGCAAACAGTGTAAAGGTGAAAGCGCAGGTGGTAACCGCGGATTTTTCCGATTTCAAGAGGAACAAAATCAAAGAAAAGGGTGCGGTCCTCTTCCGTCGTCAAGGAGATCATGGGCTCGGCGGACGGCCCTGCAGTGTTCTTGTAAATCCACTGCAGGTTGGTGGTCTTTCCACCCAGGCCCGCGCCGTAGTAGACGATTTTGCAATTAATCTCGCGTGAAACCAGATTGATGAAGCTCACAAATTCAATGGCCCCTCGTCGCCGGCCAGACTGCGGGTGTTTTTCTTTCTGGCGGCCCCTCAAACAGGCCGCTTGACTGCCTGCGCCCCATTCCCGTGCGTCTCCCAACGAAAATATTGCCGCAAACTAATTTATAAAAAGGATGATAACACAGGGCTTACCATAACGCTTGAGAAACGGCGAAATCAACCGATCAAGAGATTGGCTTGGCGGAGAGTAAGCCCTCGGCACCTGGCTTCATGGGCCGGGGGATGGCTGGTTGGCGTCTGCCGATGGTCATCGAGTAAAGCATCGTGAATCATCCAGGTTAATACCAATGCTGTTCACTTAGCCAACTGTCCCATTGGAGCCTGATTCCAACGCGCTGTAGGGGCAGGCCTTGTGCCCGTCCGTGGGCGACCACAAGGGTTCGCCTCTGCGAGATATCCCCTTATCTGAACAGTATTGAGGTTAATACTGGAGGGCCGTATCTTGCATCGTTAATCTGCACTGACAAGGAAGCTTCCCGATGCCAGCAAGGTCCGCCGGAGAACTCCGCTGGCCCGATTCGTCTGGACCAATTCTGACCTCCAATGTGAAATCGCTCTTGAGATCAAAAGCGAGGTATCCTTTCGCTGAGCAATGATGCCCGTCATCGTCGGCGCGAGCTTGATTGGGAAGAAAAAGCTGGCCACAGCAGCAAATGGCTGGTATCAAACATCGAAAGAAGGGGGAAAAATCGACCGCCCCTTGATTGCCTCTCGAATGCAACAAAAGCCGGTCTCTTCACTTTCCGGGTTCGCAAGCCGTCTTTACGGCAGACAAAGCACAAGGCAAGCCAAAGCCTTGCGCGGTTTTGTCATCCGTGTTAGCTTTTGAACGATCTACGACACACTCACAGGAGGCAGCATGACGTTGGAAGCGCTCGGTATGATTGAGACCAAGGGGTTAGTCGGGGCCATTGAGGCGGCAGACGCCATGGTGAAAGCCGCCAATGTAGTGCTGGTGGGCAAGGAATACATCGGCGCCGGGTACGTGACGGTCATGGTGCGCGGCGACGTGGGGGCTGTCAAAGCAGCCACGGACGCGGGCGCGGCGGCGGCGCGGCGGGTGGGCGAGCTGGTGAGCGTCCACGTGATTCCCCGGCCCCACAGCGAAGCGGAAAAGATCCTGCCTGGAGGCCAGCTTTCCGGCAAAGGTGGCAGCAAGGCATCATCCTAGGCTGCACCGCGGCATTGGCGGCCGGATAAGACTCGGAGACTGGGCGTGAAGTACCTCTGCAATTCGGAAAAGACGTGTTCACGCCAAGCAACCAAGCAGAGCGAAGCTTTCAGGCACCCAACCCCCATACACCCCCATGGACTCAGATCTTGAATCCATCCAGGAGGCGCGCCGCCTGGTAGAAAAGGCGGCCGCAGCCCAAAAGGTTCTCGGCGGCTTCTCCCAGGAGCAGACGGACGCCGTGGTGCGCTCTTGTGCGGAAGCGGCGGAGCGCCACGCCGAGCCGCTGGCGCGGTTAGCCGTTGAGGAGACAACTTATGGTGTCGCCGCCGACAAGACCGAGAAAAACCTTTTCGCCTCGCGTGACGTTTACGCCGCCATCAAGGATTTGAAGACAGTGGGCGTGATCCGCGAGGATCGCGAGCGCGGCGTGGTTGAAATCGGCGTGCCTGCGGGCGTGGTCGCCGCCATCATTCCTTGCACCAATCCGACTTCTACCGCCATTTATAAAGCGTTGATCGCCCTCAAGGGCCGCAACACCATCGTCATGAGCCCGCACCCGAGCGCTGTCCGCTGCATCCGGGAGAGCGCTCGCGTGATGCATGAAGCGGCGGTGGCCGCCGGTGCGCCCGAGGGTTGCATTGCCTGCCTCAGCCTGCCTACCCCGGAAGCGACAGAAGCCTTGATGCGCCATCGCCAGACGGCCATCATCCTGGCCACCGGCGGGATTGGCATGGTAAGGGCGGCTTACAGCAGCGGCAAGCCCGCGCTCGGCGTCGGCCCCGGCAATGTGCCCTCTTACATCCATTCGTCGGCGAACATCCCCAAAGCGGTGGCGGACATCCTCACCGGCAAAACTTTTGATAACGGCACCATCTGCTCTTCGGAGCAGCATATGGTGGTGGATGCGGCCATCGCCGCTGAAGTCAAGGCGGAAACGGCGCGCCGTGGCGGATATTTCCTGGACGCGCAGCAGGCGGAAAAAGTGGCGCGTGTTCTGATCCTGCCCAATTTCCGAGTCAACTCCAAAATGGTCGGCCAATCCGCCGCGCGCATCGCCGCCGAGGCCGGATTCTCCGTGCCGCCGGGCACTCGCGCCCTGGTCGCGCCGCTTGATGGAATTGGCAGGGACTTTCCGCTTTCTGCGGAGAAACTCTCTCCGGTGCTTTCCTTCTATGTCGTCAAAGATTGCCACGAGGGTGCGGACGTGTGCCGCCGCTTTCTGGAATTTGGCGGAACGGGGCACACCATGTCCATTCACGCTACCGATGACCGCGTCATCCGCGAGTTGGCGCTCCAGATGCCTGCATTTCGTTTGGTGGTGAACTCGCCCGCGCCGCACGGCTCGATCGGGTATTCGACCGGCCTCATCCCGGCCATGTCGCTCGGCTGCGGAACGCCCGGCGGCAACATTACCACGGACAACATTGGTCCTTACAACCTCATCAACATCAAGCGTCTGGCTTACGAGCAGCGTCCGGTGAATCGCATGGAGGACGTGGCGATGACGGTGCCAGCTCCGGTGGCCGCTAAACCAAGTCCTGAGCCGGCCGCCGTCGCGCATGAGGGTGCGAGTGTTTCGGCGTCCGCGAAAGCGCCGGCCAAGGCTCCGCTCGACCGCGAGACCATCCGGCAAGTGGTGGAGCGAGTGCTCGCTGAGCGCCGGCAAAAGGCCACTCTCGTAGCGCCGGATGCATCCGGCCTTAAGGTTGCCCAGGATTCTCCGGCCCCGGCATCCCACGCTCCACGCCAGTGCCAATCTGAACCAAAGCAGCCGGATGCGAAGATCGCGGCTCCCGGCGCTCCATCTCCCGTCCCCGTGGATTTTGTGAGTGAGGAGGACGTGCGCCTCGCGCTCCGCAACGGCGCGAAGATTTATACTGGACCGAAAACTATCATTACACCATCGGCACGCGACTTGGGTAACCCTGTCGAGGTTTTCATCACGGTCCACGGGTAGGGCTTCACGAATAATCCGGGTTAATCTCAATACTGTTCAGTTAGGGTGAATCTCATGATCTTGATGGCAGGGTCGTCGTATTCCCCCTCACCCCGGGCCTCTCCCCGCAAGCGGGGAGAGGGGGAACCGCGCCGCGGTGGGTGAGGGGGTCCGGTTCAACCGTGTACCGTTATTCTCGAACGGACTTGAGTGAATAGCATTGGGGTTAAGCACTGTATCCATTCTTGGCTCTTGCTGGTACTATATTGGCATTCGAAGTATTCGATATGAATGCCAGGGAATGGGAACAGAAACTGCGCGCGGAGGGCTTCCGTCGCCTCTTTACGTGGCAAGACGGCCCGGACGCTTATTATCCTGACCACACGCACGGAAATCTGACGGCACACATCATTCTGGACGGCGAGATGATTCTGACCTCGCAGGGTGAGGCACACACCTACAAGGCCGGTGATCGATGTGACGTGCCGGCGGAAACGATTCACTCCGCACGAATGGGCCTGCGCGGATGCAAGTATATTGTGGGTGAAAGGTAGGGGTGGCCCTTGTGGCCGCCCGACCGCGGTCCTTGCGTTCGAGGGCAGAAATGAGGGCAGACACGGGATCTGCTCCTACGTCCGAAGGCAGGCACCAGACCTGCCCCACCAGCAGAAACACAACCTACAAACTACAGGGAAAGGAGAATTCCATGGCGAACAATAGATCGGTTTCCATCGTCAGTCTCATCACTGTTCCGGCTTTGATTACTTTGGTGATTACCATCCTCCGTTTGGAGGGCGAGCTGCGGCATTGGGGTCAACCGTGGTTCAATTCGGCGGCGGGCGGCGGCGCCGCATGGGTTGGAATTTCCTGGCTGCCGATTATCTTTGGCCCGTACTTCGCCTACAAGCTGGCCGCTGCCGGTGAAGGCCCGGCCAGGATGGGGAAAGCGGCGGGCTATATGGCCCTCGGCTTGGTGGTTTTCGTTCTCGCCGGATTCTGGGCGTTTTCCATGCTCTCACATCCTCCTGTCTCGGAGATGGTGGTCGTTGGCTTCGCGATCATGCTGATCGCCGCGTTTATTCCCGGCATGGGTTGGCGTTCATTGGGGAACACGCTGATCGCTTATGCTTTCGCAGCCCGTATTCCGGTGCTGACCGTGATGTTCCTGGCCATGCGCGGCAACGGCGGCGCCGGGTGGGGGACCCATTATGACGCGGTTGCGCCCATGTTCAGCAGTGCGCCTTTCGCCACCAAGTTCCTTAATGAAGCAATTCTGCCGCAGATGACTTTGTGGATCGGATACACGGTGGTTCTGGGTTCATTGCTCGGCATCATCCTGGTCGCGGCCTTGCGCCCCGGGAAGCGTGCCGCTCCGGTTGCTGCATAGCCTGAATGCTTCACGAACTTTCGCTGGAGGACAGTCAGGGCGCGGTTATAACCGCGCCCTGACCTTCCTCGCCCTAGATTTCGAAAATAATTCAGGTTCGGGAGGTCGGTGTGACACGGCTATTGGCCCATTGGGCCTTGAGCGCGCTGTGCCTGCTCCTGGTGGCGCAGTTCGTCCCGGGATTCATCGTGAAGGGCTTCATCTCCGCGCTCATTGCCGCGGTGGTCATCGGCTTGGTCAATGGCACTTTGGGACTATTCCTGAAGATTGTTACTTTTCCTCTCACCCTCATTACCTTTGGTGTTTTCTGGTTTGTGATCAATGCCCTCATGCTGGAATTTGCGTCCTTCTTCGTGCCGGGTTTTAGAGTGCGCGGATTCTGGCCAGCATTCGTGGGTGGGCTGATCCTGAGTCTTCTGAATATGGCGGTGCGCCTGATACTGAAGAAAGAAAGTCGATGACCGGCATCACGCCGCCACCCCCACACGGCCAAGACGATTGACGTTCCCCTGACCAGACGATATTCAAAAGGCGGCGTTTCCACTCTCACCCCGCGCCAAGCGGACCGGAGGCTTTTGGCACGTCGTACGTCTGTGACATTTCTTCGCCAATTGCCACGGAGAAACGGATGAACCAAATTCATCGCTGGTTGTGCCGGTCCGGCGCCTGGAGGAAGAAACTCGAAGCGCAAATGTTACCTTGGGCGCTGAGCGGTGTTGACCTGGGCCAGGACATCCTTGAAGTCGGGCCCGGCCCCGGATTGACTACCGATTTTCTCCGTGTACGGCTGGAGCGAATTACGGCGCTGGAGATTGACTCCCGGTTGGCCAGCGCGCTGGGCCGCAGATTGCGTGGTACGAACGTCAGGGTGATTCAAGGTGATGCCACCGCCATGCCGTTTGAGGACAACTCATTTTCTGGCGCCATTTCGTTGACCATGCTTCACCACGTGCCCTCCGCTGCCTTGCAGGATAGGCTGTTGAGTGAAGTTTGCCGGGTGCTAAGACCGGGCGCCGTGTTCGCCGGCATTGACAGCCTGTGGAGCCGGACGATGCAAATCCTCCACATCCGGGATACCCTGGCAACGATCGATCCCTCAACCTTCGGTAAGCGTCTTGAGGCGGCGGGGTTTATCGGCGTTTCTGTCGATGTTGCCGAAGGCAGGTTTCGGTTCAATGCGCAGCGGCTTTGATCCCTCCAAACTGAGCCAGGCAGACCTGATGCGCCTGAGTCTGGTATTCCGCACCTGGCGGCGACATGCATTTGACATCCCGCCGCCCGATTATGCGCCCGGCCACCGTGCTCCCCAAGCGCGGCGCACCCTTGGCAGAGCGATTGGGGTCCTAGTGTCCTGTCACACCTAATTCTTGACAATGCTAGGGTAAGGCGGCAGCTTCGCAGCCGCACTCCAAGGCGCCTGCGGCGCTGCCGTGAACTTGCGGGCGAAGCCCGCCGTGGACTGCGGTAGCGGCAGCTACCGCCTTCTCTCGTAAGCGGCGAACAAAGAGTAGACATCACCCACCCGAGCACTGAGCGCCTGTAAAGAATTAAGTGGGACAGGTCACTACCCACTTCCTGTATACGAAGTATCAATTCGATACGTCGCTCTTTTTCTACACCTGTCCCCGGCCTTTGGCTAAAATGGCATGATCTCCAAAACGGTTTTGATCCGGCAAACGATTTCCCGGGGGTTGGAGACGGCGCGACACACCCAAAATTTACGGAACGAACCCTCAATGTGTATGAAAACACATGATGTATGTTTTTGGGATGACAAAGGGACACTACCATTCCCGCACCGGCGGCAATCCGCCTTGCGTCCAATGGAACAATTTGGGCTCCCACTTTGGCGGGGGTGACAGCGATGGGGATCGTCCCTTATTGGGGTGGTACTTGTTTTCGGACTGATGTGGCACTCCCACAGACACCGTCATTCCCGCGAAAGCAGGAATCTATCATTGGGCTGGAATTGCAGGGTCGCAAGAACCCTGCCAGCCCGGTTTCGCGGCCGGGATGCGAATGCGCGACAAGAAGTTATTTTCGGAACGAACCCTAAGAGTCATTGAAAACAAAGGATCGAGTATTGGAACGAACCCTAAGAAGTTCGTCAACTCAACCATACATAAAGGTCAAGATTAAATAACCGATGTATTATGGGTAAGTTGTGTATATCTCTGGATAAAACAACATCAACTGATTAAGAATCAACGAGTTATAAATGGCGCGAGAAATACAATGCGCTCCTTCCAGTAGTTTTCCACAGGTAGGGGCGGGCCTGGTGCCCGCCGGTGGGCGACCACCAGGGTCGCCCCTACGTCATCGTCATTCCCGCGAAGGCGGGAATCCAAATCCAGCCGGTGCGCGGGCCGGGGTCTCAAATAATGGCTCGTGACCAGACATTAGCCCCCTCAGAGGCAGCTATCAACCTTGGCAATCGTCAGACGGCGCGAGCAGCACACTAACAAGCCGGAATAGCCTGATATAGAATCAACTTAGGAACCTTGTAGAATTTGGGGAAACGGGAAATGCAGTTATCCGCAAGAAAGCAAGAGAGTCGAAATCGTGCTATCCAGAGTGCCGCGAAGTCTCACGTCAGCGTGTGCCCAGGCATTGGACCTTCGGGACCACGGCGGCTGCGGACTGTCTGGCTGATCCCGATAGTTTCCGCCCTTTGCATCACTTTGCTCGGCGGAACAGTTTCCGGGACAAGTCTTCTGGAGGCGATGCGCCCGAGGGGGGCTGCAACGGGTGTGGTGCCTTCTTCAGACTCATTGCCGCCGCTACCGGCAGGAACGATTCTCTATCTGCGCTTAAAGACCGCGGCCAGCACCACCGCTTCCCGTCTTGACGCTCCGGCTGAGGCCGTGGCGGCTCGTGACATCGATGGCAAGGGTGGTGTGGCGGTGCCCCTGGGAGCCATCGTGCGCGGCAAAATCACAACCCTGATTCCCAGCTCCAACCCGAGCGAGCGGGCTGCGATGGGATTCCGATTTGACACCATTCAAATGCCGGATCTTTCGCCCCAAAAGATTTCCTGCCGCCTCACTAAAGTGGAAAATGCCCGGGAAGCAGTTCTGGCCAACGGAACGATTCAGGGAGTTCTGGCCAGCGAGCTCCCTGGTTCTTACGTGCGGGGTAAACTGGCGAAGCTGGCCCAATCGAGCTCTGCCATCGGCGCGGAGATTGGCAAGTTGGGTGACAAAGAATTGGGACAGACGGACACCTCCATCAGTTACGCGGTGGGGACTGATATTCAGGTGGTCCTCACGGCGCCGCTCGAAGTCCAACGGTGGTTTGCGCCGGCCGTGGCCCAGATGCTTCCCAGGGGCGACCTCACAGCCGTTGAGAAGTTGCTTGCGAACAGCGCCAACCGCGTCAAGACCAAGGATGGTAAGCCCGGCGATCCCATTAACCTGGTGGTGATTGCCACCGGGAGTGAAATTCGCCAGGCTTTCGCCAAAGCCGCATGGACGATTCCCAAGGAGAAGAATACTTCGTCCATTTGGCGGACCGTCACTGCCATGACCGGGAATGTGGGCTACGGCGCCGCGCCGCTCTCCGACCTTTACCTTTTCGGGCGTGCCCAGGATATGGCCTACGAAAAAACTTTGAATACGTTCACCATGCGCCACCATCTGCGCCTTTGGCGCTCTCCAGTCTCCACGCCGGATGGAACTCCCATCTGGTTGGGAGCGGCCACCCATGATATTGGCTTTGATATTCGTCCGGGTGTCGTCTCCCACGCCACCAGCCCCCATCTGGATAACGAGCGGACCAAGGTAGGGGCCGACCTGATTCCCACGGGCATGGTTTCCGCCGAACAGCTTGTGACGCGGCCCAACCCCTTGTCGAGCGGCATCACCGGGACGGGCGGCGCCTGGCACACGGACGGACGCCTGAACGCCATCGACTTCAAGCGGAACTGACAGAGCGACGGGTGAACTATTTAATCCGGCATCCTGGAGATTGGGTAGTGGGTCGGTTTGCTGGTGCAGCGGTCTCTGACCGCCGGAACTTATGGTTAAATAAAATTCGGCGGTCAGAGACCGCCGCACCAGCAGCGAAAATAGTCCACTTCCGGAGATTGCTGCGCCTTGCCAAACCGGGCGGGGTGAGTCATTATACATAGGTTGCATAATTATTCATGGACAATCTCTACCGCCGCAACCAGATTCTGGATCTTCTGCGCAATGAGGCCATTGCCACTCAAGGGGCGCTGCGCCGCAAGCTCGCTCATCGCGGCATCCGCGTGACCCAGGCCACCGTCTCACGGGATATGGAGGAGTTGGGAGTCATCAAGACCCGCGATGGTTACCGGCTGCCGGGTCCAGCGCCGGGCCAGGATGCGGCGGCCCCCCAACCTACTCTGGTGATCATCCTGAAGGAGTTTTTGCGGGACGCCCGGCAGGCGGCGAGCCTGGTCATACTCAAAACTTATCCGGGCAATGCCCACACCATTGCCGCGGCGCTTGACACTGCCGGCTGGAAGGAAGTGGTGGGTACCGTCGCCGGTGATGACACCATCTTCCTTGCCACCCGGAGCGCCAAGGACGCCGCGCTCGTGCAGAAGAGGATTATGCAAGCTGTCGCAGAATGAAACCGCGGACGTGCAATAAGAAAGCAGTCAGCCGTCAGTATTCAGCGATCAGCGAGAGCTTGTCTATTGAATGGCGAATTGCCCCGGTTGGATAGGTGTGGTGAGTTGTTTTCTGACCACGGCTTTTGCTGAAAGCTGAAAGCCGGGTGCTGATAGCAGACTTCTCCTATCATTCGAAAGGATCATGAATGAGTTTAAATCCATTAACTTCATCAAGAAAGATTAAGCGGGTTGTCCTAGCCTATTCCGGCGGCCTGGATACTTCCATCATCATCCCCTGGCTGAAGGAGAATTATGGTTGCGAAGTGATCGCCATGGTGGGCGACGTGGGCCAGGGTGACGACTATCATGCCGTGCGCCAGAAGGCCCTCCGCACCGGTGCTTCCAAAGTCTTCGTTGAGGACCTGCGCCAGGAATTCATCACGGGTTATCTTTGGAAGGCATTACAAGCCGGGGCCATTTACGAAGGAAAGTATCTGCTCGGAACTTCCCTGGCGCGCCCGGTGCTTGCCAAGGCGCAGGTTGAAGTGGCGCTCAAAACCGGGGCGGACGCTGTGGCCCACGGATGTACCGGGAAGGGAAATGACCAGGTACGCTTCGAAATGGGCTATAAGGCGCTCGCGCCACAACTGAAGGTGATCGCGCCCTGGCGCGAATGGTCCATCAATTCCCGCGAGGACGCTCTGGAATATGCTCGCGTCCATCGAGTGCCTGTCCCCGTGACCAAGAAAGATCTCTACAGCCGTGATGAGAACATCTGGCACCTTAGCCACGAGGGCGGCCCGCTCGAAACCAAGTTGGGCGATCCTCCGGAAGATGCCTGGAAGATCTCGGTGAGCCCGATGCAGGCGCCGGACCGCGAGATTCAAGTGGCCATCGGCTTCCAGGCGGGGATTCCGGTTTCTGTGGACGGGAGGAAATTGGGCGGCGTGAAGTTGATTCAAAAACTCAATCAAATTGCCGGCGCCAACGGCATTGGCCGGATTGACTTTGTGGAGAACCGGCTGGTGGGGATGAAGTCTCACGGCGCCTATGAGACGCCCGGCGGAACCTTGTTGCACGTTGCCCATCATGAGCTGGAGGCGCTCTGCCTGGACCGCGAAACGTCCCACACCAAGCAGCAGGTCGCCCTGCGTTACGCCGAGCTGGTTTACTACGGGCAGTGGTTTACTCCGCTGCGCGAGGCGCTGGACGGTTTTGTGGCGGTCACCCAGCGCAACGTAACGGGCAGCGTCACCCTCGGCCTTTACAAGGGCAATGTTCGAATTCTGGATCGCAAGTCGCCCTATTCCCTGTATGACACGAGCATCGCCGCGTTCACCATGGGCGCTGATTACGACCAGAAAGATGCGGCGGGATTCATCAACATTCTGGGTTTGCCGGTCAAGATTTCCGCGCTCAAGAGTCGCGCCCGGCCGGTGAATGGCCAGAAGCCGGGGAAGCGGTGATGAAGCTTTGGGGTGGGCGGTTCTCCAAGCGGCGGCGCGACCCGGATTTTGAGAAGTTCGCGGAGTCCTTCTCCCTCGACCAACGCCTGGTGCTCTATGACCTCCGCGTGAACCGGGCTTTTGTCCGGGCCCTCCGCGCCGCGGCCGTTCTAAAACCCGCGGAGAGCCGTAAGTTAACGCTAGGCTTAGACGCAATCCACCGCGATGTTTCAAGCCGCGCCGAGTGGGCCGCCCGCGAGACCGGCGAGGACATTCACACCTGGGTTGAAGCGCGCCTGGCCCGCGAAGTTGGCGAACTGGCCGGCAAGCTTCGCACCGGACGCAGTCGCAATGACCTGGTAGCCACGGAGATGCGCCTGTTCGTCACGGACGCGGTTCGGGAGTTGCAACAGGCGATGGGTGCCTTGTTGGACGCCCTGGTGGCGCGAGCCGCGCAACATTCGGACACCGTCCTGCCGGGGTTCACGCATTTGCAGCCGGCGCAGCCCATCCTCTTCGGCCATTACCTGCTGGCCTACTTTGAGATGCTGCGGCGCGACTTCGCCCGGCTTGAGGATTGCCGGAACCGCGCCAACGAATTGCCCCTGGGCGCGGGTGCGCTTTCCGGGACGGCGTTTCCAATCGACCGGGAGGCGCTGGCTCGCGAGCTGGGGTTTGCCACGGTTTCCCGCAACAGTTTGGATGCGACGGCGGACCGCGACTTCGTTTGTGAAATGCTCTTCGATTGCGCGCTGACCATGACCCACCTCAGCCGCCTGGCGGAGGACCTGCTGATTTACTCCACGCCCGCCTTTGGCTTTGTGGAAATCGATGAAGCCTATTCCACCGGCAGCAGCCTGATGCCGCAGAAGCGCAACGCGGACGCGCTGGAGCTGATCCGGGGCAAGGCAGCGCGAGTTCAGGGAAAACTCTCCAGCGTGCTGACCCTGCTCAAAGGGCTGCCCCTGGGGTATGACCGGGATCTCCAGGAGGACAAGCACGCGCTCTTCGATGGTTTCGACACGACGCGCGACTCGGTGGTGATAGCGGCGCGCATCATCAGGACGCTCCGTGTGAATCCCGACCGGATGCAAGCCGCCACGCAGCTTGGATTCTTGACGGCCACGGACATCGCCGATGAACTGGTGCATCGCGGCGTGCCGTTCGCCGCTGCCCATGAGCGGGTGGGATCTCTGGTCAGATATTGCGCTGAACACGGCAAGTCATTCGCTGATCTAACGGATTCGGAAGCGGCGCGGATTCTTCCCGAGTGGGATCAGGCGATGGCTCGCCTTGCATCTTCACCGCTCCAGGCCGTCCGGTCCCGGCGAGTCCAGGGCGGGACGGCGCCGGAACAAGTGGCCCGTCAGATCCGGCTTGCGAAAGCCACGGTTGAAAAACTCAAGCGTGGCTTATCGAACCTCGAGTCGTAGTGGCTGGCTGAGTGCTGGGTAGTGGCGTCATTCGAAAAATCCCACAGATCACATCCTGCTAGAGTACTGAAATACCCCAGCGTGGGGAACAAGTCAATCTCGATCTTGGGCAACAAATCACTTTACTCACATTATTGGCTAGGGGATGATGAACGGTCATGTGGGTTCACTTCCTTAACCTGCTCGGTCGCTCATGGGAAAATATGGTGAAAGCGACCGGGACCACAACACTTGGCTTCATCGTTTGGACTCTTGCAATTGCTGTCGTTGGATGGAGTGCAACTGTTGCGTCGCGCTGGCTTGATCTCAGGAAAGAAAGGCCTCTGAATCCGTTTCGCACAGCGTTACGAAGCTCTGTCCGTCCTGGAACTATCCCTGCTTTAGGGTTCGGATTTCTTGTGCTTTTAACATTGTCCATGTTCGTCGTGAATACAACGTATGACGACCACCAATCTTTGGTAGCCGAGAGAGACAATCTCGCATGTGAGAGCGCAGACTTAGCATCGCAATTGGACAATGAAAAACACACGCTTGTGAATGCTTTTCAGTTAGAGGGAGCATTCGTGTCTTACCGAAGAGCAATCGGATTCTCGACTCCCTGTCACATTAAGTTCACAGCGCCACCAGAAAGCATGCAATTCGCTATCACAGTGGCGGGGCTAGCGACCCAAGGGTCACAGTGTCAACCCTTCGGGCCTGAGTCTTCCGATATGAACCCCGATGCTGAGCGAGAGGCGATGAACGGGATGGTTCCGGGCGTAGTTGTCTTTCACATTGCCAGGGGAGACAAAGAAGCGACCCAACTATTTGTCAGTCTCGAAAACTCCATGCGCCTGAAACTAAGTTACAAGATTCCTGCGGGAAGTCCGGCACATTTCATATGGCTCCAGTTCGGAACGAACACTAAATGGAACAGCCAGCTGCGTTCAGGTGGCCCGTTCTGATCCTTATTGAGAGGCTAGGCGATGGCATTGCCAGCTAGAGTTTTTAGACCGTTTGCAAAGGAGGCGATTTACCCGGCTGACAAACGCCTTCAGCAAGAGGCTGCCTAACCTCAAGGCGGCGGTGGCCTTGCACTTTGCTTGGTACAATTTCTGCCGGGTTCACAGTACCTTGCGAGTGACGCCTGCAATGGAAGCCTGGCTGACGGATCACGTGCGGGTGATTGAAGAATTACTTAGGCCAACCGCTGACCGCAGGGCCGCGTAAGGGGGTTGCGATGCACACAGAGGGGCGGTACAATCCCACTCCATCGGAGAGGAGACATATCATGTTTGATAGTCCCGAAGATCAGGATAAAGTTCTAAAACAGTTCAGAAACGACGTGGTCTCGGTATTGGCCGATATCATGGTTCGGCTGACGGCGCTTGAAGAGGCACTTCAGGATGGAGTATCCATATCTCAATCAGAATTAGAGGAACTCCGCAACTCTGCCAAGAAGCAGCGATCTCATTTTTTGGAGCACTTCTACCGGAAGATTTCTCTGCTGCATGAGAGTCGATAATACAAGTTACGATCCTGTCCAATTCTTCGTCATATTCGCGAGGTAAATTATTTGCGGAACAATGCGGCCCTGTACGACAGTCCATCTCGATTGGCTCTTGCACTGGGCATACTCCTATGCAAAATTAGGTGTGCGCACTTCAAGAATTTTGGAAGCCGCCTGGCATCGGTTTCTAAATCCCACCTAATAAGTGTCCCTAAATCTGAAATTAAAATAGCGCAGATTTTGGCAAACGGATATCAGAATCGTACCCATTGCTCTAGAATAATCGCCCGGTGACGCATATGTGGCCGATCATAAACCGTATTGCCATGGACTGGAGCGTGGTGATGCATGCGCCCTTCGCGTTTGGCCTTACGCTCGCACTGGGAGGGATTTTGGGATGGAAGATACACGCTTACTTGCACCGCCGAGACCAATCTCAAGCACAGGGGAGGGTTGCCTTTAGCGAAGACAGAATCAAAGGCTACCAAGAAGAAATAGCGCGCATGAAGACCTCAACAGCGAGCCACCTATCCCGCGAGCAGCGTGCACTGATCATCAAATACGTCCATGACAACGCGGGAGATGTAACCTCGCGGAAACGCCTTTTCGTTTACCCAGCTCTTGGCGGAGGAAGCTCCGGCTACGCAGAGCAAATCTGCGCAGTCATAAGCGAAGCGGGGATTATCGCTAGCCTAGGTCCAACCTTCTCCCCAAAATCCGGCCCCAATGTTTACCGGGATGGAATATGGATTCGCGGCTCTGACTCCTCTGATCCACCGACTAACGAACTGCTCTATAAAGCTCTTGCCAAGGCCGGAATAAAGGCAACTGCCGTGGAACCGGAGAGAACACACGTCGTAGAACTCATTATTGGCTCAGACCCGAACTCTTAGCACTTTCCCTTCCACTCCAAGATCAAATGACGCCACTACCGAGAATCGGGGCTTTTCCATTTGTGCTACCATGCCAATATCTCGGCAAGGAGGGGAAAATGCGTCGAAATTGCTTGGGATTCGTGAGCATCGCCTTCAGTGTCGTCTTAACTTGGGCTGGATGCGGGATCGCGAAGGCTCAGCAGCAGAGTGCCGTGGAGGATATGCCGACTAGAGAGATAGCCAAACTTGACGCTAAGTGTTCAATCAACAATTATTCCTCCGAGCCTTTCAATCAATTCGTGTGTGACGTTTATAACGGCTCTTCTGCGTGGGAACTGCGAGCTATTAAGGTCTTGATCGTGGTCCACGACAAGAAGGGACAAGAGACGCTAAGACGTGAATATTGGCTGGTGGGACGTGTAAACCCTCTATCCGATTATACCCTGCTTGCAGATATTGGGTTCACGGTTTCGCGGCACGAAAAGTGGAGTTTTACCATAACCGGGGCCAAGGGAAGAAGGGTCAGTTAATTTAGAAGGACATCCCGGTTTGCATTTCCCCACCGACCAAAACCGTACATATGTCCGTGTTCGGCTCGACCGATGACTTCAAAAATGCTTTGAAAAACTCTGCACCTTTCCTGTACCATGGGCGAAGGAAGGGTTAAATATGGCAAGCTGGATTGAGCAAAGGGAGCAACTACGGTCGCGCCTCCTGTCGGACAGGCAGGTCAAGGAAGAGAACCAACGCCTGCGCGCCGAAAAGGTTAGGGCTGAATCGCCGAAAGCTTGGAAGTCTCTATCGGTCGAGATACTATCGCAGGTTGCGACTCATAACCGGATCATAGCATCGGCTCCTCAAGCGCAAATCCTCGAGTGTTCAGAGGAAAATTACATCCAGTTGACCGGCAGGGTAACAGAAATGCTTCCAGGGTTCTGTATTTCCTCCCCGGCCCCAATCATTCTCCATATACAATTCATACCTCACAACTGCGTCGTGTCCTTCGCCATCCCCGACCGCAACATTCAAAACAGTTTATACTTCGATTTGACTCCATCCGGGGATATTGGGCTCTACAGAGGACCCCACCGGATTACCACTGAAAAGGGAGCAGAGATCATACTCTGTGCTTTCCTAGACATAACTAATCCCAGTCCATCGGCCCAAGCAACGTAACCCCTCAGCACTTCCCCTTCCACTCCAAAACCAAATGGCGTCACTACCGGGTGCTGGCTCGTGTTGATGTAAGGTCGGGCCCAGCGCCCGCCGCGTGCGGCCGCAAGGGTCACCCCTACGGGACTTCGCGATGGAATGTTGTGAATGATGAATCCAGCCGGCCGAAGCTCGCGACCTTTCGATAGAAAGAGGGCGCGCCCGGGGCGGGGACACTTTCAAAGAGAAAGTAGCCGGAAACGTCGAACCAACCCAGCGTGACATCGTGCAATTCCCGAAGCGCCGTTTCGATGGCCGGTTCCGGCGTCGGCGTGCCGAACCGGGCAAGGGTCAGGTGCGGAGTGAAAGGCCGTTCTTCTTTGGCAAAACCCTGGTGCTCCAGGATTGCCCCGATTTCAGCGGCCAGGGAACCCAGCGTGGCAGGAGCGTTAACGCCCAGCCAGAGCACTCGCGGCCGGTGCTTGTTTGGGAAAAAGCCAAAACCTTTCATCTCGATGCGAAAGGTCCCAGGCGGGGGAAGCGATTGCAAGCTTGCGGTCACCATCGTGGCTTGCTCCTCCGTAATTTCACCCAGGAACTTGAGCGTCAGATGCACACCTTCGGGACGCGCCCAACGAATGTCCCGGGAGTTCCTGGCTTCCGGAGGCAGTGCAGCCCTCAACCTGGATTGAATTTGGGCGATGGCCTGTTTGACGGATTGAGGAAGATCAATAGCGATGAAGGCTCTCATCGAGATCGGGCAATCGGCTGCCGCTCATCTGGAATTTAGCTGCGAATGCGCCGCCGGATCATTTCAAGCGCGGCTTGGGAAGCCCAGAACCGGACTCGTCCGCGGTTTCCGGGGAAGCGAAACTCGCGGATGGTGGTCCCCTTGGCATCC
>Ga0307372_10002999_pt1 | contig 27416 bp, 26 predicted proteins | sample OX1MG_FD_202533 | JGI IMG/M metagenome (GOLD analysis project Ga0307372, IMG submission 202533) | Soil microbial communities from Risofladan, Vaasa, Finland - OX-1 | ecosystem: Environmental > Terrestrial > Soil > Coastal area > Acid sulfate soil | place: Finland: Risofladan, Vaasa | collected... | reverse complement strand
ACGGAGATCGGCGATCGGCCCGGTCGAATGCCTGCACCAGGTTGTTGGAGCAGGGCGACTATCACGTCGAGACGTTCGTCGTCGCTTTAGCGAAGAGGCTTGGCGATGATCTCGGCTTCGAAAGACCGTCAACCGGAGACTCGAGAACGTCTGGTGGCGCTTTTCCGTGAACCATCGACCGTCCCAGTCGGGCCTGCTTGAGTGGGGCACCCCCGTCCGAGGGCGACTGCGCCTACTACCGGCCCCCGTTCCCACGCCGGACGCGACGCAGAGGGGCCTTGCTCAACGGTCGACCCCGACTCGTGGATGAGCTGCACGGGCCGGGGTGCCGATAATCGAGCCTGCAAGAGGCCATGTGGATGCGTCCAGGTTCATGGGTCGTCACGACCGACCGCGGACTTGCCGCGGACTTCGTGCCACGGATTCTGGCACTGACGAGGAAGTTGACGGTGAGCCGACCTGTAGGCGGGATTCTGTCCGGCTCCCGAGGGAGCTTGGGTGGCCATCCATCTGAGCGGCCTACCTGGGGAACCCTCCCTCTCAGGAGGCGGGCGAGCAGCCCATTTCCCTCGCTTGGCCTTGCTCCGGGTGGGGTTTACCGAGCCATGGGGGTCGCCCTCCATGCTGGTGCGCTCTTACCGCACCCTTTCACCCTTACCTGTGCGGACCGCGAGGCCCGCCATCGGCGGTTTCCTTTCTGTGGCACTGTCCTGCGGGTCGCCCCGACTGGCCGTTAGCCAGCACCCTGCTCTGTGGAGTCCCGACCTTCCTCGACACGGTCCCGCTGAGCGGCCCGTGCCGCGGCCACCTGGCCGACTCACCGTCAGCACCAATAGTGCCACCACCAGGCATGTGCTGGTGACCAGACAGGGCATCGGTAGGGTGTCGTCGATGTCCGGCGGACCCCGTCAGCTCTTCGATCCCGAAGCTCCGCCTGAGGCCACCGCCTCGGATCTCCGGGCCGCGTCCGGCGGGGACGAGGCCGAGGACAAGCGAGGGGTCCACTCCATCGGGGGCGTGTACGAGCAGGTCGAGGGCGCGCTCAACCAGGCCTTTCCCCGCAACAGGCACCTCTGGGTCCGCGGCGAAATTCAGCATGTCTCGGATCATCGCTCCGGTCACCTCTACCTGAGCCTGGTCGACCCCGAGGACGAAAGCCCTCGCCGCGACCGCTCCCGCGGCGGCGTCCCCACGTTGAACGTCAAGTGCTGGCGCAGCTCATGGGCGCCCCTACGGCACGGTCTGTCCAAGCAGGGCATCGAGCTCACCGAGGGCATGGTCGTGGTCCTGCGCGGCTCGCTCGACCTCTACCGTGCCAAGGGCGAGATCAGTCTGATCCTCGCCGAGGTCGACGTCACCGCGTTGCTCGGGCAACTGGCGGCCCGGCGGGCGCAGCTCCTCCAGACGCTCGACGCCGAGGGCTTGCTCCGGCGCAACGCGTCCTTGCCGCTGCCCGAGGTCCCGCTGCGCGTCGGTCTCGTCGCCAGCCCGGGCACCGAGGGATGCTCCGACTTTCTCGGGCAGCTCACGGGTTCGGGGTTCGGGTTCCGTGTCTCCCATGTGCGGGTCACCGTGCAGGGCCCCGGTGCGCCGTCCTCCATCGCCCGCGCCGTCACCGCCCTCAGCCGGAGTGACTGCGACGTGATCGCCGTCGTGCGCGGTGGGGGCGCGCGCGCGGACCTGGCAGCCTTCGAGAACGAAGCGGTCGTCCGTGCGATCGCAACCGCTACCAAGCCGGTCCTGACGGGCATCGGGCACACCGGTGACGAGACGTTGGCGGACATCGTCGCGGCGCGGGCCTGCATCACGCCGACCGAGTGCGGGCAGTTGATCGTGGAGAACACCCGGCACTGGTGGACACAACATGTGGCGGAGCCGGCTGCGCTGCTGGCCCGGCGCGTCCCCAGCTTCCTCAATGACGCGCAAGCCCGCGACACCCAGGCCCGCAGCCGCCTGACAGGAGCGGCGCAGCAACAGCTTCGGGTGCATCGGGGCGCTCTGGCCCGGAAGGGCTCTTCGCTGCGCCGGGCCGCACCGGACCGGCTGGTGTCGAGCGCCGTACACCTGCGTGCGCAGGCGGCGCGGCTGGGGCCGCTCAGCCTCGGCCATCTGGGCCGCCAGGACGAGCGCGTGCAGTCGTGGCGCAGGTTGCTCGCGGCGTACGACGTCGAACGACAGCTGGAGCGGGGCTACAGCCTGACGCTCACGGCCGAGGGCCACCTGGTCCGCAGCGCGGCTGCGTTGGCCGAGGATCAACAGATCGTGACCCGTTTCGCCGACGGTACGGTGCGGAGCCGGGTGCAAGCAGAAGAGGCAGGAGGAAACGTATGACCGTCCCGGACGAAGCCGTTCCGGTAGGGGAGTTGAGCTTCACCGAGGCGAGCCGCGAGCTCGATTCGATCGTCAACTTCTTCGAACAACGCGAGGTCGACGTGGACGTGCTGGTCGGGCGGCTGGAGCGGGCGACCGCGCTGATCGACGAGCTGGACCAGCGTCTGCGTCGGACCCAGGCCCAGGTCGAAGAGCTCGTGCCCCGGCTCGACGCACTCGCCGGGAACGACGGGGGAGGGGGCAGCGATGGTTGACGGCGCCGATGACCGGCTCTATTTCCGCCAGCTGCTCTCCGGTCGCGACTTCGCCCAGGGCGACATGATGGCCCGCCAGATGGTCAATTTCGTCTACCTCATCGGCGACCGCGAGACCGGCGAGGCGATGGCCGTCGATCCCGCCTACGCGGTGCAGGACCTCCTCGACATCCTGGCGGCCGACGGCATGCGGCTGACGGGGGTGCTGGGAACGCACTTCCACCCGGACCACCTGGGCGGGCAGATGGGGGGATGGTCGCTCGAGGGGATCAGCACCCTGCTGGAAAAGGTGCAGGTCCCGATCCACGTCCAGGCCGACGAGGTCCCGTGGGTCGAGCGCACGACGGGCGTCGGCGCGGCGGATCTGGTGGCGCATCACAGCGGCGAGTCGCTACAGGTCGGCGGCGTCACCGTGGAGCTGATCCACACGCCCGGGCACACGCCGGGCAGCCAGTGCTTCCTGGTCGACGGCCGACTCGTTGCCGGGGACACGCTCTTCCTCGAGGGCTGTGGACGGACGGACTTTCCAGGATCCGACCCGTTGGCGATGTACGAGTCGATTCACACCCGTCTCGCTCGCGTGCCGGACGAGGCCATCCTCTTTCCGGGCCACCTCTACTCGCAGGACCCCTCCCAGAGCATGGGGGATACGCGGAAGTGGAACTACGTCTTCCGGCCACGCTCGGCCCAGGAGTGGATGGCGATGTTCGGGTCATGAGCCCCAGCCAGGAATTGTCGGGCGACAGCACGGTTCTCGTCGTGGGTGCGTCCCTCGCCGGATGGCGGGCGGTCGAGACCCTGCGCACCGAGGGCTTCGAGGGGAGGATCTCCCTGGTCGGCGAGGAGCGCCACCTGCCGTACGACCGCCCACCGCTCTCCAAGCAGGTGCTGGCCGGGACCTGGCCCCCGGAGAAGGCAGTGCTCGCGGACAAGCGACGCTCCAGCGAGCACAGGGTGCACGAGGTCCTCGGCCGCCGCGCCGTGCGGCTCGACGCGGACGCCAGGACGATCGAGCTCGACGACGGCACCGTGCTCGAAGGCGACGGCATCGTCATCGCGACCGGGGCGCGGCCCAGGCCTCTTCCGGGGACCGAGGCATTGGGTCAACGCGACGGGTTGTTCATGCTGCGGACCCTTGACGACTCACTCGCCCTGCGCGCCGCCGTCACGACAGTGGATGCGGCGAGAGTCGTCGTGATCGGCGCCGGGTTCATCGGGGCCGAAGTGGCATCCACGTGTGCCGATCTGGGCTGTCGTGTCACCGTGCTGGAGGCACTGGACGTCCCGCTGCGCAACGTGCTCGGTTCCACCATCGGCGCGCACTTCGCCAGGCTGCACGAATCGCACAACGTGGATCTGTGGACCGGCGTCGGCGTCAGCGGCATCAGGCCGGTGGGCGCCGACGCTCCCCGAACGGCGGGCAGGCTCGTGGTCGAGCTCGACGGCGGTGAGACCTTCCCGGCGGACGTGGTCGTGGTGGGCATCGGCGTCATCCCCGCCACGGATTGGCTGGCTGACTCCGGGCTGACCGTCGAGAACGGCGTCGTCTGCGACGACCGCCTCTTCGCGGCCGACGGCATCGTGGCGGCGGGAGATGTCGCGCGCTGGCAGTGGCGGCGCGATGGTGGCGAAGAGCTCATCCGGATCGAGCACTGGCAGGTCGCGGCCGAGGCCGGCGTCGCCGCTGCGGTCAGCCTGCTGGCCGGGCGGGCTGACGCGCCGGCCTTCTCGCCGGTGCCGTACTTCTGGTCCGATCAGTACGGGATCCGCTTACAGGTGCTGGGAAGCCCTCGGGGAAGTGACGACATCCGGATCGTCGAAGGTTCACCCGAGGAAGGGAAATTCGTGGCGCTCTTCGGCCGCCATGACCGCCTGCGTGCGGTCATGGCCATCGGCAGGCCACGGCAGCTCATGGGATTCCGTCCGCTGCTGCAGGCGGGGAGCAGCTGGGCCGACGCGCTCGCCCACCCGGTCTAGGGCCCGATCCCTGCCCACGGCCCCGAAATAGGGCCACTCGGCCCTAACGGATGCTCTTTCTCGGGCGTACCTTGCCAGGGAGTAGATCGCTGGGAAGGGGGGTCGCTCGGGTGGCGATATCTCCTTCTGAGGCGGGTGGAAGCTCCCTCAGAAGGAGATGCCCGAGAGCTCCGGGATGGTGCCTTCAGCCTTGAGGCGGGCGGCCAGCCAGCGCTCGCGCCCCGCGACGCGGTCGTCTTCGCTTCCCTGGGGCTCGACGGTCCGGCGTGGCGAGAACGTGGCGGCGAGCTCCTCCGTCGTGCCGTGGTTGCCGACGGCCAGCCCGGCCAGAAGACCGGCTCCCAACGTGGTGGCTTCTTGGACCGGCGAGATCTCGACGGGACGCCCGATCGCGTCGGCCAGGGCCTGGACGAACACGTCGTTGTCCGTCATGCCGCCATCGACCCGGAGCGCCGCGATCGGGTACCCGCTGTCGCGCTCGCTTGCCTCGACCAGGTCGGCTCCCCGGTGGGCGACGCCCTCCAGCACGGCGCGGACGATTTCGGCGCGACCCGAGCCGCGGGTCAGGCCGACGAGCGTGCCCCGCGCCCCGAAGTCCCAGACCGGCGTGCCCAGACCGAGCAGCGCCGGCACGAACCAGACATCGCCTGCGGTCGCGCACTCGGCGGCCACCGTCTGCGACTCCTTCGCTGTGGCGATGATCCCGAGGTCGTCGCGTAGCCATTCGATGCAGGTGCCGGCCGAGAGCATGACCGCCTCGGTGCCCCAGGTCGGCCGCCCTTCGACGCGAAAGGCCACGATCGGGAAGGTGCCCGCGTCGCCCCGACCGAGCGCCCCGGGGGCCGCGCCCGGGCCGACGCACTGGTCGAGCATGCCGCCGGTCCCGAAGGTTGCCTTGGCCATGCCCGGAAGCGTGCAGCCCTGTCCGATGAGGGAGGCTTGCTGATCCCCGGCGATCCCGCAGATAGGCGGGGACCCGGCGAGCGCCGTGGCGTTGCCAGGCGTTCCGGAGGAGTCGACGATCCTCGGCAGCATCGCCGCCGGGATCCGCAGCTTCTGCACCAGCGCCTCGTCCCATCCGATCGACGCATCGACGAGGGCGGTCACCGCCGCATTGGTGGCGTCGGTCACGTGGAGGGCATCGCTCCCAGCGGCCGCTCCACCGGAGAGGGTCCAGGCGACCCAGCTGTCGACCGTCCCGAAACAGAGTTCGCCGTTCTCGGCCCGCGACCGCACGGGGTCGACCTCGTCGAGGATCGCCATCACCTTCGTGGCCGACGCGTTGGGTGCCAGCCGGATCCCTTCGGCCTGGAGGATCAGGCAGGTCCCGACTGTGCGCAGGTCCTGCCAGCCGATGCCCGGCGCAACAGGCCTCCCTGTGGCGCGCTCCCACACAATGCTCGAGGCGCGTTGATTGGCGATCCCGACCCCCGCGACGGAACCACCCGCCGCGAGAGCGGCCTGCGCTGTCTCCAGAATCGCATCGGCCATGCGCGCCGCGTCGAACTCGACCAGACCCGGAGCGGGCGAGTCCGGCAGCAAGGGGACGCGGTGCTCGTGTTCGACGGTGGCGTCAGGGCGCACGATGGCAGCGCGGACACCCGACGTCCCGACATCGACGACGAGAATGCTCCCCCCGCCCGCACTCATGTCCAGGGCGCCGGTCCGAACGGCGAGCTGAGGCCGAATTTCCCCGGGTTGAGGATGCCGTTTGGATCGAAGGTCACCTTGAGGCCGCCCAGCACGTCGAATCCCGAGCCCAGCGCCCGGGCCAGGAACCGCGAGCGGTTGAGCCCGATGCCGTGGTGATGGCTGATGGCCGCTCCGTGGGCCAGGGTGGCGTCGGTCACCGTGTCCCAAGCGTGGCGGTAGTAGCGCTCCCGCCACTCGGTATCGCCATCGGGCCCGCGACCGCCGAATGTGAAGTAGAGGCAGGCGCCATCCGGGTAGGCGTGGGATTGGTGGGCTGACGCAACCAGCGTCCCGTCGATCGCCTTCAGCGCTCCGATCACCTCGTCGAAGAGGCCAGGGAGAGCAGACCATGGACCCGAGATCTCAGCGGTGTCGACGACGATGCCGCCGCGCCACAGCGGCGCCAGGGCCGACACGTCGTTGCGGTGTTCCAGCCAGCGGTCGACCAGTGCTTCGTCGAGTGGGTGCCCACCGGCCTCCGTCGAGCATTCCGCGTCGACGATCTGCAGTGTGGCCGAAAGGATCGCAGCGTCCGCCTCGTCGAGCACGACGAGGACGTTGGTGTCACCGTGCCCGAAGTTGCGCTCCGACTCCGTCTCGTCGTACAGGCGAAGGACTGCCGGCGTCGCGCCGCGACGGAGAATCATGCGACAGGCTTCGAGACCGGCGGCGAATGTCGTGAAGCCGAAGGCGCGGCGTCCCTGCGCCGGCGGCAAGGGGTGGACGCGCAGGCGCGCCTCGGTGATGACGCCGAGCGTTCCCTCACTTCCGACGAAGAGCTGCGTCAGGTTCGGCCCTGTGGCCGCCCTCGGGCCTTTGCCTTCGGTGTGCACCACGCGTCCGTCGGCCAGAACCACCTCGAGGCCGATGACCATGTCCTCGATCTTCCCGTATCGGGTCGAGTACTGCCCCGCCCCACGGCAGGCCAGCCAGCCGCCCACCGTCGACAGGTCCATTGACTGGGGCCAGTGGCCGAGCGTGTAGCCCGCGCCGACCTCCCCGAGCGCGACCTCCAGATCAGGGCCGAAGGTGCCGGCCCGTACATCCGCCGTCAGCGACGTCTCGTCGACGTGGCGCAGACCATGGAGCGCGGTGAGGTCGAGCGCGACGCCGCCGTGCACCGGAATGGATCCACCGCAGACGCCGCTGCGTCCGGCGGCAGGCGTGACAGGCACCCCGGCCTCGTTGCACCCGGCGAGCACGGCCGAGACCTCCTCGGTCGAGCTGGGGCGCACTACCACCGCCGGCCGCTGCGGCACGGCGCCTTCGGTGGCCCAGCCGATGGCGATCGGCCACCAGTCCCTGCCGGCCTCAGCGCGGGCATCGTCGTCGAGCAGGACTTCGGCGCCGGTGCGCATGAGGAGGTCGAGGAGCTCGGGCGACACCTCGACGACACGCGCGCCGAGGCGATCGGTGACGCGGGCTCCTTCGGCGTCGATCGGAGTGACCGGGGTCGGCTGGGTCATGCGAGATCGAGCCCCGCCGTGAGCAGTTCCTTCTGGCAGGCCTCGGTGAAGCGGGCCACCTGCTCCCGCATCTCCGCCTCGTCCCAACCCATGTCGGGGGCGATGAGGGCGGCGACGGCGGTGGCGGCGTCCATGGTGGGCTGGGCGCGTTGGATGATGGCGCGTGTGCGCCGTGACAGAACGTCGTCGAGCGTCCCGGCCATCTCCTCCCGCGCCGCGTAGAGGACCTCCGCGCCGGTGTAGGGCAGCCCGCCCACGATCGGATCCAGCAAATCGGGGCGCCCGTCGGCCAGGGCCAGGACCTCGCTCGACTCCGTCCCGTAGCGGCGGAGGAGCCGCGCGTGGGGCTGGGCCAGCGTGACTGGATCGCGGGTGCGGGTGGTGGCGCCCAGGAGCGGGAGGGCCTTGGTGACACAGCGTCGTCGGTGGGGTGACTCGCCGAGGCGGGTCACGACGACGTCGACCGTGTCCTGGGCCATCTTTCGGTAGGTCGTGAGTTTGCCGCCGGTGACCGTCACGACGCCGTGGCTCGACGTGCTGACGGTGTGGCGCCGCGAGAGGTCGGCCGTCCGCTCCGATACATGGCCACCCTTGTCCGGTGGAGCCAGGAGGGGGCGCAGGCCCGCCCAGACGCCTGTCACGTCGGCTCGCGTCAGACGCGAGGTGGTGATCGCGTTGGCCGCGTCCAACAGGTAGTCGACGTCCTCCGGAGTACAGGAAGGATTGTCGAGCGGGCCGTGGTAGTCCGTGTCCGTCGTGCCGAGGTACACGAGGTCCGTCTCGGGCCACGACACGACGAAAATCGAGCGCTTGTCCTTGGGGACGGGGATGACGGCGGCGATGTCGCACGGCAGCCGATCGGCGGGGACCGTGACATGGACACCCTTGGCGGGCCTGATGGCGTGGGGATCCCTTCCTTCATCGAGGGTGCGGACGGCGTCGGCCCAGACACCCGAGGCGTTCACCACGATCCGGGCCCGGACGGGGAACTCCGAGGCCTCGTCATCGGGAACCGGACGCACGACGGCGCCGTTCGCTGTACCGTCGGCGCCCGTCGTGAGGCGGATGACCGGGGTGTAGTTGGCCATGACGGCGTCGAACTCGAAGGCGGCGGTGCGCGCCACGGTGAGCGTCAGCCGCGCATCATCGGCCCTGGCGTCGAAGTAGAGGAAGCCGGCCACGAGATGGTCGGTACTTAGCGTGGGGAGGTGGGCGAGGGCCTGGTCCTTCGTGACCTCCCTGTGTCGTTCCCCGATCCGCCAACCACCGGTCAGGTCGTACATCCACAGCGCGGTCGAATAGGAGCGGGCCACCGTCTTGGAGACGACACCATCGCGGCCGAAGAGGGGAATGAGGAAGGGGAGCGGGCTGACCAGATGTGGCGCGTTGTCGAGCAGGCGCTGCCGTTCGGCCAGATTCTCGTAGACAAGGCGGAACTCACGCTGCTGCAGGTAGCGAATGCCGCCGTGGATCATCTTCGACGATTTCGAGGACGTCCCGGACGCAAAGTCGTCCTTCTCGACCAGGGCGGTTCGCAGGCCTCGACTGGCCGCGTCGAGGGCCACGCCGACGCCGGTGATGCCCCCGCCGATGACCAGCACGTCGAACTTCTCGTCGGCGAGGCGTCGCAACGCGTCGGCGCGGCGAAAGGGGTGCACCGATCAAGACTGCCACATCCTTCGCGCCTGCAGACCGGGGCCTCGACTGCCATCGGGGTAGCCTCCACGGCGCAGCACCATCGGGTAATACGGCAGCGTCTCGGGCCTGTGGACCCGGGCTCGCCAGTTGTCGGGTGGGGGACGAGGCCGGGTGCCAGGGGCGACGCGGCGAACGTCCCGTCGCCCACGACGGCCTCGAGCGCACCCAGCGAGCTCGTCGAGGACATCGGCGCCGTACCTCGCCCGCCAGGTGGCTTCGGTGGTGGCCAGGACCCGGCGGTATTTCCGCTGCGCGTTCTCGCCCTTCGGGGTCAGTCGGACGATCTTGCCGCGCCGCGCCGCGCCGTGGCATCTGGCTCGATGACGACGCAGCCGTGGCGTTCGAGCCATCCGATGCACATGGCTGTGGCCTCCCGCGAGACGCTGGTCAGGCGGGGCAGATCACATCCATATTCGTCGGATTCGGACTCCGTCCGACTCACCGGCCCCCCACCCTTGTGGACGCCTTGGAGCGGACGAAATTCAGCGGCGACGCTGCCTGTTCCTCCCTCAGGGCAGGCGCAGGAGGCCTCCCAACCTGGATTTTCGCTTCAGCCTGGCATCTCCCGCGCCGATTTTGTTGCAGGAAGGCGGCGCGCCGTCGGGCACGAAGCGCCCTGTGGGGGGAACCATGGAGCAATTTGACGAAATTTGGGATGACGGCGCACCGAACGCGGACCTCGAGCTCAATTCCGACCCCGAGGAGCTCTGGCGCAGCCTCATCCCGGACGAGGAGTCTCCCCGTTATTGGTCCGAGAGCGTCTGGTCGCACGACACCGAGGACCGGTTCGACTCCGGTGCTGTCCTGTTCGCGGACGGGGGCGCCGAGCTCGAGCTGGGTGCGGAGCTCCGGCTCTCCGAGCTGTGGGCACGCTGCGAACGCGGGTGTCTCGGGATGGACGAGTTCTTCGAGCTCTCGGCTCTGATCACGCAGGTGCAGGGCCTCCCGGGTTCCCTCTGCGTCGATTGCGAAATGCTGAACCGTCCCAATGTGAGCGTCAACTGGGCCTTGGCCACGACGACCCTCTGCCGATCGCATCTGCGCTTCCGACTGGATCATGCGCGGATCGACGGGGGAGCGGGCCGGCAGTAGCGGGAACCGCCCGCGGCGGGCCATGGCGGTGCACAATGGCGTCGTGACGTTGGCCGCTCGTGTCTTCGCCGCCTCCTATTTGACCGGGACGTTCGTCCTGCGCTCCGGGCGCACGGCCGACCATTACTTCGACAAGTACCGCTTCGAGTCGGACCCGGTCCTCCTGCGCGAGATCGTCGATGCACTGGTGCCGCTCGTCCCTGCCGGGACCGAGGGTCTCGCCGGGCTGGAGCTGGGCGGCGTGCCCCTGGCGACAATGCTCTCTTCGGTGACCGGCCTTCCGGCCTACTTCGTGCGCAAGCAGCCCAAGAAGTACGGCACCGAACAGATCTGTGAAGGCGGCGCGGTCGCGGGGCGTCGCCTCGTGATCGTCGAGGACGTCGTCACCACGGGCGGGCAGATCGTGTTGTCCGCGCAGGATCTCAGATCCGAGGGGGCGGTGGTCGAGCATGCGGTCTGTGTGATCGACCGGGAGGGAGGCGGAGCGGACGTGACGGAGGCCGAGGGGATCGAGCTTCACGCTCTCTTCACCATGCGTCAGTTGGAGGCGCCGGGCAGCTGACGCGCCGGGCCTGCCAGGCATCGACGTTCGCCCCGCAATAGTCGATCGGCCGTGCGCCCACCTTCGGAGGTTAGGCCTGCGGCCTCCGAGGACGGTGTGAGCCGCCGGTGACGCGCCCTGCCGGTGGCCGCATTTCAACAACGATTGTCATAATTATCCCGGTGCCCGCTAGGGTGGAGACGCCATGCAGACGCCCGGCGAATTGACCGAACTCTTCCGTGCCCACGGGCGCAAGATCACGGCGCAGCGCCAGTGCATCTTCCAGGCGCTCGAGGGCGATGTCACCCACCCGTCGGCAGAGCGGGTGCACGAGCAGGTGCGCCACGACATGCCCAACGTCTCGCTCAAGACCGTCTACCAGACGCTCAACGACCTGGCGGATCTGGGGGCGATCACGGTGCTCGACGTCGGGACGGGCTCGGCCCGCTTCGATCCCAACGTGGAGACGACGCATCATCACCTCGTGTGCCGATCCTGTGGCAAGGTGCGCGACGTCGCGGCGGACTTCCCCGGACTCCGGGTGTCCCAGCGGTCGACGCAGGGCTTCGAAGTGGACAGCGCCGAGGTCGTCTTTCGCGGCCTCTGCGCAGAATGCAAGGGATCTCAGCAGCACCAGCAGGAGCAAGCACAACCGAAGACAGACAGAAAGGGCACGAATCCACCATGCCAGCACTGAAGGGCTCGAAGACCGAGGCCAACCTGAAGGAAGCGTTCGCCGGCGAGAGCCAGGCCAATCGCCGTTACCTGTACTTCGCCCAGAAGGCGGACGTCGAGGGCTACCCCGACGTGGCCGCACTCTTCCGTTCAGTTGCCGAGGGCGAGACCGGCCACGCCTTCGGTCACTTCGACTTCCTGAAGGAAGTGGGCGACCCGGTGACCGGCGTCCCTGTCGGGGCCACCGAGGACAACCTGAAGTCGGCCATTGAGGGTGAGACCTACGAGTACACGGAGATGTACCCCGGGTTCGCCAAGACGGCGCGTGACGAGGGCTTCGAGGAGATCTCCGAATGGCTCGAGACGCTGGCCAAGGCCGAGAAGTCCCACGCCGGCCGCTTCACACAGGGACTCGAGTCGGTCTCCTAGGAACGGCGGCTCCATGACCGCCACGTACGACCCGACAGACCCAAAGTACTTCGACCCGGCGGCGCTCCGCGAAGAGCTGGACCGCGTCTTCGACCTGTGCCACGGGTGCCGGTTGTGCTTCAACCTGTGTCCGTCGTTCCCGACCTTGTTCGACTTCATCGACGCCAAGGACGGGGACGTCGCGGCGCTGACCGACGCCGAGCACCGACAGGTCGTCGACGAGTGCTATCAGTGCAAGCTCTGCTACGTGAAGTGTCCCTATGTGCCCCCGCACGAATGGGAGCTCGACTTCCCGCGGCTCATGAGCCGGGTGCACGCCGTTCGGCAGAAGCAGTTGGTGCCCGTCAAGGAACGCCTCACGGACCAGTTCCTGGGCCGCACCGATGCACTGGGTCGGGTTTCGGTCGCGGCGGCGCCGCTCGTCAACTGGGCAACCGGCACCCCGGGCTCCCTGGCCCGCCGGGTCATGGAGAAGACGGCTGGTCTGGCGGCCCAGCGCCTGCTGCCCCCGTACGCCAAGCAGCGCTTCACGACGTGGTTCAAGAAGCGCAGAGGCCGTGCCGCCGCGCTCGGGCACGAGGGAGCAGTGTCTGTGTTCCCGACGTGCTTCGTGGAGTACATGGAACCGGACATCGGCCGGGCCATCGTGGAGGTCTATGAGCACAACGGCGTGGAGTGCGCGCTGCCCGAGGGCACCAAGTGCTGCGGCGCACCCTGGCTGCATTCGGGTCGGGTCGACGAGTTCACCAAGGCGGCCCGCCGCAACGTGGCGGCTCTGGCCGCCGAGGTGCGGGCGGGACGGGACATCATCGTGGCCCAGCCCACCTGTGCGTATGTCGTGAAACGCGACTACCCGATCTACGCCAAAGGGCCCGATGCCGACCTGGTGGCGGCGCACACCTTCGACCCGGCCGAGTACCTGATGCGTCGCCAGCGCGACTCCGGCGACCCGTTTTCCTTGCGCGACGGGTTCCCCGGGCGCGACGACGGCACCGTGCCCGACACCGTGACCTACCACGTTGCCTGCCACCTGCAGGCGCAGAACTCCGGGCTGCGGAGCCGGGATCTGCTCAAGGCGGCCGGCGTGAAGTGCTCCCTCGTCCAACGCTGTTCGGGCATCGACGGGACGTGGGGATACCGGTCCGAGAACTACGAACTGGCCCGCGAGGTGGCCCGTCCGCTGGGCCGCGAGATCGAGGCGGCCGGCAACGAGACCGTGTGTGGCGATTGCCACCTGGCCAACGGGTCGATCCTCCAGGAGACCGGTACCCAACCCGTCCACCCCATGCAGTTGATGGCCCGGGCCTACGGCCTGGGCGGCCCCGGGAAAGGTGGGCCACCGTGACTGGGCAGGGTGCCGGCCAGCCATCGCCCGAACTGACCCTCGGTGACGTCCTCGACCTGCGGGCGTACGAGCGGGTGCGTGAGGACTACCGGGCCAAGATCATCGCCCGCAAACGCGATCGCCGGGTGGCGCTGGGGCCCGTGATGACCCTGGTTTTCGAGTGTTTCGACACCGTGCGCTTCCAGGTCCAGGAGATGGCCCGGGCCGAGAAGATCATCAGCGACGAGGGCATCCAGGTCGAGCTCGACATCTACAACCGGCTGCTGCCGTCCCCGGGGGAGCTCTCGGCCACCGTCTTCATCGAGCTGACCTCCGACGACGGTCTTCGCGAGTGGCTGCCCCGCCTGGTCGGGATCGAGCGCCGGCTCGGACTGTCGATCGACGGTGACGTCGTGGGAAGCGCCCCCGAGGCCGAGCACGAGGCAGCCCTCACCCGCGAGACCGTCACGCCGGCGGTCCACTACGTCCGCTTCGCCTTCAGCGCTGCCCAGGTGGAGGCCTTCGCCCAGGCCGGGGAGGTGGCCCTGGTGGCGACCCATCCCGCCTATGAGGCCAGGACCGAGCTGTCACGCGGGGTCCGTCGCGAGCTGCTCGGCGATCTGCTCGGCACAACAAAGGCCCTTCCGATGGGCTGACCAGGGACAATTCCGTGCGCAAGTCTTTACAGGCGCACAGGACTTGCGCCATACTCGTCGTTCGCCGAATTCGGGGCTGCCGACGCTGTTCGATTGACCAAAAGGGCCTCCGAACAGGGCGAATCAAGTATCCGCCTTTTCATCCGTTATTGAGGAAGTGTTTCCAATGATCGCCACCACGTGGCGCAAACAAGCCGCATGCCGGGGTCTCGACGTCGAGGCGTTCTATCCCGTCACCGAGGACGAGGCCGATGCGGCCGAGGCCAAGGCTGTGTGCGCCGACTGCCCGGTCCGCCAAGCGTGCCTGGAGCACGCCCTGGCCCACCGCGAGCGTGAAGGGATCTGGGGCGGCACGACCGAGCGGGAGCGGCGGCGGATCGTGCGCCAGCGCCGCAAGTCGGCCTGACCTACTTCTTCTTGGCAGCCTTGTGCGCCGTCGTCGTGGTGGTCGTGGCCGGCTGGCCGAGAACGCAGGGCGAGGGATTCCAGGGCTCGGGCTGTACGTTGGTGTAGACGTCCGACGGGATCGTCGTCGTGGTGGCCGAGCTGGGCGCGGTCGTGGTTGTCGTGGTGGCCGTCGTCCTGTTCGATGAGGACCCGGGCGCACCCACGGCCGGCGCGGTGCCGGCGAGCAACAACTCGATCGTCGAGCCCGTGAGACTGGCGTCCGGGACGAGGGTGACCGAGCCGTCGATCGCGGACGCCAGCGTGTTGGCGGCTTCGGTGCCCGAGGGCCCGTAGAGGATCTGGGGCGGGCTGCCGGAGCCGAGTTGGGTGGCGGCGTCGCCGACCTCGCTGACGCGGAAGCCCTGGGCCATGAGCGCTGTCGCGGTGGTGTGGGCGATGCCGCTGGTGGACGATGCGTTCAGCACGTCGACGTCGACCTGGCTGGCGGGCTCCCTTGGCGTCGTCGTCGTGGTCGTGGTGGTGCCCTTGCCCTTGGCGGCCGTCGTGGTCGTGGTCGTGGTCGTGGTCGTGGTCGTGGTCGTGGGTGTCGAGCCGATCGCGTTGAACTGGCTGATCACGTTCTGGGCGTAGGGCTGTGCCTCTTTCAGCGCGGCGGCGCCACCCGAGCTCGTGTAGGCCACCGTGGGCAGAGTCTCGGTGAACAGGTGTGATGCGGGCAGTCCCCGGAAGACGTCGGCGATGTGCAACAGGTCGCCCTTGGTCAGCGTGTCGTCGATGGTCAGGTTGCCCACCGCCGCGCCGATGAACGAGTTGATGGTGAGCGGGTTCGTGATGGACGAGTTCACTTTCTGCAGCACGGCGCGAAAGAAGGCGTCCTGGCGTTGGATGCGGCTGAAGTCCGAGAGGCCGTCGTACTCCCAGTACCCGTTGCCGTTCTTGTAGTAGAGGTGCCGGCTTCGGACGAGCTCCAGCGCGGTGGTCCCATTGACGACCTGACATCCCAACGTGCTGACGTTGAGCCCCGTGTACTGGTCCTTGACCGGAGTGGAGAAGCTCATGGTGACGCCTCCGAGCGCATTGACCATGCCGGAGAAGCCCGGGAAGTTCACGGCCATGTAGTGGTTGATGGGGATGCCGAGGTCCTGCTCAATTGTCTGGATCAACAGGTCGGGACCCCCGTCGTAGGCGGCGTTGATGCGGTTCATCCCCGAGATGCCGCTGTTATTGCCTGGAATATCGACCCAGAGGTCGCGGGGGATGGAGAGCACCGTCACCGTCTTGGCAACGGGGTCGAAGCGCGCCACCATCGTGACGTCGCTGCGCTGCCCGCCCGCGTTGGCCTCGTTGCCGAAAGCGTTCTCCTGCGTGGCGTTGGAGACGAACGCCCGTGAGTCCGAGCCGACCAGGAGCAGGTTGAACGGCTTGCCGGGTGCGGCGGGAGCGGCGACCAGGTGCTTGGCGTGGACCTTCTTGATCTGGTTGAAGCGGTAGTTGGCGTACACGTAGAGCCCCCCGACCCCGATGGCGGCCAGCACGATCACGAACGAGAGCGCGTAGAGCGAACGGCGGCGCCAGCGATGCTGGCGTTTCCGCTCCTTCTTTCGTGAGGAGCGGAGTTCGGCCTGCAGGTCCGCCCGCGACTTGGCGTTGTCCTCGGAGGCGTCGGAAGGCCCGGGGGAATCGGGTTCGTCGGGGGTCAAGGATCAGAAAGTACCTGGCCGGGAGGTCCGATACCCTTCACCGGGTGGATTTCGAACTCCCCGGCGAGCTTTTGGAGCTGCGCGACTCCGTCCGGCGCCTCGCACAGGACAAGGTCAAGCCACGGGCCCGGGCCATCGACAAAGAAGGTCTCTACCCGACCGACATCTTCGAGGCGTTCCGCGACGCCGGGCTGCTCGGCCTGTGCATCCCGGTCGAGTTCGGAGGATCGGGTGCGGGCATCCTCGGCCTCGCCGTTGCCATTGAGGAGGTGGCCAAGTACTCGAACAGCGCGGCCCTCATGCTGCTGCTGACCCGGCTGCCGACCGGCCCGGTGATGATCGCAGGCACGGAAGAGCAGAAGCAGCGCTACCTGCCCGGTATCTGCGACGGCACCTTGCACGCCGCCTTCGGGCTGTCCGAGCCTCAGGCGGGCAGCGACGTCATGGGGATGCGGACTCGGGGGGTGCCCGACGCGGGTGGTGACGGCTGGGTGCTGAACGGCATCAAGTGCTGGATGTCAGGCGTGCAGGAGGCGGATTGGTACACCGTCTTCGCCAAGACCAGCGACCCGACCAGCCGGGCCCACGACTCGGTGACCGCCTTCATCGTCGAACGGGCCTGGGACGGGGTCGACGTGGGTCGAACCGACCACAAAATGGGTGTGCGGGGGGTGGACACGGGCGAGCTCCTGCTGACGGATGTCCACGTCCCGGCCGAGAACGTCATCGGTGAGGTGGGCGGTTTCCGCCTGGCCATGTTGGGTCTGAATGCCATGCGCCCCATCGTGGCGGCCCGCGGCATCGGGCTGGCCGAGGGCGCCCTGATGTACGCAACCGAATACGTGCAGCAGCGCGCGGCCTTCGGGAAGACGATCGCGGACTTCCAGGGCATCCAATGGGAGATCGCCAAGTGCGCGGTGGACATCGAGGCGGCCCGCTTGTTGACCTACCGGGCGGCCGCCCTCGCCGACGAGGGCAAGTTCACCAAGGAGTACGTCCCGTACCTGTCCATGGCCAAGTACCACGCGACCGAGCTGGCGGTGCGCGCCTCGTCGCTCGCCGTCCAGCTCCTCGGTGCGGCCGGCTACATGGAGGACCACCCGACGGAGCAGTGGTACAGGGACGCCAAGCAGTTGACGATCGTGGAAGGCACGTCCCAGGTGCAGCTCGGCCTCATCGCCCGGGGTGTCCTCGACAAGGACCTGTGGTGGGACTGACCTGGCCAGAGGTCCTGGCCCGCCTGAGCCGGCGGGAGCCGCTGAGCGCGGCGGAGGCCGAAGCGACCCTCAAGACGGTCGTGGCGGGTGACGCCACGCCGGCCCAGGTAGGTGCGTTCCTGGTCCTCCTGCACGCCAAGGGCGAAACGGCGGAAGAGGTGACGGGTCTGGCCCGGGCCATGGTCGATGCCGCCGTCCCGTGCCCGCTGTCGGAGAAGGACGCCGACAACGCCGTCGACCTCGTCGGGACGGGTGGCGACCGGCTCGCGAGCATCAACGTGACGACGCTGGCGTCGTTCATCACTGCCGGCTGCGGCGTGCCTGTGTGCAAACACGGCAACCGCGCCGCCTCGTCGTCTGTGGGTACGGCCGACGTGCTCGAGGCGCTCGGCGTTGCCATTGAGCTCGGGCCCGAGGGCGTCGCCCGCTGCGTCAGCGAGGCCGGGATGGGATTCTGCTTCGCTCAGCGCTTCCACCCGGCCATGCGCTTCGTGGGCCCCGTCCGCAAGGACCTCGGTGTGCCGACCGTGTTCAACTTCCTGGGGCCGCTGATCAACCCGGCCCGGACCCGACGCCAGCTGGTCGGCGTCAGCGACCCGGCCATGGCGCCGATCATGGCGGGCGTCTTCGGGGCGACGGGAAGCCGGCATGCGCTGATCGTGCACGCCGACGACGGCCTCGACGAGCTGAGCGTGACTGCGCCCTCACGGCTCCTGGAGGTGCGCGGCGACGGCAGCGGCGCCTTCGAGGTGACCGAGTGGTCCGTGGACCCTGAGGAGCTGGGCCTGGCTCCGGCGACGATGGGCGACCTGCGTGGCGGCAATGCCGCGTTCAATGCCGGCGTGATCCGCTCCGTGCTCGAGGGGGAGCAGGGACCCCGACGCGACATCGGGATCCTCAACGCGGCGGCCGCGCTCATGGTGGCCGAACGGGTCGACGACCTCCAAGGCGGCCTGGCGCTGGCGGCCGACGCCATCGACAGCGGCCGGGCCGTCGACGTGCTCGATGCGTTGATCGCTACGTCGCGAGACGAGCTGCGCCGGCAACCGGGCTGATCCGCCAGCTCCGGCGCGGGGCGTGGGTCTCGGGGTCGAGCGCGGGCGAGTCGGGCTCGCACAGCGCGATGACACACCCGCCGAAGCCGCCACCGCTCATGCGCGCACCGTGGACACCCGGTAGGCCGAGCAGGTGCTCGACCAGTTCGTCGACGGCGGGCACCGAGACGAGATAGTCGCCGGCCAGGCTGCGGTGACCCTCGGTCATGACGGCTCCCAATTCGCTGAGGTTGCCCCGAGCGAGGAGCCGTTCGGCCTCGCGTACGCGCGCACACTCGGTGATGACGTGCCGGGCCCGCCGGCGCAGTACCGGGCTCTGGAGCGCGCTGAGGTCGCCGAGCGTGCAGAGGCCGAGGGGTCGCCCCACAATGTGCGCCGCCCGCTCGCATTCAGCGCGCCGGTCGGCGTAGTGAGTGCTCGAGAGGAGGCGGGGCGCCTCGCTGTGCACAATGACGAACGCCGCCCCATCGGGCACGGCCACCTGCCGCGTCTCGAGGGTGTCGAAGTCGATGTGGAGCGCGTGCCCGGCCGCGGCGCCGGCAATGACCAGGGGGTCGAGCAGGCCGACGTGGGCGCCGGCAATGCGCTCGGCCTCCTGGCAGTCCCGTGCCAGGGCGAGCGGGTCGGCATCGTGCCCCAGGGCGAGCAGCAACGCCACGGAGAAGGCGGCGCTCGAGGACAGGCCGGCGCCTACGGGAATGGTGCTGGCGACGCGTACCGCCCCGCCGCTCGGTGGGGGCTGCAGGCGGAGGAGTCCGGCCGCCAGGGCAGCCTCGGCCCGGACCGGCGCGGCATCACCCAGCATGATCTCAATGGGCCGACCCGGGAACTGGTCCGAGTCGATCCCGACGAGGAAGCTGCCCGGCTTCGGCGTGAACGCCACCTCGGTGGCCAGCTCGATGGCCATGGGCAGGGAGAGCCCTGCGTTGTAGTCGGTGTGGTCGCCGATGATGGTCACTCGTCCAGGGGCGCTCGCGGATGGCACAGCCCCAGCTTGGCGCAGGAGACGCGTGGGCTTGACCATCGTGGGCGGCGCGGGTCACGATCCTGCGATGGCCGACCGCAGTGGACCGCTGAACGGGATCAAAGTCATAGAGCTGGCGGGCATCGGGCCGGCCCCTTACACCTGCATGATGCTGGCCGACGCCGGCGCGCAGGTGCTGCGCCTCGAGCGGGCACCCGCGGGCGCGGTGGAACGGGGGGAGGAGATGCGCGCCGCGGGCGCAGGGCCCTACTGGGACCTGCTCAACCGGTCCCGCCCTTCGGTGGGCATCGACCTGAAGAATCCCGACGCGGTCGAGCTCGTGCTCGGCTTGGTGGCCGAGGCCGACGGCCTGATCGAGGGCTTCCGGCCCGGCGTGGCCGAGCGCTTGGGCGTCGGGCCCGAGGCCTGCTTCGAGCGCAACCCCCGCTTGGTCTACGGGCGTATGACGGGCTGGGGTCAGGACGGGCCCATGGCGCCGATGGCCGGCCACGACATCGACTACATCGCCATCGGCGGTGCCCTGTGGTCCATGGGCCGGGCCGATTCGGCTCCGGTCCCCCCGTTGAATCTCGTCGGTGACTTCGGCGGTGGCGGCATGTTGCTGGCGTTCGGCATGGTGGCCGCCCTGCTCGAGGCGGCCCGTTCCGGCGAGGGGCAGGTGGTGGATGCAGCCATGGTGGACGGCGCGGCGTCCCTCATGACCATGATCCACTCCTTTCGTCTCGGCGGCATGTGGAACGAGCAGCGCGGAGCCAACATGCTCGACACGGGGGCGCCCTACTACGAGGTCTACGAGACGTCGGACGGGAAGTGGATGGCGGCCGGCGGTATCGAGCGCCAGTTCTACGCCGCACTGCTCGAGGGCCTCGGCCTGGCCCACGACGAGACGCTGCCGGACCAGCAGTCGCGACAGGACTGGCCGGCCATGAAGGAGCGCTTTGCCGCAGTCTTCAAGACCAAGACCCGCGACGAGTGGTGTGGCGTCTTCGACGGGACCGACGCCTGCGTGGCCCCCGTGCTCTCCGCATGGGAGGCGCACGAGCACCCGCACAACGTGGCACGCTCGACGTTCATTGAGGTCGACGGTGCCTTGCAGCCCGCACCTGCCCCCCGGTTCTCCCGGACGCCGTCGGCGGTGTCGAAGCCGCCGTCCCCGCCGGGTGCCGACACCGTGTCCGGGCTCGTGGAGTGGGGTGTCGACGAGAGCGTGGTCTCGAAGCTCCGCGAGTCGGGTGCGCTGAGCTGAGAGCGCCGATCAGTTCACGGGCAGGCCCCGAAAGGATCGATCGGCGTATCGGCCACGCCCGTGATCACGTAGGAGCTGGACGCCTCGTACATGTAGGCCTGCGGGCAGGGGTCGGCGAGGGCGATCACCCGGGTGCCCGGGCAGGACCCGGGCTGGTCCATGCAGGTCATCGCCTCCCGTCCTTCGGCAGAGCCGGGGCATTCGAGCGTGAACCCCTTGGCGGCGTACGCCTGCAGTGGGCGCGGGTGAAGGAACGGGCGCGTGCGGACGACAAGGAGCAAAGCAGGCTCTCCTTCGAAGGGAGCTCTCCGGTAGAAAGCTCGACTGGCGTTGCCCACTGCTGTTACCCGTGGCACCCCCGTTTGAACGACAGCCAAGCGGGAAACTCCAGCAGAATCCCTCAGATCAGTGGTCCAATGGGGGCTTCGAGCAGCGGGCGTTGTCCCGTCCCGCTCACTGAGAACGTCAGCCGCGCCGCAACCGGCATGCGAGCGCAGACTTAAAGCGCCGGCCTGCGTGCGGTCCCTCGCCAACGTGCGTTGCCTCCGACCCGGTGACGGCGGGAACGGATCAGCCGGGAGGCCTCAGATGGTGACGACCGGACAGGTGATGGTGCGGGTGATGCCCTCGATCTGCTGCATGTCCCGGACGACCAGGCGCCCGAGATCATCCATGGAGGCGGCCTCGGCCCGGGCGATGACGTCGTAGGGCCCTGTCACGCCGTCGGCCACCACGACACCCGCAATGCCGCTGAGCTGCTGGGTGACCTGGGCCGCCTTGCCCACGTCGGTCTGGATCAGCACGTACGCGTGGACGGTCACGACACACCGTACATTGGCCTTGTGGCGATGTCCCCCAAGATCGAGCAGTTCAAGGACATGGCCCGCCAGGCCCGCCAGGACCTGTTCGACCAGTCGCACCCCATCGGCCGGCTGTCGTTGGTGCAGTGCGCCATGCTCGGGGGCGCCACCGTCGTCACCATCTCGCTAGCCGGCTCGCTCTTCTTCTCCATTTCTCCAGACGCTGCGGATCACAAGATCCTCCTGTACCTCCTCTTCACCCTTGCCCCGTTCGCCATCGTGTCGCCGCTGCTCGGACCCCTCATCGACCGCAGCCGCGGGGCGCGCCGCCTCATGGTCGTCACCTCAGCCGTCGGGCAGGTGGTGCTGTGCCCGCTCATGGCCACGCATCTGCACAGCCTGCTGCTCTTCCCGCTCGCATTCCTCGTCCTTGTTTGCCAGAAGCTCTATGTCGTCACCAAGGGCGCGCTCGTGCCCGAGATGGCCGCGCTCGACGGCTCGGACTCAGAGGCCGAGCAGGCCGGCTACGCCACCCTCAATGCGCGGCTGACGCTCCTTGGCACTCTGGCCGGTTTCGTAGCGTCCGTTCCGGCCGTCATCCTCTACAAGGTCGCGGGTTCTCCGGGCGTGCTCGTGTTCGCCATGATCGTCTTCATCGGTGCCGCTGTGGCCGGCGCCCGGCTACCGGTGCTGACCAGCCGCCGGGCCGAGGAATTGTGGACCGATCAGTCGACGAAGGTGCGAGAGTACGGCCAGGAGGGTGAGGCCCTCACCCGCGAACAGGACCTGCTGCGATTGCAGCCCTTCGCCAATCCCGAGGTGATGCTCGGGTTGAGCGCCATGTGTATCGTGCGCGGCCTCACCGGCTTCATGACGTTCATGCTCGCCTTCGGGCTCCGGAGGATGCACGGGGTGGGCCTGTACTGGTACGGACTGATGCTGGCGGGCAGCGGCGCGGGAGCCATCGTCGGCCTCGTGTTGGTGGGGCGACTGCGGAAGCGTTTGACTGAGCAGCAGCTGCTGCTCTCCTCCCTCTGGCTCATCGCCATCACTGCGGGTGGCTGTGCCGTCTGGGGCACCCTCGCGGCACAGGTGGTCCTCGCCTTCATGGTCGGCCTGTGTGGTTCGGTGGCCCAACCGTCTTTCGACGCCATGACCCAGCGTTACATACCCCTGTCCGCCCAGGGACGCGCCTTCGCCCGATTCGGCATGCGCCAGCAGCTGGTGTGGGTCGTCGGTTCGCTCATCCCCTTGATCATCGTCTTCACCCTGCCGCAGGGCGACGCCACCATGGCCGTGCTGGCCGCCCTCGGCGGGCTGTCGTACGTGACGGGCCGCCGCGCCGCCCATGCAACCCGTGTGGTGCGTCGGGACTATCGAGGGATCGGAGATGTGGGGGAGGCCGGGGGTTAAGCGCAGGCGCGCTGCGCCCAGACCCCTCAGCCCAGGCGCTCACCCAGTGTCTTCGCCTGGTCGGCCAGGGCCCGGGGCAGACGGTCGCCGAATTTCGCGTAGTACTCCTCAATGAGAGGCACCTCCGCCCGCCAGCCCTCGGTGTCGACGCGCAGAAGCTCTTCCATCTGGTCGCGGCTCACATCGAGCCCGTCGGTGTCGATGGCGTCGGGCGTGGGCACCGCGCCGATCGGGGTGTCGACGGCCTCGGCCTTGTCCGTGACGCGGTTGAAGATCCACTCGAGCACGCGTGAGTTCTCGCCGTAGCCGGGCCAGAGGAACTTCCCGTCGGCGTCCTTGCGGAACCAGTTGACGTAGAAGATCTTCGGCAGGGCGTCGCGGTCGGGTGCTTCCGCTCCGATGCGCAGCCAGTGTGCGAAGTAGTCGGCCATGTTGTAGCCGCAGAAGGGCAGCATGGCGAAGGGGTCGCGACGCAGATTGCCGACGGCACCGGCCTGGGCGGCCGTCGTCTCCGACGCCATGATGGAGCCGAGGAAGACGCCGTGTTCCCAGTCGTGGGACTGGAAGACGAGCGGGACGACCGAGGCCCGGCGGCCGCCGAAGAGGATGGCGCTGATCGGGACACCCTGGGGGTCCTCCCATTCGGGGGCGATGGCCGGGTCCTGGCTGGCCGGCGCCGTGAAGCGGGCGTTCGGGTGCGCGGCGGGCGTGCGGGACTCCGGGGTCCAGTCGTTGCCCTTCCAGTCGGTCAGGTGGGCCGGCGTCTGCTCCGTCATGCCCTCCCACCAGATGTCGCCGTCGTCGGCCAGCGCCGTGTTGGTGAAGATGCAGTTGCCGTCCAGCGTCAGGATGGCGTTGGGGTTGGTGTGGGTGTTGGTCCCCGGGGCCACGCCGAAGAAGCCGGCTTCGGGGTTGATGGCGTAGAGGCGGCCGTCGGCGCCGAATTTCATCCAGCAGATGTCGTCGCCGACCGTCTCGACCTTCCATCCCTCGATCGAGGGGATGAGCATGGCGAGGTTCGTCTTGCCGCAGGCCGACGGGAAGGCGCCGGTGACGTAGCGGGTCTCACCCTCGGGCGAGGTGAGCTTGAGGATGAGCATGTGCTCGGCCATCCAGCCGGCGTCGCGGGCCATGACCGAGGCGATGCGCAGCGCGAAGCACTTCTTCCCCAGCAGTGCGTTGCCGCCGTAGCCCGAGCCGTACGAGGTGATCTCCCGTGTCTCGGGGAAGTGCACGATGTATTTGTTGTCGGCGTTGCACGGCCAGGGCACGTCCTGCTCGCCCGGCTCAAGCGGCGCGCCGACCGAGTGCAGGCACGGCACGAACTCACCGTCACCGAGCACCTCCAGTGCTCCGGTGCCCATGCGGGTCATGATGCGCATGGAGACCGCCACGTAGGCCGAGTCCGTGAGCTGGACCCCGATGTGGGCGATGTCAGAGCCGAGGGGACCCATGGAGAACGGCACCACGTACATGGTGCGGCCCTTCATGCAGCCCCTGAACAGGCCCTGCAGCTTCTGGCGCATGTCCGCCGGGTCACACCAGTTGTTCGTCGGCCCGGCGTCGATCTCGTTGGCCGAGCAGATGAACGTGCGATCCTCGACGCGGGCGACGTCGCCGGGGTCGGAGTGGGACCAATAACTGTTGGGACGCTTGGCGTCCGACAGCCGGGTGAACGTGCCGGAGTCGACGAGCTCCTGGCAGAGCCGGTCGTACTCGTCGGCCGAGCCGTCGCACCACTCGATGCGATCCGGTGTGGTCAGGGTCGCCACTTCGTCGACCCAGGCAAGGAGTTTCGCGTTCTTTGTTGGCGGCATGTCGGGGGAATCTGCTCCTTCGTCCGGCCCGTTTCGGTGGGGTCCAATGCTAGGCATGTGACGTGGGATCCCCCAAACCTCGGCACATGACACGTCCCGTCGAGGAAGACGAGGTGTTAGAGCGTATCCGAGGCATGGTTGGAAACGGAATCGAAGCCTTCGGGCTGCGCGACGACGCCGCCGTGCTCGAGCTCGCCTCCGGACGGCCGCTGCTGGCCTCCGTCGACAGTGTCGTGGAGGGCGTGCACGTCGACCTGTCGCTCTGCAGCCCCGGTGACGTGGGCTGGAAGGCGCTCATGGGAGCGCTGAGCGACCTGGCCGCCATGGGTGCCACGCCTCTCGGGGCGCTCGTGGCGCTGTGCGTGCCGGGCGGCGCGGGCGAGGGGGAGCTGGCCCTCGGCGTCATGGAGGGCGTGGCCGAGGCCTCGGCCGTGGCCGGCTGCTCCGTCGTCGGGGGCGACGTCTCGCAATCCGGCGTGCTGGTCGTGGCTGTGACGGTGCTGGGGACGGTCGGGGACGGCGGCGCGCCGGTCTCGCGGTCGGGCGCCCGGCCCGACGACGTGCTCCTCCTGACGGGCCCGTGCGGCGGGTCCGCGGCGGGGCTGCGGATCCTGCGGGCGGGCACCGGACCGGGTGTCGCGTATCGCCGCCCGCTGGCGCGGCTGCGCGAGGGCCAGGTCGCCCGGCGTGGTGGGGCGCACGCCATGATCGACGTCTCCGACGGCCTGGGCCTCGACCTGCACCGGCTGGCCGACGCCTCGGGCGTCGGCTTCCGCCTCGACGAGGTGCCGGCCGCCGTCGGGGCGACCCTCGACGAGGCCCTCGGGGGCGGCGAGGACTACGAGCTGTTGCTCGCCGTGAGTGCAACGGATGCCGACGGCCTTGTCAGTGCCTTCGAAGAGGAAGGGCTGCGCCTCCCGGCCCGTGTCGGCACCGTAATGGCCGACCCGGCGCTGCGGCTCTTGGGCGACGGGCCGCTCGAACGGCTGGGCTGGCAGCACCGGCTGGGATAGTTGTGCAGGGCTTGGCCCTGTTTGTTTGGAGCTCGGCCTGCCCGTCCTTTTCCTTCGAAGGGGTGCCTCATGGCGGAGGTGCCAGGCGGAGGTCGTGGCGATGCTGGGTGTCTTGTTCGTGATTTTCGGGCTGGGGGCGCTGGTCCTCTCGCCGTTCGCGATCTTTCAGGTGATCACCAAGGCCGGCTACTCGGGCTGGTGGACCTTCGTGCCCTCTTCAGCCTGGATCGTCGGGATCGTCGGGATCGTCGGGGCGTTCGTCACCAGTGCTGTCGACTCCAATCAGAGCATCAGGACGAATCAGAGCATCGGGACGACGATCAATCATCTGTTGCTGTGGGATGTGTTGATGTTCTTGACCGGCTTCTTCGTGATGATCATGTTCTTCGTCTTGGCCTTCTCGGCGTGGCCGTCACTCCAGCAACGCCGGCCCTCTCCCGGAGTTCCCGGGGGTTCGGCCCGTGGCGGGCCACTGCAGCAGTCGTGGATCAACACGCCCGCGCCCGGTGCGTCGGGTCCGGCGGGGTTCGCTCCTGCGCCGCAGCCAGCGCAGTCGATCGGCTGGCACCGCAGCGGGGCAGTCGGCGCCGGCGAGCAAACGTACTGGGATGGGCACGCCTGGACAGCCAGGCGCCAGTGGACGAACGGCGCCTGGGTCGATCTGCCGATGACGCCTGTCGACGCTGTCGGATCGGCTCCCGCACCTCCGCCAGTCTGAGGACGAAGGGCCCTGCTGCACCGGGCCGCCCGGTCGGCGTCGCCGGGGCGCCGGAGACCTCGGCGTCAACCCCCGCTGTCAGGGAGCGTCAGCTGGTGGCGCTGGGTTGGTGCGTCCGGCGGAGAGGCTTGGTGACCTTGCCGGCCCGGATGCACGAGGTGCAGACGTGCAGCCGCTTGGGCGCCCCGTTGACGACGGCACGCACCCGCTGGATGTTCGGGTTCCAACGCCGCTTGGTACGACGGTGGGAGTGGCTCACGTTCATACCGAACGAGGGCTTCTTGCCACAGATATCGCACACTGCTGCCATTGGAGAACCTTCCTGGGGCGAGGCCGCGGTGACGGACCACGCAGGCCTTCACGAACGGCTCAAAGGTTAGCATCCCCTGCCATGACCTCTTCGGCGACGTTGGGCGCCGACGATCTCCGCGCCGTGATGGGGGGCTACCGGGACGCCCTGCGCCTGCACCAGGCCGACATCAACCGCCTGAACGTCTACCCCGTGCCCGACGGGGACACGGGCACCAACATGGCCCTGACCCTCGAGGCGGTGGTCAGCGAGTTGGCGGAGGTCGAGGCCGGAGCCGGCCTGCCCGAGGTGTGCAAGGCCATCGGGCACGGCTCCCTCATGGGGGCCCGGGGCAATTCGGGCGTCATCTTGTCCCAACTCCTGCGCGGCATGAGCGAGCGCATGGCTGGGGCCGGGGAGACGGGCGTCGGCCCCCACGTCCTCGTGGACGCCATCGGCCACGCATCCGACCTGGCCCGGCGGGCCGTGGTGCGCCCGGTGGAGGGCACGATCCTCACCGTGGCCTCGGCGGCGGCCACCGGCGCCGCCCAGGGGTCCGGCCTGTTGGGCGTGGTGGAGAGCGCCCGGAGCGAGGCGGCGGAAGCCCTGGCCCGCACGCC
>Ga0307372_10002998_pt1 | contig 27417 bp, 25 predicted proteins | sample OX1MG_FD_202533 | JGI IMG/M metagenome (GOLD analysis project Ga0307372, IMG submission 202533) | Soil microbial communities from Risofladan, Vaasa, Finland - OX-1 | ecosystem: Environmental > Terrestrial > Soil > Coastal area > Acid sulfate soil | place: Finland: Risofladan, Vaasa | collected... | reverse complement strand
CATGACGGGTGTGGCGCTCCTCAATCGATCGATGAATCGGTCTCGCAACCAGAATCATGAATCGAATGGCGGCTTTGCGCTACATCCGTCGCTCAATCGCGTAATTGCGGTGAATAAGACGGGCTAGAGAGATGGATCAAGAAAGCCTACGACGAAGCCCAAAAGGGGTCGGTCGTCGTCGTCCTGGTTCCGTCCCGTACGGACTCAAAATGGTGGAAAGATTACGCCTTGCGCGCCGCCGAGATTCGGTTCGTCCGCGGTCGGATCTACAGGTTCAACCGAAGCTCCATATTGGTCTTTAGAAGGCGGCGGCGCGGTCAACGACCCCGACTGAGCAGCTTTGCGGCGAACGGCTGAGGAAACAGCGGCGGCACCACGATCGTCAAACGCTGAGCGCGGCTCGATCGGCACGCTCTTCGCGAGAGTGTGGTCATGGTGAGGGGCGCCCGGTACCGAGGCCCGCTTGGAGCCAGCAGCCGAAGTTGGTCTCCCGCCGCAAAAAAGGCGTCGCCTATGAGGCGGCGGAGGGTCCTTGCGGGGCCTCCCGGGGGAACCGGGGTAATCGGGCGATCTGCCCGAGGACGCCCAAGGCGTGCTCGCCTCGGTCAGAGTCCCCGAAGGCCCTCAAGGTGTCGCTCGTCAACAGACCCGCCTCAAGCAGCGTCACGGTGCGGATTCCGACGAAGGCGGCTGCCTAATCCAATCGATGGCGGCCCATTTCCGCGCGATGGAAAACAGGGCGACCCGACACCGTGCTGAGCAATATTTTTGGATCGATTCGCGGCGCCTTGCTGCTGGATGGTAGGTGCACAGGCACCACGGGCAGGTCCGCTGCGAATGAGTCTCATTTACGACGGTACTCGCCATTGATGGTCTCCTACCCATGGCGAGTACACACGCTGGCTTATTTGCGGGTATGCGGAGCCCGGGCCGGGCTCGGATGTGAGAATCGAAGCGCCAATTTCGGGATGCTGTCGCGGAGTTGGTTGGAAATGAGGGTGGCGTAGTCTACGGGGTGTTCAACCTCGAATCATCCGGCGTTGAAGCGCCGGACTGGAGACCACGCCATGACGAGCATTACCACGAAGCCCGATTCTTTGCGGCCTGCGGCCGAGTTGGCTGTTGAGCTTTTCGACAACTGGTTCGATCCGATCGAGACCGAGGTTCGCGCGCGAGCGCGCGGGTTCATGGAAGAACTGATCCGCGGCGAGCTCGACGCCGTATTGGCACGCCCGCGTTATGGGCGAAGTCAGATGGCCGGCAGTGAAGGAAGAGCGGGCGTGGCGGGCCACCGCCACGGCAGCCGGACGCGGTCGCTGACAGGTACGTTCGGCCCGATCGAGATCGCGGTGCCGCGCGCCCGCCTGAACACCCCCGAGGGCAAGACGACGGAATGGAAGAGCCAGGCGCCTACGGGCCTATCAGCGCCGCACGCTGGCCGCCGACGCGCTGATCGCGGGCACCTATCTGGCCGGCACCAATACGCGCCGGGTGCGGCGCGCGCTCGCCGCCCTGTTTGGCGGCGCGGTCGGCAAGGACACGGTGAGCCGGACCTGGCGCAAGGTGAAGAGCGACTGGGACGCGTGGAACGCCCGCTCGCTTGTGAATACGCGCCCAACCGCGACCCCGCCTCGGCATCTAACAAGGCGCTGAATTCCTTTTCTATATTTCTGAAATGCGGGGGTCTCGTTTCGCGCGACGCCTGACCCCACTGCTGCGAGGATTCATTTGAGTTATCAATAACATCGACCCGGCCTCGGATGGGGTCACGCTTCGACGCGTTTTTACAGCCTGGAAGAAGCGGGCGAGAAGATCTTCACCTTCCTGCGCTTCCCGAACGACCAATGGAAGTCCATCCGGACCACCAACGCCATCGAGCGGCTGCACGAAGAGTTCAAGCGGCGCATCAAGACCCAATGCATGCTGCCCTGCACGGAGACCGCCTGCATGCTGTTCTGGGCGTTGCTCGCCAGCGGCCAGATCACGCTGCGCAAAGTCAACGGCTGGAAGACCCTGCATGTCGCCCCTGCCAAGCAAATTCTTGAGTTGGCCGCGTAAGCCGATAACATGATCGCCGGAGATGACCGCCATCGGCAATTTCCACCACCCGCGCGACGCGACCCGGCTCCGCCGGATCATGGGCGGACGTCGCACGGGTTCTCGGAATGAGCCTCGATCGCCTCATGCACGAGATCGTTGCGGGCTCGGTGGAGCGATTCGAAGGACCAGACGGTTTTCACGTCACCGCGCCAAACGAGTAGGCTAGGCCTCGGGTCTGCAGGTGCTGGCAACTTTGCGCTGTTGTGCGCAGTTCGTGACGACTTTTGCCGGCGAGATGAATCCGCACCCCGTCGCCGCCTGCTGGCGATCGGCGCGATGTTTCTGGGCGCCGCGGCCGTGGTGCTGCGGCGACCCGAGGCTTCCGCCACGCCGCGTATCTTCTGTCAGTCTTGCTGGATTCGGACGCATGCCCCAGTACCGGACCGTAGGTAGGCGCCAAGCGCGTGAGTGAGTATTATTCGGCGTGCAAAATTGGCTCTGACTCACTTTTGGTGCAGATTGGCGTTCACGCACCGATCAATCGCGCACGAAGCAGGTCGAGCTTGGCGCGGCCGTACATCTGGCGCTTGACGAGTTTCAGCTTCGTAATCTGGCCTTCGGTTTGGCCGTTGGACCAGGGTTCGGAGAATGCGGCCCGGACGGCGCGGTGATCGGCGACGATCCCCGCGGCGAAGGACGCGAGGAGCGTGCTCTTGGTGTCGTTCAACCAAGCCGCGAGCTCAGCGCCTCGTTGAGCGCGTAGCATCGATTGGAAGCGGATGACCAGATCGCGTGCGGCCACCAAAGCCGGAACGGCAGTTTCAATCGCGGCGACGGTGACGGCGTCGGTGCGGGAGAGATCGTCGCGGTCCGTCGTCATCATCCGGGCGATCGCTCGCGTGGTTGGTAGTCGGCCGGGCGTCTGCATGGGCGCCCATTCGCTTCGTCGGCGACGGGCGGCCCACTCGCTCACGACACGAAGACTGCCGCGGAAGCCGATCTGGCGAAGCCGGCGCCACAGCTCGGTGCCATTGTGGCAGCCACCGCTCCACGCCGCGTCGAGGCGATCGAGATACGGGTCGAGCGAACCGGTGCGGGGACGGAAGATCTCGGGCTCTCCGCCGCGGACAGTGTGGCGAACCGTCTTGCGGCTGTACCCCGTGCGCCGAACAATCTCCTTGATCGCCAATCCCGTCGCCGCGAGTGATCGGATAGCATCGCTCATCTCCCGTCGCCGCCGATACCCGTCGAACTGAAGACTCTCGGCCTTCGTCAGCAGGTTGAGATCGATGGTTCTGGGGCTGCCGATCGCTTCGCGGATGGCGCGCATTGAGCGGCGGACGGCCTGAAGGAAGGACGCGCTGGCGTTTTCCATCAGGTGCCAGCGATCGGCGATCTGTTGCGCCTCGGGCCGCCCGCGGGCGGCAGCCTGGCCATAGCCACCACCGCGATCGCGGGAGATCACGGCAATCGTCGGGCGCGCCCACAGCCACGCCTCGACGCTCGCGCCTTCCCGGTCCGGCAAAAGATCGATGATTCGGCGCCGCTCCAGATCGCAGATGACGGTGCCATAGCGATGACCGCGCTTCCACGCCCAATCATCGATCCCCACCACCCGTGGCGGCTCCGCCGGTCGTACAAAATGCCGCCGAACTGTCCGCAGCAGCGTGTCCTTGCTCACGGGCAGCACCAGACGCCGGGCCAGGCTCGCGCCCGGCCGACCAACGAGCGCCAAACCGAGATGATGGATCAGAGACTCCAGCCGGGTCGTCCGTCGCGCCGAGGCGCGCGCAATTCCTCTACCCAGACGTTCTGCGAAAATCCGCCGACGGCAATGCCGCTCGACACACCGGAACCTATGAACCTCCAACCGGAGCCGAACGAGCCGGCCGTGCGACGGCAGGTCCGCCAGCAAGCGCCAGTACCGACTATGAACGTATCGCGAGACGCCGCCGCAGCTCGGACACGTACTCTCCAAAGACGAGCGCCGGACGGTCAGCGTGATCGCAGCGGCGCCGATCTCCACCGCCTCGACAATCAACCCGCTCGGAACAAGCGGACGGACATCCATCTTCAACATGCGAGCCTCCTGCAGCAACGCATGCCAGTCTCCCCGCAAATTGCACCAAAAGTGAGTCAGAGCCCAAAATTGACCCCCTGATGGTCAAAATTCGACGCCGCTTGAGACGCGTGAGTGCCCGGCATGCACCCTTATAGCGCACCATTCGCACCCTCATAGCGCATCTCCTGCACCCTCAGAATCTCACAATTTCGACAAGGCAATTTCGCGGCCGGCATCGCTGCGACCCATGAATTCCGTCCATCCGCCTGTTTCACGGGGAGATTCTCGTCTCAGACCCCTTCGTCAGAGGCCCCGGCAAGGCAGACCTCGCCGTCAAAATTCCGCTATTCCCAAACACGGGAGTGCTTGGCCTTGCCGTACAAGGGAGTGCATGGGTCACTGTGTGGACTTTTGTGTGGACTCCCCTGTCCATTCGTGGCGATTTGGGTCCGCTCGGAGCGGCCTAAAGCCTTGGTTTTCCTTGAAACCCGAAGTCAACGTCGGGATTACCAAGGGAGCGCTCATGATCGCTGAGTTGTTGCTCAAATGACGCTGAGCGGCGATGTCAGGTTTATGGCTTGCTTTAACACGGAGTTCTCAGTGCGCCCCGACGGCGCAGGTCACCAGTGGAAGAAGATCCCACCCCGAGAGTTGTCGGATTTGATCTGGTAGCTGGCAAGCGGTTCGACCGTAACACGAGCGAAGCTTCTATGGGGCGGCGCCGAGGGTGCAGCACCATCGTCACTTTTCCACCAATGATGGAATGCCCCAGGCCGAAGCCGAATGATTTGAGCGGGCGCCTCGTCGCCTTTGATCAATGTTTGGCTATGTCGGTCCTGAGCGTCCCGCCCGAAACCGTTGCACCCAGGCCGCACGCGCTTTCTTTATCTTTGCTCACGCACGGGCGGCCGGCAGCAGGACAACTTTCGATCCCGTACGCAGCGCATCCAAGTGATCGGCCCACCACTGGATCATGCGGACTCTCTCTTCCCAATATTCCGCGCGATTGTAAGCGCGGCGGACTTTGTTCTGTTCCTCATGGGCCAATTGCTTCTCGATGACATCCGCCCGGAAGTGGCCGGTTTCGTTCAGGATGGTTGAAGCCACCGCCCTGAATCCGTGCATGGTCGCGCGCTTATGATAACCCAGCCGGTACAACGCATAGAGCATGGTGTTATTGGATATTGGCTTGTCCCGGGTGATCTCTCCCGGAAATACGAGAGTGCCCTGGCCGCTGATCGGCCGCAGTTCATCGAGGACCTCCAGCGCTTGTGGGGAAAGCGGAACCAGATGCGACCGTTTCATCTTCATCCGCTCGCCCGGGATTTCCCACGCCGCCCGGCCGAGGTCAAATTCCCGCCAGCAAGCGCCGATGGTCTCAATTGTCCGCGTCATAGTAAGGATGCAAAGTTTCATGGCGCAGCGGGTGATCGCGCTGCCGTCATAGCTTTCGAGGCGGTTCAAAAACTCTGGCAGCTCCGCAGCCGGCATTGCCGCGCGCGACTGCCGCACCCTGGCCGTGAAAACGCCAGTCAATTCAGTAGCGGGATTTTTTTTTGCGAGATCGTTGCGGATCGCATAGGCGCACACGGCCTCGATCTTTTGCCGCAGCTCCCGCACGATTTCGAGGGCGCCTCGCCTCTCGACGGTTCGGAGGCAGTCTAGAACGTCGGTCACGCTCAGATCGGCTACGGGGCGCGCTCCAATAGCGGGGAAAACGTCTTTCTCGAACCACCGCAGGATCATGTCGGCATATTTCGGCGACCAGCCGGGGGCTTGCTTCGAGTGCCATTCCCGCGCCACGGTCTCGAGGGAATTTGCTGCCGCGATCTTGGCCTGGCGCTTGGCCTCTTGCCGTTCTTGCGACGGGTCCTTGCCGTCCGCGATCATCCGGCGGGCTTCATCACGCTTCTCGCGTGCCCTTGCCAGCGGGACCTCAGGGTAGGTTCCAAGCGAGAGAAGTTTTTCCTTTCCGCCGTGGCGGTATTTCAACCGCCACCACTTTCCGCCCGCTGGCGAGACCGCCAGGAACAAGCCCGCAGCATCGGCCAGCTTGTATGGCTTCGCTTTGGGCTTGGCGTTTCTGATTTTTACGTCGGATAGCGCCATGGGGGTAACTCCCGGCTGCACGGGGTAACTACCCCAAAAGTTACCCCAAGCTACCCCCGGATGTCAGCAATTTATCTTGGACACTGGTGGACAATACCTGACAGAAAGCGGCCGATCTGAGAGGGTTTTTGCGACTATGTGTGGACGCTGGAAAACTGTGACGGACGGCAGTATGGCTGGGGCGGGAGGATTCGAACCTCCGTATGGCGGAATCAAAATCCGCTGCCTTACCACTTGGCGACGCCCCAATCCGGTGCACGACGCGGCCAAGTCGCGTGTCGGGTGACCTTAGCCGCTGCCGCCCAGTGCCGCAACCAACGCCGCCCGAGTCCAGTTTATGTCGTCGGATATGCCGGTTGACGGAGCCCGGCGCGGCAGGCCAAGGTGCCGCGCGTTCCACGATTGCCGAGCCGCGAATCGTTCGCCTCCATGAGCGCCACCACCGACATCAAGACTGCCGCCGCGCCGCCGTTGCCGAAGCCGCGCGATCCACATTTGTGGCGCATGGCGAACTGCCTGCGGGCGCTTGCGATGGACGCCGTGGAGAAAGCGAAGAGCGGGCATCCCGGCATGCCGATGGGCATGGCCGACGTCGCCACCGTCCTTTTCACCAAGTTCCTCAAATGTGATCCCTCGGATCCCAACTGGCCCGATCGCGATCGGTTCATTCTGTCGGCCGGTCACGGCTCGATGTTGCTCTACGGTCTGCTTTATCTCCTGGGATATCCGGAGATGACCATCGGCGAGATCGAGAATTTCCGGCAGCTTGGCAGTCGCACTGCCGGCCATCCGGAGCGCGGTCACGCGCAAGGTATCGAGGTCACCACTGGCCCGCTCAGCCAGGGACTCGCCAATTCGGTCGGCATGGCGCTCGCCGAGCGCATCCTCAACGCCCGCTTCGGCAATGACCTCGTCGACCATTACACATATGTTTTCGCCGGCGACGGGTGCCTGATGGAGGGCTTGAGCCACGAGGCGCTCGGCCTTGCCGGCCACTTGCGGCTGCGCAAGCTCATCGTGTTCTGGGACAACAACGCGATTTCGATCGACGGCGCGACCACGCTTGCCACCGACGACGACCAGATCACGCGGTTCAAGGCGCATCGCTGGAACACCATCGCCATCGATGGCCACGACACCGATCAGATTGTCGCCGCGATCGAGGAAGCGCAGCAGAGCGATCGGCCGACGCTGATCGCGTGTCGCACCGTCATCGCCTTCGGCGCGCCGACCAAGGCGGGCACCGCGGCGGCGCACGGCTCGCCGCTCGGCGCCGAGGAGATCGCCGGCGCGCGCCGTCGTCTGGGATGGGATTCGCCGCCCTTCGTCATTCCGGATGATTTGATGAAGGCGTGGCGCGCGGCGGGCGCGCGCGGCGCGAAGCCGCACGACGCCTGGCGTAAGCGTCTCGCCGCCGCCGCCGCGCAATCGCGCGACGAGCTGATGCGCCGGATGAGGGGCGATCTGCCGGCCGGCTGGCGCGACGCGCTCGCCGCTGCGACCAAGGGCTTTGTCGCCGAAAAGAGGAAGGAGGCGACGCGCCAGTCCTCCGGCCGCTGCCTCGAGACGCTGGTGCCAACGATCCCGGAGTTGATCGGCGGCTCGGCGGACCTGACGCCCTCCAACAACACGATGATCAAGGGCCAGCCGGTCATCACGGCGACCGATTACGACGGCCGCTATATCCATTACGGCATTCGCGAGCACGGCATGGCCGCGGCGATGAACGGCATGGCGGCGCATGGCGGCATCGTCCCCTATGGCGGCAGTTTCCTGGTCTTCACCGACTACTGTCGCCCGGCGATCCGGTTGGCCGCGATCATGCGTCTGCGCGTCATTTTCGTGATGACGCATGATTCGATCGGCCTGGGCGAGGACGGGCCGACGCATCAGCCGGTCGAGCATCTGGCCAGCTTGCGCGCCATTCCGAACCTGAACGTCTTTCGACCCGCGGATGCCGTCGAGACAGCGGAGTGTTGGATGCTGGCGCTGCAGAATTTCACCACGCCGTCGATTCTGGCGCTGTCGCGCCAGGGCCTGCCGGCGCTGCGCTCGGACGCCTCCGAGGCCGACAACAAGTCGGCCCGCGGCGCCTATGTCCTGGCCGAGGCCAACGGTCCGCGCGCCGTGACCCTGCTTGCCACCGGCTCGGAAGTGAGCATTGCGATGGCGGCTCGCGAGCAGCTTGCCGCAGCCGGGATCGCCGCCGCCGTGGTTTCGATGCCGTGCTGGGAATTGTTCGAGCGGCAGGACGACGCTTACAAGCGCGCCGTGCTCGGCGCCGCGCCGCGCGTCGCGGTCGAGGCGGCTTGCCGCGAAGGCTGGGACCGCTACCTCGCGCCGAAAGGCGCTTTCGTCGGCATGACCGGCTTCGGCGCCTCGGCGCCCGGCGAAGCACTATATAAGCATTTCAACATCACGCCCGAGGCGGTTGCCGCCGCGGCGAAAGCGTTGGTTTAGGAGGCAGCATGGCCGTTCGTGTCGCCATCAACGGGTTCGGTCGCATCGGCCGCCTCGTCCTGCGCGCCCTGCACGAGCAGGATCGCGACGACGTGCAATGCATCGCGATCAACGATCTGGGCTCGGTCCACGCCAACGCCCACCTGCTCAAGTACGACAGCGTGCATGGCCGCTTCGACGGCGAGATCAAGACGGGCGATGGCTGGATGGACATCGGCAAGGGGCCAATCAAGGTGCTCGCCGAACGCGATCCGGCCAAGCTGCCGTGGAAGGAGCTCAAGATCGACGTCGCGCTCGAATGCACCGGCCTGTTCACCAAGCGCGAGGCGGCGGCCAAGCATCTCGAGGCGGGCGCCAAACGCGTCATCGTGTCGGCGCCGGCCGACGGCGCCGACATCACCGTGGTGCTCGGCGTCAACAGCGACAAGCTCAAGCCCGAGCACAAAGTGCTGTCGAATGGCTCGTGCACGACGAACTGCCTCGCGCCCGTTGCCTATGTGCTCAACGAGGGCCTCGGCATCGAGCACGGCTACATGACGACGATCCACGCCTACACGGGCGATCAGAACACGGTCGACACGCTGCACAAGGATTTGCGCCGCGCCCGCGCCGCCGCGCTCAACATGATTCCGACCTCGACCGGCGCCGCCAAGGCGTTGGGGCTGGTGATCCCGACGTTACAGGGCCGGCTCGACGGCACGTCGATCCGCGTGCCGACAGCCGACGTCTCGCTCATCGACTTCAAATTCACCGCCGCGCGTGACACGTCCAAAGACGAGGTCAATGAGCTGATGGTCAAGGCGGCGAATTCAAACCGCTTCAAGGGCATTCTCGCGGTAAATCGGGATGAATGCGTTTCGGGCGACTTCACCCACGATCCGCACAGTGCGACGTTCGACGTGACTCAGACGGCCGTCATGGGCAAGCGTTTCTGCCGCGTGCTGTCCTGGTACGACAACGAATGGGGTTTTTCGAACCGGATGGTCGAGGTCGCCGCCTTGGTCGGCGCCTTGGGCTGAGCGGCGCATGGCGGCGCGCATCATCATCCACTCGTTCGACCAGGCGCGCACCGCGCTCGCGGCGGCTGCCGCGCTCGACCGCGACGTGACGCTGGCGAGCGCGCCGGGCGCCGGTGCTTATGGCGGTCCGGGCTGGTTCAAGGCGCTGACGGAAGCGGCGGCGCGTGCGGTTCCGGACGCGCACTACGATACGGTGCTCGATTGCGGCGCAGCGCCCGGTATCGCGCTGGCGGCGCTACGGCTCGGCCTGAAGCGCGTGCGCTTTGGCGGTCGCTCGGAAGCTCTGCGGCGTCTGCAAGCGATCGCGACGCAGCTCGGCGCGACGCTCGAGGCCGACGACGAGGAGGCGCTCGATCTGCGCGGCGCGCGCCAGCCGGAGGCGCGCTGCCGTGCGTGGCTCGCGGGCGGTGCGGTGACGCGTGCCTAGGGCTTCTGCTTTATCCGGCGCAAAGGGAAGGCGACATGGCGACAGTCACGAAAGCAGTCCAGAAGATTCTCAACGACTACGAGAGCGACAATCCCAAGACCAAGGCCAACCTCGCCCGTATCCTGATGCAGGGCAAGCTCGGCGGCACCGGCAAGCTGATGATCTTGCCGGTCGACCAGGGCTTCGAGCACGGGCCGGCGCGCAGCTTCGCGCCCAATCCGCCGGCCTATGATCCGCATTACCACTTCAGGCTGGCGATCGATGCCGGATTGTCGGCCTATGCGGCGCCACTCGGCATGATCGAGGCCGGCGCCAAGACCTTCGCCGGCAAGATACCGACCATTCTCAAGTGCAATTCCGCCAACAGCCTGTCGCGCGCGAAGGAGGCGGCCGACCAGGCGGTGACCGCTTCGGTCGAGGATGCGGTCCGGCTCAAATGCGCGGCGATCGGTTTCACCATCTATCCGGGTTCGGACAAGGCCTATGACCAGATGGAGGAGATCGCCGAGCTCGGTCGCAAAGCCAAGGCGGCCGGTCTCGCGGTCGTGATCTGGTCCTATCCGCGCGGCGGCAATCTGTCGAAGGAAGGCGAGACCGCGATCGACATTTGCGCCTATGCCGCGCACATGGCGGCGCTGCTCGGCGCGCACATCATCAAGGTCAAGCCGCCGACCGCGCATCTTGAGCTCGAGGCGGCGAAGAAGGTCTATCAGGCGCAGAATATCGACGTCTCAACCGCTGCCGCGCGCTACCGCCATGTGGTGCAGGCCTGTTTCGCCGGCAGGCGCATCGTCGTGTTTTCGGGCGGCGAGGCCAAGGACGCCGAAGGCATTTATGCCGCGGCTCGCGCCATCCGCGACGGCGGCGGCAACGGCTCGATTATCGGCCGCAACACGTTCCAGCGGCCGCGCGACGAGGCGCTCAAGATGCTCGCCCAGCTCATCCGGATCTATCGCGGCGAGGCGTGACCCGCCTTTATCTCATCACGCCGCCGGCACTCGATCCGCCCGTCTTTGCGCGTTCCTTGGCCGAGGCACTGGACGCCGGTCATGTCGCGTGCGTCCAATTGCGGCTCAAGCCGGCCGATGACGACGCCATCCGCCGCGCCGCCGACGCATTGCGGCCCATCGCACGGGACCGCGGCGTCGCGTTCCTGATGAACGATCGCGCCGATCTGGCCCTGGCCTGCGGTTGTGACGGCGTCCATGTCGGCCAGGAAGACACGCCCTATGACGAAGCGCGTCGCTTGTTGGGGCCCGACCGGATTGTCGGCGTCACGTGCCATGCGAGCCGCGACCTGGCCCTCGATGCGGCGGAGAAGGGCGCCGATTACGTCGCCTTCGGCGCATTCTTTCCGACCCAGACCAAGATCGTCAAGGGCGCCGCCGATCCAGAATTGCTGCGCTGGTGGAGCACGGCGACGACCGTGCCCTGCGTCGCCATCGGCGGTATCACGCCCGGCAATTGTGGACCCTTGGTTTCCGCTGGCGCCGATTTTCTCGCGGTTGTCGCCGCCGTGTGGAATCATCCACAGGGTCCGAGCGCGGCGGTCAAGGCCTTCACCGAGGCAATCGCCGCCGCGCGCTGACCGAGTGCGGGCTTTCACCCATGGTTGCATCCACAGGCGAAGCGGCGGTGCCTGCGACGCGCGGGCGGCGCGGCGCGCTGCCGCCATGGGCATTGATCGCGGCGGCGGCGCTGCATCTATTGCCGGTGCTGATCTGGCTGTGGCATTGGCCAACAGCGCAAGTGGTGCCGCCGACGGTGTTCAAGGTCACCCTGGTGCGGCTGCCACCCAAGCCGGCGGCAAAGCCGCCGCCGACGGCCGCGCCGAGGCCGCGTGAGTCAGGTGCCGATCAGACGACCGAGGCGAAAAAAACCGTCAAGCCAGAACCGGGCGCGCCGCCGCGGGCGCAGAGCGAAGCCGCGAAAGAATCGCGTCATGCCGCGGCGCCGACGCCGAAGCCTGCCGTTGAAGGACTGCGCGTGCTGCAGCTACACCTGCCGCCGCGCGGCACCGCCAATCGCAATCTCGCTGGCGATCCGTACCTGAACGATCTTATGCAGCGGATCGAGCGCAACCGGATTTATCCGCCGTCGTTCGCATTCAATGGCGCGGCTGAGCGCACCGTGGTCTACAGCGTTGGCGTCGATCCAGGTGGAACGATCAGCACCGTCACTTTGCTAGCCTCCTCGGGGCAAAGCCTGATCGACGAGGCAGCACGGCAGATGATCGCCGCGAGCGCACCGTTTCCGCACCTACCGGCCGACCTGCCGCAAATCCGCACCTCGATCGTGATCTATATCCCGATCTATCCGCATGGCTAGGCGCACTCGACTCGGATGCTTGGTTTTAAAGTGCTATAGCACTATTATACTATAAGCCCCGGTCACGGGAGTCCGCGCATGATGACGATTGAGATCGACTTTGATGTTTACAAGGCGCTGACCGCACGCCGCGCTGACGAAGCCACGACGTATAACGATGTATTGCGCACCTTGCTCGGTCTTGGTCAGCCGGCTGCCGGCCTTCGCCGCCTCTTTGGCTTCGGCGGCAAGGCGCCGTCATCGACGAGCCAGGGGAGCGACACATTAGATTGGTTTTACAAGGGAATTCGCTTCCCAACAGGTAGCGAGCTGCGCGCCAAGCACAAGGGCGAGCTCCATAAGGCGCGAATCGAACGGGGCGGCATCGTGATCGGCGGCAAGCGTTTCGCCACGCCGTCGGATGCGGCGCGCGCCGTGACGGGCACCAATGTCAACGGGTGGCGGTTCTGGCAGTGCCGGCTGCCGGGCGAGACCGGTTGGCGCCGCCTCGATGCGCTCCGCCAAGACTCTTGAGAGTCGACACGCGGGTCATTCGACTGGCGACCAGAGCACGTCGTCGATCCGCGCGGCGCCGCTCGCGAGCATGACCAGCCGATCGAATCCCAGCGCAATTCCCGCACTCGGCGGCATCGATCCGAGGGCCGCGAGGAACGCCTCGTCGATCGGATAGGCCGTGCCATAGCGCGCCCGCTTGCGCGCACGATCACGCTCAAAGCGGCGCCGCTGCTCGGCCGAATCGGTCAGTTCGGAGAAACCGTTGGCGAGCTCGAGGCCGCCGACATAGACCTCGAAACGCTCGGCGACGCGCGGATCGTCGGCCTTGGCGCGCGCGAGTGCCGCCATCGCGATCGGATAGTCGGCCAGGATCGTCGGTGCGCCGATGCCGAGCGTCGGCTCGATCCGTTTGAGGAAGATGCGGAAGAACAGGTCCTCCCAGTCGTCGCCGGGATGCGGCGCGATACCGAGCGGCCGCGCCGCCGCGGTCAGCAATGCGAGGCTCGGCTGTTCCGGATCGGGCGCTGTCGCCAGGATGTCGATGCCGCAGCGGTCGGCGAAAACACCGGCGACGGTTTCCCGGTGCCAGGGCCGGTGCGGATCGGCGGCACGGTCTTGCCATCTGTATTGGGTGTGGCCGGTGCCTTCGATCACGGAGGCCAGCAACCGCTCGCAATCGGTCATCAGTTCGCGATAGGTCGCGCCGGCGCGGTACCACTCGAGCAGCGTGAATTCGGGATGATGGGTTGCGCCGCGCTCGCCGTTACGGAAGGCGTGGCCCAGCTGAAATAGCTTCGGCACACCGGCGGCGAGCAGCTTCTTCATCGCGAATTCCGGCGAGGTATGCAGGAAGAAAGGCCGCGTGCCGGCGCCCGACTCGTCGAGCGTCGTCGCGAAGGCCCGCAAATGAACCTCGAGGCCGGGGCTGACCTGCAGTGCGGGCGTGTCGACTTCGACGAAGCCCTCGGCCTCGAAGTAGCGGCGGACGGCGCGCTGCGCCGCGCCGCGCGCTGCCAGGAAGGGTGCCCGGGAAGCGAAGCGGTCGCGGCGCCACCACGGTGCATCGGACATGCCGGTCTCTCCCTTGGCTGCGCAAGCTAGGCGCGGCTCGGATCGGCGCCAAGCGCCGTATTTCGCTTGTGGTTTCGGGGGGCAAGCTGGTACGAAGCAGCCCACAAATCCACAACGAGACCGGCTTTCCGCGCGAGGACTGGCGCCATGAAGATCAATGCCATCGACATCAAGCCCGGCAACGTGCTCGAGCAGGACGGCAAGCTCTGGCTTGTGGTCAAGCGCGAGCTCATCCAGCCCGGCAAGGGCGGCGCCTTCGCCCAGGTCGAGATGCGCGATCTCAAGACCGGCACCAAGACCAACGCGCGCTATCGTACGCAGGAAACGGTCGAGCGCGCCCGCCTCGACGAGAAGGACATGCAGTTTCTCTATTTCGACGGCGACATGGCGACATTCATGGACAATGAGACGTTCGAGCAGACGACGGTCAATAAAGAGGTCATCGGCGAACCGGCCGACTTCCTGCAGGAGGGTATGATCTGCACCATCCAGCTGCACGAAGGCGTGGCGCTCGCCGTCACACTGCCGCAGACGGTGATCCTCGAAGTGGTCGATGCCGAGCCCGTGGTGAGAGGGCAGACTGCATCGTCGTCCTACAAGCCGGGCAAGCTGTCGAACGGCCGGCGCATCATGTTGCCGCCGCATGTCGGCGCCGGCACGCATGTCGTCGTCAACACGGCCGACGGCAGTTACGTCGAACGCGCCAAGGACTGATCGCCGCGGCGATGGCGACGCGCTCAGCGCTGATCAACGTCATGGCCGCGGCCTGTCTCAAGGCGGCGCGCGGGCTGAAACGCGATTTCGGCGAGGTCGAGCAGCTTCAGGTCTCGGTCAAGGGGCCCGGCGAATTCGTCTCGGCCGCCGACGTTGCCGCCGAAAAAGTCTTGACCCGCGAGCTCAGCAAGGCGCGGCCGAACTACGGATTTCTCTTGGAAGAAGGCGGGTCCCGGGCCGGGCGCGATACCAGCCACCGCTTCATCATCGATCCGCTCGACGGCACGACGAACTTTCTTCACGGGTTGCCGCATTTCGCGATCTCGATCGCGCTCGAACGCGAGGGCAAGCTGATCGCGGCAACCGTCTATGACCCGGTGAAGGACGAAATGTTCTGGGCCGAGAAGGGGCTCGGCGCTTATGTCAACGATCGCCGCCTGCGCGTCTCGGCGCGGCGCAACCTGGGTGACGCGCTGATCGCGACCGGCATACCGTTCCGCGACCGCGGCGATCACGAGCGCTATCTGAAAACGCTTACGCCGGCGATGCGCGCGACGTCCGGCGTCCGCCGCTGGGGCGTCGCGTCGCTCGATCTTGCCTACGTCGCGGCCGGTCGGTTCGACGGCTTCTGGGAATTCGACCTCAAGCCGTGGGATATGGCTGCCGGCGTGGTGCTGGTGCGCGAAGCGGGCGGCGATGTCACGGATATGATGGGTGGCCAGGACATGCTCGCCGGCGGGTCGGTCCTTGCGGCCAATCCGGCGTTGCACGACGCGTTGCGGCGGCTGTTCGCCGCGACGTGATACGTCTGCCGCGACGGTTGCGTACAAATGCACGCATGCGTCGCCGCGATCGGGACCTGGGGATAAGCGGTGGACGACTCCGCGGCCAAGAGTCAGTGGCGGCGACAGGCCGCTTGCGGTAGTCTTGCAACGAAGGATTAAGGATTAAAGGGACGGGGAGGGGTAGCCCGGCGATGCCGCACGCGGCACGTACCCATCGCGCGACGCGCCAGCTTGTCGTGGCCGCTGTCGTTGCACTGGCGGCTTGTTCGGTCGGCAGCGCCGTTGAACCGGCGCACGCGCAGTCGGTCTATGCCTCTGCGCAGCCGAGCGTGACCGTCGACTACGGCGTGCTCGATCATCTGGGGCCGGCGCCGCGCGTGCCGGACGGCCGCTTCGTGTTGCGCGTGCCGCAACGGCCCCGAACCCGCCACGCCCTCCGTCATATGACGGGCCATCGGTCGCACGCCGTGGCGCGCCGTGTCGTCCGTCATCCGGCGCGCCGTTTGGCACAGGTTCATCCGGTTCGCCACTTGGCGGCCGTCGTACGCGATGGCAGCGTGACTATCGATTACGCGGCGTTGCCGCCGCGCGTTGATACCAGCGGGCCGCGCATCGTCTTGCGCCGTCCGGGCACCGCAACGGTGGCGGCGGCCGCGCCGGCCGTCGACCGGCCGGAAGCGCCGCTGACGTCGCCTGCGCATTCCGCCGTGCAGCAAGCTGTCGTCCTGACGCCGCCAGCGCCGCGACCGCCGCTCTCGCCGACGCCTACCGCGCCGTTGCCGCCGCGCGTTGCGACGGCGCCGTCGCGGTCCGACACATCCGAACTCGCGTCGCTGCTGCCGATCGGCGGCGTCGCCCTTGCGGCGACGCGGTCACCGACCGAGCCGGTGGCGGATAGCAATGCGCCGCAGTCCGATAATCGGGCAATCCGCTTCGCGCCCGGCGCTGCCGCGCTCCAGGGTGATGCGCCGGCCGTGCTCAACGGCGTGGCCCAGAAGCTCAAAGCGGCACCGGACGAGCGCATTGAACTCGTGGCCTATGCCAGCGGCGATGCTGATCAGGCGATCGAGGCCCGACGGGTTTCGTTGGCGCGCGCGGTCATGGTTCGCGCGTATTTGATCCAGCACGGGGTGGCGAGCACGCAGATCGACGTGCGCGCGCTGGGTAATCGAGTGACGGACGGGGGGTCCGCCGACCGCGTGGATCTGGTGACGACCGGCCGCTAGGCCGATAGCGTTCTTCAACCCCCCCCTTTCTGCAGAAGGCAGCCCCCGTGAGTCATCCTTCCCAGTACTTGGTGCGCATGACGGTCTTCGTGGTCGCCATCGCGCTGATCGCCGGCGCGCTGTCGCCCGCGCTCTATCCGTATTTCATGGGCAACCCCGTGGTGAACGGGGTGATCATCGGCATCCTGATCGCCGGCATCGTCTATGTCTTCCATCAGGTGACGCAGCTCTCGGGCAATGCGCGGTGGCTCGCACGCACCTCGCGCGGCCAGCCGACGGGCAAGCCGAGCCGGCTGCTGGGGCCGCTGGCGCGCATGATGGGCGAAGGGCGCGGACGCTTGGCGCTCTCCGCCGCCGCCCTGCGCACGCTGCTCGACAGCGTCGGCTCGCGACTGGAGGAGACTCGCGAAACCTCGCGTTATCTCATTGGATTGCTTATCTTTTTGGGGCTGCTCGGGACCTTCTACGGCCTGCTAGAGACCGTCCAGTCGGTCAAAGGCGTGATCGGCGGGCTATCGGCCGGCGGCGCCGATCCGGCGCGCGCCTTCGCCGACCTCAAGGCGCGGCTCGAGACGCCGCTCGGCGGCATGAGCACGGCGTTCAGCGCTTCGCTCTTCGGCCTTGCCGGCTCGCTAGTGCTCGGCTTTCTCGATCTCCAGGCGGGCCTGGCACAGAACCGTTTCTTCAACGAGCTCGAAGAATGGCTCACCGCGCAAACGCGGCTCGACGTTGCGCCGGCCGCGTTCGCTGCCAGCGAGGCCTCGGCGCCTGCCTACATCCAGGCGCTGCTCGAGCAGACCGCGGACACGCTCGACAGCCTCCAGCGCATCCTCAGCCGCGGCGAGGAGAGCCGCATCTCTGCCAACGTCAATATCGTCAACCTGACGGAGCGGCTCGCCGCGCTCACCGATCAAATGCGTGCCGAGCAGAACCTGATGCTCAAGCTCGCCGAGCAACAGCTCGAGATGAAGCCGGTGTTGCAACGGCTCGCCGACGGCGGCGGGCCGACGGGCGCGCTCAGCGACGAAACCCGCTCGCATCTCCGCGCGATCGAAGTCCATCTCGCCCGCCTCGCCGACGACGTGTCGCAGGGCCGCACCGAAGCGGTGCAGGAGATCCGCAGCGAGTTGCGCCTCGTCGCCCGCACCATCGCGGCGCTCGGTCAGGAACCCGAGCGCGCCCGCTAGGTCCGCATGTCGCTTTACTCGCGCCGCCAGCGGCGATCGACCATCAACATCTGGCCGGGCTTCGTCGACGCGCTGACCCAGCTGGTCATGGTGATCATCTTCGTGCTGCTGGTCTTCACCGCCGGCCAGTTCTATCTCACCGGCGCGCTCTCCAACCGCGATGCCGCGCTCGCACAGCTGACGCAGCAACTGAACCAGCTGAGCGACATGCTGTCGCTGCAGAAGAGCAACAACGCCACGCTCCAGCTCAAACTGTCGACGCTCAACACCGAACTGCAATCGACCACGACCGCGAAGAACGCGGCCGAGGCCAAAGCGGGCCAGCTCGGCACGCAGCTGACCGGCACGCAACAGCAGCTGGCGCAAAAGAGCGAAGATCTCGGCAAGGCGCAGACCACGGTCGATCAGCTCAACCAGCAGGTTCTCGCCCTGCGGCAGCAGCTGGCCCAGATCGCCGCCGCGCTCGACCTGTCGGAAGCCAAGAGCAAACAGCAGCAGGCGCAGATCGCCGATCTTGGCAATCGTCTCAACCAGGCGCTTGCGACCAAGGTCGCTGAGCTGGCGAAATACCGGTCAGAATTCTTCGGACGGTTGCGCGCGATCCTCGCCAACCGCAAAGACATCCGGATCGTCGGCGACCGCTTCGTCTTCCAATCGGACGTTCTGTTCGACACCGGCAGCGCCGATCTGACGCCCGCAGCCCAGACGCAGATCGCCTCCGTAGCGCAAGCGCTCGAGCAGCTTTCGAGCGAGATTCCGACCAACATCGATTGGGTGCTCGAGGTCGACGGCCACACCGATGCGCGGCCGATCCACACGCCGCAATTTCCGTCGAACTGGGAGCTGTCGTCGGCGCGCGCCCAGTCGGTCGTGCGCTTTCTGATCGCGCAAGGCATTCCGCCCAATCGCCTCGTGGCGGCGGGTTTCGGCCAGTACACGCCGATCGCGACGGGCAACACCGAGGCGGATTACAGCCAGAACCGGCGCATCGAGCTCAAGCTGACGGAGCGTTAACCGCGGCGCAGTTGCATCGCGCGGCCGCTGTGGCTATAAAGCCCGCCTCCCTGGAGCGGTACCCATGAAAGACGGCATTCACCCGGACTATCACGAGATCACGGTCGTCATGACCGACGGCACGAGCTACAAGACGCGGTCGACCTACGGCAAGGCCGGCGAAACGCTCCATCTCGAGATCGATTCCCGCTCACATCCGGCGTGGACCGGCGGCCAGCAGAAGCTGCTCGATACCGGCGGCCAGCTCGCCCGATTCAACAAGCGTTTCAAAGGCATTGGCCTGAAGAAGTAGGCCGGCCTCGCCCCTTGACGGGGCGAAATCCCGATCCCATTTGAGTTTTCGTCTGGGTCCTTTGCGGGGCCGGACGATGGGCGCCCGGCCAGTGTGGCGGGCGCGCAAACCCCACTTTGCTCAAAGGAGGTTGTGGATCATGGATACGTTCGATTTCGCTCCGCTGTTCCGTTCGACCATCGGCTTCGACCGATTGCTGCGGCTTGCCGACACGGCGACCCGCTTCGACGGTTCAGGCTATCCGCCGTACAACATCGAGAGCACCGGCGATAACGCTTACCGCCTGACCGTGGCAGTGGCGGGCTTTGCGCCGAACGAGCTCGACGTCACGGTCAAGGAGAACGCGTTGCTGGTGAGCGGCAAGTCCAAGAAGGACGAAGACCGCACCGTCTACCTGCACCGCGGCATCGCGAGCCGTGCGTTCGAGCGGCGCTTCCAGCTCGCCGACCATATCAAGGTGACGGGCGCGAGCCTCGACAACGGCTTGCTGCACGTCGAGTTGGCGCGCGAGGTGCCGGAGGAGAAAAAGCCGCGCAAGATCGAGATCGCCAAGGGCAGCGGTCGGCAAGTGATCGACCAGAAGGCGGCCTGAGGCCCTTCGCGTTGCACGAGAGCGGGGCGGCCCGTCCGGGGCCGCCCTTTCTTTTTGCCCGGATCAGCCTTTCAGCCGTCCCACCGCATTGGCGAGGATGAGATAAAGCTTGCCGACGTCGGCGGTGACGAACGTCGTGCCGAGCACGTCGAGATGGTCGCAGGCGCGGGCCTGGGCGAGCAGGTTCTCGAACCGGTCGAGATAGTTCTGCGCGTGACCCCGGAAAACCAGATCCTCCTCGAACTTCTTCTTGATCGCGACCGTCGCCTGGCGCTCCTGCGCCTGGAGCAGATGACGGATGAAGACGCCGCGCTCGCCGGCGTGGAAGCGTCGCCAGATCGCTTCCGGCACCGGCTGGTCGAGCGCTTTGGTGATCTCGACCGAAAGCGACTGGAGCGTCTCGATCATGTAGGTCGCGCCGCGCAGGAACGTCTCCTGCTGATTGGCGATCGACTGATCCTTGGCGAGCTTGGCGGCACCAGTCGCTTCATCCGCCACCTTGAGCATCGTGTTGGTTTGCTCGCCGAAGAGCGCGGCGGCGTCATGCGCCGTGCGGTTGATGTGCTCGGCCGCGGCGACCAGCGTCGCCGTCTGGTTGTCGTAGCCCGAGATCACGTCGCGCAGCTTTTCGACGGCGAGATCGGTCGCGCCGTTGAGCTGTGCCGCGTGATCCGAGAGCGCCGCACGCACGCCCTCGAGCCGCTTGGTGGTCGCATCGAGCGCGCCGTTGAGGTCGCGCAACTGGTGACGCATGGTTTCGGTCGCCTTGTCGCCCTGCTCGGTCATCGCCGTGCCGGTCGCGGCCAGGCCGGCAAGCTGCGATTCCGCGATTGCGCCCATTTCTTGCAGGCGCTTCGCCACCGTGTCGGTGGCATTGCCGATCGACGCGAAGTGCTCGTTCAACGCGTTGCGCGCCGCCTCCACCCGCGTCACCGTGCGCTCGATGGCGACGGCCAGCTGCTGCACCTGCTGGCCGAAGAGGTTGCTGACCTCCTCGAGCTTGACGCGCGCCTCGTCGCCGGCGGCCACGACCGCCATGCTGCCCTGGCCGAAGCGTGCGCCGAGCGAATCGATCTGCGTCTCGGCCTGGCCGACGGCGTCCGAGATTTCCTTGGCGCGGGCACGCAGCGCATCGCCGCTGGCGGCTAGGTGCTGTAGCGCGAGTTCGCTGACCTGACCCAGGATGCGGCCCTGCTCGGCGAAGATCTGGCCGACTTCCTCGGCACGGCCGACGGCGCGATCGCTTGCCTGCGCCAGCTCGCCGACGCCGGCGCGCAGCGAGGTCTCGAAGCGGCCGCCGAGATCGGCCAGCCCCTCGGCGCCGATCTTCATCTCCGCAAGCTGGCGAGCGAGCGCAGCACCGACCGTGTCGGCCTGGGCGGCGATCGCGGCGGCGCCATCTCGCAGCCGCTCGGCGTTGCTCTCGAAGGCCTGGCCGGCGCCGTGCGCGTTGCGCATCGCCAGCTCAGTGGCCCGCGCCAGGTCCTCGGTATGCTGCTGCAGCTTGGCCTGGATCTCGGTGACCTCGACGCCAATCGCCTCGCGCGTGCGCGTGAAGCGATCGACCTCGCGGCCAAAATTCTCGCCGAGCGTCGCCACGCGCTGCCCGGTCTCGTCGGTCGCCAGCCGCAGGCTCTCGATCTGCTGACGCAGCGCGTCGCCGCCCTGGTTGAGACGCACGGTGCTTTCGCCGATCGCGGCCGCCAGACGCCGCGCCTCGTCGTCGAAGCCGCTCCCGGCCCGGGCCAGCCCCGTCTTGGCCTGCTCGGCGGCCAGCTCGATCTCGTTGACGCGCGCGCCCAGGCTGGCGCCGCCGGCTTCGAGTGCGGTGACGACGTCACGGATGCTGCGGGCGCCGGCATCGGCGGCTGTGGTCGCCTCGCTGCCGCGCGCGCGCAATGACTCACCAGCCGCAAGCATGTTCGCGATCGCGCGCTCGTTCTGAGCCGCCAGCTCCTGCGTGCGCTGCCGCACGACCTCGGCCATCTCGTCGAAGCGCGAGCCACCCTGGCGCACCGCGGCGTCGAGCGCCTCGGTCTCGCGCGCGACGCCGGAACCGACTTCCTTCAGACGCAACAGCGCCTGGTCCGCCGCCTCGTTGAGCGACTGTACGCGGCGGATCAGCGCGTCGCCCGCCGCCTCGGCATCCTTTGTCGCTTCGGCGGATTGGCGCGACAGCTGCTCGGTTGCGGCGCGGATTTTCTCGGCAACCGACTCGGCCCGATCAAGCGCAGCCGAAGCGGGCGCAACCGCCGCCGCAGCCTCGGTGGCGATCCGCTGCGACGCGGCATCGAGACTGCGTGCGGCCTCGTCGAGACGTCCGCCGACGGCCTTCGCCTCGTCGGCGACGCGCGCCACGGCGCTCTCGGTGCTGCGAGAAATCGCCAGACGCAGCGCGTCGGCTTCGGTCGCAATGCGGCCGGCCGCCAGCGTCGTGTCGCGGGTCAGGCGCTCGGTCGCGCGTTCGAATTCCGACGTCGCATTGGTGCCGACCCGCTCGAGCGCCTGGGTGAAGTTGCGTTCGATGGCGGTGCTGCGCTCCTCGGCATGCTTACCGCTGGTCTCGACCGCGCGTTCGACCGCCTTCTCGACGTCGTCGACGTGCTCGGCGAGGCGCTTGGTCACGTCGTCGAGATCGCGGCTGATGGCGCGCTCGAGCGCAGCCGCCTCGCTCGACAGCGTCTCCACCAGCCGGTTGATCGGCGCTACCGCCTGGTCGAGATCGCTGCGCGCGTACTCGGCGCGCTCCATCGCCGCGTTGACCGTGCGCATCGAATCATGCAGGCGCGCGCCGAGCGTGTCGGCCGCGCCCTCGATGCGCTGCACGGTCTGATCGACGGAGCCGGCAAGCTCCTCGGCCTGGCGTCGAAGGGCGTTGAGCGCTTCATGCGCGCGCCGGTCGCGCTCCTCGGACGGCGAATAGAGTCGATCGAGCTGGTCGGCAAGACGCGTCGAAACCGTCGCAAATTCGTTCGCGCGATGACGGACGACGACCGCCGCCCAGATGACGAGTGCCGGCAGCACGACCCAGATGACGATGACCGCAAGCGACAGCGGCGGCAGCGCGAGCACCGCCCGCCAGCCGGCAACGAACTGGACGAACAGCGCGCACAGGACGATCCAGCCGGCGGCCAGCACCGGTCCGGATAGCCAGCGTCGCATCGCGCCCGACGACTCCAAAAGCTCTCTCCCGCGCGCCGAAAGGTCGCTTATCCCTTCAAGCGCGTCAACGCGCGAGCGCGACTCGGGCTAGAGAATCGCGCTCAGCGAATCGAGAACCGCGACCGGTTGTTCGACCATCAGCATGTGGCCGCACTCGCGCAGCACGACGCTGCGCGCCTGTGCGAAGCTCGCGGCAAAGCGGTCAGCTTTCGCCGCCGGCGTCATGCGGTCCCCGGCGCCCGACAGCAGCAGCACCGGACAGCGGATCGCACTCGCCGCTGCCGCTGCACCCCGATAATGGTCGCAGGCGGTGAGGTCGGCGGCAAGGCTCGCCGCCGGCGTATGCTCGATCAGTCGCAGCGTGGCGTCGGGCAGGAACACGCCCGGGGCCGGATTGCCGCCCGTCAGGTTCCTCGGCCCGAAACCCCAGGCCACGATCAGCTCCGACGCGAGATGCTCGCCGGCGCGCGCCGCGTTCAGGAGGTCAGGATGGACGCGCATCTCCGGCACGAAGCCCAAAAGCGCCAGCGCCTCGCACGCGGCACCGGCGCGCGCGGCGGTTTCGAGCGCCACCAGCGAGCCCATGCTGTGCCCCGCGAGGCGGAAGCGTTCGAGCTCCAACGCCGCCAGCGCGCGCAGCAGCCAGTCGGCGAGCGCCTCGATCGTGTCGAGCGCCGGGCCGGCGCTGGCGCCGTGACCGGGAAAATCCAAGGCGAGCACATTGCGGCCGTGATGCGCCAGCGCGCGCGCCTGAAGCGCCCACACGGTGTGGTTCATGCCCGCGCCGTGCAGCAGCACGACGGTCGGCAGGCTCTTGTCGAACGGGCGGCCGCCGGTGCCGGCGAAAACACGCTGGCCGCCGACGGCGAAATCCATCTATTCGGCAGCCTTGAGCGTGGATTTTTGTGAGGTGCGCAGTGCGCGTTCGAGATCGTCGGCGATGTCCGCGAAATCCTCGAGCCCGATCGAAAGCCTGATCATGTCCTCGCCGATGCCGGCGGCCTTCAGGTCGGCCGCGCTCATCTGCTGGTGCGTCGTGCTCGCCGGGTGGATGACCAGTGTCTTGGCGTCGCCGACATTGGCGAGGTGCGAAATGAGTTGCAGGCTGTCGACGAAGCGCCTGCCGGCTTCGCGACCGCCCTTGATGCCGAAGCTGACGATCGAGCCGGCGCCCTTCGGATACAGGCGCTGGGCGAGCGCGTGATCCGGATGGTCGGGCAGCTCGGGATGGCAGATCCACGCCACCTGCGGCGCCGCCTTGAGGAACTCGAGCACGCGGCGGGTATTGGCGACGTGCCGCTCCATGCGCAGCGGCAGGGTCTCGACGCCTTGCAGGATATAGAACGCATTGGCCGGACTCATGCAGCCGCCGAAGTCGCGCAGGCCTTCCATCCGCGCGCGTATGACGAAGGCCTGTGGCCCGAATTCCTCGGCGAAGTCGATGCCGTGATAGCCGGCATAAGGCTCGGTCAGCGTCGGGAACTTGGTCCCCGCCTGCCAGTCGAAATTGCCGCCGTCGATCAGCACGCCGCCGATGGCGAGGCCGTGGCCGCCGAGCCACTTGGTCGCCGAATGCATGATCAGATCGGCGCCGTGCGCCAACGGCTGGATGAGATAGGGCGTCGCGAAGGTGGCGTCGACCAACAGCGGTAGACCGGCGGCGTGCGCGACACCGGCGATCGCGCCAACGTCGAGCACTTCGAGACCGGGATTGCCCAACACCTCGGCGAAGACCAGCCGGGTCTCCAGCTTGATGGCCCTCTTGAACGCCTGCGGATCGCGCGGATCGACGAGGCTTGTCGTAATGCCGAAGCGGGGCAGGGTGAGCTTCAGCAGATTGATCGAGCCGCCGTAGAGCGACGACGCCGCGACGATATGCGATCCGGCGCCCATCAACGTCGCAATGGCGAGATGGAGCGCCGCCTGGCCGCTGGCCGTGCATACCGCGCCGACGCCGCCTTCGAGCGCGGCGAGCCGCTCTTCCAGAACCGCGACCGTCGGATTGCCGATGCGCGAGTAGAGATAGCCCGGCTCCTCCAGGTTGAAGAGCGCCGCGGCCTGGTCGCTGTCCTGGAAGACGTAGCTCGTCGTCTGATAGATCGGCACGGCGCGCGCGCCGGTCGCCGGATCGGGCTTCTGCCCCGCGTGCAGGCTCAGTGTCGCGAAGCGCGGGCGCTTGGCGTCGGTCATCGGCCGCGGATCATCGCGCCGACCAGCCGCCGTCCACCGGCAACGCCGTGCCGGTCATGGTGGCGGCGCCTTCGCTGCACAGGAACACGGCGAGCGCGCCGAGCTGCTCGACGGTGACGAACTCGAGCATCTCCTGTTTTTCACCGAGCAATTCCTTCGCCGCGGTCTCGACCGGTTTGCCTTCGGCCTTGGCGCGCGCGACGATCTGCTTCTCGACCAGCGGCGTGCGCACCCAGCCGGGACAGATGGCGTTGCAGGTGATGCCGGCATTGGCGGCCTCGAGCGCAGTCACTTTGGTCAAACCGACGATGCCGTGCTTGGCCGCGACATAGGCGGCCTTTTGCACCGACGCGACGAGCCCGTGCATCGAAGCGATGTTGATGATGCGGCCCCATTTCCGCCGCAGCATGATCGGCAGCGCCGCCTTGGTGGCGTGGAATGCCGCCGACAGGTCGATCGCGATCACCGCATCCCAGCGCTCTTCGGGAAAATCGACGATCGATGCCACGTGCTGGATGCCCGCGTTATTGACCAGGATGTCGACCGATCCGAGCTCCTTCTCCGCCGCCTGGATCAGGCCGCGAATCTCCGCCGGCTTCGACATGTCGGCGCCGTTGTAGCCGACCTTGGCGCTGTGCCGACGGGCGAGGCCGCGCCGCAGATTTTCGATCTCGGCGGCGTCGCCGAAGCCGTTGAGCATGAGGTTGGCGCCCTCGGCGGCGAGCGCGGTCGCGATCGCCTTGCCGATGCCGCTGGTCGAGCCGGTGACAACGGCGCACTTGCCGCTCAGTGAAGGCATGCGGGATTCCTATCGCTTGAACAGGGTTTCAGCGCCGCCGCGCTGCTTGCGCTTGGCGGCGATCTCGTTGCGGGCGCGCGCGATCTCCGCTTCGAGCTCGTCGATATAGGCCTCAAGCTCAGCGACACCGAGAGACGACAGGTCGCGTGGCTTCGGTTTCTGCCGCTGCGGCAGCAGGTCTTCTTCGTCCATGCGGGCCTCCCATGCGCCCGGTGACCGTTGCCAGTGTGGCGCGATCGGGCTAAGGGTGCAATCCGCACCAAGCAACAAAAACGAGGCCTGAATGTCCGCCCCGCCCGCAGAAACCGCCGTCATCGAGATCCGCGAGTCGGGCGCACCCGACGTGCTGCGCCTGACCCGGCGGCCGATGCCCAAAGCGGGCGCGGGCGAGGTGCTGATCAAGGTCGAGGCCGCCGGCGTCAACCGGCCCGACGTCGCGCAGCGTCAGGGCAACTATCCGCCGCCACCGGGCGCGTCCGACATTCCCGGCCTCGAGATCGCGGGCACCGTCGTCGCGCGCGGGCTCGGCGTCGATCACCTGAAGGTTGGCGACAAAGTCTGCGCGCTCGTCACCGGCCACGGCTATGCCGAGTACTGCGCCGCGCCCGAAGCGCAATGCCTGCCGGTGCCGCAAGGCTTCTCCATGATCGAGGCGGCGGCCTTGCCCGAGACCTTTTTCACGGTGTGGACCAACCTGTTCGAGCGCGGCCGCCTGAAGCGCGGCGAAAGCGTGCTAATCCACGGCGGCACCTCGGGCATCGGCACCACCGCGATCCAACTCGCCAAGGAATTCGGCGCCAAGGACATCTTCGCCACCGCCGGCAGCGACGACAAATGCAAGGCTTGCGAGAAGCTCGGCGCGACGCGCGCCATCGACTACAAGCACGAGGATTTCGTGAAGGTGGTCAAGGAGACGACCCACAATCGCGGCGTCGACGTCATCCTCGACATGGTTTGCGGCCCCTACGTGCCGCGCAACATCAGCGCGCTGGCGGTCGAGGGCCGCTGCGTCACGATCGCGCTCCTGGGCGGCAATCTGGCCGAGGTCAATTTCGGCGTCCTGATGATGAAGCGGCTGACGCTCACCGGCTCGACCCTGCGCGCCCGCTCGGTGGAGCAGAAGGGCGCCATCGCCAAGGCGCTCCGGCGCGAGGTCTGGCCGTTGCTGGATGCCGGCAAGGTCAAGCCGGTGATCCACAAGACCTTCCCACTCAAAGAGGCGGCCGCGGCGCACGCCCTAATGGAAACCTCGGCCCACATCGGCAAAATCGTGCTGACGGTCTGATGTATCCGTCATTCCCGCGAAAGCGGGAAGGTGGATTGAACTAAACCGCTCGCGCGGTAGGGGGAGCAGGCTCTTGGCGTGAGAGCGCTCCTGTCTGAAGGATTGTGGTTGTCGAAGCCCAACCTTGCAGACAGGAGACCCCGATGGCCGAGATGAGCCC
>Ga0307372_10002997_pt1 | contig 27423 bp, 24 predicted proteins | sample OX1MG_FD_202533 | JGI IMG/M metagenome (GOLD analysis project Ga0307372, IMG submission 202533) | Soil microbial communities from Risofladan, Vaasa, Finland - OX-1 | ecosystem: Environmental > Terrestrial > Soil > Coastal area > Acid sulfate soil | place: Finland: Risofladan, Vaasa | collected... | reverse complement strand
CGTTGTCGAGGCCGGGCATGAGCTCGGCGCCCCAGCTGCCGGCGACGCAGTGCGCCGGCCAGGGGCCGTCGCCCGAGGTGAAGCGGGCCGTCTCGGCGGGATGCCAGTCCTCCGTCCACGCGACGACGGCCCCGGCGGCCCTCGCGGCACGCACCTCCTCGTTCACGAGCGGCACGAGCTCCTCGCCACCCCTCACGTAGAGGCTCCCGGCCGGGTCGTCGAAGTCGTTTTGGACGTCGACGACGACGAGCGCGCTGTGCGAGTCGTAGCGGACGTGGCCCCGGTCCGCGCCGTCCCGCTCCTCGCCGCGCCGGTCGCGCATACGTGAAAGCGTAGAGCCGTGAGGCTGCCGGCCCTCCGGGCGCTCGTGCCGGGCGCTCTCGTCGGGCGGGCACGGGCCCGGCCGGCCGGCGACGGCGCGCCGTCCAGCGCCTCGAGCGCGCTCGTCCGGCTCCACCTGCACGGGTGGCTCGATCCCGTGGTCCTCGCGCTCGCGTTCGTCTCGGTGGCGGTGGGCTTCGGCCAGTTCGGCGCCGTCGCCGCGCTCGGCGACGTCGCGCGCAGCTTCGGGCGAGTCACCCACGGCGCGACCATCGCCGATCAGGCCGGCCTGTCGGGCACCGAGCTCGGGATCGGGCTCGCCGTGCTCCGCCTCGCCTCCATCGCCAGCCTGCCCCTGACCGGCATCGCCGATCGCCTCGGACGCCGCCGCATGCTGTTCACGACCTGCACCCTCGGCCTTGGTCTCACGGTCATCGCCGCCGCCAGCCCCGGTTACTGGTGGTTCGTCGCGATCTTCGCCCTCGGCCGGCCGCTGCTCAGCACCGCCAGCGCGCTCGCCCAGGTGATCGCCGCCGAGCAGACCGACACCCTCAACCGGGCCCGTGCCATCGCGCTGATCGCCGCCGGTTACGGCGTCGGCTCGGGCCTCACCGCGGTCATCCACTCCCTCGGCTCGGGTGCGCTCGGCTTCCGTGGCGTGTTCGCCCTCGCGGTGGTGCCGCTGGCGCTCCTCCCCCTCGCCGCACGCAAGGTGTCGGAGCCGGACCGCTTCGTCGTGGCTGTCGCGTCCGCGTCGCCCCACCCCGCCCCCGTGATCGGCGCGCTCGGCGCGGCGTTCCGTCGCCGGGTCCTCCTGGTGGCCCTGATCAGCTTCGCCGTCGGCACGATGACCGGTCCGGCGAACAGCTTCGTCTACCTGTACAGCCAGAACGTGCTCCGGCTGTCGGGCCTCAGCGTGGCGCTCATGGTGGTGGCGGCGGCGGCGACGGGGCTCGCCGGCCTCGTCCTCGGCCAGTGGCTGGCGGACCGCCTGGGACGCCGGGCGACGGGGGCGACGGCGATGGCCGCGATGGCCGCGCTCGCCATGGTCACCTACAGCGGGTCACGCCCGGCGCTGTTCGTCGGCTACGAGCTCGGCGTGCTCGCCGCCTCGGCCTTCGCGCCGGCGGCCGGCGCGTTGGCGAACGAGCTCTTCCCGACCTCGGTGCGGGCCTCGGTCGCGGGCTGGGAGGTGGTGGCGAGCGTGCTCGGCGCGGTCGCCGGCCTCTTGGCGTTCGGCGCGATCGCAGACGTCGGGAACCGTTTCTCGGTCGCCGCCGTGGCGGTCTTCGCGTTGGCCGTCCCGGCGGCGCTCCTGTTCTGGCTGCTCCCCGAGACCCGCGGTCGCGAGCTCGAGGAGCTGTGGCCCGAGCCCGGCACCGGATCCGCCTCGAGCTAGGGACCGCCCGGCCGGCGCCTCGGGCGCGCCGTGCGTCGGCCCGGCGCCGTGGAGCGCCAAATGCTGCCCGATCGGGCCGTTTCGCGCGCCGGCTGCCGTGCCGTCGGCCCAGCCCCGGAGGGGTGCGACGGTCCCGACGCGCCCAGCCGCAGGCCCGGGAGCTGGCCCATCATGCGTCGAAGTGGTTGACGGTGGAGGGCTAAATCCTTAAAGTGGCGCGAAGTGGTGGACCGGGGGGCGATGCGCCGCCGCGCAGACCGGACGGATGACCAGCAGGAAGGACGCCGGCGTTGGCGCTGGTAGCGAGGTTCTTCGGGAGGTACGAGCACTCCCTCGACGCCAAGGGGCGCCTCATCCTGCCTGCGAAGCTGCGCGCCCACTTCAGCGGGCCGGGGTACCTCACGCCGCACCTCGAAGGCTGCCTGGCGCTTTGGACCGAGGAGGAGTTCGACAAGGAGATCCAGCTCCGCCTCGCTGCCGCCGAGGGCGACGCGCCGGCGCGCAACCAGGTCCGCGAGTGGGCCGCGGCCGTCTTCGAGGCGGAGATCGACCGTCAAGGACGCATGGCGATCCCGCCCCACCTCCGCTCCTACGCCGAGCTCGAGCAGGAGGTGCTCGTCATCGGCATGATCAACAGGGTCGAGCTCTGGGCACCGGCCGCATGGTCCGGCAAGGAGCTTCAGACCGCCGACGGCACCGGGGCCTCGTCGGGCGCCCCGGTTGCACCCCCGGCCGGATGACCGCCGGCCGTGTCCGCTGTGAACGCGCCCGCCGCCCGAGCCGCGACGGACCGCCGGCGCATCGCGCCTGCTCCTGGCTCATCCGCAACCCCCCGATCGCTGAGCCGGATGGTCAAACGACATCCCTCTCCGCCGATCTCCATCCCCTCCACAGGGCGCGCCACACGCCCCTGGCGGTCGGGGGGCTGCGGATGAGCCAGGAGTTCCGCCACGAGCCCGTGATGCTCGCCGAGGTCCTCGCGCTGCTCGAGGGCTGCGACGACGGCGTGCTCGTGGACGCGACCGTCGGCGGGGCCGGCCACGCCAGCGCGCTGCTGGCGGCCCATCACCGACTCCGGCTGGTCGGCATCGACCGCGACCCCGAGGCGGTCGAGGCGGCCCGACGTCGGCTCGCCCCATTCGGCGGGCGCACCCGGGTCCACCAGGCCCGCTTCGACCAGCTGAGGGAGGTGGTCGAAGCGGACCACGGCCCCGCCACCGCCGTGGCCGCCGTCTTCTTCGACCTCGGCGTCAGCTCCCACCAGCTCGACGTAGCGGCGCGTGGCTTCTCCTACCGTGAGCCCGGGCCCCTCGACATGCGGATGGACCCTGGGCAGCCGATGACCGCCGGTCGGCTCGTGAACTCGGCGAGTGAGGCGGAGCTCGCCGCGCTGTTCGCCGCGAACGGCGAGGACCGCTTCGCGCGGCGCATCGCGCGCTTCATCGTCGAGCGGCGCCCGCTCGAGTCGACGACCGAGCTCGCCGAGGCCGTCTCGGCCGCGGTCCCCGTCGCGGCGCGGCGGCGCGGGCACCCGGCACGCCGGGTGTTCCAGGCGCTGCGGATCGCCGTGAACGAGGAGCTCGAGCTGCTCGGCGACGCACTCGACGAGGCGATCGACCTCCTCGCTCCCGGTGGCCGATGCGTCGTGCTCGCCTACCACTCCGGCGAGGATCGCCTCGTGAAGTCGCGCTTCGTGCACGCGGCGACCGGAGGCTGCACGTGCCCGCCGGGCCTGCCGTGCGCGTGCGGTGCCGTGTCGAGCGTCCGGCTCCTCACCCGAGGGGCGCGCAAGGCCTCACCGGCAGAGGTGGCGGCGAACCCGAGGGCCGAGAGCGCACGCCTTCGCGCCGTGGAGCGCCTGCCTGACGTGCCGCGCCCGGCCGACGGCCAGCGCGGGACCGGGGCCGGCTCGTGACGCCGCAGGCGCGTGGCGCGCGCGCGACCGCGGCGGCACCTGCGCAGCCGGCGCGCCAGCCAGCCCGACGGCAGGCCGAGGGAGCCCGTTCACCCCTGCGGGTCGTCGACCCCCGCCGCCTCCGGATCCGGGCCAGGCAGCGCCGCGCCCGGGTGCTCGTGGCCGCAGCCGCCGCGATGGTCCTCGGCTCGCTCGGCGTCGTCGCCGCCGGTCAGGCGCTCGTCACCTCCCAGCAGGTCCGCGTGGACAATCTCCACCAGGCCCTGTCCGCTGCGGTGGCGCAGGACCAGGATCTCCAGCTCTCCCGGGCCCAGCTCGCCGCGCCCTCCCGGATCCTGTCCATCGCGGAGCACGAGCTGCACATGGTGGCGCCTGCGAGCGTGACGTACCTCGTGCCGGTCAACCCGGGACCGCCGGAGTCGGTCCCGGCAACGGCCGGCGCGCGGCACACGGCGAAGACCACCCGAGGCGGGTCCAATCGGTGAGCGCGCCCGGCGACCGGCCGCGAGGCCGGTCGGCTGACCCGTCGCGCCGCGCCGGCACGGTCCCGCCCGAGGTGCCCGGAGGGCCTCGGCGCGCCCGTCTCCCGCCGGCGCCGCCGGGCCGCCGCCCGAGCGCCACCGGGTCGGCCGGGCGCCAGGCCGCCGGCGCCCGCCGCGCCCACGCCGCTCGGCACCACCGCCGGCGCCTCAGGCTCCTCGCCACGGGGATCGCGGTCGCCCTGGCCGCCCTCGTCGCCCGGCTCGCCTACGTCCAGGTGCTCGACGGCTCCCGCTACGCCGCCTACGCGACGGGCGAGACGCAGCAGAAGGTCGTCCTGCCGGCCGAGCGGGGCGCGATCTACGACCGCTCCGGTGACCTGCTCGCCATCTCCGTCCCGCGCGCGGACGTCGTGGCGGACGACTTCCAGATCACGGACCCGAACGCCGAGGCCGCCGCACTCGCTCCCGTGCTCCACCAGCCGGCGGCGAAGCTCGCCCGCCAGCTCTCCGAGCACAACGGCTACGTCGTGCTGGCGCGCGAGGTCTCCTCCTCGGTCGAGACGCGGGCCGCGACGTTGGGGCTGGCCGGCATCACCTTCCAGGCCGACACCGTGCGGGTCTCGCCCGACGCTTCGCTGTTCGAGCCGCTTCTCGGGGGGCTCGGCTACGCCGGCCACGGCGTCGCCGCGCTCGAGCTGAAGTACGACGGGCTGCTCTCGGGAAGGCCCGGGAGCGAGGTCGTCCCCGACGCGCCGGGCGGGGTGCAGCTGCAGGGCAGCGCCACCGACGTGGTGCCGCCTCACCAGGGGACCGGGCTCGTGCTGACGATCGACGAGCCGCTCCAGGTCGAGGTGACCAAGGACGTCGAGGCCGAGATGATCGCCACCCACGCGCGCACCGGGCTCGCCGTGGTCGAGGACGTCCACACCGGGGGGATCCTGGCGATGGTCGACCTGGTCACCGGGCCGAAGGGCAAGATCACCGAGGATCCGGTCAACCTGGCCGAGGCGGGCATCTACGAGCCGGGCTCGGTGATGAAGCTCGCCACCTTCTCCTACGCGCTGCAGACGGGCCTGATCACCCCGAGCACCACGCTCACCGTCCCGTACACGATCAGCATCGGGGGCTACACCTTCGTCGACGCCGAGGTCCACCCGACCGAACAGCTCAGCGCGTCGAGCGTGCTCGCGCAGTCCTCGAACGTCGGCACCATCGAGATCGCCCAGCGGCTCGGCATGCCGACGCTCTACAAGGCGTTGCACACCCTCGGCTTCGGCCTGCCGACGGGGCTCGGCTGGCCCGGCGAGTCCGACGGCATCCTCGGCTCGCCCGCCAGCTGGTACGGGTCGGCGAGGGGCTCGGTACCGATCGGAACCGGCGTCGCCGTCACGCCCCAGCAGATCCTCGACGCCTACACCGCGGTCGCCAACCATGGCGTGTTCGTCACCCCCCACGTCGTCGCCGGCACCGTGTCGAGCGGCGGCGTGGAGCACCTGCTCGGCGCGACCGGCGAGCACCGGGCGCTCGACGCCTCGACGGCGGCGGAGCTCGTCCCGATGCTGAACGGCGTCACGAAGCAGGACGGCACGGCCCCGCTGGCTGAGATCCCGGGCTACGACGTCTCCGGCAAGACGGGCACGGCGCAGGTCCCGCTGTCCAACGGGATCGGCTACATTCCGGGCGACTTCAACGCGACGTTCGTCGGGTTCGTGCCTTCGGAGGCGCCTGCGCTCTCGGCCATCGTCGTGCTCAACCATCCGAACTCCATCTACGGTGGGACGGTGGCTGCGCCGGTCTTCTCCAAGATCATGCAGTACGCGCTCCGCCGCTTCGACATCGCCCCACCCGCGACGAACCTGGCCGGCGCGGCCACCACCGTGGTGCCGCCCGCTACTACCACGACGACTGCCACTACCACGACGACTGCCACAACCACGACGGCTGCCACAACCACGACGGCGCCCCGCCACGCGGCCGGCTCGCCGGGTCGCGGCACGACGAGCGCCGGCTCGGGTTGAGGCCCGTGCCCGTGAGCGACGGCGCCCACCGCGTCCGGCTCGAGCGGATCGTCGAGCGCGTCGCGCCGCTCGCGGTGCTCGGCGACCCGACGGGGATCGAGTGCGCCGCCGTCGTCTTCGACCACCGCCGTGTCGTTCCCGGCGCGCTCTTCTGCTGCGTCCCCGGGGAGCACCGCGACGGCCACGACTTCGCCGCGGCGGCGCGTGCCGCGGGTGCGGTGGCGTTCGTCTGCGAGCACTCGCTCGGTCCCGATTTCGCGCGCGCGGTGCAGCTCGTCGTCGGGCCGGGAGAGTCGCGCGCCGCGATGGCGAAGGCCGCCGGCGCCTTCTTCGCCAACCCTGCGGCGTCGATGCGCATGGTCGGGGTGACTGGCACGAACGGCAAGACGACGACGACCTACCTGCTCCGCTCGATCCTCGAGCGTCACGGTTGGCGCACCGGGATCGTCGGCACCCTCGGCGGCGCCCGGACGACGCCGGAGGCGCCCGACCTCCAGCGGCTGCTCGCCCAGCAGCGCGACGCCGGCTGCGCGGCGAGCGCCGTCGAGGTCACCTCGCACGCCCTCGTGCAGCACCGGGTGGACGGGATCCGCTTCGACGTCGCCGTGTTCACCAACCTGACGCAGGACCACCTCGACTTCCACAAGACGATGGAGGCCTACTTCGCCGCGAAGGCCTCGCTCTTCACGCCCGAGAGGGCCCGCCTCGCCGTCGTCTGCGCCGACGACGAGTTCGGGCGGCGCCTGATCAGCCGCCCCGAGGTCGAGACCGTCGCCTACTCGCTCGACGACGCCCGCGATCTTCGCGTCGGGCTCACCCGGAGCACCTTCACGATCGAGGGTCGGCCCGTGCGTCTCGGTATCGGGGGCTCGTTCAACGTCCGCAACGCGCTCGGCGCAGCGGCTGCGGCCCGGGCGCTCGGGGTCGGCACGGCGGCGATCGTCGCGGGCCTCGAGGCCGCCGAGCGGGTTCCGGGCCGCTTCGAGACGATCGAGAGCCTCGACGGGCTGATCGTCATCGTCGACTACGCGCACACGCCCTCCGGGCTCGAGGAGGTGCTCGGCGCGGCGCGCCAGGCCACGGCGCTGCCCGGAGGCGTCGCCCGGGGCCGCGTCGTCGTCGTGTTCGGTTGCGGCGGCGACCGCGACCGAGGGAAACGGCCCAAGATGGGCTATATCGCGAGCCGCGATGCCGACCTTGTCGTCCTCACCTCCGACAACCCGCGCAGCGAGGACCCGGCCGCGATCGTCGAGGAGATCCGTGCGGGTGTCTCGGGACCGGCCGAGTGCGTCGTCGAGACGAACCGGCGTGCGGCCATCGCCCTGGCCCTGCGCTCGGCGGGTCGAGGCGACGTCGTCGTGGTCTCGGGCAAGGGCCACGAAAGGACCCAGGAGTTCGCGACGGGGACCGTGTCCTTCGACGACCGCGACGTCGTCCGAGAGGAGCTGGCGCGCCTCGGGCGCGCGGTCCGCGGCCACCAAGGCCAGCGCTCGGAGGGGACGCCGGCGTGATCTCCATCTTCACCTCGGGCGGCATCGCGCTCCTCGTCGCAGGCTTCGGCACGCCGATCCTGCTGCGCTGGCTGACCCGACGACAGATCGGGCAGCAGATCCGCGAGGACGGTCCCGCGATCCACCTGGTGAAGGCCGGCACGCCGACGATGGGCGGGATCACCATGATCCTCGCCGCGGTCGTCGGCTACGTCCTCGGTCATGTCGGCACGCACGTGTCGTTCTCGCGCGACGGCGCCCTGATCCTCGCTGCGGTGGTGGCGGCGGGCTGCATCGGCCTCACCGACGACTGGCTGAAGGTCCGGCGCCAGCGCAGCCTCGGCCTGAACAAGCGGGCCAAGTTCCTCCTGCAGCTGGCGGTCGGGATCGGCTTCGCCCTCGGCGCGCGCTACTGGGCCCACGCCCACACCACGCTGTCGTTCACCCGCTACAACGTGCCGGGCGTCGAGCTCGGCACCGGGCTGTGGATCCTCTGGGCGGTGTTCGTCATCGTGAGCGAGTCGAACGCCGTGAACCTCACCGACGGGCTGGACGGGCTGGCGGCGGGCTCGTCCGCGTTCAGCTTCAGCTGCTTCGCGATGATCGGCTACTGGCAGTTCCGCCAGATGCACCTGCACATCTACGCCGTCCCCGATGCGCTCGACCTCGCTCTCGTCGGCGTCGCGATGGCCGGGGCGTGCGTGGGCTTCCTGTGGTGGAACGCCGCGCCGGCCAGGATCTTCATGGGCGACACCGGCTCGCTCGCCATCGGGACCGGGCTGGCCTGCCTCGCCCTCGTCATGAACGTCCAGCTGCTGCTGCTGATCATCGGGGGGCTCTTCCTCGTCGAGACGCTCTCGGTGGTCATCCAGGTCATCAGCTTCCGCTGCTTCCACACACGCGTGTTCCGCATGGCGCCCCTGCACCATCATTTCGAGCTGATGGGCTGGCCCGAGACCACGGTCATCGTCCGCTTCTGGATCTTCTCGGCGCTGTGCACCGCGCTCGGCCTCGGCATCTTCTATGCCGACTTCCTGAGCTTTGGGACCGTCCGGTGAGGTGGCGGCGATGAGCGCGAATCGGCTGGCGCCGCGGAAGGCGCCGGGCCTGGAGATCCCCCAAAGGGCGCTCGTCGTCGGCTTCGCGCGCACCGGCCAGGCCGTCGCTCGGGTCCTCGGTGAGCTCGGCGTGTCGGTGGTGGCGCTCGACGACCACCCGCCGGTCGGCGCGTCGGCGCGGGCCGGCGCGCTCGGGGTGGAGCTCGTGGAGCGGCCCTCGCCCGAGCTCGTCGGGCGCCTCGGCGCCGATGCCGAGCTCGTGGTCGTGAGCCCCGGCGTGCCGCCGGGGCATCCGGTGTTCGCCGCGACCGGCCCGGTCCGGCCGGTGTCGGAGATCGAGCTCGCCTACCGCCTGGCCGAGGTGCCGATCGTCGCGGTGACGGGCACGAACGGCAAGACCACCGTCGCCTCCCTCGTCGCCGAGATGCTCGTCGCGTCCGGCGTGTCGGCGGCCGCCGCGGGCAACATCGGCTATCCGCTGGTGGAGGCGGTGCGACGTCCGGGCCTCGAGGTCGTGGTCGCCGAGGTCTCCTCGTTCCAGCTGGCGCTCATCGAGACGTTCCGGCCGTCGGTCGCGACGTGGCTGAACCTCGCCGAGGATCATCTCGACTGGCACGGAGACCTCGACCACTACGTGCGCTCCAAGGCGCGGATCTGGGCCAACCAGGAGGCGGACGACGTCGCCGTCGCCAACGCGGAGGACCCGGTGGTCGCCGAGGCGGCCCGCGCTGCCCGGGGGCGCGTGCTCACCTTCGGGCTCGCCGTCGGCGACTACCGCAGGGACGGCGGGCGACTCGTCGGCCCCGACGGCCGCGAGCTGGTGTCGATCGCCGAGCTGTCGCGGGACCTGCCGCACGACGTGACGAACGCGCTCGCCGCGCTGGCGACGGCGGTGGCCGCCGGCGCGACGGCCGACGGCTGCACGACGGCCCTGCGGAACGCGAAGCCGCTCGCGCACCGCGTCGAGCTCGTCGGCCGCGTCGGCGACGTGGCGTACTACGACGACTCGAAGGCGACCACGCCCTCGGCCGTCGCGGCGGCGCTCGCCGGCTTCGAGGCCGTCGTGCTCATCGCCGGGGGCCGGAACAAGGGCCTCGACCTCGGAGCGCTCCGGCGCGGCGCCGAGGCCGGGGGGGCGCGCCGCGTCCGCGCCGTCGTCGCGATCGGCGAGGCGGCGGCGGAGGTCGCCGCGGCGTTCGACGGCTACACCGTCGTCGGCGCCGATTCGATGCAGGCCGCAGCCGCCGAGGCGCAGCGGCTCGCGCGCCCGGGCGACGCCGTGCTGCTCTCGCCGGGCTGCGCGTCCTTTGACTGGTACGCCTCGTACGAGGAGCGGGGTCAGGATTTCGTCCGAGCCGTGCGGCGTCTCGGCGTCCGCCCGGCCGACGGCTCGCTGGCTCCGGCGGCGGGAGGCTGAAGATGGCGAGGAGCGTGCAGGCGGACCGCCGGCAGGTCGCCGGCTCCGCGCGCGCCGGTGTACCGGTGCTGCGAGTCGTCGAGGGCGGCGCCGGAAGCCGGCCGGCGAGGGCTCCGGCGAGGGCTGCCGCCCCTGAGGTCGCCGGTCGCAAGGATGCGCTCCGGCTGGGCGCCCTCGCGGCGGCCCTCACGGCCTTCGGTCTCGTGATGATCCTGTCGGCCTCCCCGGCGGTGGCGATCGCCGACTACGGCTCGCCGTGGGCGCTGTTCGAGCGCCAGTTCATGTGGATCCTCATCGGCGCCGCCGGATTCGCCGTCGCGGCACGGCTCGACCTCGTCCGCGTGCGCCGGCTCGCGGTGCCGGCGCTCGTCCTCGGCTTCTTCCTGCTCGTCGTCGTGCTCGCCCCCCACATCGGCAAGACCGCCGGCGGATCGAGCCGCTGGATCGGCGCGGGGCCGGTCCGCGTCCAGCCGTCGGAGCTCATGAAGCTGGCCTTCGCCGTCTTCGCGGCTGACCTCGTCGCGCGGCGTGAGCACCGCGCCGACCACTTCGCCTCGCTGGTGCGCCCGCTCGGAGTCGTGCTCGCCGCCGCGGGGATTCTGATCCTGAAACAGCCGGACATGGGAACCGCCATCGTCCTTGTCTGCATCGGCACCGCGGTGCTGTTCGCCGCCGGGGTCCACGGGCGCATGCTCGCCGGCGTCGTCGCGGTGCTGGTCGGCCTCGGCAGCGTCGTCGCGCTGGCCGCACCGTACCGACGCGCCCGCCTGCTGTCGTTCATCAATCCCTTCGCCCACGCGTCGGGCACCGGCTACCAGGTCGTCCAGTCGCTCTCGTCGCTCGGCTCAGGCCACCTCGCGGGCGCCGGCATCGGCGCGCCCTTCGCCAACTGGTTCCTGCCGAACGCACAGACCGACTTCATCTTCGCCGTCGTCGGCAACGACCTCGGCTTCGTCGGTGCCGTGGCGCTGCTCCTCGCCTTCGCCGCGTTCGGCTGGCTCGGCATCCGCATCGCGGCCCGCACCGAGGACCGGTTCGCGAGCCTCCTCGTGACGGCGATCACCTGCTGGGTCGTCTTCCAGGCGCTGATCAACGTCGGCGGGGTGATCGGGATCCTGCCCGAGACGGGCATCCCGCTGCCCTTCTTGTCCTTCGGTGGCTCCTCGCTCGTGGTCGTGCTGATCGGGACAGGTCTGCTCGTCAACATCGCCCGGCGTCCGCGCGCCGTCGCCACCGGGCAGGCCCGTCAGGCGTCGGCCGCCCGCCGCCGGGCCGGCACCCCCGAGCGCCGCTCGGCTCCGCCGCGTCCCGCCGGCCGCCCGCGTCCCGCTGCGCCGGCGCCCGCGGGCCGGCGCAACGCGGCCGCAGCGCGTCTTGGCACGGTGTCGAGATGAGGGTCCGTCGGGGCGGGGGCGGCCGTCCCGCCAGGCGGTGCGCGCCGGACGGCGGGGGCGGTGCACGGTCGGGGCGCGGAATTGAGACAGTGTCGAGCAGGGCCGGTGAGGCGAGTGCGAGTGAGGCCAGTGCCGATGGGGCCGGTGCCGAGATGAGGATCGTGTCGAGATGAACGCCAACGCCCAGCCCCCGGCCGAGGGCGAGGTGATCGTCACCGGCGGCGGGACCGCCGGCCACGTGCTGCCGGCGATCGCGGTCGGCCGGGCGCTCGTCGCCGGTGGGCGGGACCGGTCGAGCATCTGCTACGTCGGGGCGGCGAACGGCCTCGAGGCCAAGCTGGCGCCCGAGGCCGGCTTCCGCTCGGTGCTCCTCCCCGGACGCGGGATCCAGCGCCGGCTCACCGCCGACAACCTCGGGGCGGCGGCCGGGCTGTTGAGAGCGACGGCGCGGGCGTTTCGCCTGGTCGCCGGGCGCCGGCCGGCGGTGGTCGTCACGGTCGGTGGCTACGCGGGGGTCCCGTGCTCGCTCGCCGCGCTCGCCCTCGGGATTCCCGTCGTCGTCGTCAACGTCGATGCCGTGCCGGGCGCCGCCAACCGCCTTGTGGGCCGCTTCGCACGGGCGAGCGCGGTGGCGCTGCCCGGGACGGCGCTGCCCCGCGCGGTGCTGACCGGCGCGCCGGTCCGCCCGGAGGTGCTGGAGGTGGAGCGCAGTCCCGACGGGCGCGCCCGCGCCCGGCGGGTGCTCGGGATCGAGGAGGGAAGGCTCCTCGTCGCCGTCACCGGCGGCTCGCTCGGCGCCCGGCGCCTGAACGAGGCGGCGCTCGGGCTCGCGCGGCTGCTGGCGGAGCGGCGGGATCTGACCGTCTACCACGTGACCGGCGAGCGGGACCACGAGATGGTGCTGGCGGCGCGTGCCCGGCTGTCTTCTCGCGGCTCCGCCGGCCTGGACTACCGGGTGGTCGCCTACGAGCAGCAGATGCCCGAGGTGCTCGCGGCGAGCGACGTCGTGATCTGCCGGGCCGGCGCCTCCACGGTCGCCGAGCTGACGGTGATCGGCACGCCGAGCATCCTCGTGCCGCTGCCGGGCGCGCCCGCCGACCATCAGCGCCGCAACGCCGAGGTCCTCGCCGCCGCCGGGGCCGGGCTGCTCGTCCCCGACCCAGAGGCGACGAGCGACCGCCTGGCGACCGAGCTCGAGTCGCTCCTCGCCGATCGCGGCCGCCTCGAGCGCATGGAACGCTCCGCGCTCGCCCTCGGTCGCCGGGACGCGGCCGTGCGCGTCGCCGTGCTCGTCGAGGAGATCGCCCGGCGGCCGGGCGCCCGCGGCCGCGTCGGGCGCGTCCTGTCGCGCCGTGCCCGGAGGAGCGCGCCGCCCGACGAGGGTCGCGGGCCGGGCGCGCAGGGGGCCGACGCAGCGCCGGACGGTGCCGGGGGCGCAGCGCCGGACGGTGCCGGGGGCGCAGCGCCGGACGGTGCCGGGGGCGCAGCGCCGTGAGCCCGCTCGACCTCGGCCGAGCGCGGCGGGTCCACCTCGTCGGCATCGGCGGGGCCGGTATGAGCGCCATCGCCGCAGTGCTCGTCACGATGGGCCATCAGGTGAGCGGCAGCGATCTGAAGGACGGGGTGGCGCTCGAGCGGCTGCGCGCGCTCGGCGTCCACGTCACCCTCGGCCACGATCCGGCGAACGTCGCCGGGGCCGACGTGGTCGCGATCTCGACGGCGATCCCGGAGCGCAACGTCGAGCTCGCCGAGGCGCGCCGGCTCGGCCTGGAGGTGCACACCCGTGCCGAGACGCTGGCGGCGATCACCGCGCAGCGCCGGACGGTCGCGGTCTCGGGGACCCACGGCAAGACGACGACGACCTCGATGCTCGCGCTCGTGCTCGTCGAGGCCGGCCTCGAGCCCTCCTTCGTCGTCGGGGGCGACGTCAACGAGATCGGCACCAACGCCGTGTGGGGGGAGGGGGAGTGGCTCGTCGTCGAGGCGGACGAGAGCGACGGCACCTTCCTCGTGCTCCACCCCGAGCTCGCCCTCGTGACGAACGTCGAGGCCGATCACCTCGACCACTACGGCTCGATCGCGGCGCTCGAGGCGGCGTTCGCCGGCTTCATGGCGGACGCTCCGGGCGGCGCGATCGTCTGCGCCGACGACCCGGTCGCGACGCGTCTCGCCCCGCCGGGCGCCACGACGTACGGGTTCGCGGATGCCGCCGAGCTTCGCGTCACGGGCTTTCGCGGCGGCCGCAGCGACATCGCCTTCGCCCTCGAGCAAGGCGGCGTCGTGCTCGGCGAGCTCTCCCTGCCGGTACCGGGGGCCCACAACGCCGCCAACGCGGCAGGAGCCGCGGCCGCGGCCCTCAGCCTCGGCGTCGGGGTCGACGTCTCGGCGCGCGCGCTCGCCCGCTTCGCCGGCGTGGCGCGGCGCTTCGAGTTCCGCGGCGAGGCCCGCGGCGTCACCTTCGTCGACGACTACGCGCACCTCCCCGGCGAGGTCGCCGCCACCTTGGCGGCCGCCCGGCGGGGCGGCTGGCGCCGGGTCGTCTGCGTGTTCCAGCCGCACCGCTACTCGCGGGTGGCGGCCCTCGCGGCTGCCTTCGGCGACGCGTTCGACGACGCCGACCTGGTGGTCATCACGGGCATCTACGCCGCCGGGGAGTCCCCGCCGCCCGGGGTGTCGGCCAAGCTCGTGCTCGACGCCGTGCTCGACGCCCACCCGGGGACCCACGCCGCCTACCTCCCCCAGCGGAGCGACCTCGTCGCCTATCTGCGCCGCGCCCTTCGTCCGGGCGACTGCTGCATCACCCTCGGCGCCGGCGACCTGACGACCCTGCCCGACGAGCTGCTCGCCGAGCCGGCCTGGTGAGCCCGGACGGGCGGGTGGCCGCCGCCCCCCACGCCGCCGGGCGCACCGAGACCCTGCGGGCCGTCGAGCGGGCGGCAGCGCTCCTCGGCCCGCTCGCGCGCCGGGACGAGCCGGTCGCGACCCGCACCACCTACCGCGTCGGCGGGCACGCCGCGCTCTTCGCCGAGATCACCGACGAGGCCTCGCTCGAGCGGGTGGCCGCCGCCGCGGCGGCGAGCGGTGTGGAGGTGCTCGTGCTCGGCCGTGGATCGAACCTGCTCGTCGCCGACGCCGGCTTCGCCGGTCTTTGCGTGGCGCTCGCCGGCGAGTTCGAGCGGATCGAGATCGACCGGGCGGGCGCCCGCATCGTCGCGGGGGGTGGGGCCTCCTACCCCGTGCTCGCCCGGCGCGCCGCCGGCGCTGGCTGTGCCGGGATGGAGTGGGCCGTCGGCATCCCGGGCTCGGTCGGCGGCGCGGTGGCGATGAACGCGGGCGGCCACGGCGCCGAGACCGGCGACCGGCTCTCCTCGTGCCGGATCGTCGACCTCGAACATGGCGGCGACCGGGTCGTCGCGGCGGCCGAGCTCGCCCTCGGTTACCGGCGCTCGCGCGTCGGCCCCGGCGACCTCGTGGTCTCGGCGACGTTCGCCGGGGAGGCCGGCGACCCCGAGGCATCGGCCAAGGCGATCGCCGAGATCGTCGCCTGGCGCCGGGAGCACCAGCCGGGAGGCCGCAACGCGGGCTCGGTGTTCACGAACCCGGCTTCGGACTCGGCGGGCCGGCTGGTGGAGGCTGCTGGGCTGAAGGGGCTGCGGATCGGCTCGGCGCAGGTATCGGAGAAGCACGCCAACTTCGTCCAGGCCGACGCCGGCGGCTCGGCCGACGACGTCTACAAGCTCGTCGCGACACTGCGCCGGCTCGTCGCCGAGCGACTCGGGGTCGAGCTGCGGACGGAGCTGAGACTCGTGGGCTTCGCGCCGTGAGCGCCACTGCGCCCGGGCTGCCGACCGGCGTCCGCCGACGGGCGGGCGACGCGGACCCGCGCATCCGTGCCCGCAAGCTCGCCGTGCAACGCGAGGCCGGCCGGCGCCGGCTCCGGGTCATCGCGGTGGCGGTCGCGCTGGTGGCCCTCGCCGTCACCGGCCTCGTCCTCGTGCACACGTCGCTCTTCGCCGCGCGCTCGATCGAGATCTCCGGCGCCCTCCACGAGCCCCGCGCCGAGGTGCTTCGGGTCACCGGCCTGGCGTCGCACCCGCCGCTCATCGACGTCAACGGCGCCGCGGCGGCCTCGTCGCTCGAGCGCCTGCCGTGGGTGCTGAGCGCCCACGTCTCGAGGAGCTGGCCCTCCGGGGTCGCCGTCAGGATCGTCGAGCGACGCCCGGTCGCCTACATCCCGGTGAGCGGGCGGCGCAACGCCGTCGTCGACAGCACCGGCCGGGTGCTCGAGGACGTCGCGGTGCCGTCCCCCGGCCTCGTGGCGCTGGCAGGTGTCGGACCCGTGCCGGCGCCCGGCGGCGATCTCCGCCCGCGCGACGCGGCGCTGCTCGGCCTGGCCCGGGCGCTGCCGGGCTCGATCGCCGCCCGGGTCGCGTCGATCGACGCGAGCGCCACCGACGGGGTGGTCGTCCGGCTGGTGCACGGCCCGCTCGTGGTGCTCGGCTCGACGGCGGAGATCCGCCAGAAGATCGTCTCGCTCGCGACGGTCCTGGCCCGCGTCTCGCTGGCAGGCATTGTGACGATCGACCTGCGGGTCCCGGCGTCGCCGGTCTTGACCCCGTGAGGTGCCGGCCCTATGTTCGTCTCGTTCTGGTCGCTGAGGTGCTCCAGCCGCCCGCTCTGGAGTCCGAGGTTCAGCTACCGTGAACCGGTGTGGCGCCGGTGTCGACCGTCCGGTCCCGGTGCACACGGCGGTCGCGGGCGGCGGGGCCCCGGACGAAGGAGCCGTCCGCCGGCGCTGGTGCCGTCTGCGCCCACTCATCTCGTAGCAGGAAGACAGGGGCAGCCATGACCGGCGCATCGCAGAGCTTCATCGCCCTCATCAAGGTCGTCGGCGTGGGCGGCGCTGGTGTCAACGCGCTCAATCGAATGATCGACGCCGGCCTGAAGGGCGTGGAGTTCATCGCGGTCAACACCGACGCGCAGGCGCTGCTCATGAGCGAGGCGGACATCAAGCTCGACATCGGCCGCCAGCTGACCCGCGGCCTCGGGGCGGGGAGCGACCCCGAGGTCGGGCGGATCGCCGCCGAGGAGCACCTCGAGGAGATCGAGGAGGTGCTGAAGGGCGCCGACATGGTCTTCATCACCGCCGGCAAGGGCGGGGGCACCGGCACGGGCGCGGCGCCGGTGATCGCGGACGTCGCGAAGAGCCTCGGCGCGCTCACGATCGGCGTCGTGACGCGCCCGTTCGCCTTCGAGGGCCGCCGCCGCTCCCTCCAGGCGGAGCAGGGGATCCAGCGCCTGAAGGAGAAGGTCGACACCCTCATCATCATCCCGAACGAGCGGCTGCTCAGCCTCGCCGACGCCAAGACCTCGATGGTCGACGCCTTCCGGATGGCCGACGAGATCCTCCTCCAGGGCGTGCAGGGGATCACCGACCTCATCAACGTCCCGGGGCTCATCAACACCGACTTCGCCGACGTGAAGATGGTGATGAACAACGCCGGCACCGCGATCATGGGGATCGGGACGGCCTCGGGCGACGACCGGGCCCTGAACGCCGCCAAGCACGCCATCACGAGCCCCCTGCTGGAGGCGTCGATCGAGGGTGCCCGGGGCATCCTGCTCAACATCGCGGGCGGCCGGGATCTCGGTCTGTTCGAGGTCAACGAGGCGGCGGAGGAGATCCACACCCACGCGCACCCCGATGCCAACATCATCTTCGGCAGCGTCATCGACGACTCGCTCGGCGACACGGTGCGCGTCACGGTCATCGCCTCGGGCTTCGACCACGTCGACGAGCGCGGCGCCCAGCCGTCCCGCCCGGGGGGCGCCCACCGGCGCGCCGTCGCGCCCGAGGCCCGCACCGAGCGAGACCGCGGCGGGGACGACACCGCCCCCGTGGACGTCTTCGCGGTCGGCGAGGACGAGCTCGACCTCGGCGACGACGACTTCGACGTCCCCTCGTTCCTCAAGTAGTCGGGACGCCAGCGCGGCCCGCGTCGAGGCCACGGGCGCCGCGCGCCACGAGGTGCGCAGCCCCTTGACGTTCGCCCTCCCCGGGGGCGCCCGCGTGCTCGTGACGACGCGCGCCGACGGCGACCTGCGACCGCCCGGGCGGTCGGGCAACGGCGCCGAGGCCTGCCGTCGGGCCCTCGTCGACCGCCCGTGGACCTTCGCCCGCCAGGTCCACGGCGCGCGCGTCGCCGTGGTCGACACGCCGACCGGCCTCCTCGACGCGGAGGCCGACGGGCTCGTCACCGCCGCGCCCGACGCGTGCCTCGCCGTGCTCGGCGCGGACTGCGCGCTCGTCGGCCTCGCGAGCCCCGAAGGGATCACCGGCGTCGCCCACGCCGGCTGGCGCGGCCTCGTCGCCGGGGTGGTCGAGGAGACCGTGGCCGCGATGCGCTCCCTCGGCGCCGGCCGTGTCGTCGCGGTGCTCGGCCCGTGCATCCACGCCGAGTGCTACCGCTTCGGCGAGGAGGACCTCGACGCGGCGAGCGCGGTGCTCGGCCCGGCGGTGCGCGCCGTGACGGCGGGGGGCGAGCCAGCCTTCGACCTCCCGGCCGGCGTCCGCGGCGCCCTCGTCCGGGCCGGCGCCGAGCTCGCGGCCGAGGCCGACGCCTGCACCGCCTGCGGCGACCGGTGGTTCTCCCACCGGCGCCGCCACGACGCCGCCCGCCACGCTCTCGCGATCTGGCGGGAGGCGCCCGCCGGCCGGGCACACGGGCGATGAGCGGATGTGAGACCGGCCGGGGAGGCCCGGGGACGGGCGCTGCCGACCCGCCCGAGCCCGGCCCACTCGAGGCGGGCTACCTCGCCACGGTCGCCGCCCGGCTCGCGACGGTTCGCGAGCGGATCGCCGGCGTCGGTGGCGATCCCGACCGCATCCGGGTCGTAGCCGTGACGAAGGGGTTCGGCCTCGAGGCGGTGCGCGCCGCCCTCGCCCTCGGCCTCGTCGACGTCGGCGAGAACTACGCGGGCGAGCTCGTCGAGAAGGCGGGCGCGCTCGACGCGCTCGTGCCGGGCCACGGCGTGGCGTGGCATTTCCTCGGCGGGATCCAGCGCAACAAGGTGGCCCGGATCGCGCCCTACGTCGCCTTGTACGAGGCCGTGGACCGCCTGGAGGAGGGCCGCGCCATCGCCGCCCACGCGCCCGGCGCGCGCGTGCTCGTCGAGGTCGACACCACCGGCCGGCCCGGCCGGGCAGGGGTGGGGCCCGGCGAGGTGGCGCCCCTCGTCGCCGGGCTCGTCGGGCTCGGCCTCGACGTCCGGGGCCTGATGACCGTCGCGCCGATGGCGGACCCGGTCGGCGCCGGCCGCGCCTTTTCGACCGTGGCGGGCCTCCTCGCGGAGCTCGGTCTCGCCGAGGCCTCGATGGGGATGACCGACGATCTCGAGGCGGCGGTGGCCGCGGGCTCGACGATGGTGCGCGTCGGGCGGGCGCTGTTCGGTCCCCGCCCAGGTCGTGCAGGAGTGCCACAATAGGGTGCCCGAAGGAGGGGTCCGATGGCAACGTTCATGAACAGAGCACTCGCGTATCTTGGGCTGAAGGACGTCGACGACGACGAGCTGTACGACGACGCCTACGACGCCGCCGACGAGCTGGCGATGCACCGGGCAGGGCACACCGTCTACCCAGACCACGACGTGCCCGAGCCGCAGGAGCACCCCCTGCCGGGCACCGTCCGCCCCCTCCTTCGCGAGGAGCGCGACAGCACGGGCTCGGGCCAGCGTGCCGCGATCGTCCGCCCCCTCGTGCCGAACCGGGGGGCAAAGGTGCACGTGGTCGCCCCGGCGCGTTTCAGCGACGCCCAGCAGATCGGCGACCTCGTGAAGCAGAACAGCCCGGTGATCGTGAACCTCCAGATGAGCGAGCGCGATCTCGCCCGCAGGATGATCGACTTCTGCTCCGGGCTCACCTACGCCCTCGGGGGGTCGATGGAGAAGGTCGCGGACCAGGTGTTCCTGCTGACCCCGTCGAACGTCGAGGTCTCCGACGAAGAGCGGCTGCGCCTGCAAGAGCGCGGGCTGTTCCAGCCGAGAGCGTGATGTCGGGCCGGCCGTGCTGAGCGCGGCGGCGGGGGCGATGCCGTGATCCTGCGGATCATCGTCGACATCCTCCAGGCGTACCTGGTCATCCTGTTCGTCCGGATCATCTTCTCGTGGTTCCCCATCGACCCCTGGTCGAAGTGGTCCCGCGTCGTCGCGGTGCTGGCGAAGCTGACGGATCCCGTGCTCGTCCCCGTCCGACGGGTGCTCCGCCCGGTGCGCATCGGCGGGATGGGGATCGACCTCTCGCCCCTCGTCGTGCTGATCCTGCTCGAGGTCCTGCTGTCGATCTTGCAGACGCGCTGAGAGCATCCCGCCGTTGCGCGACGCGGGCGCAGCCGTCGCATGTCGTGGCATCCACGGATTCTCGATGACCGGGGGGTAGCATCAGCCCATGGAGATCTCCGGGAAGGCACTGCGGGAGGTCGAGTTCAGGGACCGTCTTCGCGGCTACGACACGGACGAGGTCGACGAGTTCCTCGAGAAGGTCGCCGTCGCGGTAGACGACATGCGCGCCCAGCTCGCCGAGCTCGCCGAACGCGCCAAGCGCACCGACCGACAGGTCGAGGACATTCCGGGCTTCGACGACGACGCGATCCGCCGCACGCTCGTCCTCGCGCAGCGGACGGCCGACCTGGCTGTGAGCGAGGCGCGCGAGGAAGCCGCACGGATCCTCGAAGACGCCCGCTCCCAGTCCGACGCGCTCGTCGGCCAGGCGCGAGAGACCGCCAGGCATATGCGCGACGAGGCCGAGCAGGAGATGAACGACCGGGTCGCGCGTCTCGGCGACCAGCGCGAACGCCTCGAGCGCGAGGTGCAGTCGCTCAGCACGCTGATGGAGACCGAGCGTGACCGCCTCACCCAGGCGCTGTCCTCGGCGCTGCGCTACGTCGGCGACGCGCTGACGGTGTCGGACGCGTTCGCCGCCCAGGCGGCGACGTCCCCGGCCGTGCCCCAGCCGGCGCCGTCCGGCTACGGCGAGGCGCCGGCCGTCTACGGCGAGCCGCCCGAGCCCGCCGCCCCCGCCGAGAACGGCCAGGCGCTGCCCGACGTCGAGTCCGAGATCAGCGAGGACGCCGCTTCCGCGTACGGCGGCGCGCCCCGCGACGCCGGCTCGGTCTACCCCGCCACCTCGATGCAGCCCGCCGTGGAGCAGGAGCCGGGCTGGACCGGCACGGGCCCTTCCTTCGGCGGCCCTCCCACGGACGCCGCGGACCCCGACGAGGCCCTCTGGGCCCGCTGGGCGGCGGGACGCGACCTCGACGTCGCGCCGCCCGGGCCGGACGCCGGCGCGCATCCGACCGAGCAGTACCGGCTCGGGAGCGACGGCGGCAGCTGGTCGGCCTGAACCGACACCGGCCCGACGCCCGGCGGCGGACGGGTCGCTCCTAGTCCTTCCCGGTCGCGTGCTCCTCCTGGCGGCGCCGGAGGCGCACGGTCACGACCCGGCCGTCGGGCAGGGTGTAGTCGTGCTCGAACGCCGCGGCGAACACCGGCGGTCCGGCCGCGTCGCCCGCCGCGACCAGCCACAAGGTCGTCGTGAGCGTCTGCTCGCGGAAGCGCTCCTCGTGCTCGCCGACCGCCGAGACGATGTCGCCCGGCGCCTCGACGACGACCTCGATCCGGTCCGTGACCTGGAGGTCGGCGTCCTTGCGCGCCTGCTGGACGATGCGGGCCAGGTCGCGCGCGACGCCCTCGCGCTCGAGCTCCGGGGTGATCGCGAGGTCGAGGACGACGACACCGGCGTCGCCCGGGAGCACCCGGCCAGCCGCCTCGTCGAGCGGGCGGAGCCGCAACGTGTACTCGTCGGCGAGGAGGGTCTCCCCGGCTGCCTCGATCGAGCCGTCGGCGCCACGTGACCACTCGCCGCGCCGCACGGCGCCGATCACCTGCTGGGTCCGCGGCCCGAGCCGCGGCCCGAGCGCCGCCGGCACGACGCTCAGCACCGTCGTGGCGTGCTCGCCGACGCCGTCGACGAGCTCGACGTGCTTGACGTTGACCTCGTCCTCGATCAGGCGGCGGTACGGCTCGAGGAGCGCCGCGTCGGCTGCGGCGTAGGTGAGGCGGGGGAGCGGGTGCCGCACCGGATGCCCGCGATCCTTGCGGACCGAGTGCGCCGCGGACGCGACGTCCCGGACGCGGTCCATCGCCGTCACGAGCTCCGGGTCGGCCGGCAGCGCGGCGGCGTCCGGCCAGTCGGTGAGGTGGACGCTGCGTTCGCCGGTCAGGCCCCGCCAGACGTGCTCGGTCAGGTAGGGCAGCAGGGGCGCGCTCACCCTGCAGAGCACCTCGAGGACCGTGTGCAGCGTGTCGTAGGCGTCGCGCTTGTCGGCATCGAGCGCCTCGTCGCCGGTGACGGGGCGCCAGAAGCGGTCCCGGCTGCGCCGCACGTACCAGTTCGTCAGCGCGTCGAGGTAGCCGGCCACGGCGGCGGCAGCCCCGGCCAGGTCGTACGCGTCGAACGCCTCGCTGACCTGCTCGACGAGAACGCGGGTCTTCGCCAGCACGTAGCGGTCGAGCAGCCCCTGCTGGTCGGTGCGCCAGCGGCCGGCGATGCCGTCGGTGCCGCCGTAGAGGGCGAGGAAGTACCAGGAGTTCCAGATGGGGTTGAGCACCTGGCGCACGGGCTCGGCCATCGCCTTCTCCTCGAGCACCACGTCCTGGCCGCGCAGCACCGCCGAGGAGAGCAGGTACCAGCGCATCGCGTCGGCGCCCTCGGTGGCGAAGAACTCCTCGGGGTCGGGGTAGTTCCGCAGCCGCTTGGAGAGCTTGCGCCCGTCGTTGCCGAGCAGCACGCCGTGCGCGATGCAGTTCGAGAACGCCGGCCGGTCGAACAGCGCCGTGGCGAGCACGTGCAACTTGTCGAACCAGCCCCGCGTCTGGCCGACGTACTCGCAGATGAAGTCGGCGGGGAAGTGGGACTCGAAGCGCTCGGCGTTCTCGAAGGGGTAGTGGAGCTGGGCGAAGGGCATCGAGCCCGACTCGAACCAGCAGTCGAGGACGTCGGGGACGCGCCGCATCGTCGAGCGTCCCGTCGGGTCGTCGGGGTTCGGCCGTGTCAGCTCGTCGATGCCGGGGCGGTGGAGGTCGGCCGGGCGCACGCCGAAGTCGCGCTCGAGCTCGTCGAGGCCGCCGTAGACGTCCACGCGCGGCCAGGACGGGTCGTCGCTCTTCCACACCGGGATGGGAGCGCCCCAGAAGCGGTTGCGCGTGATGGACCAGTCCCTGGCGTTCTCGAGCCACTTTCCGAAGGCCCCGTCGCGCACGTGGGCGGGCACCCAGTTGATCTCGCGGTTCAGTTCGAGCAGCCGCTGCTTGATCGCGGTGACGCGCACGAAGAACGAGCTGACGGCGCGGTAGATGAGCGGGGTGTCGGTGCGCCAGCAGTGCGGATAGCTGTGGTGGATCTCCTCGAAGCGCACGAGCGCTCCCGCGGCGGCGAGCCGCTCGACGACGAGCGGGTTCGCCTCGAAGACCTGGAGCCCGGCGAAGTCGGGGACCCGCTCGTCGAAGCGGCCACGGGCGTCGACCGGGCAGATCACCGGGATCCCGTTGGCCTCCGAGATCCGCTGGTCGTCCTCGCCGAAGGCGGGCGCCATGTGGACGATGCCGGTGCCCTCGTCCGTCGTGACATGGTCGCCGGCGACGACGACGAAGGCGTGCTCGGTCCCGAACTCGGGCCCGGTGAAGTAGTCGAACAGCGGGTGGTAGCGGCGGCCGACCAGCGCCGAGCCGGGGACCTTGCCGACCACCTCGCCACCGGCGAGCTCCTCGGCGTACGCGTCGAATCGGTCCTCGCCGACGACGAGGACCTTCCCGTCGACCCGGACGAGGAGGTAGTTGAGGCCGGGACCGACGGCGAGCGCCAGGTTCGACGGGAGCGTCCACGGCGTCGTCGTCCAGGCGAGGAGCCGTAGGGGCCCGGCGAGCTCGCCGGAGGCTCCGTCCTCCTCGAGCAGGTCGAAGGCGACCGTCACTGCGGGGTCGACCCGGTCGCGGTAGGCGTCGTCCTGGCGCGTCTCGGAGTTCGACAGCGGCGTCTCGCACTCCCAGCAGTAGGGGAGCACCCGGTACGCCTCGTAGACGAGGCCGCGGTCGTGGAGCGACTTGAACGCCCAGAGCACGCTCTCCATGTAGGAGGGGTCCATCGTCTTGTAGTCGTGCGCGAAGTCGACCCAGCGCGCCTGGCGGGTGACGTAGCGCTCCCAGGCTTTCGTGTACCGCAGCACCGAGGTCCGGCAGTAGTCGTTGAAGCGGTCGATGCCGAACTCGGTGATCGGGCCGCGCCCGGAGACCCCGAGCTCCTTCTCCGCCTCGGTCTCGGCCGGGAGCCCGTGGCAGTCCCAGCCGAAGCGGCGCTCGACGCGCCAGCCGCGCATCGTCTTGTAGCGCGGGATGGCGTCCTTCACGAAGCCGGTGAGCAGGTGGCCGTAGTGGGGCAGGCCGTTGGCGAAGGGAGGACCGTCGTAGAAGACGAGCTCCTCGGCGTCGCGCCGCCGGTCGATCGACGCCTGGAACGTCCCGTCGAGCTGCCAGAAGGCGAGGATCTCCTCCTCGAGCGCGGGGTAGCGGGGCTGCGTGGGCACGGCCGGGTACCGCCTCGACCCGGTCGATTCCGCCATGCCCCTAGAGTATGCGGACATGGCCGACGAGCTGTTCGACGTCGAGCGCGCCGCGCCCGACGGGGGTCCCGAGCCCCGGACGGACCGCTGCGCGGTCGTCCTCCGCCTCTACGTGCAGCCGGGCGCAGGTCGCGGCGCCGTCACCGGGCGCCGTGGCGACGCGCTGCATGTCCGCGTCGCCCCGCCGCCAGTCGACGGGCGGGCGAACGACGCGGTCGTCGAGCTGATCGCCGATGTTCTGCACGTGTCCCGCTCACGCGTCGAGCTCGTCGGCGGCGAACGCTCGCGCCAAAAGCGCCTGCGCGTGAGCGACGTCGACCCCGAGGAGGTGCGCCGCCTCCTCGACGAGGCCGTCACCGAGGCCGGGGGCAGCAGGGCGGGCCGGGAACGCGGCGCTCACCGGAGGCGTTGAGAAGCGGCAAGAGCATTGTCGACCACGGCGCGGCGATCGGCTATCGTCGCGCACTCTTGCTCGGAGAGGAGACGCTGAGCACGATGCCTCGCACCACCACCTCGACGGGCGCGAAGAGCGTTCCCGCAGGCACGAGCCGGTCGTCGTCGAACACCACGGGCGACAAGGCGGCCGGCGCAACCAGATCGAAGGACGCCGCCGCGAAGGCGAAGGGGGCGGTGTCGCCCAACGGCGCGTCCAAGCGGGCTCCCGCCGCGGACGCGTCGAAGAGCGCGTCGAAGCTCGCGCCGGCGAAGTCCGCGGCAGCGAAGTCCGCACCGGTGGACGCCGCGGCCACGAACGCCGAGGCGGCGAAGACGACGCCTGCGAAGCACGAGCCCACCAAGGTCCCGGCCACGAAGGACGCCGCGGCGAAGACGACGCCTGCGAAGCACGCGCCCACCAAGGCCCCGGCCGCCACCGCTCAGCCGGCGAAGGCCGTCGCGGCGAAGGCAGCGACCAGCTCCACCACGAAGGCCCAGCCGGCGAAGGCGCCAACCGCGAAGGTGCCTGCGACGGCTGCCCACCCGGCCACCGCCGCGCCGGGCAAGGTTGCGGCCGCGACGCCCGCGCCGTCGAAGGCCGATGCGACGAAGCCCGCGCCGGCCAAGGCAGCGCCCGCGAAGGCCACCTCGGCCGGGGCCCCGGCGAAGGCGGCGCCGGCGACGACCAAGCCTGTCTCGACCGGCTACGTCGCCGACGAGCGCTTCCTCGCCCACCAGCACGAGTTGCTCCTGAGCGAGCGGGCGACCTACCTCGAGCAGGCGCGCAGCCTGCGTGCGGAGGCGGAGTCGCTGGTCGAGGAGATGGAGCCGGGGGACATCCAGTTCGACGAGGAGTCCGGCGAGGGCGGCACCGTGACCGTCGACCGCGAACGCGACCTGGCCCTGTCGGCGCAGGCGCTCGCCGCGGTCGAGGAGATCGACGACGCGCTCGAGAAGATCGCGAACGGCAAGTACGGGATCTGCGAGGGCTGCGGCGAGCTGATCCCGAAGCCACGGCTCGAGGCCCTGCCGTTCGCCCGCCTGTGCATCGCCTGCAAGAGCGGAGGATTGTCCCGCCGTTGACCGCGGGCGGGCGTGCCCACGGGGTGCCCCGCACCCGGGCGCGCCGAGTGCTCGTGGTCGCGGTGACGGCGCTGGTCGTCCTGGCGCTCGACCAGACCACGAAGTCGCTGGCGGTGGCGCACCTCGCCGACGGCCCGAGACATCTCGTCGGGCCGCTCTCCCTCGAGCTCGCCTACAACAGCGGCGTCGCGTTCTCGATCGGGACCGGGCTGACGCTGCCGATCGTGCTCGTCGGCCTCGTCATCGTGCTGCTCATCGTCTGGTCCGCGCGCGGCGCACCGAGCTATCCGGCGGCGGCCGGTGCCGGGATGGTCCTCGGCGGCGCGCTCGGCAACCTCGGAGACCGGCTCTTCCGGGGGCACGGTGGCGCCGTCGTGGACTTCGTGCACACGAGCTTCTGGCCCACCTTCAATCTCGCCGACGCGTCGATCGTGTGCGGCTGCGCGGTCGTCGGCGTGGTCTTCTGGCGCCGGGGCGGCCACGCGGCAGACCGTCGGCCGGCCGGCGCCGACGACGTCGGTCGGGCGGGTCCGCGCGGCACCGCCGCGGAGGACGGCGGCTCTGGTGACACGGGGTCGGTCAGGTGAGCGGGGCGATCGAGATCCCGGCCAGCCTCGACGGCGAGCGCGTCGACCGCGCCGTCGCGCTCGTCTCCGGGCAGTCGCGGGCGGAGGTGGCGGGGCTGATCGCCCGAGGCGGGGTGCGCATCGGCGGCGAGGTCGTGACGTCGCGCCACCGGCGCGTCCAGAAGGGCGAGCTGCTGGAGCTCGACCTCGTGGCAGCGCCCAGCGAGCCCGTGCCGGTCGACGTCGCCGGCGTGATCGCATACGGCGTGGTGCTCGAGGACGAGTCCGTCGTCGTGGTCGACAAGCCGGCCGGGCTCGTCGTCCATCCCGGCGCGGGCCACGTCGGGGACACGCTCGTGTCCGGGCTGCTCGCCCGCTATCCGGACCTCGCGGCCGCCGCTCGTGCCGGCGCCGGCGACCCCGAGCGGCCGGGGATCGTCCACCGTCTCGACAAGGACACCTCGGGACTGCTCGTCGTCGCCCGGACGCCGGAGGCCTACGAGGCCTTGGTGGCGCAGCTTGCCGACCGGTCGATGGGCCGCACCTACCTGGCGCTGGTGCTCGGCAACGTCGTGGCGGACGAGGGCACGGTCGACGCCCCCATCGGGCGCTCGGCGCGCCAGCCGACGCGCATGACGGTGAGCACGACCGGCAAGCCCGCCCGCAGCCACTACCGGGTGTTGCGCCGGTTCAGCGAGCCAGTCCCGACGACGCTGCTCGAGGTCGTCCTCGAGACTGGCCGCACGCACCAGATCCGCGTCCACCTGGCGGCGATCGGCCACCCGGTCGCGGGGGACACGCGCTACGGCGGCACCGCTCGCCCGCTCCGCCTCGAGCGACCGTTCCTCCACGCCGCACGGCTGCGCTTCACCCACCCGGTGCACGGCGGGGAGGTGGCGCTCGACTCGGCGCTGCCGCCCGATCTCGCCACGGTGCTCGAGCGGCTCAGCTGAGCACGCGGCGAGCGCCGCAAGGCGAACGGGCCGCGCGCCCGGCGCCGCCGCCGGGACGGCCCCGTGTCGAGGTGCGCGAGCGCTCAGGCCGCGAGGCTCAGGCGGCGGGGTGGAGCGCGCCGACCTCCGGCTGCTCGGCCAGGAAGCGCAGCGCCGACGCCTCGACGCTGCGCACGCGGCGCACGCCGATGCCGAGCTCGCGCGCGGTCGTCTCGAGCGAC
>Ga0307372_10002996_pt1 | contig 27426 bp, 27 predicted proteins | sample OX1MG_FD_202533 | JGI IMG/M metagenome (GOLD analysis project Ga0307372, IMG submission 202533) | Soil microbial communities from Risofladan, Vaasa, Finland - OX-1 | ecosystem: Environmental > Terrestrial > Soil > Coastal area > Acid sulfate soil | place: Finland: Risofladan, Vaasa | collected... | reverse complement strand
CACGGCGGACGCATCTGGGCGTCGCCGCGGAGCGGCGGCGGCACGGCCTTCGCCTTCGCCCTGCCGCTCGACGCCTGAGGACCCTCATGGTCACTGACGCAATTATCTTCATCCTCGACGACGATGCTGCGGTTCGCGACTCGCTCAGCATGTTGATCGAGAGCGCCGGCTATAAGGCCGAGACGTTCGCTTCGTGCCGCGAATTCCTGGCGCGGCCGCCCTTTCCGCCGCGCACCTGCCTGCTCCTCGACGTGCACATGCCGGAGATGAGCGGATTGCAGCTGCTGGACGAGATGGCACGCCGCGGGCTCGCGCTGCCTGTCATCGTCATGACCGGTCAGGCCGATGTGCCGGTTGCGGTGCGCGCGATGAAGGCAGGCGCACTCGATTTCATCGAGAAGCCGTTCTCCGACGAGGTCATGCTCGACAGCATCCGCAACGCACTGACGGCGCCTGCCGCCAAGGCGGCGGGCGATCCGGTCATCGCGAAGCGCATTGCGGAGCTGACGCCACGCGAGCACGACGTGATGCTGCAAATGATCGCCGGTAATCCGAACAAGGTCACCGCCTACAATCTCGGCATCAGCCCGCGAACCGTGGAAATTCACCGCGCGCGAGTGATGGAGAAGATGGCGGCGCGCAGCCTGTCCGAGCTCGTGCGCATGGCGCTCGCCGTCGGCCTCGACCCGGCGAAATAGCGCCTATGGCCGACTCCGCGGCGTCAGACTCGGCGCCGCCAACGGCAGCACGATCAGAGTGTCAGTGGGCGAGGAGCACAGGCAGTAGGCTGCTGCCGACGATTTGGCGCGTGGCGCCGCCGAACAGGACCTCGCGCCAGGGCGCGTGACCATAGCCGCCCATGATCAGCAAATCGGCACCTTCCTCCCGAGCATTCGACAGCAGCAGCTCGCCCGCGCCGACGCCTTGAACCGGCTGAACCTGACGGAGGGTCGCCACGATCCCGTGCCACGACAGGTAGTCGACCACGGCCGAGCCGGTCGTCGCACCGTTGACCTTGCCGACGGTGATCACGACGACGCGGCGTGCGGCACCCAGCAGCTTCAACGTGCCGCTGAGCGCGTGCACCGCAGCCGCCGAGCCGTCCCAACCAACGGCGATCGTCTCGCCGAGCGAGGGCGGCGCCTTGGCTGGCGCGAGCAAGACAGGCCGACCCGACCGAATCAGCGTCTGCTCGATGGCGTCAGTGTGCGGCTGGTCGATGATCCGTTCCGACCGGCCCAGCACCACCAAGTCGAAGAAGCGTCCGCGATCGGCCACAGCGGTCGGCGCATAGCCGGTTTCTTCGCGCCAGCTCGCTGACGGCGCGTTCCGGCCGCCGGCCTTGCCGACGGGCAACGCGTGGCGTGAAGCAGCCTGTTCGAATTCGGCCTTGGCCTTGGCCGCGGTCTGCTTGCCGTCCTCGACCAGGCGATCGACGAGATCGGCGGTCACCGGCACGTCGAATCCAGCCGCCATTATGAACTGCCGCGGATCCGGCATGACATGAAAGCCCTCGATGTGGGCGTCGAAGCGCTTCGCGAGCCGGCAGGCGACCTCGACGGCGCCCGCGCTGGCCGTGCCGCCGCTCGCCGCGGCGAGAATGGTCGTAGTCATGTCGGATACTCCTCCTGCAGTTCGTTCAGGGATTGCGCCTCGATTGCCAGGCCAGCACCGCAATGAAGGCGAGCACTGACCCGACAACCAGGACGAGATAGGCGAGTTCACCCGTCGACATTGGCCGCTCCTCTTTTTAAAAAAAGCTTGTGGTCAATTTGGGCCGATCGCGCGGACAGGCATTGACCTAGGTCAAGCGGTCAGCGCGTTTTCGATTGCCGCGAGCAGCGGTCCCTCGGCGATGGGTTTTTCGAGAAAGGCGGCGACCCGGAGTGAACGCGCGCGGGCGCTGATGCTCGGATCGGCGCCGCCGGTGATGACGATCACCGGCATGCGCAGAGCCGCGCCTTCGGGCGACGCGAGAAACTCGAGCCCGCTGACGCCGGGAAGATGGTGATCGAGAATCAGGCAGGCCTTGCCGTCCGGCTCATGGGCGCGCTCGAATTCAGCCACCGAAGCGAACGCCGACACGTTGAAGCCGTGCGATTCGAGCAGGAACGTCAGTGAATCGCGCACAGCGTCGTCGTCATCCACCAGGTAAATCATTCGCTTGTCTTTCATGGCCGGGTTGGCCGACCGGCTTCAGGCGTCTTCGTCAGCCGCTCCATCCGCGAGCTCGGCGAGTGCATCGGCATCGAGAATGTGAATCGTGCCCGAGCCGGTGGCGGCAATGCAGCCGCTGCCCTTGAGCACCGTGAACACGCGACTCACGGTTTCCATCGTCAGGCCGAGATAATCAGCGATATCGGTGCGCGTCATCGGCAGATAGACCGAGCCGTCCTCGTTGTCCTGCCGCCGCGACAGCGAAAGCAGGAACGACGCCAGCCGTTCATGCGCGGTCTTGCGGCCGAGCAACAGCATCTGGTCCTGAGCCGCGGCCAACTCGCGGGTGATGACGCTGAGGAGCTGTCGTTCGACGCCCGGGAACTCGGTGAAGGCGCGCTCGAGCTGACGCCGCGGGAATCGACACAGACTGATCGGCGAGACTGCTTCGGCACTGACGGTATATTTTTCGCCCGGCGCAAAGCCAAAGATGTCGCCCGCGACTAGGAAGCCGACAATCTGCCGTCGGCCGTCCGACATCAGCTTGAACAGCTTCACGATGCCGCTGGTGACTGTGAACACGTGCAGCGCCGGTTCGCCTTCGTCGACGAAAGTTATTCCCGGAGCAACCGTCTGGGCTGTCCGCATCGCCGCGAGGCGGTCGAGCTCGTTAGACCGCACGGTGGCGCACACGCTGTCGCGCCCAGGACAGACCTGGCATGTATGGACTCGCGGCAGGGGCGTGACGACGGCAACGTGGGCGCTATGACGGGCGGCGAGCGCAAGCGGCATGTGGAGAACTCCCCAGAGACCGGACCGCACATCTCGCGATCCCTCGATGGTGGAGAGATACCCGCGCCCGTCCGTCGGCGAAATTCGGTGATGTACGTAAGGGATTCTACGTATGCGCCCGCTGGGCCGCCCTCAGCGCAGGACGCCGCGGACGATCTCGGCTCGTGCCCGGGTCGTAAACCGGGCCACCAGGGCATCGAGCTCCGGACGGGTCACAAGTGCCCCGCGGGCAACGAGGTCACCCATGATGCGGGTCGCCACCGATCGCGGATCGCTATGCACGACTTCATCCTCGACCAGCGCCTTGATATAGGCCTCGGCCGCCGGGCCGTGGAGCCCCATTTGGGCCGCCGCCCAACCGCCAAGCAGGACGTTGCGACGCGCGGCGACTTTGAAGGCCAGCTCCTGGTCGAGCGCGAACTTTCGTTCGAACCCGCGTTCGCGTTCATCGTCGAACGTCGTCATGCAGTAGTGTCCTGCCGCGCCGGCGCCTGGAGCATTGATCCAAATCAGCGCGCGTCGGCGTTGCGAGTGAGTCGCAGGTCACCCATGTCCGACCGCGATGCCGCTGCACGAATGATTCGGGTAGTGGACCTCGCCGATTCTCAACCCGCCCAGCGGCGCGTCACAGACGCGATGTCGCTCTGGCGTGGTTGGCCGGGCGTCTTGGTCGTACCGAGGTACAGGAAGCCAACGATGGCGTCGGTCTCGGCCAAGCCCAATGCGCGTTTCATCGCGGCGTCATAGGCGATCGCACCGGTACGCCAGAATCCGCCAAAGCCGAGCGCATGTGCCGCCACCAGCATGTTCTGCGCCGCCGCGCCGACGGCGACCACTTGTTCGACTTCCGGCACCTTCGCAGCCGGCTGGACCGCCGCTGCGACGACGACGATGAGGGGCGCGCGCAACGCCTTCTTGCGCTCGGCCTCGAGCTTACCAGCCGGCGCCGCCGGCTCGCGGCGCCGAAGCGCGTCCGCCAGCAGCACGCCGAAGTTGTCGCGTGCCGCGCCGTCGATGAGGATGAAGCGCCAAGGCTTCATCCGCCCGTGATCGGCTGCGGCAACCGCGGCTTGGAGAATCGCTTCGAGGGCGTCGGCGGACGGACCGGGCGAGTCGAGTGCCGCCGGCGAGACGCGGCTGGTGAGTGCGGCGAGAGCATCCATGGCGGCGCTTGTTGTACGAAATCCCGCCACGAAAGACGAGTGCCCGCAGAGCTCGCAACGGCGTGGTGCGCTACGCAACCTTGTCGGTGCGGGGCGCCGGCTTCGCCCAGTAGCCGGCTTCGGCTTTGGCGGCCACGAGCCGCTGCGCGGTCTCGAAGCCCGGTGCCATCGACGCATCGGTTCCCGCCATGACCTGATGGTGGTCGATATTGAGAAGCCGCAACCAACTTTGCTGGCCCAGCGTCAAACCGATCATGCAGCCAAGCTCGACCAGCTCCGCCTCGCTGAAGTGGCGGTAGAGTCGGTCCCAGAACGCATCGTCGGTGTTGAGATGCCAGACAATCGCCTCCGCATAAGCGAGGGCCGCCTTCTGCCGCTCGTCGTAGCTCGGCGACGTCTCGAAGTTCAGCAGGTCCTTGACGTGATCTTCGATCACGGCGCCGGCCGCCGTCGCCTTCACGGAGCGCTGGTTGCCGCAATACTCGCACTGCACCGAACGCGAAACATAGAGCCGGCACAGTTCCTTGATCGCATGGTCGAGGATGCCGTTGCGGTAAACGTCGTGCCACGCGTTGGCGAAGAACCAGAAGCACGCCGGCACGTGCGCGCGCACGGCCGAGCTTTCCGGCCGCGGCGTCCCTTCGCGCTGGCAGCGCTCCATTTCCGCCCGCATCGCGGCTTCCATCTTCTCGACCGGCACGTAGCTGATTCGCTGCTTGGCCATGGCTTCCTCCATATCTGCGACAAAGCTTAGCCGCCGCTAATCGTTCCGCCAACCGCCGTTGGCTCGCGCGTCGGCTGGTCAGACGTAGGCCGGCTCGCGGCCATGATCGAGCGCGTCGCCGCCGTCGGCTATGCCGTTGAGATAGTTTTCCCAAACCACCAGGTTGACCCGACAGGCGCGCACCACCGCATCGGCCGCTCCCTGGCGCTCCGCCTGCTCGGCGACGGTCTTCCAGCCGAGATCCGAGTGGACGATGTCCGCCGCCTCGTGCAGTTCGAAGAATTCGAGATCGTCGTTGCCGAGGCCGAAGAGATCGCCCCAGCGCTGGCGCTCCAAGCCGAACCAGCCGTGCTTCCGCAGGAGGCCTTCGCCATAGCCCGGGATGTTGGCGCGCTCGGCGCAGGTGTTGGCGACCAGGCCCTCGAGCCATGGCCGGTTGGACATCAGCGCGTCCCAGGCGAGCCATGCCATTTGAGTCGAAGCCAGCAGTCGCGCGTTGCGGATGGCATCGCGCTTGAGGCCGATCTTGAGGCCGAGCTCCTCGAGGATCGCCCAGTGGGGCCGGCCGCCACCGTGCTCGTGATCCGCAATGATCTCTTCGGCGCAGGCGGCGATGATTCGCAACCGGATGTCCCAGTCCGGACAGTTGGTGGCGACACGCAGCTTGAGCACCGAGTTGCGGTGGCGCGTATTCTGGCGATGCTGGAGCACGAACATGGTGGCGCGGCCGCGCGTCATCGGCTCGCGAAAGAAGCGCGTGCGGCGCACGAAGGCATCGACCTCGGCATCGAGCCGCCCAACCACCGAGCCGGCGCCACCCTTCGCCTTGATTCTCATCGCCCGTACCGCCGCCGTCATGCGCTCGCTCCCTTTTCGCGGATTTGCGATGCCGTCGCTCGTTATCCTGCCACACCGACTGGGCCGGCGCGATATTGGCGCGCGTCCCGGCATCGCATAAGCTCGATGGATGAAGGCCTGCTGGTATGAGAAGACCGGCCCGGCGCGCGATGTCCTGATTTTGGGCGAGATGCCGGCGCCCGAGCCGGGCCCCGGCGAGGTCCGCGTGAAGATCGCGATCTCGGCGGTCAATCCGTCCGATACCAAGGGCCGCAGCGGCTGGCGTGGCCGGCCCGTCGCCTTTCCGCGTGTCATACCGCACCAGGACGGCGCCGGCACCATCGACAAGATCGGCTCGGGCGTCGACCCGAAGCGCGTCGGCGAGCGCGTCTGGGTTTACATGGCGCAGCGCGGCCGGCCATTCGGCACCGCCGCCGAATACACCACTGTGCCGAGCGAGCGGGCGATGACGCTGCCCGACAACGCCAGCTTCGAGGAGGGCGCCTGCCTCGGCATTCCGGCGATGACCGCGCATCGCTGCCTCTACGCGGACGGCGACATCGCCGGCAAGGCGATCCTGGTCCAAGGCGGCGCCGGCGCGGTCGGTTTCTACGCCGTCCAGCTCGCCAAGCTCGGCGGCGCGCGTGCCGTCGTCGCCACCGTCGGCCGGCCGGAAACCGCCGCGCGCGTCAAGGAACTCGGTGCCGACGCCTTGATCGACTACGGCAAAGAGAACGTCGTCGAGCGCGTGGCCGCGCTGCTCAAGGACAAAGCGCCGCTCAATCGCGTGGTGGAGGTCGCCTTTGGCAAGAACCTGGAGACCGACGTCGCGCTGCTCAAGAGCGGCGGCGTCATCGCCACCTATTCGAGCGACGCCGTGCCCGATCCGGTGGTGCCGTTCACGGCGCTGCTGATGAAGGACCTGACGGTGCGCTTCGTGCTGATCTACGAGGTGCCGCAAAGCGCGCGTGACCAGGCGGCGCACGACATCAATCGCCTGATCGCGGCGGCCAAACTTAACCATCAGATCGCCGCGGTGTTTCCACTTGAACGAATCGCGGAAGCGCACGAGCGCATGGAAGAAGGCCGCGCCGTCGGCAAGCTTTTGGTCCGCCTCGGCTGACGCGTCAGGCCCGCGGGCGCCGCCTCAACCGTCGAGCTCGGGATAGTGGCGGAAGATGCCCTGTTCGTTGAACGGAATACGGCGCTCGGATGCGAGATAGGCCTTGATGCGCGGCCGTGCGGCAACACGATCGCGCAGCGCGTGGAGCAGAGGGTAGCGTGATTTGGTCCGCGCCATCGCCTTGGCAAATGCGTAGCCCAGCCCTTCGACCACCTGGAACAACGACAGGTCAGCGTAACACAGGCGCGCGCCAACGCAGCCGCCGCGCGAATTGTGTTCCAGTACATCCTCGAAATATCCGAGGAACTTCGGCAGCCGGCTTTCGCGAAAGTCCTCGGCGCGGTGGCGCGCCTCAGGTTTCTGGTCCTCGTAATAGAGGCCAGAGCCGATGGGATGGTGCGTGTCGTGGATCTCCACTAGGAAATCGACGACCGTGAGCTGGCACTGATGCACCCAGAGGCGCCCGGCTTCGTCCTTGGGCGCGAGACCATGCCGGCCGCCGAGATAGAACAGGATCATCGCCGTCTGGGCGACGACGAGCTTGCCGGCCCTGAGGAAAGGCGGCGCGAAGGGCGGCCGTGCGCCCTCCTCCATCAGCCGCATCATCTTGCTCATGCCGCCTTTGGTGCGCGCGACGTCGACGTAATCGGCGCCAGCTTCTTCGAGCGCGAGACGGATGAACTCGCCACGCCCCTGAATCTCAGGCCAGTAATAGAGCTCGTAGCGCATCGCTGGTGCCCTCCTGTGAAGGAAACTCCTCCTAGAGCAGCCGGGCCAATGCGGCGGCGATTTCGTCCGGCCGCTCGAGTGGCGTCAGATGCCGCGCACCCTTCAAGATCGTGAGGTTGGCACCAGCAACACCGCGGCTCAGGGCCTCGGCCATGGCGACCGGCGTCGCATAATCTTCGTCGCCGACGAGAACGGCGATGGGCACTGCGATGTTGGGCAGTGCGGCGCGCATGTCGCACGCGCCGAGCATTCGGCAACTCGCGGCATAGGCGGGTACGTCGTTATGCAGGAAGATGTCCACCGACTGGCGGACGACGTCTGGATGGTGCGCGCGAAAGTCGTCGCCGAACCAGCGTGTCACCTGGAAGTCGACCATCGCGGCAAGCCCCGATTTGAGTGCGCGCTCGGCGCGTTCCGCCCACTGCTGCGACGCCTCGGCGCCGTACCATGCGGTGGTGTCGACGAGGCCGAGCGCTGTGACCCGCTGCGGATAGGCGGCAGCAAAGGCCAGCGTGACGCAGCCGCCCATCGACGCGCCAGCAATCAGCGCCGCACGCCAGCCGACGGCGTCGAGCAGCGCCGCGAGGTCGCGCGCGAAAAGCTCCACCGTGTATGGCCCGCGTGGCTTGTCGGACGCGCCGTGGCCCCGACAATCGTAGATCAAAACCGCAGCGTCGCGTGCGAGGCGCTCGGCGACCGGGCGCCAAAAGCGCCGGTCCATCGCCAGCGAATGGATCAGGACCGCGCGCTTCGGCGCGGCGGCGTCGCCGAGCATCTCGTAGGCCAGACGCGTTCCGTCCGGCAACGCGACCTGCTTCAAGACACCGTCCCGGCGCTCGTCCGACATCGCGATCTTCCGCCCGTTCTCGTCTGTGCGCGGCATGCTAGCGGCTCTCGCCCACGGTTTCCACCGGCCACGAGTTGCCGCGGCATGCAAACTATTGTTCACTCGCCGCCGTGACGATCATCGTTCAAGACGCGTTCACCGCCATCGGCCGCCCGCTGCGCCGCAAGGAAGACCAGCGGCTGCTGACCGGCCGCGGCCAATTCAGCGACGACGTCAATCTTCGGGATCAGGCGCACGCCGTCATGGTGCGATCGCCCTATCCGCATGCGCGCATCCGCACGATCGACAGCGCATCTGCGCGCGCCATGCCGGGCGTGCTAGCGATCGTCACCGGCGCCGATTGTGCTGCCGCGGGGCTCAAGCCGATTCCGCACAGTCCCGTACCGTCGACCAAATACGATCTCAAGCTCACTGCGCCTGGTGGCGACGCGGTCTTTGTCGGACCGCACGTCCTGCTGCCGGTCGATCGCGTGCGGCATGTCGGCGAGGCGGTCGCCATGGTCATTGCCGAAACCCAGGCGCAGGCGCTCGACGCCGCCGAGGCTGTGACGGTCGATTACGAGGAGCTGCCGTGGGTCGCCGACAGCGAGGCGGCTCTGGCGCCAGGCGTGCCGCAATTGTGGGACGAGGCGCCCAACAACCTGCTTGTCGAGACAGTCTTCGGCGATGCCGCGGCAACTGACCGCGCTTTCGCTGCCGCCGATCGCGTCGTGCGGATGAAATGGCATGTCGGCCGGGTCACTGCCTGCGCGCTAGAGCCGCGCGCGGCGCTGGCCGCTTACGATCCGGCGACCGGCCGGCTGACGCTCTACGAAGGCAGCGGCGGCGCCGTCCGTCACAAGCGCGAGTTGGCGGAGGTGCTCGGCATCGCAGCCGACGCGCTGCGCGTGCTGTCCGCCGATGTCGGCGGCAATTTCGGCTCCAAGAACCGCGTTTATGTCGAGTACGGGCTGGTGCTGTGGGTGGCGCGACAGCTTCGTCGACCGGTCAAGTTCACCGCCACGCGCGGCGAAGCGCTGCTCACCGACTATCAAGGCCGTGATCTCGTGACATCGGTCGAGTTGGCCCTGAGCAAGGACGGCCGCTTTCTGGCGATGCGCGCCGACAACGTTAGCAACGTCGGCGCGCACTGCGTCTCGCTGTCGCCGCTCGGCAAGGGCTCGGCGCTGGTCACCGGTGCATACGCCATTCCTGTCGCCACGATACGAGCGCGCGCGGTGTTCACCAACACGATACCGACCCAGGCCTATCGCAGCTCGGGTCGGCCGGAGGTCACCTTCGCCATCGAACGTCTGATCGACCTGGCGGCGCGCGAACTCGACATCGACCCAATCGCGCTGCGCCGCCGCAACCTGGTGCGACCGGAGGCGATGCCCTACGCCAATGCGATCGGCGCGCGCTATGACAGCGGCACCTACGAAGCGAACATGGATCGCGCCATGCGGCTCGCCGATTGGCAGGGCTTCGCGGTGCGGCGCAGAGCGGCGGCAGCGCGCGATCGGCTGCTCGGGCGCAGCCTCGCCAACTACGTCGAGTCATCGATCGGCGCGCCGCGCGAACGAGCGGAAATGATCGTGACACCGGTGGGACGCGTGCGCGTGGTCATCGGCACGCAGCCGAGCGGCCAGGGCCACGAAACCAGCTTTGCCCAGGTCGTCGCCGACTTGATCGCGGTACCGGTCGAGACCGTCGACATCGTTGCGGGCGATACCGACGTGGTCAGCGTCGGCGGCGGCTCGCATTCCGGCCGTTCGATGCGCCACGCCGCGACGGTCTTCGTCAAGGCGGCTGAGGCGCTCGTCACCAGAGGCCAAGCTATTGCCGCGCAATTGCTCGAAACCGCGCCCCAGGCCGTGGCGTTCCGCGACGGCCGCTTCGCCGCGCCTCATCGCAACCGCAGCTTTGACTTTTTGGAGCTGGCGCAGGAGGCGGCACGGCTCGGCGTCGCCGACGATGGCATCGCAGCCGCCGCCGACAATGAGATGCACGACCCGGTCTTTCCCAACGGTTGTGCGATCTGCGAGGTCGAGGTCGATCCCGAGACCGGGTCCTACGCGCTGACGCGCTATACCGCGGTGGACGACGTCGGCCGCTGCATCAATCCAATGATCGTCGATGGCCAGACCCATGGCGCGATTGCCCAGGGCGTCGGCGAGGCAATGTCCGAGCTGTGCGCTATTGACCCGAATTCCGGCCAGCCGCTCTGCGGCAGCTTCATGGATTATGCGCTGCCGCGCGCCGATGTCCTGCCCGCCTTTCGCACCGAGATCATCGAGGTGCTGTCGCCCACCAATCCGCTCGGCATCAAGGCCGGCGGCGAGGGCGGCACGACACCGGCGCTTGCGGTGGTGATCAGTGCGCTGGTCGACGCGCTGGCGCCGCTCGGCGTGCGCGATATCCCGATGCCGGCTACGCCGCAAGCCGTGTGGCGCGCGATCCGCGCGGCGCGCGGGCGCTAACGAACAGACGCGAGCGTCCGCCAGACGCGTGCCGGGGTCGCGGGCATGTCGAATTCCCGCACGCCGCGGGGCGCGAGCGCGTCCATGACAGCGTTCATCACGCAGGCAAGCGCGCCGACGGTGCCGGCCTCGCCGGCGCCTTTGACGCCGAGCGGATTGAGCTTGGTCAGCGTCGGTGCGCTTTCGACCTCCATCGCGCACAGATCGCTGGCGCGCGGCATGGCGTAATCCATGAACGACGCGGTCAGCAGCTGGCCGCTGTCGCGGTCGTAGACCACCTGCTCGAGCAGGACCTGACCAAGGCCCTGCGCCACGCCGCCATGGATCTGGCCCTTCAGTGTCAGCGGGTTGAGCACCGTGCCGACGTCGTCGACGACGACATAGCGCTTGAGCTCGACCCGGCCGGTCTCGGGGTCGAGCTCGATCTCGGCGACGTGACAACCGTTGGGGAACGTGTCCTGGAGCGGCGAGAACGAGCCTGTCTCATAGAGTCCGGGCTCCACGCCCGGCGGCAGCTTCGCCGGCTGGAAGGCGGCGCGCGCAACCTCCTTGAGGCCGATTGATTTGTCGGTGCCGGCGACGACGAAGCGGCCGTCGGCGTAGACGAGATCGGCGTCGCTGACCTCGAGCGCGTGCGCCGCGATCTTCTTCGCCTTGGCGATCACCTTGTCGGCGGCGATCGTGACGGCGGTGCCGCCGATCGCCGCGGAGCGCGAGCCCATCGTGCCCATGCCGAAGGCGACCTGATCGGTGTCGCCTTCGATGAAGCGAATGTCGTCGGGCACGAGACTGAGCCGATCGCAAAGAACCTGCTTGAAGACGGTCTCGTGCCCTTGCCCCTGATTCATTGTGCCCATCAGCAGCGTCACGCCACCGCCGGTGTCGAAGCGCACTTCGGCGAATTCCGGGCTCGGCGCCGCGGCGCGCTCGATCGCATTGACGACGCCGATACCAGCCAGCTTGCCGCGGCCCTCGGCTTCCGTCCGTCGCGCCGCCGCTCCGGCGTAATCGGCCAGCGCCAGCGCGCGCTCCATGTTCGTGGCGAAGTCGCCGCAGTCGTAAGTGAAGCCGAGGACCGTCTTGTGCGGCATGGCGCTCGTCGGGATCAGGTTTCGACGGCGCAAATCGATGCGATCCACGCCGAGGTCGCGTGCGGCATCGTCGATCAGCCGCTCAATGACATAGATCGCTTCCGGCCGGCCGGCGCCGCGATAGGGCGCGGTGGCGCTGGCGTTCGAGAACGACACGATAAGGCCGACATGCGCCGCCGGGATCAGATAAGTCCCGACCAGAGCCGGCAGGCTGGTGAAGGTCGACAGCAGGTTGCGATCGGACGAGATATACGCGCCGACGTCGTAGGTCACATTGACGCGCAAGCCGACAAACTTGCCGGCCCGATCGAGCGCCAGCTCGGCCTCTGCGACACAGTCGCGGCCGTGCTCGTCGGCGAGCAGAGCCTCGCTGCGCTCGCACTGCCACTTGACGGGGCGGCCGAGCTTGCGCGCGGCATAGAGCACCAACCGATGCTCGGCGTACTGCCAGCCCTTGGTGCCGAAGCCGCCGCCGACGTCGCCGGCGATCACGCGGATGCGGTGCTCGGGAATTTTGAAAACGCCGGCGAGCATGCCGCGCACGCGATGCGGATATTGTACGTCGGCATGAAGCGTGAAGCGCCCGTCACGCGCGTCAAATACACCGAGGGCGCCGCGCGGCTCCATGAACTGCGCATGAACGCGTGAGATCACGTAGCGCCGCTTGACGCGATGTGCGGCGCCGGCAAATGCGGCGTCGGTGGCCGCGCGATTGCCGATTTCCCAGCCATGCGAGACATTGTCGGGATTCTCGTCCCAGACGCGCGGTGCGCCCGGCTTCAACGCATCGTCCACGCCGATCACCGCGGGCAACGGCGCGTAGTCGATCTCGATGAGTTCGGCGGCGTCTTTCGACTGGTTCAGCGTCTCGGCGACGACAAAGGCGACCGGATCGCCGACATAGCGTACACGCTCGCGTGCCAGACCGGGATGTGGCCGCGCGAAGAGCGGCGCGCCGTCTGGTCGCTTGCGCTGGAGTTGCACTTTCGGCGTGCCCAGGCCGTCGGCGGCGAGATCATCGCCGGTGAAGACGCCGAGCACCCCCGGCGCCGCTTTGGCGGCGGCGATGTCGACGCGGCTGAAGCGCGCGTGCGCATGGGGCGAGCGCAGCACGTAGCCATGGGCTTGGCCCGGCAGCGCCACGTCGTTGATATAGCGGCCGCCGCCTTTGAGCAGTCGCGGATCCTCGAAGCGCGGCAGCGACTGTCCGATACCGAATTCGCCCATGCGTCACATGCAATCACTAGCCGACGGCATGCGCGGTCGCACCGCCGATCGTGAGTGGCTTCGCGTCGATAAGGACGAATGCGACCGCACAGGGAACGGTGCCGCGATTGACCCAGTTGTGGATGGTACCGCGTTGCACCACGACGTCGCCCGCCTTCAGATGCACAACCTCGCCATCGAGCTCCATCTCGAGCTCGCCCGAGAGCACGACGGCATAGTCGATCGTTTCGGTGCGATGGTTGCGCGGCGCAACACCCGGTGCGTATTCGACGATGCGGAACACCGAGCCATTCTTCATGGCCGTGCCGGCGATCCGCTTCGCGCCGTCGCTGTCGTCGGCGTTGTCCGCCGGCAGCGATGGCGTCGACCAGATGTTCCAAACTTTCGCTCCGGGCCGGAACGAGACGAGGTCTTTGGATTCTTCGTCGATCAGGACGGTCCCTTTGCCGTCGGGCTTATGGCCGGTGACAACTCTGCGAACGCGCATTCGATATGCCTCGCGCGGTTGATTGAGATGGCCAGCAGGAATACCCGGCGGCGGCGCTTTTCGCCAGCAGGAATCCGGCTGACCGGCGACATAGCTGATCGACCGCAAAAGGCGGATGAACGCGCGACGCGCGGCTAGTACCTCTGCACAGAGGTTTTGACGGCTTGCCGGCTTTGGGTGGATTGCAGTCGTTGGTTGGTCAAACCTGAGCCAGCAATATCTCGGTCAGAGCCTCGGGCTTCAGCCGTGCTACATTGTGCCCGCAATCGAAGGCAAGGGTCGACCACTCCGGGTCGCCGCTTAAGCGTTGATAAAGGTCAAGGAACGGACTTCCTTCCCATCCAAATGCGCCGATGAAGGTCTTGCGCGGCACTTCACGCCAACGTCCGCTGAGTCTGATTGATTGGAGAAACGTCCCAATTGGATGCGGTCGGCAGCGCGGGTCAAGATTGGGAGGCGGCGCGCAAGTTAGTCCGTCACCCTTTCGCGCCCGCGACGAAGACATCTCGAAAACGAGGCGTCGTCAGCGACCAGACAGAGTCACCGGAATCAGGCACATAGGCGTCTACATAGACCAACGCCCGGATTTGCGATGGCGCAGCATCAGCTGCGCCGCTCACGACCATCCCGCCGTAGGATTGTCCAACAATGACCAGGTCGTCACGATGCGACTTCACAGCACTAACGACCTCACCTATGTGAGCTTCAAGATTGGCCATTGGGGCGGGAGTATCGCCGAGCCCCGAAAGAGTGATCGGTAAGGCTCTGTGCCCGTGCGCAGTAAGTATATCTGCCACCTTTTGGTACACCCAATCGCCCTGCCAGCCTCCGGGTATCAAGATAAAGGTGGCCATATTATTCATCCCTGACTTGACGCCTGCGGAGCTTCGACACCTCTTTCGCCGAAATTAAGACCACTATGCCGGCCGACAGTGCCGAATTGAGGTCATGTGACCATGCTGAGTGTCCGTAATGGGTCGAACGCAGTCCGCCATTCAACCCGTCAAAACCTCTGTGCAACGGTACTAGCCGCGCTCATCTGCCAAGGCAGCGACCGCGGTCTGCACTGTCGCGGCAACCTGATCCTCGCGCTGGCGCGGCGACAGATCCGCAGTAGCCGGCGGCAGCGCAACCGGATCGCCGAAGCGCACCGTGATCGGCCGCAAGCGAGGCAAGCGCCGCGCGACCGGCCAGGCGGCGAAACTGCCGGCGATGTGAACCGGCACGATCGGCACCGGCCGTTTTTCGATCAGGGCGCCGATCCCGGGCAGAAAGCGTTGCAACGTGCCGTCCGCGCTGCGCGCGCCTTCAGGGAACCAGACGAGATTCCAGCCGCGTTCGAGTGCGAGACGGCCAGCGGCAAGGCTCGATACGGCAGTACGATTGGGATCGACCGGGATGACGCGTGCGACTAGGCTGAAAAGTCGCCGTAGGCGTGTGTTGGAGACGACGCCGGTCCAGCCGCCCCAGAATGTGCGGCCCAGGCGATCGCGCGGCAACGCGCTGCCCAGCGCGAATGGATCGAGATAGCTTACGTGATTGGCGCAGAAGAGGATCGGATCCTCGGCCGGCAGCCGATCGACGCCCTCGACGCGGAGACGGAATGCCCGGCGCATGGTGACGCGGATCAGCGTCTCGCCCACGGCGCGCAACGCACCGAGCCAAATACCGAACGGCGCAAATCGTTGGACATCGGCAATCGCCGGTGCGGCCCTCTTCCCCACCGTCTCGGCAGCGACCGCAGCGTTCAGCAGGTCGCGCACGCTGACAATGCGCGCGATCTCCTGCTCGCGCAGCACGACGCCAAGATCGCGCTCGAGCGCCAGGCTGAGTTCGACCCAGCCGAGCGAGTCGACCGCGAGATCGAGCTGCAAGCTGGTGTCGAGGCTCAGCGTCCTGTCGGGAAAGCGCTGCGCCAGCCAGTGCCAGGCCGCAGCGACGGCCGGCTTCCGTAGCAGAGCCTGATCCTCCGCCGACGGCTCGGCGGGATTGGGCGCGGCCTCGTGCCGTTGCGCCGCATCGTATAGCGCCGGCAGCAAATGCCGACGGATCTTGCCGAGCTGCGTGCGCGGCAGGGGCTGGTGCGCAATCGCGAATCCCGAGAGCCGCGCATGGCTCGGCAGCGTCTTCGCCTTGGCCATCAGGCCTTCATGCAGAGCATCGCCGAGCCGGAGCGCGCCCGCCTCGCGTGCGGCGCCGAGATCGGGCACGACCAGCGCGACGAGGGCGCCCTTGACGCCCAGGAGTGCAACCTCGCGAACCAGGGGCGCGGTCGCATAGATATCCTCGAACGGCTCGGGAAAGAGCTTCTTGCCGCCGGCGAGAACGATCGTCTCGGTCTTGCGCGCCGAGATGTGGAGGTAGCCCCGGCGATCGAGCGAGCCGAGGTCGCCGGTGTGGAACCAGCCGTCGGCGGTCAGTGCTTCGCGTGTCGTGTCCGCATCACCGCGATAGCCTGCGAACAGCGACGGGCCGCGCACCTCGATCTCGCCGACGCCGTCGGCGCCGGGGTCGGCGATCCGCACGTCAACACCGGGGACCGCACGACCCGCAGAACCCGGAAGCGACGCGCCGGGCGGGTTGAAGCTGAGCATCGATGACGTCTCGACCAAGCCGTAGCCGGTAAGCATTTCCCAGCCCATCGCATCGAGTGTTGCCTCAACATCGGCGCCGATCGCCGCGCCGCCGCTGACCAGCAGTCGCAGATGTGGCGCCACCTGCCGGCGCAGTGGCCGCAGCAGGACCCGGCCTGGCCACGCGACGCCGTGACGCCATGCCCATCGCGACACCGCGAGGCATGCCCGCGTGGACGCGGCCGCGAGGCGCGACTGCGCGGCGATGCCGCGCTGCAGATGCTCGAACAGCGCCGTATAGAGCCGCGGCACGCCGACGAGCGCGGTGACACGACCGCGCCGCATGGCGGCGATGAGTTCGGGACCGCTCGTGCCCGCCGGTAGAACGATGCCGCAGCCGAGCGCGAGCGGCGTCAGCATGCCGATCGCCAGCGGATAGACGTGATACAGCGGCAGCGGCAACAGCGCGCGATCGCGCGGGCCGACGATGCGTATCGCGCATAGCGCGCGGATATTGGTCAACAGGTTGGCATGCGTGAGCGGCACCGCCTTGGGCGTACCCGTGGTGCCCGACGTGAAAACAATGACAGCCACATCGTTCGGTTTGGCCGCTGGCACGGCTTCGGCCGCCGCCGTGACGAAGCTCCGCCACGCCATGCCGTCCGCCGCGTCCGTGTCGCGATCCAACAGCACAATCCGGCATGACGGCGCGAGCGCCGATACGCGTGCGGCATTGGCGGCGATCGTGAACGCCAGCCGGCAGCCGGCGGTTTGAAGCATCTGCGTCAGATCACGATCATCGGTCTGCGGATCGAACGGCACGGCGACCGCACCGGCCGCGACGATTCCCCAGAATGCCACGATCCAGGTCGCGCTGTTCGGCGCGATCAGTCCGACGCTATCACCGCTGGCGATGCCGGATCGCGCCAATCCCGCGGCCAGGCGCGCGGCGGTATCTGCCAGCTCGGTAAATGACCAGCATGCCTCGTTCTCGCCGACAAACGCGACGACGGCTGCCGTATCGCCACGCGTGGCAAGGCTCTGGCGCAGTGCCTGCAGGGTTGCGAGTTCCGGCATACGCAGATCACACCATCCGCCTTACCTGTCAATGCCGGCAAGCCGGGCGGTTTGCCGGCCGCGATTATGGCTCGCCGGCTGGAATGCCGTAACTGGAGGCTGCGAACCGCAGGCTGCTCAGACGGTGTGAACGACCGCGCGCGCCTTCCGCGTCATGACAGCGGTCATCTTCTCGATGCCGTGCGCCGCCTTGGCGTGCTTGGCGGTCTTGGACATCACCGACTGTGTCGTCCGGCCGCGGGCGACGAAGCCACAACCCTTTTTCAGATCCTTGCAGCGAAGCTCTTTCATCGGACCCTCCTGGTTCGCGTCACAGACCCGTGACGCATGCGGAAATCGAACGGCGGTTTGCGGCCTACTCGTTCGCTTTCGGCGCGTGCCGCAGGCCGGTGCCGCAGCTGCTCGCGATCTCGAGCAGCATCTGCGAGAACTTCTGCGTTGCCTCGCTATAGTCCGCGCTGGCCTTCGCGACGAAGCGGCTCTCGCAATCGACGGCGTCGGTAACGTCGCGACAGGTTGCGAGCTTTTCCCACATCACAGAATCCTCGAGCAGCCGCGATTGCATGAACTGCGCCATGTCGTGCGATAGCTTCGCCATGCCGCGCGCCCAGCACTCGAAGGCACGGTGGTTCATCGCATACATGGGTTCGAAGCCCGTGCTCCACGCCTTGGTCCCAGCCGCGGTCTTGGGCTCTCGGGCCGTTTTCACCTCATCCGGCATCGCACCCTCCTATGTCCAATTTTGCCAGGATCGGCCAAAGGCGGCGCGCCGCATTGATCTGTATCAATGCTGTCGATAAGTCGCGCGACCATTCTTGCTGTCAGCCGCGGCGTGGAGAGGGCGAGCGAAGCCGGTGGACGAAACGTCCCAAATGGGGCGCGGCTCATCCGGCGATCGGAACCCGCTCTCGATGAAGCGCCGGGACGGGCCCGCAAGCGGTCTGCTTCGAGCGCCCCCGCAAAAGCTTAGGGGTGGAGAAGCGGACCGCTACGGGTCTCGTTGGCGGCAATTTCATGGCACCGCACCGTAGGGCGTGCGATCTCGCGAGGGCCCGCGGCACCTCTTGATTCAAATCAAGGCCGCAGGTGGCGCAGCCGGTAAACTTAAAAACTGCGCCGCCGCGGAATCTGGCGCACCCAGCCATGCGGAGATTCGTCATGCTGACCATCCCGATCGACAAGATCGCCGTCATTCTGAACCAGGCGTCGGACGTCGAGCCTGCGGCCGTGATCGCCCGCGAAATCGCCGCCGCGTTCGACGGCGCCAATGACGAGCGCACGGAAGACGTTCTTGCCAACGCGCCTGCCCGGCAAGTGCTGATCGACACTCTCGATGGTCTGACGACGGACGAGGCCTACGAACTGCTTGCGCTTGCCGAGTTGGCCGCGTTCGACGGGGATACCGAGTCCTGGAGCGCGGCGGTTCAGCGCGCTCAGGCGATCGCAGCGGACGACGCGGTCAGCCGGCTGCTGCGCATTCTTGTCCTGAGCGATGCGATCGAGGTCGGGCTCGATCGTCTCGGACTCGGCGTGCCAGAAAAGCCAAAGGCCGAAGCCACCAAGAAGCGGAAGAAGCTGAAGGCGTCGACACGCAAGGCAAAGCCGAGAGCAACGAAGAGACCGAAGGTCAAGGCCGCGCCAAAACGCAAACGCCGCGGTTGATCGAGCGGTCCACCAGGAAAATCACATGCAGCTTCCGATCCAGATCACCTTCCGCAAGATGGCGCCATCGCCGGCCGTGGAGGCCCGTATCCGCGAGCGCGCCGCGGAACTCGAGCGGTTCTTCGGGCGGATCACGGCCTGCCGCGTCGTCGTCGAAGCGAGCTCGCGGCGCCAGGAACAGGGCAACATCTACCATGTGGTGATCGATTTGACCGTGCCCGGACGTGAGATCGTCGTTCGGCGCGACCCGCCCGAGCATCAGGCCCACGAAGACGTTTTTGTTGCAGTCCGCGACGCTTTTGACGCGGCGCGCCGGCAGGTCGCGGATCATGCTCGCACAGTGCGCGGCGACGTCAAAAGCCACGAGACACCGAGCCACGGCCGCGTCGTGCGCCTGTTCCCCGACTACGGCTTCATCCGCGTCAACGACGGCAGCGAAATCTACATGCACCGTAACGCGGTAATGGACGACGGCTTCGAACGCCTGGCCGAAGGCGACGAAGTCCGCTTTGTGCTCAACGAAACCGAAGGGGAGTTGGGCCCGCAGGCCAGCACCGTGGTGCCGGTCGGAAAACACCATCTCGCGCCTTGAGGCGCGTACGCGCCTCTGATACCCGCGCAACCTCGATAGTCGATCGCCCCCATACGGCGAGCATCCATGGAAGCGCGTGGCGTCCTTACGCGAAATCGCATGATCCGCCGCTGATCGAGTTCAAGTCGATGGTGATGTCGTCTGCAAAAAATCGTGGAGCGGCAGCCGCGGAGTTGATCCAAATCAAAGCGTCGGTTGCGAAGCCGGCTATGATTACAATGTTCGCGAACACGGTAGCTTTTTCCAACCGCGGAGCGATTGGAGGGGCGACCGGGATCCGACCGCGGTCGGGTTACGACCCGGGTCAACGATCGGATCGAAGTCGGACGGGGCGTCGGCACGCGTGAATACATGTGCCGGGGGCGCCCCGTTCGTATTTGCGCAAGCCGCGTCAGGCCGTGTTGCGCCGGCGATCAAACCCAGATGACTCCAACGACTTCCGTGGGCGCGCTATCGTCGCTGGCACGACGTGCGGATGGCGGGCCATGGCCGACGATGATGAGCACTATGTCTACGCTATAGCACTCTGATCATTGAGCGCTGGCGGAGCCCGGCTTGCCCGATACTATTCGATTGTATAGCCGAGCGAGCGATATCCTGCTCGCCGCTTCGCCGCCATCCGAGTTAGTAACGGAACCGCCTCGTCGACATAATCGACGACAAGAACCTCCGTCTTTCCATCATGTTGGCGGTGCAACCGACCGACATATTGGGCCAAGGTGCCCTTCCAGGAGATGGGCATTGTCAGGAACAGCGTATCGAGTCTTTGATCGTCGAAGCCTTCGCCGATATATCGTCCCGTCGCCAGGATCAGCCGTTCTTGATCGTCTGCCACCCGGAGGGCAGCGTCCGACGCTTTGCGTTCGGCGGCAGACATACCGCCCTTCAGTACGACCAAATTACGTGCGAAGCGTGAGAATCGGCTCCGAAGATACTCGAGATGATCCTTGCGTTCGGTAAGAACAACCGGCGAGCGGCCTGCTTCGAGCGCCTTCAGAACGTCATCAAAGATCAGATCGTTACGGGCAGCATCGTGAGCGAGAGCCGCGTAGACCGCTGGCATCGAAGGGCGAACCGGGGCGTTTAGAGGCGCGGGCAGTTGAAACCGGGTCGGCCGGTGCTTGGCGCGATGTCTCAGCCCCTGATTGGCCGCCTGTGCGCGAGCATCGACGCGGTGCCGGACCGGGCCGCATTGCATGAAGATGATGGGGTGATGCCCATCCTTGCGGGCGACTGTCGCCGACAGACCAAGGACATAGCGTGCCTTTAACCGCCGGGCCACCAACTCGAAACTCGCCGCCGAAAGGTGGTGGCATTCATCAATGATTACATGACCGTAGTCCGCGACGAGGTCAGAGACCTCGCCGTGTCGCACGAGGCTTTGGATCAGCGCGATATCCACGACGCCGGTCGGCTTGCGTTTCCCGCCACCGATTACGCCGATGGTTTTCGTGTCGATGTCGAGGAAAGCCTTGAGACGTTCGACCCATTGGGCGAGCAATTCTCGGCGGTGGACGAGGACGAGCGTATTGCGCGCGCGTTGAGCGATAAGGGCGGCGGCGATGACCGTCTTGCCGAAAGCCGTCGTTGCCGCCAGAACGCCGTTGTCATATGGCGTCAGCGCTTCGTATGCCTTGATCTGCGGGCCATAGAGTGTGCCTAAGAACCGCGTCTCGGACGGCAGCGGATCGCCGACCGTCCGAAGGTCTTGGATTTCGACCTCCGCACTGAGAGACCGGATAAGTTCCAAGGCTTCGTCAAGGCATCCGCGCGGCAGCCCGATATGGCGCGGGTGAAGTTCGGCACAGGAGATGATCCTCGGCTTGCCGAATGTCGGCAGTCGCATCGCTTGGGCGCGATAGAATTCAGGGTTCTGGAAGGCGGCCAACCGGATGAGACGGGCGACGATCGCGGGAGGCAATCCAACTCGGTCGACATAGAGTTGATCCGAGAGTACGAGGCCGACCTTGTCAGGCAGAGGAGTGTTGATAGACGCTGGTTCCTTGCGACGAGAGGGTGTCATGCGCCATGGTTCGTCGGCATCCTCGTCCTCGACCGGCATTCGGACCCCGAAAATCCGGCCGCGAACCTTCGCGTCGGTCACGACATCCGACACGGCATCGGCGGCAAGACGTGGCAAGGACGAGAGGAACGCCCATTGATCTTCGTAGGGGCGGCCATCCTTGTTTAGGAAAACGCTATTGCCGAGTTCGCGCGCTTTCCGCTGCAAGGGCAAGGCGATCAGGTTACCAAAACCGCCGAGCGGCATCGTGTCCTGGCTGGGGAAGAAGCGATCATAGGACGCAAAGCCAATTTCCGGGCGCCGCTCCAGAGTCTCGGTCAGGATCGCTGAGCCGAGTTGACGAGCCGCGCGCGCCGGGACCGGCTCCGAGAAGAATATCCAGACGTGGCCCCCGTTGCCGGAGCGGGACCGTTCGAGCGCGGCGGCGACATTCTTGGCGTGACATGTGTCGATCATGGCCGAGGCGTCGGTCATCCAATCCTGCTCATCGAAATCAGCCGCGAGGAACCAGCAGGTTTCGTCCGGCAGCAGGGGATAAACGCCAGCGACAAAGTCGGCATCGACCTGTCCTCGACCGCCTCCACGAAGATGCCTCTCGATCACGCTGTCCGAGACGGGAATAAAGGCCTGATGCAGGCATTCCCCGCATTTTACCTGCGGCTTACCGCATATCCCCTTGGCCCATTCATTGGCGCAGGCCGGAGCGTAGCCGGATCGGCCTGTTTTTCGGTTTTCCCATCGGACGGGAAAAATGTCAGTACGGCCGGCGAACAGTCGCTGGAAAAGCGCCACCTTGTCTGCCGTGGAGGAAGCGGCGGTTATGGTCGGTGGATTTCCCGCTTGCACCGGAGAATCATCGACGCGGATCGCCGCCTCGCGGCGGCACTGAAACACCGCGAGACGCTCCGCAAGCTCGGCTCGTTCAGCATCCAGCGTGGCAACGCGGGCTGCAATGCGAGCAATCTCATCCTTCTCGGCGTCGTTCATTAGTTTCGAGGGTAACCCCTCCCAGTTTATCTATCTTTCCGGTGGGTTATATCGTGCCACATCGCGGCTCCCATAGCAGTCGGATAAGGTCTGTCGAGCATAATGCAACATCCGGTGAGACGCAGCCTTGAGCGAGTATCAGTATTACGAATTCCAGGCACTTGACCGGCCGCTTGACGAGACGGACCGCAAGGAGCTCCGGGCGCTGTCGTCGCGAGCTCGGATCACGGCCTCGAGCTTTACCAACTCCTATGAATGGGGCAACTTCAAGGGCGACCCGGTCAATCTTATGGAACGCTGGTTCGACCTTCATCTCTATTTTGCGAATTGGGGCACGCACCGCTTGATTTTCCGCTTCCCGAGACAGCTGATCGACCGGCGGCGTCTCGACAATTTTCTTCGCAAGGTCGATTGCGCCGAACTCAAGGTGTCCGGCGAGAATCTGATTCTCGACATCGTTCGCGAGGAACTGGAGCCCGAAGACGATTGGGACGACGGTTCGGGCTGGCTCGCCGCACTCACACCATTGCGAGCAGACGTGCTAGGCGGTGATCTTCGGCTCTTCTACTTGCTGTGGCTGACGGCGGTCGAGGATAATACCATCAAGGCCGATGCGACAGAACCCCTGCCGGGGCTAAACCCGATGACCGGCGCGCTTGACGCCTTCGCGAAATTCTTCGGTATCGATCAAGATCTCGTAGCGGTGGCGTCTGAACGATCCGGCGGCATGCCGGCAGAGGAGATACTCGCGTCGGACACTGTCCGGCGGCTAGTTGCTGGATTACCCGATCGAGAAAAGACCAGGCTCCTCACTCGTTTGGTCCAGGGCGACCCACATGTGGCAAGTGAGCTTCGGGCGCTCGTTCGGAGCTGCCAGGCGTCCGGGACGTCTGCCGGTCATCCTATCGTCACCCTGCGCACAGCAAGTGAACTGCGTGCTCGCGCCCACGCCATCCGTAAGGCTCGCAAGCGCAAGGAAGACGAGCGCCTGGCGGCAGAACGGAAACGGCTGGCAGCGGAACAAGCACGCGCCCGCCACATACGACTCGATGCGATTCTGAAACGAGGCGAGAGTGTCTGGGGCGAGATCGAGACCGAGATCGAACGCCGCAATGCTTCCGGCTACGACAAAGCGGTCAGCCTTCTACTAGACCTCAAAACGATCGCCGACGAACACGGGACGGCCGAGGATTTCGGCTACCGCCTGCGCGTGGTCCGTGAGCGACATGCCCGTAAAGAGCGTTTCATCGAACGTCTGAAGGTTCTGGAATAGCACAGCGTGCGATAGCGTAGGGTGGCGGGCCGCGACCGACGATGATGAGCACTATATTTACGCCATAGCCCTATGAATTCGGTTCGAGCAAACGAGACGGTGTCCGCCCGAGCCGGTTGGCGACGAACCGAAGATGACTCGCGGTTCTCCCGTAGACGAAGCGCTCCGCGATCCTGGCTACCTCATCATTGACCGATATCACGACCTCGGTCTTGTCCCGACGATTGATGTCGCGTTCGGCTTTTCGATCGTGCGTGGCGATGAACAATTTCGTCGGCGTCAAGGGAAACAGGATCGTGCATCGGGGATCTTTTAGACCGTAGTACCGCAGATGCGGCATGTCACCGGTCAGCAACTCGTGCCGGCTCGCCGACATGTCGAGCGTCGACCACTGCATGTTGATGATGATGTTGCCGACGCCGTCGCTCTCGATCGCCCTGACGACCATCTCCTTCGCGGCATCGTCGATCACGTGCGGATGGTGCTTCTGCATCCACTCGAAGCGGGTCGGCGGATCACCCTCTTGCTTGTCCGACTCGTACGACGAGTCCACGAACAGGTTCTGTCGGAGCGTGCTCTTGAAGGTCTCGCCGATCTCGGCGACCGCCGCCGGTCGACGAAGCAGACTCGCGATCATGAATCGTGTCCAGGCTCCCCGCAGCGCCTCGGTTAGCGCGCTGGTGTCGGTGCCCAGCAGCACCCGGAGCGCTTTCGCTGCGGGGTCGTCCACCTTCGGGGCCATATAGTCCTTTTCGATCGTCTGCTTCTGATCGTCGGGCCACCCCTCCATCGTATAAAGGAACGGTTCATACCCCGTCGCCGCCGGATGGACGGGTTTGGCGATCACGTCCTTGTACGGGCGCGAATATGCGATCAACTGGCCAGTGGTGCTGTCGCACCAACTGCGCAAGTAGAAGACGGGCGAAAAATGATGCTTTATCGGATCGGTCACTAAGATCAACTCTACTACGGGTTTTAGAACTGGGCCATTCGGCCGCCGTCAGAGAAAAACAGCCACAGCCTGAATAGCGAAGCTCACACACAGGAATGCAAGGCCGATCCGCTGGCGCACCACACGCTTCGCGTTGGCGGTCCTGATGGCGTTGTTCGAGGCGGTCAGGGCATCGCTTCCGAAAATACCGCCCTGAAGCGGCTGAAGTGCGTAGCTGTTGAAGAACAAGATCACCGTGCCGACGGCGCCGAGGACGGCCGCCGCGAGTCCTGCCAATTGTGCGTGGGTCACTCCACCAATCCCTTCGGCTTACCGCCGTCGTAGCCGTCAAACCCCGCAATCATGGATTTCGACACGCACTTGCAGCCGTCCTTGCGCCCCGGCCACGTCCACTCGCCGTTCAAGAACAGGCCCTTGCTGATCAAAAAAGGTTTGCCATTCGCCGGCTTGTGCGCTGCGTCCTGGTCTTCGCCGCCCCGTTGTTTGGGATTCACGCGGCACGGGGCGCCGGAATAGAGCCATGTGGCGTATTTGATGCCGAGCTTCGTTTGCCGCTCTGCATCCATGATCGCCGTGGCTTTGAAGTTCAACGACCGCGAGATGTCCTCCGCACGCCGCTTGGGCATCCCTTCGATGTCTATCAGGGCCGCGTAGATCGTGTTGAGCGCGCCGCCAGCGGAGATGGCGCGGAAGGCGGCTTGATAGACGGTCTCAAAATCGTTGTCATCGACTTCGGGTAGCGCGCGGATGTTTTTCTTGAGGTCCGCCAACACGGCATCTGTTACCCGCGTTGAATCGAACTTGACCGTGGGGATGCGATTGGCCGGTTTCTCCGGTTCGACCGGCTGTATTTTGTGGTTCTTTTTGCCCCATCCAAACATAGATGCCTCGTTAGCTGTGTGACTGCGAAGCTATCACGTCGGGTCAACAATACGACCATGACCACGCCGCGCCCGTGCTTCTCATTGAGCACTGATTCTGCACGCGCGGTGTCGATCATCTGCCCGAAAGCGATCTTCGCCTCGTGCGCCGACGTGGCTTTGATGACCAAAACCCGCAGCGATCAATCGCACTGTTTGGGACGAAATGGCTCTTTTCAGCAAGCTTTAGCTATCGCCCGAGGAGCGCTACACCCATCGGGTTCTGGCATAGATACGACGGTGATTTGCGGAACTGGAGCGACTGCAAGATAAAAGCCTCGATCGCTGATCGTGGATTGTGGTTGTGTTACGGAGGTTTACGGCGACAGATACAAGGCTTGCAGCCAGCCGCGCGCAACTCCTGCCACCGATATTCAAAGGCTTAGATGCCAGCCACCCATCCTAACGCGCGATTTTGTGCGATGGGCTAACCGCGATGGTGAACGCATCGTGGCGCACGAATCGGCCATTCTGTTTCGGCCAGGACGGCGCGACCCTTGGCTCATGACTGCACGCCGCCGCCCGTCAAAAGATTCGCCGATGCGAGACGCCGGGGGGCTCTCGCGGCGCGGATTCCTTCCCGACGATCTTTACGACTTCGCGGCCCTGCCCACTCGGCGGAGCGGACGCCCGCCCGCGCATGACCCGTCGGCCTGGACGGTTATCGATGACTGGCCGGAGCGCGTGCCTGTGACGCAACGCGAAGTGGATGTGTTCGAAGCCTGGTTTGGTGATATTTTGGACGAACTGCTTGGACCCATCTGAGGAGGATACTGCCGGCCGCCGAGAATAATCCGACAGCCGCTCGTTCTTTTCGGCAAGCTGCCGTTGCCGCTCATCGGCCTGTCTGCTTCGTCGCGCTCTTCTCATGTGCCGCCTCCGTCGCAGGGCGACGTTGGGAAAACGGATCAGCACGGGCGGGGTTCCCACGCCGGCACGGTGAGCGACCTGCACGATCTCGCACCGGTTTCGGGATTATGGTCTGATGGCGCGGCCGCAGGTACGGCAGCGCTTCCGGAAGTGAGGGACACTTGAGCAGAGCTGCGATTTCTCCGACCAACCGCGTCATCGCCGAGATCGACGGCCCGATCGGCTGGCTCGTCTTCAATAACCCCGCCAAGCGCAATGCGCTGTCGCTCGACATGTGGCAAGCGATCTCGACCGTTCTCGATCATTTCGAGCAGGAGTCCGGCGTTCGCGCGGTGGTGCTGCGCGGCGCCGGTGACCGTGCGTTCACCTCTGGCGCCGATATCTCGGAATTCGAGCGGCTCCGCGGCACGCCCGCCGATCAGGAGCGTTACAACGCGATCTCGGAGACGGCGTTGACCCGGCTGCAACACTTCCCGAAGCCGACGATCGCGATGATACAGGGCTATTGCATGAGTATTGGGCTCGGCATCGCGCTCGCCTGCGACCTGCGGTTCGCCGGGTTGAGCGCGCGTTTTGCCAGCCTTGCGGCGCGCCTGAGCCTGACCTACCGCTGGACCGACATCAAGAAGCTGGTGGACCTGATCGGACCGGCGCGAACCAAAGACTTCTTCTACAGCGCACGGCACGTGCCGGCCGAGGAAGCCGCGGCGATGAGGCTGGTCGAGACCATCCGACCGGACGGCGAAATCGAGGCGTTCACCCGCGCCTATTGCGTACGCATAGCCGAGAATGCGCCCCTCAGCATGACGGCAACAAAACGAATCGTCACGGAGATCATCAAGCCATCGTCCGAGATCGACA
>Ga0307372_10002995_pt1 | contig 27437 bp, 29 predicted proteins | sample OX1MG_FD_202533 | JGI IMG/M metagenome (GOLD analysis project Ga0307372, IMG submission 202533) | Soil microbial communities from Risofladan, Vaasa, Finland - OX-1 | ecosystem: Environmental > Terrestrial > Soil > Coastal area > Acid sulfate soil | place: Finland: Risofladan, Vaasa | collected... | reverse complement strand
GCCGTGCTGGCCGCCCAGCGACCCCACCAGCACCAGCCGCCCCTGATAGGCCAGCGAGCGCACGTTGCGGTCGAAGTAGGGCACGCCCACGTAGTCGATCACCAGGTCCACGCCTCGCCCGTCGGTGTGGCTGCGCAGCTCCTCGTCGAAGGCCGGGGTCGCCGAGACGTCGATCCCGCCCGCGAGCCCTAACGCCTCCGCGCGCTCGAGCTTCTCCGCCGTGCGCGCGGTGCCGAAGACGCGCGCCCCCGCCGCCACGGCGAGTTGGAGCGCCGAGGTGGAGACGCCGCTGCCGATGGCGTGCACCAGCACGTCGGTGCCCGGCCGCAAGCCGCCGATGGTGAAGAGCGCGTCGTGCGCCGTGATGAACGCCTCCGGCGTGCCCCCCGCCTCCACGTCGGTCAAGTTCTCCGGCACGGCCGCGAGCGCACGCTCGTGGATCGCCACGTACTGCGATTGCGAGCCGTGGGTCACCAAGCCCATGACGCGGTCGCCGGCCTTCCACTGCGTGGAGCCCGGACCCAGCGCCTCGACGACGCCGGCGAACTCCAGTCCCAGACGCGTGTTGTCGGCGCCCGGAGGCGCGGGATACTTGCCGGCCCGCTGCATGAGCTCGGCGCGGTTGAGACCCGCCGCGCGCACGCGGACCAGCACTTCGTTGGGGCCGGGAACCGGATCCGGCACCTCGGCGATCCGAATCGCCTCGGGGCCGCCGTAGGATGGAATCGTTGCGGTCAGCATGGTGCCCGTTCGATTCCCCGCGCCGGCGCCGGCTCCCGCTCGCGCCGGCCGCGCTCTACGGGCGCCCGGGATCGAGGCGCACGTCGAGTTGCGTCTCGAAGGTCCGCTGCCACGGCAGCGTGATGGTCAGTCCCGCATCCTGATAATCCGGGTAGACCTGCGCGAGGAGTTTGAGCGCTTGCTGCCAGAGCGCGGCACGGTTGTAGCTCTGCGCGAACGTGAGCGCGCCGTCGAAGAGGAGCGTGTGATCGCGCACGTCGCGCTCCGTCAATGCGCGGTTCAGCTCGGGGCGCACGATGGTGCGGAAGGCGAAGTCGTCGGCGTAGCGGTCGAGCATGAACTGCGCGTGGGCTTGCGCGTCGTAGGTTCCCATGCGCTTGGCGGCGCCCACCGTGAGGGCCTCGGCGATCGCCGTGCCGCACGTGTTCGCCGTCGTATTCCACGACGCGAAGGAGTCGATCTTGCCGGCGATGCCGCGCGCGATCAGCTCCTCCGTCAGCACCTGCTGAGCGGCCATGTCGCGCGACATCAGGAACGAGAGGTCGGCTACCGCCACCTGACCGTGACCGATCTGCGCGGCGATGGCGTCGAGAAAGCGCTGCTCCTCCGCCGGCGTCGTGTTGGGCGCGTTGACGAAGAGCGTGACGTCGGCGCCGGGGGCGTCGTCGCGCGTCGACCCCGAGAGCGCGATGAGATGGTCGATCGTCTGATCGGCCGTGGTGAACTCCAGTGGATCTTGCGTCTTCGCCCCGTCGGGGGTGGAGTAGCGCACCGCGATGCGGGGATGCCAGCCGGCCTCGCGCACGATGGCGTGGGAGAGCAGCGTCATCCCCAGCTCGTCGGCGCCCGGCTCGATGGAGGAGCGGTCGCCCAGCCCGAACGCCGCCTGCGCGCGCATCAGCGCGTGCTCGTCCTTGATGTGCAGACCCACGCGCCCCGCGTCGTCCTGCCCCAGCACCACCCGGTCGAAGCCGCCTTGCGCGGCGAGTTGCAGGAGCCACAAGTCCACGCTCGCGTTGCGCTGGCGCGCGGCGAGGTAGCTCCCCAGAGCGGGTCCCAGTTTGCGCGCCAGCTCGGCGGCCTCCGCCTTCTCCTGCGGCGTCTGCGGCGGGTCCGGCAAGTTCGCGTACTTGGTGATCAGCTGCGTCTGCACGGCCGTCGCCGGCGTCCAGGTGGGCGCCAGGCGCATCACCGTGCCGAAGACGGCGAACCACGCGTCGGGGCGTTCCGCCCGCAGGTCGCCAAGCTGCCGGATGCGGGAGATCGCCGTGTACTCCGGCGCGTCGTCGACGCGCGAGGCCACCAGCCCGCCGTAGACGGCCATGTCCGAGGAGACGACGATGGCCGAGACGTCGGCCGTGCGTCCGCTGCGCAGCCAGCGCAGAATGGCGTCGGGGTCGCCTGCCGTCAGGTAATGGCCCAGCAGCGCGGCCGGCGGCGTGCGCACGTCGACCCCGGCGATGCGGCCGAGCATCAACGGCAACTGATACGTGACGGGGCGGTCGTCCAGCGGCACGAAAGCGATCGGAGAGGGGGCGCTCCTGCGCCCCGAGGCCGCGCGAGCGCCGGCGGCGCCCCACCAGAGCAAGGCGAGAGCGGCCAGCACCAGCGCCGCGGCCGCCTTGCGCGCAGCGGCGAGCCTCACGGCTCCTCCAGCACGCTGCGCAGCGAGCCGCCGCTCTCCTGCAGCATGGTGCGCGCGCTCTCCGCGTCGATGCCGCGGTGGAGCGCCACCACCGCCACCTTGACGTCCCATCCGGCATGCGCCAAGGCGGAGCGGGCCGACGCATCGTCGCAGCGGGCGAGCGTGCGCACCAGGCGTATCGCGCGCGCTCGCAGCTTGGCGTTGACGGCGCGCACGTCGACCATCAAGTTGCCGTAGACCTTGCCCAAGCGCACCATGGTGCCCGTCGAGAGCGCGTTGAGGATCAGCTTCTGCGCCGTGCCGGCTTTCAGGCGCGTCGAGCCGGCGATGGCCTCGGGACCGACCACGGCGACGATCCTCAGCTCGGCGGCCGCGGCCAGCTCCCCGCCCTCGACGCATTGCACCGCCACGGTGAGCGCGCCGAGCGCCCGCGAGGCGCGCAACGCGCCGACCACGTATGGCGCGCCGCCGCTCGCGCTGATGCCAACCACGGCGTCGCCCGCGCGCACGGCGGTGCGCGCCTCGCGGGCGCCCGCGTCGCCATCGTCCTCCGCCCCTTCAACGGCCCCCCGCAACGCCGCCTCGCCCCCGGCGATGTGCGCCTGGACGAGCTCCGGCGGCGTGCCGAAGGTGGGGTGGCACTCCGCGGCATCGAGCGCCGCAAGCCGTCCGCTGGTCCCGGCACCGAAATAGTGCAGGCGCCCGCCGCCGCGCAGGCGCGCGGCGATCGCGTCGATCGCCCGCGCAACGTCCGGCGCCGCCTCCTCGACGGCGGGGAGCACGGCGCGGTTCTCGGCGTCCAGCAGGCGCACGAGATCCAAGGTCGCCAACTCGTCCAACGCGCCGGTGCGCGGGTTCTGGCGCTCGGTAAGCGGCAGATCGTCAGCGCCGGGCAAGCGTCAGCGCCCCCTCCACCGGGTCGTGCGCCAGACGCGTCACCACCGCGCCGAGCAGATCGTTCTCGATGCGCGTCTGGAGCAGATACGTGAGCAGCGTCCCCTCGCGCAAGAGGCCGCCGGCGAGCACCACGCGCGGATTGCTCCGTGCGATGCCCGCCGCACGCGCCGCGCTCACGGCAAGCCCGCCCAGGTCCAGCGCGGCGCTCTGCACGATCTTGGTCGCCGGGCGATCCCCCTCGCCCGCGAGATGGACCACGCCCGCGGCCAGCGCGGCGATCTGCGCCGGCTCCAGGTGCGATCCGTCGCGCCGATAGACCGCCGCCAGCAGCTCGTCGCGGTCGGCGACGGAGAGGTGCTCGCGGACGAGAGCGAGCAGCGCTTGCGCGGCGCCGCGTCCATCGAGCGTGCGCGCCGCCTCGCGCAAGGCGGCCAGACCCACCGCGTAGCCCGAGCCCTCATCGCCGATCAGCCAGCCGAGCCCCCCCGCGCGATGGGCGCTGCCCGCATCGTCCTCCGCATAGCCCACGGAGCCCGTGCCGGAGATGACGACCACGCCCGCACCTTCGGGCACGGCGGCGCGCAGGGCGATGGCGGCATCGTCGACGATGCGCACGCGAACGTCGGGATAGGCGTCGACGAGCGCCTTGCGCATCGGATAGGCCACGCTGCGCCGCGAGGCGCCGGCGGCGCCCACGCAGATCGCCTCGACCTCCCAGCCGGCGGCGGCCTCGGCGACCGCTTCGCGCAAGGTGGCGACCGCGGCCTCGACGCCGACGCTCGTGGCGTTCGCCGGGCCGCGCTCCGCACGTCCCACGTGCGCACCGTCGCCCGACGCGGCTACGGCCAGCGTCTTGCTGCCGCCCGCGTCGACGCCGATCACCACCTTCATGCTTGCCCTTCCTCCGACCGCACGCGCGCGAGCACGTGCGCCAAGTCGTGCGGAGCCAAGGCTCCCAAGAGACGCGGACCGGCCGCTCCGGTCACGTTCGGCAGACCGGCGGGTCGTCCGCGCAGCAGCTCGTAGCCCAGCACCGCGAAGGCGATGGCTTCCTTTGCGTCAGGGTCGATGCCTGCGCTGGCGGAGCTGCGGACCTCGCTGCCCGTCCAACGCGCGATCGCGGCGATCAGCGCGCGATTGCGCAGGCCGCCTCCCGAGGCGATGAGGGGGACGCCGGAGTACCCCGCTCTCGCCAGGGCGCGCGCGAGCGCCCGCGCGGTGATCTCCACCGCGCTCGCGAGCGCATCTTCCGGCGAGAGACGGCCCCAGACCTCGCCCAGCGCGTGCGCGCCGAAGCGCTCCCGCCCCGTCGACTTCGGCGGGGGCAGCGCGAACCACGGGTCCGCGAGAAAGCGCTCCACCAAGGTCTCGTCGGCGCATCCGCGCTCCGCGGCCTCGCCTCCGTCGTCGAAGGGCCTGCCCAGGCGCGTTCGCGCGAGCTCGTCGAGCAGCATGTTGCCGGGGCCGACGTCGAAGGCGAGCACGTCGCCGCCGCCCGCCGGCAAGAGCGTGACGTTGGCGATGCCGCCGAGGTTGAGCGCCGCGCGCCGCTCCCCGGCGCCGCCCAGGAGCAAGGCGTCCACGTACGGCACCAGCGGCGCGCCCTCGCCGCCCGCGGCGCAGTCGGCGCGCCGGAAGTCGTAGGCCACGGTGACGCCCAGGCGCTCGCGGATGGCGAACGCGTCGCCGATCTGCAGCGTCGCTCCGGCGGCGCCGGGCCGGCGCCCGACGTGATGGAGCGTCTGCCCGTGCGAGGCCGCGAAGTCGAGCCGCAGGCCCCGCGTCACGCGCGCCGCCGCCTCGCCGAACGCGGCCCCCACGTCGGCATCCAGCTCGCAGATGGCGCGCGCGGCACCGGCTCCGCGCGGCGACTCCGATTGCGCCGGCGGCAGCAGAGCGCGCAGCCGGCTCGCCAGCGACGGGTCGTAGCGCACCGTCTCGAAGCGCAGCACTCGCACGTCGTACGCTCGGCCGCGCGGGCGGAGATCGACCGCCGCGACGTCGATGCCGTCGAGCGAGGTGCCCGACATCAGCCCCGCCGCGATCACGGCGCGGGGGGCTCCGTGTCGAGCAGCGCGCCTTCGAAGACCGCCTGTCGCAGCGCGCGAGTGTCTCCGCGACCGGCGTAGACGCTGTTGGTCAGCAGCACGGCCACGAGGCCGCGGTCGGGATCGGCCCAGACGCAGGTCCCCGTGAACCCCGTGTGGCCGAACGCCTTCGGGGACCAGTAGCGGCCACACGAGTTCTCATCGGTGGTGCGCAGCGCCCAGCCCAGGCCGCGCCGCAGGATGGGCTCCCACGCCTGCTCGCGCACGGCCTCGCCGGCGAGCTCCTCGGGCAGCAGCGCCAGGCTCTGAGCCTCCAGGAAGGCGCGCGCCAAGCGCGCCGCCGTCCTCGCATCGCCGAACATGCCGGCGTGGCCCGCGACGCCGCCCATGGCGTAGCACTTCTCGTCGTGCACCTCGCCGTGCATCAGCCGCCCCCGCCACGGGCAACGCTCCGTGACGGCGATGCGCGCGCGCAGCTCCTCCGCCGGCAGATAGCCGACGTCGGCGCCCGCCCCCAGCGGATCGAGCACCTCGTCGCGCACGACGCGCTCCAGCGGCGCGGCGGCGGCGCGCGCGATGGCCAATCCGAGGATGATGAAGCCCAGGTCGCTGTAGACGACGCGCTCGCCCGGGCGCGCCACGAGGTCGGCCTCCAACGCATAGCGCAGGACGTCGCCATCGCCGAGCGTGCGCACATCGACGCCCGAGCGCAGCCCACCCGTGTGCGCGAGCAGCATGCGCAGCGTGACTCCCTGCTGCCCGTTCCGCCACTCCGGAACCCACGGGGCCACCGGCGCGTCGAGCGCCAGCGCGCCGCGCGCCACCAGCCGCAACGCCGCCGTCGCGACGAAGAGCTTGGTCAGCGAGGCGTAGTCGAAGAGCGAGCTGGGGTCGGCTGGCCTGCCCCCGGGCTGCAGCACGCCGACGGCGCGTTCGGCGCTCCGTCCGTTACGCTCGACGCGCAGCACGGCCGCCGTGAACCGCGAGCCCGCGGCGGCGCGCAGCGCCTCCTCCGCGCGCGCCAGCTCCATCATGCCCCCTCGATGGCAACCGGCAGGCGCCCCGCCGGGACGCAGGCGCCCGTCATCGCGTCGGCGGCCGCCTCCAGAGAGATGCCCTCGTCGCCGAACGTGAACAGGACGCGCCGCGCGCCGGGGAGCAGCACCGCGTCGTACGGCTCCCGCGCAACGATCACGAGCGCCTCCGGCGCGCACTCCAGCAACGCCCGCGCGGAAGCGACCTGCGCCGGATCGTGCTGGGCGCGCCGCACCACGATCGCCACGTGCTCCGCGTCGTCCGCGGAGGCGATGGCGTCACGCGCCGCGCGGATCTGCGCCTCGTCGGGCGCGCTGGAGCATCGGGCCTCCGCCAGCCGGACCCCACGCTCGCGCAGCGCCGCGCCAAGGCGCGGCACGCCGGCGACGCCATCCACGGGAGTCGCGACTCCGCGCGCCGGCGCCTCGAACGAGACGACGGCGGCTCGCGATCCCCGTTGCCAGCGCGCCAACGGCTCGCGCAGGCTCACCAGCGCGGCCCGCGCGGCCTCGCGGCCCAAGCCGGCGTCATCGACGGGGAGCGGCACCTGCCCACGCAAGCGGGTGCGCAGCGCGTCGACGCGCGCCACCGCCTCCTCCAAGCGCGCGGCGGAGATCCCTCCGCCGCGGACGGCCTCGGCAATCGCTCGAGCGATGCGCGCGGCGAGATCGAGATGGTCGCTCACCACCAACAGATCTGCCCCCGCCGCCAGGGCCTCGACGGCGCCGCGCTCGCTGCCGATGGTGTCCGCGATCGCGCCCATCTCCAGGCAGTCGGTCACGCAGACCCCCGCGAAGCAGAGCTCCTCGCGCAGGACGCCCGTGAGCAGGCGGCGCGAGAGCGTGGCGGGGCGGCCGTCGGGCTCGAGCGCGGGGACGGCTACGTGCGCGGTCATCACCATGGAGACGCCGGCCGTTGCGGCGCGGGCGAACGGCGCCAGATCGCGCGCGCGCAGCGTCTCGATGGTGGCCTCGACGGTGGGTAGCGCGAGGTGGCTGTCAACGGCGGTGGCGCCGTGGCCGGGAAAGTGCTTGACGGCGGCCGCCACCCCCGCGCGCTCGATACCGCGCGCCACGGCGAGTCCCAGCCGGGCCACACGTTGGGCGTCGTCCCCGAAGGAACGCGTGCCGATGACGGTGTTGCGCGGATCGCTGGCGACGTCGAGCACGGGCGCGAAATCGACGTTGCCCCCGGCGCGGCGCACGTCGCGCGCGAGCGCGCGTCCCACGCGTTCGCAGAGCGCCTCGTCGTCCGCGGCTCCCAGCGCCATGGCCGAGGGCAGCTCCGCGGCGCCGCGGCGCAACCGCGCGACGCGACCGCCCTCTTGATCGTAGGCGACCAGCAGCGGTGGACCGTCATCGAGCTCGCAGGCCTGGCGCGCGCGCTCCGCGAGGCGTCGCGCGCCTTCGACGTCGGTGACGTTGCGCTCGAAGAGGATGATGCCCGCGGGTCGCAGCGCGGAGAGGGCGGCGAGGACTCCGGGCGCGGCTTGCGTGCCCTCGAAGCCGACGCACAGCGTCCGCGCGGCCAAACGCTCCAGATCCGTCGCCACGCATGCCGCTACGACGGCGCACGGCACGGTTCCTCGACGGGCGCCGGCGAGGTTACCTACCGCAGGCGGACGATCTGCGCGATCGGCTCGCCGCCGACGAACGTCATGTAGATGTCCACGTGCTGCCCGGGGCGCAAGTCGGCGATCGAGAGGGAGCGGTTCCCGCTCTGCTCCAGCGTGGTGGTCGGCGTGAGGACGATGCGCCTGCGAACGCCGCCGGCCTCGACCACGAGCACGTTGCGCCCGAAATCCACCGAGACCACCGTTGCGCGCACGACGCCGCCGCGCTGAGCCGGAGCTCCCTCCGCGTTACCGCCGCCTTCGCCGTGCTCCTGGTTGCCGCGCTCTCCCTGCGCGTGAAGCGGCGCCGCGGCCGCGCGCACCGGCGCGGCCGAGGCGGGAAACGCTGACCCGGCCACGGCGATGACGGCGAGGAGCGCGACGGCAAAGAACGATCCGGTTGGACGGCGGATGTGCATATCGCTGTGGTAACGCACGGCGCCAGGGTTTCGTTGCGCCCACCGCGCAAAGCCTTGTGCCATGAGCGATCTGCCGATTCGCGTCTTAGGCTCCACCGGAGTCGAGGTCACCGCGCTCGGTATGGGGGGCGAGGGAGTCCTCCGTACGTTCGGCTATGCCGATGAAGCGGCCGCCGTGATCGAGCGAGCGCTTGCGGAGGGCATCACCTATCTCGAGAGCGCGCGGGCCTACAGCGGGAGCGAGTCGTACTACGGAGCGACGCTCGGAGCGCGCCGCGAGGGCATCTTCTTGGCCTCCAAGGCCCACGAGCGCAGCCGCGCGGGGGCTTTGGCCCAGTTGGAGACGACCCTGCGCGCGCTGCGCGCCGACCACCTCGACCTCTGGCAGCTCCACGACGTGCGGGAGTGGCGGGAGGTGGACTCCTTCGAGGAGCCGGGGGGGGCCTACGCCGCCTTCGCCGAGGCGAAGGAGCGCGGCCTGGTTCGCTTCATCGGCGTCACCGGGCATCACGATCCCGCGGTCCTACGGGCATGCGTGGAGCGCTTTCGCTTCGACACGGTCCTGTTGCCGGTGAACCCCGCCGAAGCCGCGCGGGACGCCTTCGCGCGCGAGGTGATCCCGGCCGCGCGCTTGCGCGGCATGGGCGTGATCGGAATGAAGGTCTTCGCGCGCGGCCTGCTGCTCGAACCCCGGCTAGGCCTCACGGTCTCCGAGTTGGTCCGCTACGCGCTCTCCCACGACGTCGACACGATCGTCGTAGGTTACGACGACCCCGCTCAGGTCTCCGCGGCGGCATCCGCGGCGCGAGCGTTCTCACCCATGGCCGGGCCGGAGCGGGCTCAGCTGGAGCGGCGCGTGGCGGCGTTGGCCGCGCGCCTCACGTATTACCGTCGGCCGGAGCCGGTGCGATGAGCTCGCGCCCGTAGGCCGCGCGATCCCCGGCCGCCACCGCCTCGCGCAGCCGCTGCACGCGGTCGTCCTCCGCCGGCAGCCCCGTCAGCACCAAACGCAGGGCCAAGAACGCCTCGTCGGCGGCGCGCGCTCCAACCAGCTCGAATGCCCGGTAGTACGGTTGCGCCGCGGGACGCTCGCTGCGGTCCCGCAGGATCCGCTCCACGAGCGCGGCCTTCGAGATCGCCTTCTCGAAGAAATAGGCATCGATCGCGTCGGTGGTCATGCCGACGGGTTGGCGCGCGGAGGCTACGGTCCCTGGCTTCCGGCCGCAGACCGCGCCTGCATCTCCAGCACCTGGAGGCGTTGCTCCAACAGGCCGCGCTGGAGGCGCGCGTCGACGTCGTCGATCTGGCGGCGCAGGCGCTGGTCGCCCAGCAGCCGCTGCACGTCCAAGCGCTGTTGCTGGAGGTCCAGCGTACGCCGCAAGCTCTGACTCAGCTGCTGCTGCAGCAACTGCTGTTGCAGCAGCGTGCGCGCGGTTGCATCCTGCATCGGCTGGTAGGTCGGCGATAGAAGGATCACGGTGTTCGCGCCGGCGGGCCGCGATGCGCAGACCATGGCTGCGATGAGGCACGTCGTCGCGAGGACCGCGCGGATCGTGAGCATCGGTTTGGCCCTCGACGTTCAGTATACGCCGCTCGAGCCCGCGCGGGAAGCGGGCCTTCAGATCACCATCAAGTCCCGGCCGACGATCAGCTCGCCGTCGAAGTGGGCCGCGGCAGCCGCGCGCCAGCTCTCCTCGGGCACCGGATCCGCCGGGACGAAATGCGAGAGCACCAGCGTCTTGACGCCGGCCTCGCGCGCGACGGCGCCGACTTGGTCCTGCGTGGTGTGGCTGTCGAGCAGATGGCGCCGCAGGCGCGTCGCGTTCGCCAGGCGGGCGCAGATCTCGTCGAGCGCCGGCTCGTAGAGCACCTCGTGCACCAGCACGTCGGCGCCTCGCGCCAGCTCGATCAAGCTCCGGCAGGGCGCCGTGTCCCCTGAGAAGACGATCGAGCGATCAGGCGTGTCGAAGCGGAAGGCGAGGGCGGGTTCGACGGGCGGGTGAGCGACGGTGACGCACCGCACCGCCACGTGCTCGTCGCGGTAGACCTCGCCGGCGCGGTCGATCTCGTGGGCGCGAATCAGCGAGGCCAAGGGCGGCCGCCCCTCGTCGGCGATGCGCGTGGCGATGTCGTAGGCGTTGAGCGTCAGGAATTGCTCCGTCATCGCGCGTAGCGGCGGCGGGCCGTAGGCGTCCACGGGCGTGTCCAGACCGCCGGTCCACGATAGGAGCAAGAGATTGCCGTAGTCGGCATTGTGGTCGGAGTGGTGATGCGTCACGAAGACGGCGCGCAGCGAGCGAAAGCCGATTCCCGCCAGCGCCAGCTGCCGCGCCACGCCGTTGCCGCAGTCGACCACGTAGGTGACGCCGTCGACGATCACCGCGTGCGCAGGCGCCGACCTCGTGCGCTTGGGCATCGGCCCACCGGCCGTTCCCAGGAGCACCAGCTTGGTCTCGCTCATGCTTCTCCTTGCAAGATCCGCGCGAGGAAGGCCTTGGTCCGCTCGTGCTGCGGCCGCGCCAGCACTTCGCGCGGGTCTCCCGATTCCACCACAGCCCCGCCGTCCATGAAGACCACCGTGTCGCCCACGTCACGCGCGAACGCCATCTCGTGCGTCACCACGATCATGGTCATGCCGTCCTCGGCCAAGCTGCGCATCACCTCGAGCACCTCACCCACCAGCTCGGGATCGAGCGCCGACGTCGGCTCGTCGAAGAGCATCAGCTTCGGCTCCATCGCCAGCGCCCGCGCGATCGCCACGCGCTGCTGCTGGCCGCCGGAGAGGCGGCTGGGGTAAACGTCGACCTTCTCCGCCAGGCCCACGCGCGAGAGGAGCTCGAGCGCCCGGGACGTGGCCGCCGTGCGCGACTCGCCCTTCACGTGGACCGGCGCCTCGATCACGTTCTCCAGCACCGTCAGGTGCGGGAAGAGGTTGAAGCGCTGGAAGACCATGCCGATGCCCGCGCGCTGGCGGCAGACCTCGCGCTCGGGAATTTCGTAGACGCGCCCCGCGTGCTCGCGGTACCCGATGAGCTCGCCGTCGACGTACAGGCGTCCGGCGTCGATCCTCTCCAGATGGTTGATGCAGCGCAGGAACGTGCTCTTGCCGGAGCCCGACGGCCCGATGAGGCAGAGCACCTCGCCGCGAGCAACCTCGAGGTCGATGCCCTTGAGGACCTCGAGGTGCCCAAAGCGCTTGTGGACGTCCTCGGCCTTGACCATCGGCGTCCCCGCCGTCTCTTGGCGCTCAGCGCGCGCCATGGAGTCCCGTCCCCGAGCGCTCCAAACGGCGCTCGAGCAGGTATTGGCCGACGCTCGTGATCGACGTCAGCGCGAGATACCAGAACGTGGCCACCAGCATCAGCTCGATGGTGCGCAGGTTGGCCGAGGAGATGTTCTCCGCCGCCGTCAGCAAGTCGCCGCCGGCGATCACCGAGACCAGCGACGTGGCCTTCAGGAGCGAGATGAATTGGTTGCCCGCCGGCGGCACGATGACGCGCAGGGCCTGCGGCAGGATGATCCGGCGCATCGCCAGGCCGCTCGACATCCCCAGGGCGATGGCCGCGTCCACCTGGCCGCGGTCGACGGCCATGATCCCCGCCCTCACGATCTCCGCCATGTACGCGCCTTCGTTGAGGCCGAGCGCGACGACCGAGGCCACGAATGGCGTCATCACGGCGTTGGTCTTCAGCGAGAAGAGGGCGAGATGCGTGTAGGGGATGCCGATGCCCACGTACTGGAAGAGCAGCGCCAGGTTGCCCCAGACCAGTATCTGCACCAGCAGCGGCGTGCCGCGGAAGAGCCAGGTGTAGAGCGTGCTGCCAAGCCGCAGCACCGCGCTGGGGGAGAGGCGCATCACCGCCAGCACGATCCCGAGGACGATGCCGACCAGTTGCGAGAGAACGGCCAGCACGACGGTGATGCGCAGCCCCGCCAGGATCGCCGGCGCGAACTGGTACTGCACGACCGCCGCATGGTCGATGTTGGGATTCCGGAAGACCGAGACCGTCAGCATGGCGGCCAAAGTCAGCACCACCGCGCTGCCGATCCAGAGCCCCGGCCTGCGGAGTGGAACGGCCCGGATCGGCTCGCGGCGTACGGTGGGCGCGGGCACGGGGCTAGATCTTGACGTTCTTGCCGCCGTTGATCGTCGCCGCCTTCACGGCTCCGCCCTCGACGCCGTACTTGGCGAGGATCTTGCCGTAGGTGCCGTCGGCGATGATCTTGTCGAGCGCGGCCTTCAGCGCGTCGCGCAGCTGGGGATCGCTCTTGGAGACGCCGATGCCCAGCGGCACGGGCTGATACTCGTGACCCGGAACGATGTCGAAGAGGGTGCCGTGCTCCGCGTTCTTGGCCAGGTAAGCCATGACCGGCGAGTTGCCCAGGAACGCCGTGACGTGGCCCGACTGCACCTGCAGGCGCGCCTCGGCCGGCTGAGCGTATTGCAGGTTCTGGATGGGCGGCTTGCCCGTGGCCTTGCACGTGACGTTGGTCTCGTCGACGAGCGTGACCTGCGTGGACCCCTGGACGGTCGAGAGCGACTTGCCGCAGAGGCTCTCGATGCTCTCGATGTGCTCCGGGTTGCCCTTCTTCACCAAGATCGTGGTCCCGAGATTGAAGAAGTCGACGAAGTCGATGACCTGCTCTCGCGCAGGGGTGTCGTTCATCAGCGTGAAGGCGATGTCGATCCGCTTGGCCTCCATCGCCGGCAGGATGGCGCTGAACGGCATCGACGTGAAGACGATCGGTCGCCCCAGCTCCTTGCTCATGGCCGCGGCCAGGTCGACGATCACCCCTTGCAGCGTGGTGCCGTCGGAGGCATACGAGATCATCGGCGGGCTATTGGTGATCGAGCCCGCCGTGATGGGATTGGCCGCGAGCGCGGCGCCGGGGGAGACGGCAGCCGACAACGCGGCGCCGAACATCACGAGCGACGCCAGTCTCTGAATGGCTCTCATGCACACACTCCTCGCATCTAGCGCGGTATCTAGCGCGTCACCCGCCCCGGGGAGATACGCGAACGAGCCGCTGGGTTCCCTTGCTGCCCGCGGTGCGTCGGGGGAGCGGCGCGCGCCGGCGGCTAACCTGCCAGCGATGAAGCGTCTACTCTCCGTTCTTTTGCTCTGCGGAGCGACCGGCCTGGTGGGAGCCGCGGCGCCGCGACCGTCGGCGCAGAGCGCGATGCCCTCGCCGGCCGTCACGCTCGCGCTGGCCGCGAGCGATCGCATCGTCTTCGTGAGCGTTCCCGCCTCCGGCTCGCCGCAGGCATCGGGAACGCTCGCGGGTCCCTCGACGGGATTGCAGCAAATCACGGGCGTCGCCGTCGCGCACGACGGACGGATCGTCGTGAGCGAGCTGGGTCCGTGCTGCTCGCTCTCGCCGCGCGTGGAGATCTTCGCCAAGGGGAGCACGGGCGACGCCGCCCCCAGCGCCCAGATCGCCGGCCCGCACACGGGCCTAGCGTGGCCCGCCGGCGTGGCCGTGGGCGCCAAGGGCACCATCTACGTGGCGAACTACCAGGGCGGGAGCATCACCGAATATCCGGCCGGCGCTACCGGCGACGTCGCGCCGACGCGCACGATCACCGGTCTGAAGACGCAGCTCTGGCATCCCTCGGCGTTGACCGTCGACGACGCCGGCGACGTCTACGTCGTCGACGACGGAACCCAGAGCCTCGAGGAGTTCGCGCCGGGGACGAACGGCAACGTGAAGCCCAAGGCACGTCTGTGGGGCCGGCAAACGCGCCTCTCGATGCCCGAGGCCCTGGCCCTGGGCTACCATGGAGAGCTCTACGTGGCCGACCGGGAGGGCAGCGAGATCGCGGTCTACCGGTTGGGCAAGAGCGAGAATCTGCCCCCGGTGCGCGTGATCGGCGGCCCCGGTTCCGCGCTGAACGGCGTCGAGGGTCTGGCCGTGGCTCCCGACGGAACGCTCTACGCCGCGGAGAACGCGGGGATGCCGCCGGCTCTGGACGTCTTTCCCCCTGGGGCGTCGGGCACCGCGGCGCCGGCCGCGCGGCTCCCGATGCGCGCGAGCCTCACCGAGCTGGCCGGCGTGGCCATCAGCGGGTGACCGCCGGCGCGCTTCGTCACGACGAGCGCTCGACGACGACAGCCGGGGCGGCGTTCCCCGCGTCGCCCGGCGCATAGATCGTCACGCTCTCGCCCAGCACGTTGACCACGTCCAAGTCGCCCCGCCGATCCCATGCCAAGCCGTAGGGTGAGTTGAGCCGCGTCCTCGACCCGGTCAGCGTCACCAGCGGGACGGCGTCTCCGTCCGCGCGGGGCGCATAAGACGTGACCGCGTCACTCGCGGAATCGGCCACGGAGATCCGTCCGCCCCGGCCCAAGGCGATGCCGTAGGGAAACGCCAGCTTCGTGCGTCGGCCCGCGATCGTGCGAATGGGGGCCGCGTCGCCGTTGGCGCCCGGCGCGTACACCGTGACGGCGTTCGCGGCGGAGTCGGCCACGTAGATGTCGCCGCGCGCATCAACCGCCACGCCGCTGGGGCGGCGCAGATCCGTCAGCGCTCCGGCGATCGTGCGGACCGGCGCCGCATCGCCGTTGGTTCCAGGAGCGTAGATGGTGAGCGCGTTGCTTCCGTAGTCCGCCACCACCAGCTCGCCCCGAGCATCGAACGCCAGCGCCGACGGCTCGTCGAGCAAGGTCGCCGCGCCCGCGAGGGTGCGCGCGGGCTCGGCGTTCCCCGCAGCTCCGTGCGCGTACGCCGTCACGCGAGCGCCGCTGAAGTCGGCCACGTAGAGCATTCCCGTAGTGTCGAGCGCCAGCGCCGCGGGCCCGTCGAGCGCCGTCGCCTTCCCGGCGATCGTGCGCACCACGCCCGGCGACGCGGCGCGCCGCGGAGCGATCTCGACGACGCTGCCGTCGTCGAAGTCCGAGACGTAGGTCGTCCCGGCAGCCCCGATGGCGACACCTTCGGGCGCGTGGAGCTCCTTTGTGGCGATCACGCGCGCCGGCGCCGCCGGCGAGGGCTGCGGTGAGGGGGTTGCGGCGCGCACCGGACGCGACGCCGCGCTCACGCGGCGCCCCGCGCGCGGGGCGTATGCCGTGACGGCGTCCGTCAAGTAGTCGGCGACGTAGAGCCTCCCGCTCGCGTCGACGGCCAGCGCCGTGGGCGAGCGCAGTCCGCTCTCCTTGCCCCCCAAGACGCGCACGGGCGCGGCGTCGCCGTCGGCGCTCGCCGCGTACACGTTGACGCGAGCGTCACCCGTCTGCGCCACGTAGAGCTCGCCTCGGGCACCGAACGCCAGCGCATATGGTCCATCCAAGCCCGTTCGCCGCCCCGCGATGGAGAGGGCGGGAGCGACGTCGCCCGAGGCCCCGGGGGCGAACGCATCCACGCGGCCGGCGGCGTCGGCCGCGAAGAGGCGGCCCTCTCCGTCGACGGCCAGCGCCGCGACGGCGCTCAGCGTGGTGAGCGGCCCGGCGATGACGCGCGCCGGCGCAGCGTCGCCGTGGGCGCCTCGCGCGAAGACGTCGATGCTCTTGCCGTTCGCATTCGCCGCATACAGCTCGCCGGCCGCGCCGACGGCCAGCGCATAGGGATGCGTGAGAGCCATCGCTCCACCGGAGACGATCCGCGCCGGCGCCGCATCGCCGCGGGCATCCCGGCGAAACATCAGGATCGAGCCGGCGCCGGAGTCGGCCACGAAGAGGTCGCCGCGCGCATCCACGGCCAAGCCCGCCGGCTTACGCAGTCTGGTGCGCGGACCCTCGATCGTCCATGCGCGCCGCATGCCCGATGCGGCGGCCCGCTGGTAGACGTCGATGCGGTTGCCGGAGAAGTCCGAGACGTAGAGCCGCCCGCCGGCGCCCAACGCCAGCCCTGCCGGGTGTTCCAAACCGGCGATGCGGCGGGCGGGACGTAAGGGCGAAGCGCCCAGCAGTGCCGCGGCGCATGCCAGCAACAGCAACGGTACGAGCGGCCGGTCATTCATGGTGCGGTCTCCCTCATGGTCGTGACGTATCCTAGACCCCCGCACGGAACGTCACCTGCGAAGGCAGGCAACCGAACGAGCCGTCCCCCGCAACAAGATCGGCGCCCCGGCATCCCGGAGCGCCGATCTCACCACCTGTCGCGATCGTCAGCTCATGCGGCGTTTGGGCGCGGCATCGGGCCGGCGGGGCCCTCGACCGGGCCGTAGCCGACGGGCATCGGCTGCAATCCGATCGTGCTCTTCGCGTGTGCGACGCTCACCATCGTCGCGGACGCATGCGGATGCGGCATCGGCCCCGCGGGACCCTCGACCGGACCATAGCCGACGGGCATCGGCTGCAATCCGGTGGTTCCCGTCGCATGCCAGGCGCTCGTCATCGCCGCGGACGCATTTGGATGCGGCAACGGCCCCGCCGGGCCGGAAACCGGTCCAAACCCGACCGGCGGCTGCTGCATCGCCGCGCTGGCCGCCGCCGGCATGGCGATGAGCAGACCAAGAAAGATTCCTATCAGCGTTGATAGTTTCATGGAAGCCTCCGTAGTGCACGACTCGCGACACTTCTCAACTTCCCGAACCGCCGAAGCGTTAAACGCACGTGGCGCGTGCTTACCTTTGACCTCGGTGTTGACGAGCGATTACAGAATCTGCACCGTCGCGCCCTTCTTCGACGTAGCCCTTCCCTTCATCGCTCTCCGTCGCTCCCGCTCCGCGAGGAATCGACCGCGCCCCTCAGCGCCCGCCACAGATCGTCGTCGAGGTCGGCCTCGTCTTCCGAGACGCCGTTCTCGCGGGCGTGGCGCCGAACGTCCTCGACGAGGGCCACGGCTGCACGTGCGACACCCTCGACAGCGGGCATTGCGGCGAGCCGGAGGCGCATGTCTCGCAGGAGCCGGGCCGTGCCGTCCTGGCGGAGGGCAAGGAGGGTTCGCTCCATGTCTTCCGCCTCGGCGAGCAGCGCGTCGAGCGTGGTACGGGATCGGGCGTCCTTCGATTGAGTCACTCGGAATGGTTATGGCGAGGTCCCAGAACGCCCTTCGAGGCCGCGAGGCGCGGGAGCGCCTGCGCCAGACGGTCGGTCGAGTTTCGAGATCACGTTGGGATCGCTTCGAGCCAAGTCCGCCGGTCGGGCGGATAGCGCTCAATGAACACGGAGCCGCCATCGGTCACGTGACGCCTGCATGCGTCGAGGCGCGCAGTGCGCAGGCGCCGGTCGTCCGGTACGTTGACGAGGTGGCTCGCCAGGTTCACCGCATCGAATCTGCGTCGAAGATCCAGGCCCTCGATGTCGGCGCGGACCGTCTCAACGCCGGTCACGTGTGCCAGCATCTCCGGCGACTGGTCGACTGCCAAGACGCTATGCCCGAGGTCCAGAAGCGGTTGCGCAAGCCGGGTCACGGCTGGAAACCGGTGCCCGACTTCGCTCGCGGAGTACGGCCAACACACCACATCAATTCCCCCGCATCGGCCAGTCGGCGGCGTTGTGGGGACACAGCGAAGGCGTGCTCGCGACAAGCGATCGCGGCGACGACCGCCCACCCCACGCCGACGAACAGCGACGCGAAAGGCCCGCGAATCGTAGATTCCACGGGCCTTCTGACTTGGCTCCCCGACCTGGACTCGAACCAGGAACCCTCTGATTAACAGTCAGATGCTCTACCATTGAGCTATCGGGGATCATGCTCTACGCCGATGGTAGGCGGCGCAACTCCGGTAGTATATCACGGGGTCCGGCATGCGGCAAGGCGCCGCTTACCGCGTGCCGGCGACCCCTCTGCTCGCGATCATGCGCGCGTCAACTCGGCCAAACCCACCGCGCGCCGCAGCGCGTCCACGCGGTCGAGACGCTCCCACGGAAGGTCGAGATCCGGCCGCCCGAAGTGACCGTACGCGGCGGTCTGCCGGTAGATTGGACGGCGCAGGTCGAGCTCGTGCATGATCGCCGCCGGCCGGAGATCGAAGACGCTCTCGATCGCCGCGGCGATCCGCTCCTCCGGCACCTTCGACGTGCCGAACGTCTCGACCAGAATGCTGACCGGACGCGCGACGCCGATCGCATATGCGACCTGCACCTCGCAGCGGTCGGCCAAGCCGGCAGCCACCACGTTCTTGGCGACCCAGCGCGCCGCATACGCGGCCGAGCGGTCGACCTTGGTGGGATCCTTGCCCGAGAATGCTCCGCCCCCGTGGCGAGCCATCCCGCCGTAGGTGTCGGCGATGATCTTGCGCCCCGTCAGTCCGGCGTCGCCCATCGGGCCGCCGATGACGAAGCGTCCCGTCGGGTTGACGAAGATGCGCGTCTTCTCGTCGATCAGTTCCGCGGGGATCACCCGCTTGATGACGTGCTCCGTGACGTCCGCACGGATCTGGTCGAGCGAAACCTCGGGCGAGTGCTGCGTCGAGATCACGACGGCGTCCACGCGGACCGGCTTGTCGCCGGCATACTCCACCGTCACTTGCGACTTTCCGTCCGGACGCAGATACTTCAGCGTGCCGTCCTTGCGCAGCCGGCTGAGCTCGCGGGTGAGGTTGTGGGCCAGGGTGACCGGCAGGGGCATCAGCTCGGGCGTCTCGCGGCAGGCGTAGCCGAACATCATGCCCTGGTCGCCGGCACCCACCTGCGCGAAGCGGTCGGCATCGGTGCCCTGCTTCGATTCGAGCGCCTGGTCCACGCCCAGCGCGATGTCGGGAGACTGCTCGTCGATCGAGATGCTCACGCCGCACGTGTCCGCGTCGAAGCCGATCGTCGAGTGGTCGTAGCCGATCTCGCGGACCACGTCGCGAACGATGCGCGGGATGTCGACGTAGATCTTGGTGGTGATCTCGCCGCCCACGTGGATCTGCCCCGTCACGGCGAACGTCTCGGCGGCGACGCGCCCCTGGGGGTCAGCGGCGAGGATCGCGTCGAGGATCGCGTCGGAGATCTGGTCGCACACCTTGTCGGGGTGCCCCTCGGTCACCGATTCCGAGGTGAAGAGTCGCTTGTAGGTCATCGTGGCTCCTGTTTGAGAGAAGGAAGCCTCTGTTGAAATGAAGAGCTTCTCTGAGTGTGTTGGCTTGCGCCATGCCGCAGCGTGAGGGATCTTGCCGAAGGGCGAGGCGCGCGGGGCCGATGCGTACGAAATGGTACGTGAGGCCTCGAGCAACGACGCGCTACGGCAAGAGGCTCACGCTATGTTCCTTCGGACCACGAGGCGAGATACTTGACCTGCTCCGGGGTCAGCACGTCGATCGCCACCTTCATGGACTCGAGCTTGAGGCGGGCAACCTCCTTGTCGATATCCTCCGGCACGCTGTAGACCGTCTTGCTGAGCGTGGCATGGTTCTTGGCCAGCCACTCCGCGGCCAGCGCCTGATTGGCGAACGACATGTCCATCACCGCCGCCGGGTGCCCCTCGGCAGCGGCAAGATTGATGAGGCGACCCTCGCCGAGAATGCAGACCTTGCGCCCGTCGGCCAACGTGTACTGGTCGACGAAGGTCCGCGGCTGGGCCTTGGCGCGCCCCAGCGCCTCGATCGACGGGATGTCGATCTCGTCGTTGAAGTGCCCCGAGTTGCAGATGATCGCTCCGTCCTTCATCTTCTCGACGTGACCGCCGTGGACCACGTGGAGGTTGCCGGTCAGGGTGATGAAGATGTCGCCCAACGGCGCGGCCTGCTCCATCGGCATCACCGTGAAGCCGTCCATCACCGCCTCGAGCGCCTTGAGCGGGTCGATCTCGGTCACGATGACGTGCGCGCCCATGCCCTTGGCGCGCGTGGCCACGCCGCGGCCGCACCAGCCGTACCCCGCCACGACCACGGTGCGCCCGGCCAGGAGCACGTTGGTGGCGCGGATGATGCCGTCCAGGGTCGACTGCCCCGTGCCGTAGCGGTTGTCGAACATGTGCTTGGTGAGGGCGTCGTTGACGGCCACCACGGGGAAGGGCAGCACGCCGTCCCTCTCCATCGCCTTGAGGCGGATGACGCCGGTGGTCGTCTCCTCGCAGCCGCCGATCACGTTGGGCAGCAGGTCCTTGTGCTTGGAGTAGAGCGTGTTCACCAGGTCGCAGCCGTCGTCCATCGTCATGGTCGGCTTGGCGGCGATCACCGACTCGATGTGGCTGTAGTACCGCGCGTTGTCCTCGCCCTTGACGGCGTAGGTGGGGATCTCGAAGTCGCTCGCGAGGGCGGCGGCCACGTCGTCCTGCGTGGAGAGCGGGTTCGAGGCACAGAGGGCGATCTCGGCGCCCCCCGCCTTCAACGCCAGCATCAGGTTGGCCGTCTCGGTGGTCACGTGGAGGCAGGCGCCGATCCGAACGCCCTCGAGAGGACGCTCCTTGGCGAAGCGCTCCCGGATCTGCCCGAGCACCGGCATGAACGAGGCCGCCCACTCGATGCGCAAGCGTCCCGCCGACGCCTGGGAACGATCCTTGACGTCTCCCTTGAACTCCGCGACCTTCTGCACGCTAGCTCCTCACCTCAAAACGAACAGCGCCCGCAGCGGCTCCAGCCCGGGATGCGGGGCCATGGCGCTTTCTGCTCCTCCACGGGTGCTCCTGCATCGCCCTCCGGGCAGGGCCGAAGGGCGGCTCGCCGGAATCGCGCCCCGCGATGACGGACGGTATCAGCATCGATGCGTATCTCGCGCGACTCGCGTCGGGGGAGCCCACGCCGGGGGGCGGCAGCGCTGCCTGTGTGGCCGCCGCCTTGGGCGCCGCCCTGGTCGCCATGGTGGGACGCCTCACGCTGGCCTCGCCCAAGCTGGTTGACCGCCACGCGCGCGTGAAGCCCTTGGTCGACCGGGCCGACGCGCTGCGCCATGCATGCCTGGCCGGCGCCCGCGCCGACGAGGAGGCCTACGCCGTGGTGGTGGCGGCGCAACGCCTGCCGCGCGCGACCGACCAAGAGCGCGCCGCGCGCTCCGCGCGCCTGCAGAGCGCGCTGGCCGAGGCGGCCGAGGTGCCGTTGCGCAACGCCGCGACGGCGCTCGAGCTGCTGCGGCTGACCGGAGAGATGGCCGAAGCCGGCACGCCCCACGCGCAGAGCGACGTGCGATGCGCCGCCCTCTTCGCCCGCGCGGCGATGGCCGCGGCGATCGAGAACGTGCTGGTCAACCACGAGTACCTCAAGGACGAAACGCTGGTCGCCGCGCAGCGCGCTCGCATCGCGGCGCTGCGGCGCGAGAGCGCGGCACTCGGCTAACCGAGCAGTTGGAAGAAGCCCTCGAGATCGCGGGGGGCGACCTCCATTCCCACGCCGCCCTTGTTGTAGCGCTGGTCGTGAAAGTCCGAGCCGCCGGTCATCACCAAACCGTGGCGTTGGGCGAGCTCGCGAAAGTGGGCGCGCTGGGCGGAGCTGTGCGTGGGATAGAAGACTTCGAGCCCCTGCAGGCCTTCGTTGGCGAGCTCGCCGATGATGGCGTAGTCGTCCAGGCGTCCCGGGTGGGCCAAGACCGCGACGCCCCCGCTCTCACGGATGAGACGCACCGCGTCGCGCGGATCCATATAGGTAGAAGGGACGTAGCCCGGCCCGCCGCGGCGCAGGAGCGAGCGGAAGGCTCCCTCGATCGAGTCGGTGTGGCCGCGGCGAATCAGCGCTCGCGCCACGTGGGGACGGCCCAGGGGGCTGCCCGGCGTGCTCTCCGCCCGAATGTCCTCGAAGCTCACGTCGTAACCCGCCGCCGTGAGCTGCTCCGCCATGATGCGCACGCGCCGCTCGCGCTCGTCGGCGTTGCGCTCCAGCACCGGGCGCAGCACCGGCGAGTCCAGCGGAAAGCCGTAGCCCAGCACGTGGACCTCGTTGCGGCGGTAGGTCGTGTTGATCTCCACGCCCACGATCACCCGATCGCCCAGGCTTCCCAAGTCGAGCGCGGCGTATGCCTCCAGCGCGTCGTGGTCGGTGATCGCGAAGCGCTCGACGCCCCGCGCGTCGAGCTTGCGCAGGAGCTCCGCCGGCGCCTGCGTGCCGTCGCTGTGCAGGGTGTGGGTGTGGAAGTCGACGATCATCGCTGGCGTCACTCGAAGCGCTGAAAGATCCGATGGAGCCCCACGGCGTGCCCCGTCTCCGGGTCGATGTTGACCACCAGCGCGCAGACCTGCCGCGGCGTGGTCTTGGCGACGGCGAAACGCTCGCCGGTTCCCATGAGGAAGCGCTCCAGGACGATCTTCACGTCCATGCCGATGATCGAGTCGCTCGGCCCGGTCATCCCGACGTCGGTGATGAACGCCGTCCCGCCCGCCAGGATGCGCTCGTCGGCGGTCTGGACGTGCGTGTGGGTCCCGAAGACGGCGCTTGCAAGGCCGTCGAGGTGGTAAGCGAGGGCAGCCTTCTCGCTGGTCGCCTCGGCATGCACGTCGACGATCACGATCGGGGTGGTATGGCGCAAGTCCTCGACCAAGCGCCGCGCGACCCGGAACGGGTCGTCGGTGTCGGGCATGAAGACGCGTCCCATCACGTTGACCACGCCCACGCGGAACCCGTTGCATTCGATCACGCCGTAGCCGTGGCCGGGCGCCTCCTCGGGGTAGTTCGCCGGGCGAACGATCCGGTCGGAGGTCGAGAGCTGGTCGCGGTAGTCGCGCTTGTCCCACACGTGGTTTCCGCTGGTGAGGAAGTCGACCCCGCAGGCGAAGAGCTCCTCAACCGTGGGAACCGTCAGACCGAACCCGCCGGCGATGTTCTCCGCGTTGGCGATGCAGGCGTGGATCTCGAAGCGCTCGCGCAACTCGGGCAGGCAACGCTTGAGCGCCTCCCGCCCGGGCGAGCCCACGACGTCCCCGACGAGCAAGAGATTGAACGAATGGATGAGAGCCTTCTTCCTAAGCGCGCCGACCGGCCGGCGCACGGGCGTGGCTTCGGGCGCCGGCTGCCCGGACCCCTGCGGGCAGTCCTACTTCTTGGCCGCCTTCTTCTTCTTCGCGGCCTTGGTGAAGTAGATCAGCACGCGCCGCTCCTCGCGGAAGCCGACGAGGCTCTTCTGCGCTCCCCCCTCGCGCACCGAGTCGATGGCGACGTTGACCATCTCGTCCTGCGCCGAGACGTCTTCCTCGCTCGACTCCTCGGGCACCGGGTTGGCGACGATGTGTTCGCCGAAGCCCTCCCTCAGGAGGTCGACGAGCATCGCGATCTCTTCTTTACTGATGCTCTTGAGATCGCGGTCGACGTGAAGGAAGCTGGCCCCTTGGTCGACGTCGCAGTCAGCCCCCAGCACCACGGGCGCGCCTCCCGAGACCTCGTGGTAAGCACCCAGATGCTCCAGCACTCCGTCGATGAGACGCCGCGCCTGGGCCCTGGTGAACGCCGTCGAGAACGCGAAGGTGAGCCGGAGGGTTTGATCGGTCTGGTTGGAGCGCACGCTCGTGATCTCCGGGAAGCGCACCAGCAGCGAGACGATGAGGTTGACGGCGTCGTTCGTCTCGGTCGGCATGCGCTGGGCGATCACGGTGGTGCTCCTCATGGGTCGGGTGGCGGGCGCGTCGACCGCGGCCGCCAAGGGAAAGGCCGGGGCGGGTCGGGCTGGGGGAGCCCCCTTCGAGGGGCCCCGCGCCGGTCCTTTGCCGTACCTACAGACTCTCTGCCGCGCCCCGAGGATGCGGAAAGGTCGTTCAGAAAGCCGAACGAAATGCCCCACTCCGCCACCCGCCGTCCCCCCGACCGCTTTCGCGTCCACAAAGGGGAACCGCACCCCGGGGGAGATTCGTATATGAGGATGTCGGAGGAACATAGACGGAGGCGCCGCCGCGCACGTGGCCACTCGCCCGCGTAAACCGCTCGAGCCGGCCACCGATGAGCAACGCGCCTTTCTCGAACGGGCAATGGCCGAATACGGACGGGCTGCCTACAATTTCGCATACCGGCTGACCGCGAACGAGCCAGATGCACGCGATCTGACGCAGGACGCCTTCATCCGGGTCTTTCGCGCATGGAAGTCGTTTCAGCCCGGGACGTCGTTTCTCTCGTGGATCTACCGCATCATCACGAACCTCTACCGGGACGAGCTGCGGCGGCGCAAGGGCATCTTCTACGAGGAGCTGCCCGAGGACAACGCGCCGCAGGAGTATGGCGGGGAGAAGCCGCTGGCGGTGGACCCGATCGGTACCTACGTCGAGGGACAGCTGGGCGAGCCGCTCTCGGTGGCGCTCTCCCAACTCTCGGCTGACCAGCGCCAAGTCGTCGTCCTCGCCGACATCGAGGAACTGAGCTATCAGGAGATCGCCGAGATCGTCGGCTGCTCGATCGGCACCGTCCGCTCGCGCCTCCACCGGGCTCGCAACCAGCTTCGCCGCCTGGTGCTGAACGCTCAGCGCCACGACGACCGATAATCACGGGAAGACCGCAATGGACCGCCACTACGACACCGCGACCTTGATCGACTATCTGCACGGCGCTCTCGACGACGAGGCCGATGCGGCGGTCTTCGCGCACCTTGCAGCCTGCGACGCCTGCCGGGCCGAGTACGATGCCGAGCTCGATCTCACCGAGCTGTTGCGCGCGGCGGCACGGAACGACTCGCTCGAGATGCCCGCCGATCTGGCCGCCAGCATCAGGCTCGCCGCGCACGCGCAGTCCGCGCCGGCCGGTTTCCTCGCGCGGCTGACCACACGGCGCGCGGCCTGGGCGCTGCCGGCGGCGGCGATGCTCGCCGTGGCCATCTGGTACGGAGCCGCCGATCTGCGCAATCGCGCCGAGGCTCCGACGGCGTCCATCGACGCGCGCTACTATCTCGAGGCCCACGCGGCCCAGACCCTGACGATCCCCGACGGCGTGCGCAGCGGAACTATCGCCTTGCGCCCGTCGGCTCCGCAAACGCACATCGACGCCGCCTTCGTGCGCGCGACCGACCCCGTCCTCGGCGACATGACCCCGGGACTCGGCGTCGGCGGGCCGACGAACTAGACGCGTGCGTCGGCCTCGCGCAATCCCGGTCCTGGTCATGCTGCTGGCCTCGATGCTCGCCTTTGCCGGCGGCCGCGCGCACGCCGCCACTCCCGCCGCGACGGCCCCGGCGGCGCAGCCTGTCCCGGCCGTCGAGCCCACCAGCGACCCCGCCGCGGCTCGCCTCCTGGCCGACGCCCTCCAAGCCCCCCGCCGTCTCTCCTACGTAGGGCAAGTCTCCACCATCGCTTGGGGCTCCAGCGGCACGCAGGCGGTGGAGATGAACGTCGAGCACCGGGCCCCCGACCTCACGCGCAAATGGTACATCGCCCCGTCGCGCGTCTACGGCAACTACGTGATCGAACGCGGGGCCACCAGCTACGCCTACGACCTCCATAGCGACACCGTGACCATCACGCACAATCCCGCCGCCGACGAAGACGACCTCACCGAGGCATCCAACTTCGGTCTGCTGACCACGAACTACCGCGCGGTGCCCGGCGCCGACGACGAAGTGGCCGGGCGCAAGGCGCATACCCTCTCGCTGATCAACCGCTACACCGGCACGCGCCTGCAACGCATCTGGATCGACGCCCAGACCTCGCTGCTTCTGGCCAAGGAGCGCTATCACGCCGACGGCTCGGTCGCTTACAGCAGCCGATTCCAACAGATCGCATACCGCAACGTCACCGGCGCCCTCTTCGATCCGCGGATCCCCGAGGGCTTCAAGAAGGTGAGCGGACCAACGTTGGCCACGCCGTCCAACGACCTGGAGCGAGTGCTCGAGGAAGCCGGCTTCAGCGCCGCAGGCCCCCGCTATCTCCCCGAAGGCTTCGCGCTCGTGAGCGGGGACGTGACCGTGATCCACGGCGTGCACAGCCTGCACCTGCTCTACACCGACGGCCTGCGCAGCCTCTCGCTCTTCGAGAACGCCGACAGGCAGGGCGGAGCCAGCTTCACCGGATTGGCCGTGCGCGCCGCGACCTTCGACGGGCACACCGCGCAGTACATCGAGGACGAGCCCAACGTCCTGTTGGCCTGGCGCGAGCGGGGACTGAACTTCACGCTGGTGGGCGACCTTCCGCTGCGCGAACTCGAGCGCATCGCGGCCTCCGTGATCCCGTAACGCTTTGCGGGAGCTTCTGCGGCGCGGACAAGGGAGCTCCGTGGCAAAGGCGTACCAAGGCTGACGTGCGCAGCGAACACCGCCTGCTCGCCCTCCGGACGATGGGCGTGGCCATCCTCTTCACGCTGGTGCTCTACGGCTTTTGGCTCGCGTCGGAGAATCCGACCCTCGACATCTTCGGCCGCGGCCTGACCAGCGAGCCCGCGAGCCAGAAAGTGGTGGCGCTGACCTTCGACGACGGCCCCAACCCGCCGTACACCCTCGAGATCGTGCGCTGGCTCAAAGCGCACGACGCCGTGGCCACGTTCTTCTGCGTGGGGCGTGCCGTGCGGCGCTACCCGAACGTGGTGCGCGAGGAGGCGGCCGCCGGCGACGAGATCGGCAACCACACCTGGGATCACGCGCACCTGCTGCTGGAGCGCCCGATCCACCAACGTCAAGAGCTCGTGCGCACGCAGCGCGCCATCGAGGCCGCCGCCGGCGTCACGCCCACCCTCTTCCGCCCGCCCTTCGGCGGCCGCGACCCCGAGGTGCTCTCGCTCGCGCAGTCGCTCGGCCTGCGAACCGTGCTGTGGAGCGTGCCGCTGGCCGGCGACTGGACCCGACCGCCCGCGAAAGTCATCGCGGAGCGCATCCTCTCAAAGGTCAGGCCCGGCGCCATCATGGTGCTCCACGACGGCAACAAGGGAGCCTGCGGCGTGCTCCCCCGCATGACGCGCGCAGCCTGCGACCGCAGCCACTCCGTGGAGGCGGTCAAGCTGATCGTCACGGCCCTCCACGAGCAAGGCTATCGCTTCGTCACGGTCTCGGAGCTGCTGCGCCTGGCGCCGCCGAACCAACCCCCCATGATCGAGAACGAGCAGGAGTCGGGCGGGGTCTGAGGGGCGCGGCGCCTCGCCGCTCCCCGGCAGGGAGCGAAAATTTGCCGCAGAATCGCAAATCTTCATGCGCCGTCTCTTGCCGCTTGCCGCCCTTCTCTGTGCCCTTGCAGCCTGCTCCTTCCGCCAGAGCGCGGCTCCGCAAGCCGACGGCGGCGCCGTTGCCACCATGTCCACCCTCGCCTCGCTCACCAAGGCGGTGGTCTCGCCCTACATGCCGGTGCGG
>Ga0307372_10002994_pt1 | contig 27438 bp, 28 predicted proteins | sample OX1MG_FD_202533 | JGI IMG/M metagenome (GOLD analysis project Ga0307372, IMG submission 202533) | Soil microbial communities from Risofladan, Vaasa, Finland - OX-1 | ecosystem: Environmental > Terrestrial > Soil > Coastal area > Acid sulfate soil | place: Finland: Risofladan, Vaasa | collected... | reverse complement strand
GAGAATCTGGTCTATGTCGTATCCGTCACCGCGCCAGGGTGTCGCGGTTACGCCACCAAGCATGTTCGGTCGCAAGGTGTCGATGGTACGCTTGAACATGTCGGCTGCGATGTGGTGAGCTTCGTCGACCAGTATCAAGCCAAACTGAGGCAGCGTATCCAGACGCGAGATCACGCTCTGGACCGTTGCGAAAGTTATTCCCTCCCAGTAGGTCGGTACTTCGCCTTCTGACAGTTGATGGGTAGGCACCCACTTCGGAAGCTGGAACCAGAAATGCCGGTGAAGCTGGTTCACGATTTCGCGCGTGTGCGCGAGAACCAGCACCCGCTGCTGCTCGCCGAGGAGCCCGTCCCTCAATAAATCGGCTACCACTTCCGCCATCACCACTGTCTTTCCAAGTCCAGTGGCGAGGACTATCTGGGCGCGGTGCGTATCTAGCAGTGCTTGACGAAATCGGTCAGACGTTTGCTCTTGATAGTCGCGCAGCGGCTTTCGGGCTTTAGGGTATTCCGGCGTTCTTGCCATCAGCGTCAGGAGAGTTTCCGGATCGGCTATTTCAATTTTGAGCCCTGTCCGTTCGTAACGCGCTTTTTCCTGCATGAACGCGTCGCCAGGCGGACGCGACGTTGCAACAGCGATGTGCGTTGCATGATAGAAGGATGCTGCTTCAACAGCCTCGCCGATGGCCTGACTAGGCGGCGGCATTGTCGTTGTATGCTTGCACTGGAAGACCCAGAGCTGTCCGTTCTGTACTCCGAGAACGTCGGCACCCTTGTCGCCGACTCCTCCTATTACGCGAACATCATCGAATCCGTTTGCGACTAGAAGACGGCCGACGTCGCGCTCGAAGGCTTGCCAAGGGCCGAGCAGCAGGCGCCTGTCGCTCAGGAATGACTCTCTCGCGACCGGGCTCAAGCTCCGTCCTCCCTCGCGGCGTCGCCTGAGATCAAGTCCAGCGCCAGCGCCGCTCGAAGCAGTCGCGGACGACTCGCGTCTGCCAACTCAGTAGCGTCTTGCTCCGCGAGCCAGATAACGTCCGACAATAGACTCGCATAGTAGCGAACAATCTGCGCTTGGGCCTCTTCCGTAGCTGACGGAATCCCATAGTTAAGCGTCGAAAAAGGCACGTCCCAATATCGCCCGTCGAAAAAGAGATCCGGGTGAGTTTCGAAAAATCGTAGAAGTGTCTTGCGGGGAGCGAATTCGAGAAAGCGTCCATCATCTATCGCCTGTTGAGCGTTCGGAACGAATTTGCTCGCCATCTTTTGGTGAACGGCTTCCTGTTCGGCCGGCGACAGCTCTTCAAACAAGGCGCGGCCGTCTTCCGGTCTTGTGTGCCCGGACAAACTCCTTGCGACCGCTCCCAAAGTCGAAATCGCCTCGCCGGAAAGCATTACCGGATCAAGTTTTGACGCGACCGCGTACCGCTCACGGAGACTGGCAAGAACCCCGGAGAATGTCGCCGAAGATGTCGTGCCACGTTGAAAGTCCATCGCTGACCACGCCAACTCAGCCAACAGCGCGTCCTGAGGCGTGAGGGTCGCCGAACGGAAAACGCTATGAGCCGTGTTCACGAAGAACTCATGGACGCCCGCCGCTGTGGCCCGCAGAGCCCACGGTCTGGTGGCGCTTCCCAACGCAGCGTCGCTTTCTTCGACCTGGTAAGCCGCGACCTCCCAACGCAATCCCGTTGCGTCGTCTCGATATTCACCGCTGAGGGAGGATATCGGAGTTCGCGGAGGAGGGGGCGTGTCTGCGGCTGCGGTGGTGCCTGAGGCCTCAGGGTCAGACCGCTCCGCTCCACCGAAGTTTTCGAATCCCTGCGGTGGCGGGGAGCTCGGCGTAGGCGTTCCCGATGGAGTTAGCAATTGCCTATCGGCCTCTTCGACCAGTTCCCACCACTTGGTGTCCGTCTGGAATTCGGACTCTCCTGCAAAAAATCTCTTGGCCATCTCCTCCGATCGGTCATTGTCTGGGACGATCAGCAACTTGGCGTAGCAACCAGCGACTTTCGGCTTGGGGCTGGAGCGGCGAAACGCCTGGAACAGACGGAACAATGGGCTATTGTTCGCGCCGAAACCTAGCCCCTCGGCTTTGTCTGGCCGAAGGGGACCATCACCGCGTACGATGTTGACCATTTCCTCCCATGCTGGATCGTTTCGGTCGAACCGGTCCTTCGTATAAGTCACGCGGCAATGGTCGATATGAATCTCTCCAACAAGTCTTCCGCGGTTTCTCGGGTCGTCGATGGGGTACTCTGGTTCGATCGCGTCTCCATCACTCCAGAAAAAGAGATCCTTGTTGTTGGTTTCGATCTTGCGTCCATGCCGCAGAAGGTCGAGCCCGTATTCTGTTGAATGCAAGTACCTCTGCACTCCAAGCCAGCCATACACGCGGCGCTGCCGCACGAGAACGTCGTCGGGGGAACCGCAGGCCGGGCAATTTCGTTCGTGATGCGGGAGCCACTGCCAACAATGTGTGCAAAACGGCCTATCATCCAAACGGACATCGATAGGTTGAAAAGCGTCGACGGTCCCGTATCGCGAAGTTTGGACTTGTCGCTGCTGATTTCCGTCGCCTCCCCAGATGCAATGCCCCCTTCCACGCACCAGCGTCCCGTTCAACATCAGACGAAAGCTTAAGGGGACGCCGTGCGGTCGAAGAATCGCGGAATAGACGCGGCTGAGTTCCTTCCTCAGCCTCGAGAGGTTGGCTGTCTTGGTAAGAAATTGCCTCTGCTCTGGTTTAATTCGAACGACCGACACCTCGGTTCCGCTTTCGTGCGGGTCGAACTTTGGCCGCGAAAGCCGCGGCGTCCGATAATGGCGCTGCCGCATCAGCCTCTCGAAATCGATCTGTAGCCCGTACCATTCGGTATCGCCCGCTCGCGTCGTCCACACTTCTGTTGTGGTCCCGAGCCGAGCGGTTGCGATATTGAAGCCCATCCCGAACATGCCCAGGTTGCTAATAGGATCGTTTCCCGTCCAGCCCGCGCGGACTGCCTTTTCTAGCGTCTCCAGATCCATGCCTGGTCCGTTGTCTCGCACGGTCACCTTGGCCGAACCAGAATCCACCGTGGGCACTGAAACGTGCACCTCTGGAGAAGGGATTGGGTGACCAGCGCGCGTTGCCGCTAGAAATCCATCCACGCCGTTGTCGACCAATTCGGCGATACATCTCCACTGAGGAAGATTGATCTCGCCGAGCATCGGCAGAATTCTCGGATCCGGCTGAAGGTCAAACTCCTCAAGAATTCGTGTGTCCGGGCTCATTTTCTTCAACCCCCACAACCGGCACCCTTACGGCGCCCAACATTTGGAATATCGGCCTAACAACAGTTGCCGCGAGCGTGCAAGGAACCGCGTTGCCGATCTGTCGTGTTACGTGGATTCTGGCACCTTCGAAAAAATGAGTGTCCGGGAAGGTTTGTATCCGCGCCGCTTCGCGAAGAGTGTAGTAGCGCAAGGCTCCTGTATCGCTCACCAGAGTATTCTCCCCACCAGGCACGCCATGCACCCCAGCTTTGATGGTCTTCGACGGCCAATCCAAGTGGCTGCCGGCGTGTCCGGAATAGCCTCGTGCCCCGACAATTCGCCAATGGTTCATCCACGCGCCAGTCTCTTCGGAAGCCGCCTCCGGCAAGTCGCGAAGCGCATCTCGGACCGTCACCCATGGCAGCCGTCCGTCGTCCTCTTGACTGACCTTTTCTGCAAGCACATTCGTTACTGCGGACGCTCGCTTCTTAATGCCGTGGCTTTCCCAGTATCCCTTCGAAGCCAAACTCCGAAGCAGAGCCTCTCGACTATGGGTTCGAGCAGGGAATGAATATGGAGGAAGGTGCGGTCGCGCAGCTATGATGAATACTCGCTGACGATTCTGCGGCACGCCGAAGTCCGCGGCTTCCAGAAGCCGGCAACTCACTCGATAAGCCGGTTCATATGCAGTCGAACATTGGTGCCGCCTGATTCTCTTGTCATGCTCTTGCCAAGACTCTTCTGTGCGGCGAACCAAAAACGGAAATTCCAATTGTCGCAAGATGTACTCAAAATATGGCCTAAATCCCTCCCGGAGAAGACCCCGGACATTCTCCACGACTAGGACTTCGGGCCGAAGCTTTCTGACCGCCCGGAAGACCTCCGGAAATAAGTTGCGTTCATCGCGGTCGGCGCGGTGTTTTCCGCCCAAACTGAATGGTTGGCACGGCACGCCACCCGCCAATAAGCGCACGGGACTCGTGGTGGTGCTCCAGTCGACCTCCGCCACGTCGCCTTCTTCGACCGCAACCTTTGGAAGCGTTGACGCTGCATTGTGCCGGAGAGTTTGACAGCTGACCGGATCGATCTCGTAGACTCGACCCACCGAGAAACCAGCGGCGGTGAGCCCTAGCGATAGGCCGCCCGCACCCGCGAAGAGATTAATGTCAAGCGGCAATTCTCGACGAGCACCACGAGCGTCGCCATTCAATTGAAATTCCTGCTGCACAATCCCCTTATGTGTTGTCGACGCGTGCGGTCGGAACTTTACGCCAACGTTCCGCCCTTTCGCTCTCCGGCCATTCATTCCGCGTCAAGGCTCCCCAAACCAGGCTATCTCGGCTTGAGCCAATCAGGCACAGCCGCAGTCGCAAGTAGCAGGCTTCAACATCCATTGCTCCAGGGCGATCGCCAATCCATGCTGCCAGTAGGAGGCGAAGCACTTTCTGCATTCCCCGTCGAAATGGAGAATGGCGTTCTGCTCAAGAACTACTTGCTGTGATCGAGCATTTATGATTTCCAATTCATGAGTGGCCAAAAAAGCCGCCACGTTTTGACAACGCATCGCCCACTTATATAGACGCTCGCACGGCGATTTGATACACGGAGGCCGCTGGCTGGTTTTGCCCCCCCTTTGCCAGTCGGCGGCGGGCTGGTGTCTCGTTGAGCCGGCCCATTACCTTTCAGTACTTTCCGCTCAAACTCGTCTGTCGCGCCTGCAGTTATTCGGCCACCGGAAAATCGTAGAGCTTGAGCGTGACGTCATCACCGTCGATATTCACCTCCAGCAATTTGTTAGTCGCGTCGCCCAGTTCTCCGAGCCTCTTTAGGGCTGCGCGAAATAGAAGAATCTGTTTTTCCTGAGCCACGTTGGGAACCAAGATCACAAGTCCCGGATGCAGCTCTTCGGACGCGTACAGTCCGCGGAAATCGCTGCCGTTGTTCGTGACTAAAATGAAATCGTTCTTGATTGCATAATCACGTATCGCCCAGTCTTTCCAACTTGTCTTTCCGAAGTGCGCTACATGGTGCGCCTCAAACCCTGCGCTCTGGGCTTCGTGTGCAAGTTCAATGGTCAGGCATTCATCTATGAGAAACTTCACGACGCGGCCACGTCGCGCAGGCGCACACGAACCACGCGGCCTTTCGGCCGGCCGCGCCAAGGCTGTCGGCGCGGGCGGCCACGCAACGGATGCGCGCCCGCATAGATCGGTGCTAGGCGAATCATTTCGTCCGTGAGTCGCGGATATCCTTTGCGAAGCGACTCCACTGTTTCGCCTTGACTGAGGAGCTCCGCAATCATGTGAATGGGAATGCGCGTTCCTCGAAAGAACGGAACCCCGCCCAGAACTTCCGCGTTCGTGCCAGCGAGCCGTTCGGCTCGTCGCAAGTCTTTGATACGGTGCACCACTTCGCGCCACGACGGCCCTACGTCCAGAGTCAGAGCTCCCACAGCAACGCTACTGGCGCCTTTGGCCAAGGCGGTCGTAATCGCCTTAAATAGCTTCCGCCGGAATGATGGTGTCGTGTCGCTGACAAGCTCCCGCTCTAGCGACAGGTAGACAAGCGCCGGTTCACCAACCAAGCGCACGGATCTGTTTTTTTGCGTCCGTCTTGCGTGCGTGGCGATTGTCTTTTTGTCGATAGCATTGTTAACCGCCTTGAGAGGAAGTCGCGTGAGAACCGCGGCTTCCGTCGTGGTGAAAAGTGACAGTCCTTGCGTTTGCATAGCGGGCCTCACAGAAATATTCTCCATCTAGAGAATATATATCGGCATTCGATCGTTTTCAAGGAAAATCGTCGATTTCTGTACTAACTCCTTGATTCGAACTAGGTGGGCTGGGCCGTATGCCCATAAACGACCGTCGGCCGGGTGGGAACGCGACTCACGAACGGACCGACAAGATGGCGCGCGGTTCACTTTCTTTCGTCAGAAGTGTCCACTCCGTCGCGAACCCGGATATGCCTCTTGGAATTAAAAATTCGCAGTTGATTCGTCTCTCCGACGCGAGAATTCTTCCATCCTTCATATCGACGTAGCAGGCTTTGAAGCTGGCAGGGTCGGGGTGGAAGTTGGCTCTCAAATACAGCCCCTGCGGGGAAAGGACGAAGCAGGGTTTTTCTGCTGGCGGTCCGCCGACAGACCAACCCGCGGGACCGGCCGACAAACGAACTTCATAGTCGGTTCCAAACGACAGTACATCCATCTGCCGCGGCTCCAGGATTCTCGCGACCATTTCGCGAGGAACGGCGGGACCGAGCGGAATCATGACCATGTCGCCATCGCGCGCTGGATCGGCCGCCGCCAGGGCGACGGCCGAGGCATTATTGTCAGGGTAAATAAACAGTTCGCCCGGCTTGAGTTGCGAGAACCGCGTCGCCCTGAGTGGAGGCGTTATATCCATGATCCCCTCCTAGTCGAGCCGCGATGTGAAGCGCCGCCAGAGAAATTCGGCGGCTTCCTCGGGCGTAAGGTGCTCCACATTCAGCCCTTCCTCGGCGCGTCCGCTGAACCCGCCTATCAGCGGTTTCAGTGCCAATTCATCATTCGTCAGCGACAGGAGTTCGTTGTAGCTGTTATCGCTATCCCAACCGACATCTGTCTCGGAGTAGGCGATCCCGTTCCCGCCGAGCCCGTCCGCGATCCAGAATTTGCATCGCGCACGCCTTTCCCCATTAACAAAAATCTCCGCCACACACTTTGTAGCGGTGACTTCCTTGAACTCGCAGTCGACCCCGGTCTCCTGCTCTGAGAGATCCGCCAGACCCCGCTCGAAATGCTGCACCGCTGCCTCGAAAGCCGTCTGAATGAATCGCCGTTTTTCAAGGTCGGTCGGAGACCTGCGGATTTTGGGCATATAGCGAGCTGGTGTCTTTGCAGCACCCGCGGAAGCGCTCGGACCGGGAAAAGGCGGATGTTCTTTTGTTCGCGTCGATTGCTTCCCGCCGGGAAATTCCGGCTTCTTCGACGGCTTGGCACGCCGGCCACTGAGTCGATCAAGGAGCCGTTGGCGCGCTTCGTCTTCTTCCAGACCGACGAGATTGATGTGAACAATTGCTTTGAGCAATCCACCTGCTTCGCACTCTTCCACGCGCACCGGCACCAGCGCGCGTTGAAAGCCCTCCGGATCCTTCGCAAATGCAGCCGCCCATTCCGGCGCAGCAAATGTCGATTTGAGGTATGCGGGCGAGAGCACGGCGATGGTCCTCGACGCCTCCTCCGCGGCCCGCTGCATTTCGAGAACGAAGTTGCTGCCGGCGGCGAAGTCCCAGGCTTGCAGCCTTACCGAAAATCCCGCCTCATCGAGAATCCATCCGATCCATTCGGCCCATTCCTCATCGTGCGAAGTATAGCTAACGAAAAAATCGATCTTGGCCGGGCTCATACCGTTCAGTTCTATATCTTAGTATGCTCCCGCTCGACTCATCGGTCATTCCTGGCCAACGATACGTAACCGTTTTCGCCCGCTGAAAGCCGACGTGAAAAAACACTCGGCGCTCTCGATGCGAGGGGTCTGCTAAAGGCTCTCATTTTCTGACAGAACGTTTTGGAGCCACTGAATTGCTGAACGCCGCTGCGCGAGCGTAGGTGATACGGCGCCCGGGTCATATTGTGGGACGACCAATCCATGATCCCTCAACTCTTCGTAGCTGACGAGTACCGGTGGAGCGGTCAAATATTCTTGCGTCGATTGCCGGTCGACTCGGCGGGTGCGCCGATAGGCGTAAAGCCAATCGCTCCAGATATACCCGAACTTGTCGAAGAGCTTCTCAGCTTCCGAATCGAGATTCGGTACACTCAACGCCGTTTCCTCCGGGAGTTCTGTCGCTACTCGGGTAGATGCACGGTTCGCAATCTGGGAGCATTTCCAGTTTGGAGGTGCGTCGATATCAGAATCATCAGGTCGAGCATCCTAGCATCGCTTAACTGAACCGACACCTGAACGCTATCGAGCAGCCCCATTTCGTCGGCCGTAAGCGACATCACAGAGGTAACAACCTGCCAATTTTTCTTGGTCATCTGCTGAGACTACGGCTTCCGCCACTTATCCGGCTTGCCGCAGTCAGTATAGCGGACGCGTTCAACCAGAATTTCACTGTGTTCCATCTCTTGCGCTCTTTTGATGGCCTCCGCCTGCGTGGGCGCCACGGCGCTGGCCCTTTCTGAATCGGGCCTTCTGACGGCGTAGTCGCCCTGATCCCGTCGTTCGACGAACAATCGATCGTCATGACTCATTTTTGGTCACCTCGGTTAAATTGCGTAACCAGGTTGATATTACCAGATGCGAACCGTCGTAGCGAACAAAACACGAAACTGATTTGGTATGTCAACCGTGGATCAACTTGAATGTCTGCAATCCGTCGGGGAGAAGGAGCCGTTCCTCGACTCTTGGGCGCCTGCGGCCCTCGGCCGAATTCCCGTGGCCGAAATGCCACAATCATCACCGAGCGCTACTATAGCGGGGAACTGGCATTCGGGATGACAACTTCCGTACGCAGGCGGCTCCGTGATGTTGCCGACGAAGTGATAGAGTTGCTCCCCTAGGTTCGGCTGGTTCAGCGGTGCCAAAATTAAGGCCAGCATCTGAAGCATCTCCATGCTCGCGCAAGACATGGAGAAGGCGAAGACATTCTCGCGCATCTTCAAGGGGTGGTCTTTCGGTAAACCGGCGATGTACGTAGGGTCGTCCAGAAGCCCTTCGCGCTCGGTCTGAACCAAACCAGGATCGTACTGCCCTAGGCACTGCAAGCATTGCCGCCCAACGGCAACGGTATGAGCTTTCCAGTCCGCCGCCGCCAGCTTGCCGAGCCGGTTAGTGCGCACGGAGATGCCACCATCAACAACAGGGATCAGATGGGCGTAGGCGATCAGATTCAGAACATACCGACCCCAGGGTCGATCGACACACGCAAAGAGAACATCGCAGTCCAGCGCTGCACGGAAACCTTCCTCCTCATACACCGCAGCGACAATAGGATCGACCCTGAAAGGTTCCGCCGTCGCACGCGCCGCCAAGTGCCTCGCCTGCACCTCAACCTTGAAACGACCAATGTCGGCCCGCGTCGCATAAGAGAGGCGATCAAGATTGTGCCTTTCGATGTAATCGAAATCGATCAGCGTCACATCTTCAAAACCGGTGCGCGCTAAGGCTTCGGCGACAAGGCCACCGACACTGCCGTCGCCGATCACTCCGACCCGAACGCGCACGAGATCGCGCTGGGCTTCCTCCCCCCATGCGGTTACTGTTCGTACCTGCTCTTCGGTTGATATTGGCGGCGGGGCAAGTTCGTCCATGTATGTCACGCTGAGCCGATCACTCAAAACGCGTACGGTGGCGCAGTTTTTCCGCGAATAGATTCGGGGCGCGGTACGTTCCCAAAAACGTGCACTCCATGCGCTGTCACCAGCGACCGTCAACCCAACAAACGGTCGCCGTGTGGCCCCGAATACAGCCCCCGCGGTACTTTGCTCGGTAGTAACATCATCACCGCTCATTCCCTGCCATCCAATGCCGAGGGGATGGCTGTGCATGAGGGCCAAGCCGGCACTCTCTGCCGCTGCCTCAGCAAGCGCCCGTTCGAAAAATGAAGGCTCGAAACTCACGTTGCCGTGAATATTGCGGTCCCCTTCATAAGGCATGATCAACCGATGGATCACCGCTGTTGTCCTGCTCCTGCCTCGGCTAGGATGCCAGAGGGCAAAACATAAATCTTCCTGGCCATCGGCGCGGAGCAGATGACCGCGGGCCGCGCTCGCCACCTCGCCGGTCATCGCAACACTATAGGTGGCTCTGCTCATTGTGTTTCCCAGAGCCGCCAGATGTGCGCCATGTAGGCGCTAACCGTTTTCTTGCTCTGACCCCAGTTCACAAAGGGACGGGACCAATACTGCCAATCACCGCCTGCCCCCTTCTGGAAGGCCGCCGAATGTGTTTGATGAACGCCTCCGGCTGGATGAGCCACGTCGTTGGCCGGATGGATGGGCTGCATGTGCGGGGAAACATGCGGACCGCCCGGAGGAATATTCGGGAAATCCCGAGGAACGACGAACCCCAAGCGAACCGTCTGACCGATAAACCGCCCGATCTCAACCAAGTAGTTAAAGAAGATATGGTCGGGAAGGTTCGTCAGAGCTTTAGGTTCGTAGCCCAGGGCCTGCAGGCCTTGGGCAAAAGCCTCCGCCCCGCTGCCACTCGACACCGGTTTCGGACCAGTGGAAATGATCTGAAAACTCATGCAGTCGTGAAGCTTGATCTCTTCGTCGCCTTTGCCCTGGTAGCTGATCTTACGAGTACCCTGAATCTCCACGAGATAGTTGGTGGCCGGATCTTCTTTTCCGAACTCGCCGATGATCTGGTTAGCCGTGAGTTCGTGATGGCGAGTTTCATACTCCTCCCCGTCGACGGTGAAATGGATCTCGCGGTGATGATCTTCGGCTTCCCGAATTTCGTGCGCCGCTTCTTCTACGTCCAGCAGCGCCGCGCGCTCGGCTGCCGGTGCTTCACACTCGTTGGCCTGCGCGGTCTCCAATTCGGCCTCGGCCTCCTTGAGATGCTCCTCGGCCTGTTTAACTTCATTGTTCTTTTCCATAAAACTCCTTTGCACCTTGCTCTGTGGCTCGAGTCGAGCCCTATACTGCCCATTATACAGAGCGTCGCTAAGTCTGTCAAGCGCACGCTTAGCAGCGCTTGACGAACAGGGCAAAACAGGCCAAAATCTGGGGAGTTTTTTGAATTCCACGATCCTGGAGGAACATTTATGGCAAATGCCGGCGAGCAGAGAGTGCGTGACGATTCGCTCGGTGCACACCTTGCGCGGTTACGTACAGCAGCGGGTCTGTCGTTGCGCCAAGTGGAGGACGCAACCGAAAAAGAGGTCTCGAACGCCTATCTGAGCCAGCTGGAGAATAAGAAGATAACCAAACCCTCGCCAAACATTCTGCATGCCCTCGCGCTTGTCTACAAAGCATCCTATGAAGATTTGATGAAACGCGCTGGCTATCTATCTTCCGACGCGCACTCTTCGGGCCGAAGGCAAGCCAAGGCTGCTACATTTGCAATTCAGGGACTCACACCTGAAGAGGAAAAAATCTTGATTGACTATCTGGCATTCATAAGGAAACAGAAACGCAAGTGACCCGGCCGGACGACTCACTTCTCGATGCCCACCAACTCGCCACTGTTCAGCGTCACGCGGACCGGCTGTTGCGGGAGGCCTCCGCCCTTGGGCGCTTTCCTACACCAGTTGACGACCTGCTGGCGGCAGCGAAGCTCACAGTGGTTGACGACGAGGTATTGAACGAGAGTCTGCTCCGCGAGTTTGTGAACAAGGCGAAAGCTGGCATCGCGGCCATCAAGTCCGCCTTGAGCAAAGTGTTGGGTCTGTTCGAGTCTCAAGACAGACTCGTTGTCATTGACAGGGATGCTCCGAAGCCGCGGGTGCCTTTTATCAAGCTACATGAGGCCGGCCACGGCACGCTGCCGCATCAGAGCAAACTCTACCGTTTGATTCACGATTGCGAAAAGACGCTAAATGCCGATATCACCGACCTATTTGAGAGAGAGGCAAATGTGTTTGCCTCTGAAGTGTTGTTTCAGGGCGAAGTCTTCTCTAAGGAAGCTCGCGAGCGCGACTTCGGCATCAAGGCTCCGATCGCGCTGGCTAGAAAATTTGGAGCGTCAAATTACTCGGCATTCCGCCGTTACGTAATGACGAATTCGCGGGCGTGCTGCGTCGTTGTCCTTGATCCATCGGTCTATGATCTCAATGGCGGTTACACAGCCGACGTTCGCCGCGTCGTGATGTCGAAATCGTTCGCAGCGATCTATGACGATAAAATTTTGTCTATGGCAGTGACCAACTCTCATCCTCTGGGGCCGATCGTGCCTCTCTATGGAAGGCGCATGACGCCTGAGAGAGAGATCGTGCTGCTTGACCGTAATCGAGATGAGAGGATCTGTATGGTTGAAGCATTCAATACAACTCACCAAATTTTGGTTCTCATACGGGATGTTGGGCAACGCACCCGATCGGGCGTCGTCCTGCCAGCGGTTCGCCTACCGACGAACGGAAGTAAAATCTAGGGCCGAGACTTTTGCGCGGCCTCTGCCTCACGTCTTAAAAACCACCGTTTTTCAAACCAGAAGAAATGCCAATCAAATCGTGACTCGCCGGTTCGGAAAATCCGTTCGGAAATTTTTCCCAATGGATGTCAGGGTCGCCTCAGAAGACCGAAATGAGGCGCTGAGGATTGATGAACCGCCTTAACTTTGGCGGACTTAATCCGAATCATCCTGTATGATGTGGATATGACGGAAGAGATTGTGAGAAACGATGAGCATGTCCAGACCGCTGTTGGCGCGCTGTTCGAGGGCGTAGTTCCCGAAAAGAATGCGGAACTCAGGGAACTTTGGCAGAAATATTCTCCGCGGTTTAATATCCTCCAGGACGTCACGCGGGACGGACGGTTCATCCTGGATGCCGGCGCGTATACCCAGGTACGCGTCAATCACCGAGCACTACGAGCCTTCTGGCTCGCCTCTTTCGTAGCGTGGGAAGGGTATCGGGCGGTTGCCGAGTACTTGGTGCGTGGCATCTTCGACAGCGATACCCTGAACGCGATGGTTGAGACTCTTGAACAGATTCTCGTTGAAGATGATCCTGCGTCCGTGCCGTTGCCAAACGGGATTCCTGAACCCGGCATCTTGCCGGATGTGGCTACCGACACACCGGGGCGGGCCGCAGCCGAACTCGCCATCTTTGCCGTCGGATGGGCCTTCCTTCACGAGATCGGGCACCTAAGACATCAGCAGGACGGTACAGCGGTACCACCGGATGCGGAACCGGCGAAACGCCGTGCGGAGGAAGCGTCCTGTGATGAGTTCGCCACGAGATTCATTCTCTCCGGCGTCGATAGTTACGCGAAATCAAAGGGAGTCGCTCCCAACCTTGTTTGCCAGAAGCGCGAGATCGGCATTTATTTTGCGCTTTTCGCGCTGACCGTTATTGCCAGAGGCAACTGGGGCGAGTCCAATTCCCATCCCTCGGTACAGGACCGGATATCGGCCGCTTCAGAAATCATGGGACAAGACAATGATATATCAGTAGCAGTTGCCGCCACCTCTTTTGCCGCCCTTAGAACAATCTGGCCGGGTGCGCCCGTGTTGAAACCGCTTCCTGTCGAAGCCCGGCGTTCGTGAGTTCAGTCGGAGAGCGGAGCGTTACGTAATCCTCGAGCTTCCCTTTCACCGGATCGGCATCGGGCTGATGTATCAAACGGCGGCCCGTTCCTTCTCAACTACCGGGGATACTCTTTCAGGCGTTTGGCGAGCCAAACGCAATCGTGCGCGAGCTTGTCCCAAGCGTTCTCGAACCGCCTCATATCGCTCCAGTCAACTCCATCGGAACTGAACTTGGACGAGTAGGGTTCGCCCGTTTACACAACCACCCTTTCCCGGACGAAAACAAAACGCAACAGAATCCGTGGATCGTCAGTCCGGAGAATCTGTCCGACAATTCTAACCGCGATTGTCGTAGTGAGGCTTTTTCCTGAGTCGGTTTGCTGGCATGCTGGTTTTCCGACGCGGTCAGACCATTGCTTTTAATGCTGATTACCGCGCCGCCCACCGGGTGATAGTTGACGCCGCCGCGCAGGCGCAGCGCGTAACCGATTACTTCCGCAGCCGGCGACTCGCCTCGTAAGCGAAAGCTCTACAGCTATTGGGTCACGTCGAGGTTTGTCCCCGTCATGCGCCGGAAGAGTTCCAGGTAGCGAATCGCCCTTCACAAACAGACAGCTCTGCCTTTCACGCCAAAGCAGCCGGGCAGACAGACATCTGCCAATCACACCAACGCAGGCCCTTGGGTTCGATACGAAGTGGCCGCCAGATGCAGCGGCTTGCCGCGCCGCTAAGCGCTGAGGCGGCACCTATTACAAGAATTGTCTCTGGAGGAAGTCCGATGCCTCGTGGCCCTCGACGTTAATCTTCCTGACCACCGTAGCGACATTCATCATAAACCCTCGTCGAATGTCATTTGAAGGGCTGACCCAGTTTCAGAGGTTCCCTTCACTACAACGACTCGCGAGTCCGTGCCTCAAATTGACAAACGCATCGGTTCCGTCAGGAAACTATTGGCCCCTGCGAGAACGCTTCTTCAACGGTAATTTCTCGTTGGCCGACTCGAAAGCTGATGGAGTTCCAGACCGCAGCTACCGGCTCCCGCTGTTCCCGTCTGATTTCATCAAATAACAGCGCAAAAATGTTAACTACCGATCCGCATCCAAGCCGAACTCGCGTAAACTGCTGCCAACTGGCAACCGCGGCACTAGCATGTTCCACTGCGAAACCGCTAAAGCGGGCGTGAAAGCGAGCGATCACGAACAGTTTCACATCATCAATAGCGGAAGCCTCGTCCTCCGAAAAGCCGATTTGCCGAGCGATCTCTTTGCCACCTTGAATTTCCAGGAACGCTTCGACAGATTTGACCCACTTTTGAACTTCAGCATTCAAGTTCTTGGCTTTACTTCTACGTTCCGGCTCGTGATCTCCAAACGCCTCCTGCCACTTTAGCTCGAACAAAGCCAACGTGCCGGTCTCGCGATCGAGTATCGCAGCGTCTATGTCCGTAATAACTCTATTGGACTCTCTTAGCTGCCTACTCTCATCGACCCGCGCGAAGCGGTCGCCTTGAAAGAGTGCGTATAGGTCGTGCCTGAACCACCACTCCCTCTTCCGTACGTTCTTGTCCCAGACCTTCCTTTTATGCTGCTGCAACTCACGAGCCGCAAATAATAGAGGATTCGTAAAGCCCGAATGTGCAGGCCTTATCCATAGACGCCGCGTTACCTCAATGAGACTCGGGCACGCCGGTGTCGTGCGGTTAGCATGTTCTGCGATATTTCCAGCTGTTACTGCCAACAGTGTGAGACACTGATGGACGGTGAATCTCGAAAGGCCTACTCTCGATGAAATCGCCTCGATTAGCTTCTGTTTCTCAGTCCAGATAGTAAGGATATTGCTAAGATCTTTGTCATCGAACTTGCGGATATATTCCAAGCAAAAACGGACATGCTTTTGATGCAAGCTTGCCATCGCCAAAGCAACATGCATCAGATCTGCTGCGGTAACGAGGCCAAATGAAAAGCTCGGATGAATGCCAGCGAGATCTGCCCATTCTACGAAGTTGCGACCGACTTCGCACACAAAATAGTCGTCAACTTCGGGTGTCGCTTCGTATCCGATGTAGTGGTCTCTCCATACGAAGACCGAGTCATACATAGCCTGTGCTAAATTAGGTGGCTCGCGAACTGGCGATATGGAATCTTCTCCGAGGATCCTCAATCGCAGGTCTTCAAGGCGGCCACGTTCGAGATGTTCGAGTATCTCTACTCCGTAATCTTCGCGTGATCGGGTGAAATTTATTGTACGGATTCCTTGTGAGACATCGAGTATACCCGATCGGGTCAGATCGATGAGGTGCTGAAGAAATCTCGCTCGACCGACCTGTGTCAATACAGTTCCTGCCCATTGTTTGCTTTCAGGAGATGAAACCGTCAAACCGAAAACCGCGCTACCAGTAGTCAAAGGCAGGAGCGATTGCAACGTCGGACAATAGCCATATTTCGTCATTAGCGAAGAAAAATGTTCATCTACAGTCTCGCGGTCTCGTCTGCCAAGAGACGACAAGAACGCACGATCGACATAACGGACAACTTCGAGAACGAGATGAGTTTTGTCGCCGGGCAAATCGCTCAGGTACCGTGCCACTGAAACCAGCTCGTGCGATACGGCTAATGACAGTTCTGCGATGAGTTCGTCCGTGAACATAGCCTACAGTTCAAGCACGACGCTCTCTTTGAGTCGTGGGCGGCAAAAGTTGCAGCAAATTGTAGGACCCAACAGGTAGATTTTCAGTCAGGGTAAGTCATCGGGCTCAGGAAAGTCCTCACAACCACCAAGTATAACATGTCCGACATGATTGCCGTAAGGAGCGCGTCCCACGTGCGTTCCAGAAGCGGTCTGTCGGCTTCGCGCCGTTGGCTAGGCAACTGTTGACTTCATAGCTATCGGTAGAACGTGAGAGCAGGCTGCATGCAATCTCGTCTGGTAATCGAGTCGCCCGCAAACCGCTAGTCCGCCACCGTCCCAACATTCCCGGCGATCCCGATGGCACATGGCAATACGTACACGCCCTGGCCGCGCCGCCGTAGAAAACCGCCGATCTTGAAGAGACGATCGGCACTACTGTTCTGCGCAAATCCTCAGAGTTCCCTCGCCAGCGTATGCCTACGCACTTCCACTCTGTCCGGCCAGATGGAGTCTCGATCGCGGCGCTCCGCTGTGAGCCGCCCCGCGAGCGCTCCGTAAACTTCGCGTCGCGGCCCCACGCCGCACCCCACCTCCGCCTGCGATCTCCGCTTCGCCGCCGCTCTCATTGGTGGCGTTCGCTGCGCTAGCACGACGCGCCAGCCCTTCGGGCCGCTTACGCTCTGGCACGTCCTGCCGCCCGCTCCGCTCGCGCATCTAGAAATCTGCGCACGGCCCTCCTGTTCAGGTTGTAAGGGCCGCGCGGAAAAAAATTGGCGCGGGAATGAAAACAAGCACGTCCTGCCCGATGACGGGAAGCGGACGCAGCAAAGGAGAACGGAGGTAATGGCAATGGCAATCAACAAGGTGATCGTGATCGGCAATCTGGGAGCTAACCCCGTGATTCGCGCTCTACCCAACTCGGGGCAGAACGTGGCGAATTTCTCGCTGGCGACGACCGAGCGGTACACGGATCGGGGCGGTACCAAGCAGCAACGTACCGAATGGCATCGCGTGGTCGCATTCGGGCCGCTTGCGGATACGTGCCAACGGTTCTTGAGCAAAGGCCGTCAGATTTACGTCGAGGGACGGCTGACAACCCGCCAGTACGAGGCGAAGGACGGAGGCGGCAAGCGCTACCGGACTGAAATCGTCGCGCGGCAACTCCGCCTGCTCGGCAATCGCGCCAACACGCCCAAGACCGAAACGTCCGACGACATCCCATTTTAGTTTCGGCACACACACGGGAGAGCCGCGCAGGCGGCACTCCCCCCGACCATTTCAACGACAATCGGAGACTACGGAAATGGACATCTATGCAATCGTGACCGACAAAATCGTTGCCATGCTGGAGGCTGGCGTTGTGCCGTGGCGAAAGCCGTGGACCTCTGCCGGACTGCCGCGCAATCTCGTTACGAAGAAGCCCTATCGAGGCATCAACCACTTTTTGTTATCGGCGAGCAAGTATGTCTCACCGTTCTGGTTGACGCTGAAACAGGCTAACGAGCTTGGCGGAAGCGTCCGCAAAGGCGAACAAAGCACCGTCATCGTTTTCTGGAAGATCGATCAGAAGGAAGGCGAGACGGACGACGCCGGAAACGAAGAAATCCAGCGCCGTTTTCTGCTTCGCTATTATCGTGTGTTCAACATCGAACAATGCGACCTGCCGCAAGCTAGGCTCGACAAACTGCCGAAGATCGAGACGCACGAGCATGATCCGATCGACGCAGCTGAATTGATTATCGCCAACATGCCGCTGCGCCCGGAACTCGAAACCGCCGGATCGAAGGCATTTTATAGCTCGCTCACCGACCGCGTGACGATGCCGCCGCGCGAACTGTTCACAACAGCCGAGGAGTTTTACGCGACGTTGCTGCATGAACTCACCCACAGCACCGGGCACACCAAGAGGCTGGCCAGAGAGACGATCACCGAGGCAGCCCCGTTTGGTTCCGCGACCTACTCGAAAGAGGAACTTTGCGCCGAAATGGGTTCGGCTTTCCTCTGCGCCGAGGCAGGAATTTCACCGGTCGTCATCGAGAATCAAGCGGCGTATGTCGCCGGCTGGCTCAGCAAGCTTCGCGACGACCGCAAGCTTCTGGTTTACGCCGCAGCCCACGCACAGAAGGCCGCAGACTTCATCCTTGGCCGTCAATTCACCGGAAACTAGGCGGTAGCGGCGGGACCTCTGGTTAGAGAGGCCGCGTCCTTGCCAAGTCATTTAATTTACGCAACCCTTCAGGAGAGGCTTCGATGAACGAACAACAAGAGATGTTACGAAGGAACGGCTATAACGATTTCATCGGCCACACCTTACAGGAAAATGGACGATGCAAGTGCGGGGCTTCCGAATGGCCGCACCGCAGCGAATGGACGGGCAAACAGTGCTTTGCTGGCGGGGGCTGGCACAATTTCGCTGACGACGGCATTTGTTCGGATTGCGGCAACAAGCGCGCAGCGCGGTAGTTGCCAGGCAGACAAAAAATGGGCGCGGCCTCTCTTCGAGAAGGGCGCGCCTTTTTGCGTTGGGAACTTGTTCACATCCGTGCGCACTATAGCGAATGAGGAGAGCGAGAGAGCAATCATCGGAATCGTTCACGATCCATATTAAGAAGATCCGGCGCCAGATTCGAGAAATAACATCATGATCTGCGAAGAGCGAATCCGGTCGCGACGATCGCAAGCTCCTGATCCACGCAGCCGCGCAGGCGCAGCACGCTGCGGATTATACCCTCCGGGCCCCGAACGCAGTCTGAAAATCGGCGGCGCCCGCGCGATGCGCGGGCGCCGAGCAAACAATAGCACTCAACAGTTGATACGCATGCTTCACGTTACACGCTCCGCTTTCTACACCAGAGCCGTACTCAACGATCCTAACGAATACCGAGAGCATCGGCGAAAGCCCGCATGTCCAAACCATAGCTATTGAGAGATAGAGTATTGCCGCCAAGATCGTAATCACGCGTGATCTGGCGCATAGATTTAAATATGGTCCTGTGCATGCTGTCATTGTCCAAATAGTTCTTCAGGCTCTGCTCATCTAGGGTGCCCTCAGGACGCAACGGAAGTATTCTGCCGCCAAAGCCAAATTTGCCGGGCCAGACGAATCCCGCGATCTCCGCGAAGGACCGAATTGGATGCCTGCCTATTCGATATCCGGAAAACATCTTGTTACCTAAGACTAGGCAGGTTATGAGGTTCGTTGGAATCTCGCCAAGCCAGCCACGCTGACGGCACAGGCGCTCGCAAAAACTGGGCTGTTGGAACAGGCCAGAAATCGTGTCCAATTGTTCCCGTCCGCGAACGATATGTTCGTAGGTTGTTCTGAGCTCATGGACATTGCCGGGTAAGAGGGCATTCTTGCACTCAAAAATGCAGAGACTGTTGCCCACCACCGCCATGGCGTCAATCTCGCCATTCTTTCCGTCGAACTTGTATTTGACAGAATGCTTTGCCCAGATGCCCTGGTCGGTAAACCGAGACGCGAGCGCTTTGCCGATCGGATCTTCAGCTAAGTTCCCGTCCGGCCTCTTGCGGGTCAGCTGGAGAGCGTTTCGCACAGCATGTGACGATCCGAAGACGTTGATTGGGAGCGCGTAGTAATGCTCTCCTGCTACGATCGGCTGATACTGAACATCGAACACGGCTTCATCGTCGCGAGTCCAAGATAGGCAATCCAGCGCCTCTTCAGCCTTGTTCTTGTCGCCGAGCGCAATGCCGAACAACTCCGTTAATCCTTCCTTCGTTAAAAACGGCACCAAGGATCGAAGTGACAACTCCGACTCGATTCCCCCGTGTCTCAGCAGGTGCTCCACCATGTACCATCGATAAATGTTGATCCAACGATGCACTCTAAAAATGTCGCCGATCGTGAGCGACTGCGTTATCTTAATGGACGCCAGACTCTGAAAGGGGACGAAATACTCTCCCTCCGCGCCCGTGACAAGGCTAATCTCCTCACGGTACGCATCTACTGATGACAAGAATTCGGCCAAGCCTTTGACCATTGGCAGACTAAACACGAACCTAGCCCCTACTGGGTCCTTAGCGACGGCGATGTGCTCTTGTCCGAAGAGATCGTACATTTCCCTTGCGACAAAGCGGTGCGACGCAACATGCCGGGCTTGCGCGTCCATCTCGACTGCCGCGCGGTCGCTGGCAGTCTGGTGATCGTGTTGGATGTAGCCCCATCTTATCGACTGCTCGATCGTCGGTTCCGGGGGACTGACCGTGAAACGGTTACCAGGCGGATTCGGGCTGCAGCTGTATCCAAGAGTATCGATAAGAATCTCGCACTGCTGGAAGGTGCGGACAAGCGACGCTTGCACTAGCATCTCATAGTATCTGCCTGATCGAATGCCGGGCACATCAACCAAAATCAGGCTTGCGTCTCTGAGCCCCTCAATCTTTTCATAAAGGTGTAGCAAGTATGAAAATCCTTCTGCCAGGTCCTCAATCTCGAAGTGGTTAAGCCTACCCGCCGGGAATTGGCCAATCGCAAGGTCCCGTTTGAGAAACAGAAGGTCCAAGACAACCAAAAGGCTCTTCAAGCTCGTGTGCGGATCCGAGCGCAATTGTTTAGCGAGTTTTAGTTGTATCGCTTGTATTGAAGGGGCAAGGTTAAGCAAAGATTGAACCGATTGCAGATAGCCTGTGGTGTACTGAGAGAGGCCCAAAGCTCCCGCTGCTGAGAGAATTGCCGAAGCTACCGAAGCGGGAAAGACGGGGTTGAAGCTATGTTTCGATGCTCTCAGGAGGCCACTTCGCCTGATGTCCTCGAGCGTGCGTTTTTCGTCTGACACCAGACCCAATGCTAGCCAATTCAGGGTTCGACCGTGTTGCTCTTTCAAGGCTGCGGTATGGAGGAAACGCTTTAATTCTTCGAACTCATCTCGACTGAGACCAATATCAGCCGTCTCCTTTAAGCTTCTGACGTTGTCCAGCCAAAAGGGACTACTTAAAGCGCCGATTTTATCGAACAACATGTTCCACGCTTCGTGTTTTACAGACCTTCACCGAATGGCAGCCAACGAAGTTAAGCCACTCTGATCGAAACGAGACTACCGCTCCCTCTGGACGCTTCGGGCGTCTGCGTCTTCTCGTACAGCCACGAATTTGGGGTGACGCAACCTATCGTCCGACGTCCATTCAAGGAACTCGATCGCCGCGACCAGTCGCGGCTTAAGCCAGCGGCATCGCTTCATGTCTTCGGCGGTCAGCCCCTCGCCCCATCTCCCCTTTCCCGATTCGGGAAGATTCCGAAACGGGCACTTGAAGATCGACAGACCCTCGAATTTCGAAAAGACCGTCCGACGCGAGGCCGGAGTGAAGCCGTTCCGAATTCGGCCAGCATACTTCAGATCGCTTCCCTCATAATATCCGACGAGGATCGAATCAAAGGTTGTCGAGCCAGGGATGTACCCACCGATCACAAGTTCCTGATCTCGATTTGCGCGCACCTTCACCCAGGCTCCGGAACGATCTCCGGGCTTGTATGAGCTGTCGCGGCGCTTTGCCACTACGCCCTCGAGTCCATTGGAGCGAACTGCAGCCATCAGTTCCGATGCTGAGACGTCGAAGGTTTCAGAAAATCGAATCGCGTCGGGCAGCTTTGAAATCAGCGCGCGAAGCATCTCGCGACGCGTCGCCAGCGGCTTGCTAAGCAGGTCCCCGCCGGCGAGCACCGGCGCATCGAAAGCGTAGAAGAGAATCGCCGCAGCGCCGTCGCCGAAATTCTGAAGTGAGCTGAAGGACGGCTTTCCATCGCCGCCCACGGCGACGATTTCACCGTCGAGAACGGTCTCAATAGGCAGCGCCTCGAGAGCGCGCGTGATGGTCGAGAATCGACGTGAGAAATCGCTCTTGTTTCGCGACCAGAGTTCAACACCACCAGCCTTTGTGCGAACGCCGACGGCTCGGTAGCCGTCGAGTTTGACCTCGTACTGCCAGGCCGGACCTTCCGGCAGTTTGTCCACCGCGAGGCAGAGCATCGGCTCGATGAATCCGGCCTCCGCGGCGCTGAAATTCCTTCGACTTTTTTCGTTGTTTTTTGGCACCGGACTGGAAGCATATTAGCTGAGATCTAGAACGCCACGGAGGCAAGAGGTACGCCAAGAACCCATGCTGGCGATTTTTCCAGACAGGGCCAACGAGCCGTCGATCTTCGGCATTCAGGTTGGACGGATTTACTTCGGTGCGCGGTGTCTGTTCCGCGCCTGTCGGAAGCCAGCGGCGATTTGCATCCGACCAATAGACCGGATCGGCCGACCCGCGCACCGCGATCTCCTTGTGTGCGAGGCACATTCCGAGCAGCTCATGGTACGGGCCAGGTACAAACAGCTCGACGTTTCGATCAGGTGATGCTAGCAAGAATGTGCGCACCAGTCCGCTTACGGAAGCGAGTCGAAGAGATTATTGGTTAGACTTGTATGGGAGTGCGTGACGATACACTCGCTCTGGTTCGACAGGGGCTCACGCCGCAAGAGATTGCTGAACGTATGGGCGTGAGCATCAAGACCACAATTCCGTACATCGACCAGTTAATAGGCGAGCGACGCTTGAGACGTTCCGATGTTTTCTTCGGAGTTCCGCCATCTAAGAGAGCGCAGGTCCAGTGGTACGCCGACGGAGCTTATGCAGACGTGTACGAAGACTTGAGAGCAATCGAGCGATCGCTTCATCAACGAATCAGGCAGGCTCTTGAACAGAAGTTCGGCGCAGGCGAACTCGGCTGGTGGCGAGCGATCCCCGAAGACGTTCGCGTGAAGGTTCAGGAGCGTCGCGAACGCGACTCGAGTCCCGAATGCGACGCATACGCATACACCGACCTTCTGGACCTCAGCGACATCTTGAGAAAGCGTTGGTCCGATATCGCTGCGGAGGTACTCCCGAAAGAATCTCTCGCGAACAGAACCGCTGTCGTGGATGACCTTCGACGTTTGAACGATCTTCGGAAAAAGGTGATGCACCCTGTCCGCTACTCAAGCCCCACCGAAGAGGACTTTTCGTTTCTGAACTCCTTGAAGCCGAGGCTGCTCCGGGACTAGCGCCTGTCTCTTTCTTCCACCGCTCCCCTGCGCAGCGCTCGCGCGATGCGCGAGCGCCGCTAGCGCGTTCATGTTTGGTCCACGTCCAGCGCCGCGAAAAGGCCAATCAGGTTCGTCGATTCCGCGTGCTGGATCTGCCGGGATTCTGCCCTCGGGGTTTGAAGCCGTCCTTGTGGAGGAAGTCGTAGAACCGGCGCCTCGAGACTCCCAAGATTTCGGCGGCACGAGTGCGATTGTCTCCCGCCGCCTCGAGAACACGAGTCTTGCCGCTAGGAATTCAACAGCCGCTCAAGTCGTTCCACGCGAACATGCGGAGGCAGCAAGATTCTATTCTCGAGCAAGCACCTCTCCGCGTGACCGCCGTATTCGATTCTGTAACGCCGCCATCCGCGGAGCTCGCTGGGGAGAGCATCGGGGTTCATGATGAGTTCTTCGGTCACATCAACGTAAAGTCGGTTCTTAGCTTCTTTCCGCAGAGAGCTGGCTTTCCGCTTTGCCTTTTTCATCTTGGGACCCCACTTCGCAACAGCTCCGGAGAGTCGCCCCAATTGTAGCATCGCACTCCAGTCCTGTGGGCTACTCAGCGGCGCGAGCTTTCAGCCGGCTCTGGATCAGGTTACTTTGGAATCGGCAAACGAGAACACAAATCAGAACGGAGATGAATCGTGAAGAGCGTGCGCAGGCCACGTGCAATTATTCTGGACACGACTGATAGAAACGGGTTTTTCGATCCCGAGAAGGTGGCGGACCTGCTCGATTGGACCCCGGAAGAAGTGCGCCGATATCTCGACCAACAGCCGTCAAGCATCCCGAAGAGTGTTACAGTCTCGGCGACCCACGTGAGGCTGCATTCTCTCGCTACGCTCATTCAGGAGGTCTTCGAACTCATGCACGAGGATATCTACGAGATGCGCGCATGGTTCCAAGCTCCGATCAAAGCGCTGGACGGTCGGTCGCCTCGGGACATGATTCTCGCTGGCGAGTTAGAGCGAGTCTCCGCTTTGGTTGACGAGACTGCTGGCGGGTTCGCCCTCTAGCGGCGAACCTTCCTCCGACGGCCGAAGACTACGAGAGGTGATCCAGAAATACGGCTCGCTGGACCGCTTCTATCTTGAAACAGATTTCTCCAAGGGCACCTTTCGCAGATTCTGCGGAATAGAGCCTCCTCGTTTGCCACATCGCGCGTGTAGCAAAAGAAGGCCGGCACAGCGTTCGCCATTGCAAACGCTCAGAGATGGACGGTTAGTGGCCCCGCGACGCGAGGCGAATCGGCTCAATGAAAACAGGCGCTGGCGCGCTTCGGCATTCCCTCCTCGTTCCCTCATCTATCTCTGTTTCTCACATCGCTCCGACGGTTCGGCTACCGATCCTGCGGGCGTGATGTCGGATTTTAGCAATTCTCGCAATCGACCTTTCAGACTAACTTCTGCAGGCGTGCGGCCTTGCGATTCCAGCCAGCGCTCGAACTCCCGCAACTGCCACTTTGTGTTTAATCTCGGGCTGCCTGACACGAACACCGAAATCGTCTGACCGCGGCTGATGTTCATCGACCCAATCGTTCTCGCGAAACACACGTAAGCCTTGAGCCACGGCGATAGATACCTTTCCAGGTCCCATCTCCGGCGGTCAATCTTGGGTGAGCCCGCCAAGGGTTTAGCGCTTCTGTCCCTCTAGAGATACTGGTGTCGCCCCATCCCAGGCACTCTGTATGGCGGCGATTAGAGCAGCACGATTGTTGTCGTCCTCTACTTGGCTGAGCATGAATCCTCTGTTTCCGGCATCCTTAATAGAGCAGCCGACATGCCAGCACTCGCCTCCATCGAGAACTATGAACCTATCGTGGAAGTCTCTGGCAGTGCGAACCTGAAGGGTGACGCCTGCGTGTTGCGCCATCCACTTCTTTGCTTCAAGAGGGAAATCACCGGGCAGTTTCGCGCTAAGAAGTTGAAGCGTCATTCCGGCCTTCACGCAGGTCGCCATGAGCGTCAGAATCGATTCATCTAAATAACCGTCAACTATCGTAATTGACGCAGCTGCCTTCTTGAAAATTTCCCGCATCTCCACATATGCGTCGTGTTGACTCTGCGGGGGGAAGAAGAGTTCTCGCACTCGTGCATTCGCAGGCGCGAGGCCGTTGTCCTGAATTTTCCAACCGATCTCGCTGAGCGCCTTGTCCATTTCATCTGCGAGTCCCCGTTTTGCAAGCTCGCGAGCTAAGATGAATGCGACTCGAAGCCGGTCATCATCTTTTGCTAGACCGTCGTAGGCCGCATCGATGCGGCTGCGGTAGACAGAAAGTCTGGTAGCATGCGACCAATCTTGCTTTTCTGTTAGTCGCCAATCGACTGAGAGACCTGTGCGATCGACGACATCTGGAACATCGTAGCTCCGTACGCCCATGAGCAGACCCCGGAGCACCGGCCAAGGATCGAGTTCTTCTCTCTTTCGCATAAATTTCCCCAAGAGTAGGAGCGTTCGTGCGTCACCTTGCGTTCTCCTCGAAGCGCGGGGTCTCCAAACGCGCCGATCTATCCAACATAGCACGGTTCGTCGAGCGAAGGCGGACGAGAACCGCGAGGCGGCGCGTCCTCGGCATTGCGGGAACGTCGCGGGCGCGATCAGAGACTAACGGCCTCCGATCAGCTTCAGCGCGGGCAGCAAAGCGCCAGACGCGCCACAAGGGGAGCGCGACAGGAAAGAGTGAATACACGAAATTTTGCACTGAGAGTAGCGAGGGGTAGACTCCCCTTTCATGCGAAGAGCACAGACGATAGAGGCTAAGATTTTTGCGGCGCTACCTTGCTGCTACTCGTGCCTTCGCCGGCGAGTAAATCCCGGCCAGCCTGCACGATTCGAGCAAGTGCTTGCAGAGCTTCGCAAGATACGCGGCTTCTCGCAGATAGCGGGCAAGTGCCCTGGCTGCGGCCGAGAGGGGGTTGCCTTCGAGGTGCGTCCGGGTACGTGACGTGAAACTCAGACAGCTAAACCCTCGTCCATGCCCAGCCGTGCTGACAATGCGCGCGGAGCCTGAATTGTGCCACTTCTGTGACTGTTCTATCGGTAGGGAGGGTACGAACCGGCTCACGCGATGCGCGAAAAAACTCGAGTCTCGAGGGCAACGTACGCCGCGCGATCGACATCCACGAAGGAGCAGGAGTTGACGAGTCCGCCTTCAAGGCGCTCGTTCGCCAAGCGGTCGCCCTCAACAGTTCTGGCAACTCGCAACCTTCGAAGAGAGCGAAGGCCTACTGAAATGTCAGGGAAGGTTGCGGCTACTTGTAGGGCTTTTCGCGGCTGACTCGAAAAATTCGGCGACCTGAACGTCAAGCGCTCGGGCCAATTTCACGATCGTCGCGAGGGAGGGGCTGCGTTTGCCGCGGAGAATTTGCGACAGGTGCCCCTTCGAGAAATTGGTTTCAAGATAGAAGCGATCTAACGATCCGTACTTCTGGATCACGATCTCGCGCAACCTTCGGCGGAATAGAGCCTCCTCATTTGCCACACCGCGCGTGTAGCAAAAGTGGACCGGCCGAGCGTTTGCAATTGCAAACGCTCAGAGATGGTTGGACGATTAGTGGCCCCGCGACGCGAGGCGAAGTTTCTTCACGAGCTACCACTGCGGCCGTTACGATAAGGGTGTCCGTTGAGATGTCCATTCGTTTCGTGCACGCTGTAGCGCTCGGGTTGCTTATATAGTGTGCGCCGCCCGATACCAAGGATCTGCGCGGCCCGAGACTTGTTCCCACCGGCAAATGATATCGTTCGGGCAATCAACTCGTTCTCGACTTCCGCCAACGTGGAGCCAAGTCGAACCGTGAAGCCGAGTTCCGGCCCCGATTGAGAGGCGAGAGCTTTCGACAAGTCACCAACCGACAGCAACGGCGACTTGGACACGATGACGGCGCGCTCGATCGCGTTGCGCAACTCACGAACGTTGCCCGGCCAGTGATGGGCATTGAGGGCTTCCAGGCAATCTGAAGTGATCCCCTGAACCGCCTTGCCATGCTCCCGGTTGAATGCGCGGATGAACTCTTCGGCCAGTAACGGCACATCATCGAGCCGGTCGCGCAGCGGCGGGAGTTCAATCGGAAACACGCACAGCCGGTAGTACAAATCTTCGCGGAGCCGACCCTCGCGGATAGCGCGCTCAAGGGGACGATTGGAGGCGGCCAGAATCCGCACATCGATCGCAACCTCCCCGGAGCCCCCAAGCCGCGAAATCTTCTTATCTTCGAGAACGCGAAGCAGTTTGGCCTGCATCTCCGGCCGCATCTCTGTGATCTCGTCGAGCAGAAGGGTTCCGCCGTTCGCGCGTTCGAAACAGCCTTCGCG
>Ga0307372_10002992_pt1 | contig 27443 bp, 21 predicted proteins | sample OX1MG_FD_202533 | JGI IMG/M metagenome (GOLD analysis project Ga0307372, IMG submission 202533) | Soil microbial communities from Risofladan, Vaasa, Finland - OX-1 | ecosystem: Environmental > Terrestrial > Soil > Coastal area > Acid sulfate soil | place: Finland: Risofladan, Vaasa | collected... | reverse complement strand
GAACGAGCAGGAGCCACGCAGGAGAGCGTGGCGACGAGCGTCCCGAGTGGGGGCACTGACGGCCTGCGCTGCACCCGAGAGCGCGTGCTATTTGCCGATACAGAAGCGCGCGAAGATCGACTCGATGAGCTGCTCGGTGACGGCCTCGCCCGAGAGTTGGCCGAGCGAGGCGCTGGCCTCCACCAAGTCGCCGACGCAGACGTCGGCGGGATGTCCCGCGCGCAGCACCTCGAGCGCGCGGTCGAACGCCGCGAGCGCTCCCTCCACCGCCTGAGCCTGCCAAGCGCTGGCGAGGTGAGGGCGCGCGGGATCCGGAGCCACGTCGTCCCAACCCAGCGAGGCGATGGCGCGCCTCACGCCTTCCACGTCGGCGGAGCGCAGCACGCTGCCGAAGATCGTGGTCTCGCTCCCGAGGACCTCGGGCGCCTCGAGCCACTCCTTCCAGCCGGCATCGCCGGCGTCAGCCTTGTTGAAGAGCAGCAGGCGACGCCGCCCGTTGGTCTGCTCCAGCACCGCTCGCCCCTCCTCGCCCAGGGGCTGCGAGCCGTCCAGCACCACCACCAGCAGGCTCGCCTCCGCCGCGGCGCGCCGGGCGCGCGCGATGCCCGCGGCCTCCACGGCCTCGTCGGTGCGCCGCAACCCGGCCGTGTCGATCAAGCGGACGAGCACGCCGTCGATCACGGTCTGTCCGTCCAGCGTGTCGCGCGTGGTGCCCGCCTGCGCGGAGACCAGCGCGCGCTCCTCGCCCAGCAGCGCATTGAGCAGCGACGACTTTCCCGCGTTGGGCGGGCCGACGATCGCGGCGGCAAGCCCCTCGCGCAGCAGCCGCCCCATCTCCCACGATGCGCGCAACTCGGCCACGCCCTCGCGCAGCGCCTGGAGCAACGCCTCGAGCGCAGCCGGATCCGGCGCGGGCACTTCGTCCGGGAAATCGACCGACGCCGAGAGCTCCTCCAGAGCGGCGTCGAGCGGGTCGCGCAGCGCGCGCACGGCATCGCGCAGCGCGCCGTCGAGACGCGCCTCGGCCGCGCGCGCGGCCCCGCGGTGCTCCGCCTCGATCAGATCCGCCACCGCTTCGGCTTGCGAGAGGTCGAGCTTGCCGTTGAGAAACGCGCGGCGCGTGAACTCGCCGGGCAAGGCCATCCGCGCCCCCGCAGCCATCGCCGCGGCCAGCGTCTCGCGCACCACCACCGGACTGCCGTGGAGGTGCAGCTCCAGCACGTCTTCGCCCGTGGGCGTGGCGGGCGCCGCCAACAAGAGCGCCATCGCCTGATCGATGGTGTGCCCGGCCGGATCGACCACGCGCCCGAAACGGACCTCGCGGCTGCGCAGCGGCCCGCGGCTCGCCGCGCGGAAGATGGTGGCCGCGATCCGTCGCACGTCGCAGCCGGAGCAGCGCACGATGGCGATGGCCCCGCGCCCGGGTGGGGTCGCCAGCGCCGCGATCGTCTCGCCCGCAGCCAGCGGCGCCGCCCGCTCGCGTGGATAAGGATTCGGAGTCGCCATGATCCGCGGCCTCGCCTGCGGCGAGGCCTCTCGCGCTCCGGGCCTAGAGACCCGCCACCGGAGTGATCACGACGCGCCGCTCCGGCTCCTCGCCGACGGAACCCGTGGTCACGTACGTGTTGTTCGCGAGCGCCTGGTGGATGACTTTGCGCTCGGAGGGCATCATCGGCTCCAGCTCCTGCGCGCGCCGCTCGCGCACCGCCCGTTCGAGCATACGCAGCGCCAACGCCTTCAATTGCTCCGCGCGGCGCGAGCGATAGCCTTCGGCATCCACCGTGTAGTAGTGGCGCTCGTGTTTCACGCCGAGATTGAGGACGTTGTTGAAGACGAGGTTGAGCGCCTCGAGCGTGTTGCCGTGGCGGCCGATCAGATTCGCGAGCTCCGGGCCGCGCACTTCGAAGTACTCGCCCTCCGGGCGCGCCACGTAGACCACCTCGCCGCGCACGCCCATCTTCTCGAGCAGCTGCTCGAGCAGGGCGCGTGCGGGCTTGGCCTCGGCGGGCTCCACGCTGGGCGCCGGCGCGTGCTCGCGGCGCTCGTGCTCGTGGCGGCGTCCGCCGGGCGCGCCGGGCGCGCCCGGCGCGCTCCGCGGGCGACGGCGGTCGCCCCCGCGAAAGCGGCCGCGCTCGGGCTGCGGCTGGGCCACATGGTGCACGTCGGGCGGCTGGCGCTCGTCGTCGGCGGCGGCGGCGTCCTGGCTCCCCGGAACGGCGCGCCCGCTCTGGCGGCCGGGAATCTGCCGGTCGCGGATATCGGAGGGTTGCGGCTCGTCGAAAAATTCTTCGTCCATCATCTCGTCACTTGTTCGCGGCACGCTTCTGCTGGCGCTTCGAGACCTCCGCCTTCTCCGGCGTGGCCGGCGCATCGGTATCGGCGCCGACGGGAGGGATCGAGTGCTTGAGCGTGCGCATGAGGTAGATCTGCTGTCCCGTCGAGAAGACGTTGTAGGCCAGCCAGTAGAGGATCAGCGCGGACGGCCAGCCCCGGCCGATGAAGGCGATCATCAGCGGCGAGATGAGGGCCATGATCTTCTGCTGTTGGGCCTGCTGCGGGTCGGTCACGGGCGAGCTGAAGCGCACGGTGAAGTACATGGAGATCACGTACATCGCCAGCAGCACCATGTCCGGGGCGGCCAGGCTGGTGGCCAGGATCTTCGGAAAATCCTTGGAGAGCGGCGAACCAACCCACAGGAAATGCGCGCTGCCGAAGGCGTGCTCGTTCGACAAGATCGCGCGGTACAAGCTGAACAGGATGGGCATCTGGATGAGCAGCGGCAGACAGCCCGCCATCGGGTTGACGCCGTGCTCCTTGTAGAGCGCCATCTGCTCTTGCTGCAGCTTCTGCGGGTCGCTCTTGTAGCGCTGCTGCAGGCGCTTGAGGTGCGGCGCCAGCGCCTGCATCTCCGCCATCGACTTGTACTGCTGGCGGCGCAACGGCCAGAGCACCAGCGTGATCAGCAGCGCGAAGATCAGCAGGGAGGCCGCGTAGCTGTGCGTGACGCCGTTGATCTGCTGGAGGATCACCGTCATGACGTCGACGATGGGCTTCAGCAGATCCGGGAACGCGAGGGCGAGGAAGACGTGCACGCAGGAGCCTTTCCGAGAAGCGGTGGTGGGGTCCCCCCGCGATTAGGGGACGGGGTCGTGTCCCCCTGGGTGCCAGGGACCACAGCGCACGAGCCGGCGCACCGCGAGCCACGTGCCCCGCAGCGCGCCGTGCCGCGCGACCGCCTGCCGGGCATACTCCGAGCACGACGGGTAGAAGCGGCAACTGGCGGGCAGGGCCGGCGAGATGACCAGTTGATAGAGGCGGATCGCCCCGACGAGGACGGTCCTCATGCCACGCCCAGCCGGCGCAGGTCCGCCCCTAGCTCGGCGCGCAGCCGTTCGTAGGGGAGCTCCGCGGCCCCGGGGCGTGCGACGATCACCACCCGCCGACCTGCCTGCGGGTCGAGGGCGAGCTCGTCCAGGACGCTGCGGAAGCGACGGCGCAGCCGGTTGCGCTCCACCGCGCCCCCGACGCCCTTGCCGATGCTGAAGCCCACCTCGGAACGCGACTCGCCCCCGCGGCGCGGCGCGAGGGCGTAGACGGCCAGGTGTTGGGAGCCGGCTTTCTCCCCGCGCCGGTAGACTCGTTGAAAGTCCGCCGTGCGGCGCAGGCTGCCGTAGGCCCGCATCAGACGGCGAGGCGCTTGCGCCCCTTCCGGCGGCGTGCGGCGAGCACGCGCCGGCCGTTCTTGGTCGCCATGCGCGACAAGAACCCGTGGACCCGCTTACGGCGGCGGTTGTGCGGCTGATATGTCCGCTTCATGATGCCTTCGAACTCCTCCGTCGCCGGCCCACTGGTGGGTCGAAGCGACGAAATGTGATCCCGGTCCTGAATCTCGGACTAGGGCTGCAAACAGCACCCTAGTATACCGGGCGCCGTGTTCGGGCGTCAAGGAATCCGCGGCGAAAACCTGGTTCTTGGGAACGGTTCGCAGTTTCTCCACACCTGTGGAGAACGCTGTGGAAAACTCTCCGCCCGCGGGGCTCCTTCGCCTAGTCCCATCGGCGTTTGACCCCCGTCACACGCGGGGGGCCGAGGGGGGCGCGGGCCCTGTCGCGGCGGACTTCGGGCGAGCGCGCCGGGGGGCGGAAATCCTGTGGATAAGTGGATAACTTTGGGGCGCAAACGCAGAAGGAATAAGGGTTTCCGACCATAACCCTAGGCCTACGCCGCCGCCGGGGGGAGAGCGGTTCCCGAGTACTCGGTGCACCTCGATTGCTCATCAACCGAGGCGGTCATGACTTCTCGCACGGACGCGAGACGACTGCCTCCCCGGTCGCCTCCGTACCGAAGAACGAGCGAAGGTGGATAACCGTGATGGAAATCGCCCCAACACCAGCAGGGGAATCGGTTTGGGATGCTTGTCTCGAGATCCTCGAGCGCAAGTTTTCGACGCCGGTCTTCGAGACGTGGCTGAAACCCATCCGCGTCGACACGATGACGATCGAAGAGCTCACCCTGAAGGTGCCGAACAAGTTTGCGAAAGATTGGGTCGAGGGGCGACTCAAGACGGCGATCCAAGGCGCAATCGGCGAGATCCTGGGGCACCCCATCGGCCTGCGATTCGTCATCGACCCCGCGCTGCTGGAAGCCGAGCAGGCCGCGGCGGCGCTCGCGGCCGAGGCGGGGAACGATCGCGCGGCGGCGACCGGCGCCTCCGGCGGGGAGGCTCTCCACGCCGAGCCGGGGCACCCCGGCGGCGCCCGGTCCTCTCCCCTGCGCTCGTTCGGCGACGACCTGCGGCTGGGACCCCTCAACCAGCGCTACACCTTCGATGAGTTCGTCGTGGGCGTCAACAACCGGTTCGCCCACGCCGCGGCCCTGGCCGTGGCCGAGGCGCCGGCTCGCGCGTACAATCCCCTCTTCCTGTACGGCGGCGTAGGGCTGGGGAAGACCCACCTGATGCACGCCATCGGCCACCGGGTGCTCCAGCGCACCCCGTCCGCCAACGTGGTCTACGTCAGCTCCGAGAAGTTCACCAACGAGTTCATCATCGCGATCAAGAACAACCAGACCGTCGAGTTCCGCAACCGCTACCGGTACGCGGACGTCCTGCTGATCGACGACATCCAGTTCCTCGAGGGCAAGGAGCAGACGCAAGAGGAGTTCTTCCACACGTTCAACTCGCTCCACGAGGCCCAGAAGCAGCTGGTCATCTCCTCCGACCGGCCGCCCAAGGAGATTCAAACGCTGGAGAGCCGCCTCCGGTCGCGCTTCGAGTGGGGCCTGCTCACCGATATCCAGGCACCCGACATCGAGACCCGTGAGGCCATCCTGCGCAAGAAGGCCGAGAGCGAGCGCGTCCCCGTCCCCGATGCCGTCACCTCGTTCATCGCGAAGATCATCCCCTCCAACATTCGCGAGCTCGAGGGGGCCCTGATCCGCGTCGTGGCCTTCGCCTCCCTGACCAAGTCGCCGATCTCCGTCGACCTGGCCGCCGAGGTGCTCAAGAGCGTCGTCGCCGAGATGCCCATGCGCCGCGTGACCATCACCTCCATCAAGGAGCGCGTCGCCAAGTCCCACGGCCTGAGCGTCAAGGAGCTGGAGAACCAGCGCCGGGACCAGCGCCTGGCCCAGCCCCGGCAGGTGGCCATGTACATCGCCTGCGAGCTCACCGACGCCTCGCTGCCCCAGATTGCCCGGGAGTTCGGGAAGAAGGACCACACCACGGTCATGTACGCCCGCGACAAGATCAAGGACATGATGGAGCGCGACGAGTCCTTCCGCACCAAGGTCCGCTCCCTCATCGCCACCATCCAGCAAGAGTAAGGTTCCCCGCTTTCCTCGCTTTCAGCCCACAGGGGGTGTGCTACACCGTGGATAACTAGCGAGCGACGCCTCCCCCGTGGAAATGTGGATGGCGGTCCCCACGTCCCTCCACAGCTTCACCCGCCGCCGATCACCGGAGCCATCGGAGTTCTCTCGGGTTATTCGCAGAACTCACGCCCTTACTACTCATACTACGGCAACGATTTCACAACAACGACGAGCGATAACGGAGACGGTACCGAACCGCCATGAAGTTTACGTGCAGCACCAAGGACATCGCGCAGGCCGTCGGGGCGGCGAGCAAGGTCATCAACGCTCACTCCACGGTGCCGATCCTCTCCAACGTCTTGCTCGCCGCCGACGCCGGCCGCGTGACGGTTCGAGCCACGGACCTCGAGCTCACCCTCGAGCACGGCTTCCCCGCGGAGGTCCAGGACAGCGGGAGCGTGACCGTTCCGGCCAAGCTCTTCGCGGGCTACCTCGGGAATCTGCCGGCCGGTGTGCTGGAGCTCAGCGGCACCGCCTCGCGAGCGACCGTCAAGTGCGAGAAGTCCAACTACGACTTCCTCGCGCTGCCCGCCGAGGAGTATCCGCCGCTTCCGGGCGGCGGTAAGGCTGCCGGATGGAGCATCTCGGCCAAGAAGTTCCGTGAGGGCGTGCAGGCGGTGATCTTCGCGGCCTCCAGCGAGGAAGCCCGCGGCGCCGTGCTGATGGGCACGTTGATCGAGCTGCAGCAGCAGAGCCTCACGATGGTCGCCACCGACGGCTACCGCCTGGCGAAGTGGACGACCACGCTGGAACAGCCGTACGAGGGCTCCGCGAAGTACATCGTTCCGTCTCGCGCTCTGGCCGAGGTGGCGCGCAATCTGGGGAGCGCCGAGAGCGTCGAGGTCAGCGTGCTGGGCAACAACGCCAATCAGCTCGCGTTCGCCGCAGGCACCACCACGATCATCGTGCGTCTGGTCGACGGGCAGTATCCCAACTACCAGCAGGTGATCCCCGCCTCGTTCGACCGCCAGGTCACGGTGAGCACCACGGCGTTCTTGGGATCGCTGCGCCGCGCCGAGCTCGTCGCCGGCGATCGCGCCTCGATGGTCAAGCTCAACGTCACCGGACAGCAGCTCATCATCACCGCCAACTCCGACGTCGCGGGCAACGCCTACGAGGAACTCGAGGTCGAGCAGACCGGCGAGGATCTCACGATCGCCTTCAACGCGCGCTATCTGGTGGAGATCCTCAATCACGTCGACTCGCCGCAAACGGTGATGGAGTTCTTGGGGCCGCTCTCGCCGGCGGCGATCCGTCCGCTCGAGCCGTCGCCGGAGGGCAACCAACTCTACGTGCTCATGCCGCTGCGGCAGTGAGGGGCGCACCTCCTCGTTGATCGTTCGGAGCGTCACGCTCGGGAGCTTTCGCAACTACGCCTCGCTCGCGTTCGAGCCGAGTCCCGGTCTCAACCTCATCGTCGGCCGCAACGCGCAGGGCAAGTCGAACCTGCTCGAGGCCATCGCGCTCTTGGGCATCGGCAAGTCGTTTCGGACGTCGCGCGAGGCCGAGTTGATCCAGTGCGGTCAGAGCCTGGCGTTCGTCGACGGCGCGGCCGAGCTCGCGCGCGGCAGCGTGGAGCTCTCTTGCCGCATCGCCCTCACGTCCACGGGCGCCCGCAAGACCTACGCCGTCAACGGCGCCCCCGTGCGCTACGCCAAGTTCCTCGGCAGCATCAAGGTGGTCACCTTCATGCCCGCCGATCTGCTGCTGGTGACGGGCGCGCCGAGCCTGCGGCGCGCGATGCTCAACGCCACGCTCTCCCAGGAACGCCCCACCTACTATGCCGACCTCGCCCGCTATTCCAAGCAGTTGGCTCAGAAGAGCGCTCACCTCCGCACCAGCGCTCAGCCCGACCGCGAACTCGTGGCGGCGTACAACGTCGCCCTCGCCGATCTGGGGGCGCGGTTGATGCTGGCGCGGGCGCGCTATGCCGCCCAACTCGCCGCGGCCGCCCGAGCAGTTCACCAGCGGTGGATTCCCCACGGCCAGACGCTCGGCGTGGTCTATCGTCCGAATCCCCCGATCCCCGTGCCGGACGAGGCCACCGTGCGCGGCGACCTGCAGCAGGCCTTGGACGAGGCCATGCCGCGGGAGGTCGCCCGGCGGCAGGCGATCGTGGGGCCGCACCGGGACGACCTGGAGCTGACCCTGGGGGAGCAGTCCTTGGCGCAGTTCGGAAGCCAGGGCCAGCAGCGCACGGCGGTGCTCGCCCTCAAGGCGGCGGAGTATGCGGTGCTGCGCGAGCGCACGGCGGAGGCGCCGGTGCTATTGCTCGACGACGTGCTCTCGGAGCTCGACGCGGAGCGCCAGGAGGCCTTCCTGGGCAGCGTTGAAGGGTACGAGCAAGCTTTTGTGACGGCGACCGCGCTCCCAACAGCCAGAGCGCTAGGCTCGGCGCACTACGTGGTCGAAAGCGCGAGGCTCTCTCGCATACGATGACAACGACGATGCAATGGCCGACGGCCGCGCCCCGGAGACCGGCCTGATGGAGCGTGTCTCCGCGGCGCTCCAGCGCTGGCGCCCACGGACGAAGGGCTCGCCCGAGCACGCCGTGGCGACCCACTGGGACCGGATCGTCGGAGTCGCCGTGGCGGCCAATGCCCGCCCGCGCGACCTCCAAGACGGGGCCTTGACCGTTGTGGTGCCCTCGGCCGCGTGGCGGCACGAGCTGGCTTTTCACGCTCCGGCCATCGTCGAGGCGCTCCAGGCGCTCCCCGAGGTTGGAACCCGCGTCGAGCGCTTGCGGTTCAAGATGGGGAGAGCTCCGGCGGCCGCCCGCGGCGCCGGGCCGGCGAGCATCGGCCGCCGAGGCGACCGGCGCTCCGCGCGAGAAGGGAATCCCGCGGACCAGCCGGCGGCCGACGCCGTGACCGCCCTCGCTCGCCTGCGCCGGCGGATGGCGCTGGTGGCCGAAGAGGAGCGCCGCAGCGGCCGCGAGCCGTGTGCCGCCTGCGGGGCGTTCTTGCCGCGCGGGGCCGCGTGCGCGCCGTGCGCGCGCCGCCGGCTCGAAGCCATCGAACGGGGCGTTCAACGCCATCTTTTCGAGGCGCCCTGGATCGGCTACGACGGCATGTCCGCGCTGGTGGCCGGACTCGACTTCGCCCTCTACGCCCGCGTGCGGGCACGCACGCTGGAGCGCTGGTGGCGCATGCTCGAGCAGTTGCGCCGCCGGGGCCAGCCCAGCCGCGACGGCCGGGAGCGCAAGGTGGCGCAGTCGTACGTTGCACTCAAGAGCGGACTGGCGCCGGAACGCTTGACTCCGGTGATCGTCCGCGAGATCCTGGGCGACCAGATCCACGAGCTACTTTGGGGAGTTCATGACGCGAGATAACGGCCGGACGTCGGCCACCAACGGTTACACGAGCGAGTCCATCGAGGTCCTCAAGGGGCTCGAGGCGGTGCGCAAGCGGCCGGGCATGTACATCGGCAACACCTCCACGCGAGGCTTGCACCAACTGATCTGGGAGGTGGTCGACAACGCCGTCGACGAGGCGCTGGCGGGCTTCTGCGACCGCATCGTCGTCACGCTCCACAAGGACGGCTCCGTCACGGTCGAGGACAATGGCCGCGGCATCCCCGTCGACATGCACGCCGAGGAGAAGATGCCCGCCGTCGAAGTGGCGATGACCATCCTCCACGCCGGAGGCAAGTTCGGCAAGGGCGGCTACAAGGTCTCCGGAGGCCTTCACGGCGTGGGCGTCTCCGTGGTCAACGCGCTCTCCGAGTGGATGGTCACGCGCGTCCGCCGCGACGGCAGGGAGTACGAGATCCGCTTCTCGCGCGGCATCACCACGCAGAAGCTCAAGACCATCGCCACCAATGTCGAGGGCAGCGGCACCACGCAGATCTTCAAGCCCGACACGGAGGTCTTCGAGGAGACGGACTACCACTGGGATCTGGTGGCGGGGCGTCTGCGCGAGCTCGCGTTCCTGAACCGCGGGCTGACGATCTTTCTGGTCGACGAGCGCGGTGAGGAGCCGAAGACGGCGACCTTCAAGTTCGACGGCGGCATCGTCTCGTTCGTGGAGCACCTCAACGCGAAGAAGGACCCGCTGCACGACATTGTCTACGTCTTCGGAGAGCGCGAGGACACGGTGGTCGAGTGCGCGCTGCAGTGGAACGACGGCTACGCCGAGCAGATCTTCGCGTTCGCGAACAATATCAACACCGTCGAGGGCGGCATGCACCTCACCGGCTTCAAGTTCGCGCTCACCAACGCGGTGAACGAGTACGGGCGCCGCAAGAACTTCATCAAGGAGAACGAGCCGGCGCTGCGCGGCGAGGACGTGACGGAAGGCCTCACCGCCGTGATCAGCGTCAAGCTCAAGGACCCGCAGTTCGAGGGCCAGACGAAGACCAAGCTCGGCAACGCTTTCGTGCGCGGCATCGTGCAGCAGCTCGTCAGCGAGAAGATGGGCTTCTGGTTCGAGGAGAACCCGCGCTTCGGCAAGATCGTCGTCGACAAGTGCATGCAGGCCAGCCGTGCCCGCGAAGCGGCCAAGAAGGCCCGCGAGCTGGCGCGCCGCAAGAACGCGCTCGACGGCTTGGGCCTGCCCGGGAAACTCGTCGACTGCTCCAACAAGGATCCCATGGAGAGCGAGATCTTTCTGGTCGAGGGCGACTCCGCGGGCGGCAGCGCCAAGGGCGGCCGCGACCCGAAGAGCCAGGCCATCCTCCCGCTGCGCGGCAAGATCATCAACGTGGAGAAGGCCCGCATGGACAAAGTGCTGGCCAACGAGGAGATCCGCACGATCATCACGGCGCTGGGCACGGGCTTCGGCGAGGAGTTCGACCTCGGCAAGCTGCGCTACGATCGCGTGATCATCATGACCGACGCCGACGTCGACGGCTCGCACATCCGCACCCTGCTGCTCACGTTCTTCTACCGGCAGATGCAGAAGCTCGTGTCGGACGGCCACGTGTACATTGCCCAGCCTCCGCTCTACGGCGTCAAGCGCGGCAAGAAGGCCCTCCAATACGCCTACTCGGAGCCGGAGCTCAAGGATATCCTCGGTCCCTCCGACGGCAAGGACGTGCAGATCCAGCAGTACAAGGGCCTCGGCGAGATGGATCCGGAGCAGCTCTGGGAGACCACGATGAACCCGGAGCACCGGGTCTTCCGGCAGGTGTCGCTGGAGGACGCCGTTTCCGCCGACGAGGTCTTCACCACGCTCATGGGCGACAAGGTGGAGCCTCGCAAAGAATTCATTCAGACCTATGCCAAGAGCGTGAAGAACCTGGATCTGTAGGCGCCGCAGCGCGTATGGGGAAGGCGAGCGGCGATCACACCGCCTGGGATTTCGCTGGGAATCGGCCGTTTCGTGAGGAGGTTGCGCGGGCGCCTCGGAAACTAGGTGGGGTGTTCCGGCGGGATGCGGTCTGGACCGCGTGGAGGCGGCTCTGAAGCGGAGGCGTTGGCCTTGGATCATCGGCGCGGTCGCCGCGTGCGTCGCGGCGTTCGCCGTGGCGTTCTCCCACCCGCTGCTCCCGAGGACGGTCGGCCTGCTCGTCTCCCTCGCCACCGGGACGCACGCGCAGTTCGCCGACGTGCGCATCCAGCGCGACCGCATCGTCGCCACGGGCATCGAGGTGCGCAGCCGCGCGGGGCCGCCGATCTTGAGTGCCCGGCGCGTGGAGGTCCGCTACGACCTGGGGGCGTGGCGCCGGCGCCGCTTCGGCATCGTCTCGCTCGCGGTCGATCGGCCGGTGCTCCGCCTCGAGCGCCTCGCCAACGGCAACTGGAACGTCGGAGCGGTCTCCGCGGGCGGCGGCGCGCCCCAGCGGGGCGGCGTGCCGCTCTGGTTCGGAGTCTCCGTCCAGGACGGCACCGTCCAACTGCGCGACCCCTCGCGCCCGTCGGCCGGCGCGCGCGCGCTGGACGTTGATCGGGTGAACCTCGACCTGCGCGCGGGCGCTCCGCTCACCACCGCGACGTTTCGCGCGAGTGCCGAGCTCGCCGATCGCGGGGCGAGGTTCCCCATCTCCGGCGAAGGCTCGCTCTCGTACGCGCGCGGCGACGCGATCCAGCACTGGCATGCCGCGGAGCTGCCCATCGCCGACCTCGCCGACTTCTTCATCGCCTCGCCCACGGTGCAGGTCGCCGCCGGCACGGCGCGCGACCTGCGGGCGACGGTGTTCGCCGTCGGATTGCAGCCCGACTCCGCGCCGTCGTATCACCTCTCCGGCACGGCGGAGCTGTGGGGCGGGGCGCTCGATCTCTCCATGCTCGCGGCGCCCGTCTCCGGCGTCTCGGGGCGCGTGCTGCTCTTCGACGGCGGCTTCCTCGCACGCACGCTGCGCGGCGACGTCGGCGGCATCCCCATCGTGGCGCACGGCGGCCTCTTCGCCATCACCAGCGGCAGACCGCAGCTGCACTTGGCTCTCGAAGCACGGAGCGACTTGCGCGACGTGCGCCGCATCTTCACCTTCGCGCAGGAGCAGCCCGTGGCGGGTACCGTGCAGATGAGCGTGCAGCTGCTCGGCACCACGGGCGACCCGCTCATCGTCACGCGGCTGCAAGCGCCGCGCGCGGCGTACGGAGACCTTCCGCTGCGCGACGTGCGCGGAGCGGTCACGTACTATCAGAGCGCGGTCACCTTCGACCCGTTGCTGGGCGCCTACGGACCCATCGACATCGCGCTCGGCGGCACGCTCACGCTGGGCGATCACCTGCTCACCGATCTCGCGCTGACGGCCGACGCCCCCAGCGCGCGGCTGCCGTACGCGGCGCAGCTCGCGGCCAACCCGCGCATCGTGGGCGCCCTGCGCCTGGGGGGAACCGACCTCACCTTCAACGGCGACGCCTTCCTGCGCGGCGTCGAGGGCTCGGGCTCCACGTTCGCGGCGGTGCGCTACGATCCCACGGGCCTCCGGGTCGAGCCTCTCCACGTGAGCGAGCCCGACGGCGCCGATCTCTGGAGCGGAGCGGTGATCGGCGGAGCCGATCACCGCTTGAAGATGTGGGGCACGGCACGCGCCGCCGTGGTTCGCGCGCCCAAGGAGACCGTCGCGCTCCCCGGGCTCGACCTTCCCGGCATTCCCCCGCTCGACGGCCGCATCGACGCGCGCGTCGCCCTGGAGGGAAAGCTCGACGACCTGGCCATCAGCGGAGCCATCGGCGGTCGAGACGTGCGCGTGGGCCCGCTGGCGCTGAGCTCGTTCTCCGGCAGCATCGCCGGCGCCGGAACGAACGTCGACGTCTTCGACGGGCAAGCGCGCGGGCCGTGGGGGACGGCGCGGCTCTCCGGCGGCTACGACGTCGCGCACAACGTGCTTGCGCTGCGCGGGCCGTACGTGGCGGATCTCGCCGGCGCGGAGCCGCTGATCGCGAACACGCCGGCGACGGGAACGGCCGACGGCACGCTCTCCGTGGTCGTGCGCGCCGCGCGGACGCTCGTGCAGCTCACGGGCAAAGCGGTTGGGCGCGATACCGTGCGCGGCGTTCCCGTCAGCGCGGGCTTCGCCACGCTGGGCATCGACGACCGCGGCGTGGACGTCTACGCCGGCGCCGCCACCGTGGCCGGAGGCGCGGCGGCCGCCGCGGGACGCTTCGCGCCGGGCGGCGCGCTGGCGGTCACCGCGCGCGACGTGCAGGTGGCGCAGCTCCGCGGCGTCGGCATCCCGCTCGACACGGGACGCGTGCTGCTCGTCGGGCGCGCCATGCCCGGGCAGCGCGGACCCTTGGCGTTCAGCGGCGGCGCGGCGCTGGTGGCGAGCCGGGTGTTCGGAGAGAACGTCTCCGGGAGCGCGCGCTTCGATCTCGACGGCGACCACGTGGTCGTGGACCGCGGCAGCGGCGCCTTCGACGGCACATGGGCGGGCGCAGAGGGCACGATCGACGGCGTCGGCTTGCGGCAGCCGTCGCTCGACCTTGCCGTCGACATCCGCGCCATCGACGTGGCGCCGTGGATCCGCCGCATGGGTTACGCCTCGCTCTACGCCGAGGGCGACGCGGCGGCGCGCCTGCACCTCACGGGAACGATGGCGGACCCGCACGTGGACGGCACGGCGCGCATGAACGTCGGCTCCATCCACGGCATGGACTTCACCGACCTCTCCGCCGATTTCGAAGCCTCGCGCCACGGCGGGATCGTGCGCAACGGCAACGTGCGCGTCGGCGGCTCCCGCCTCGCGTTCGGAGCGCGCGTGGTCGACGGCGTCTCGGGATTCTCGGTGCGCGGCCAGGGCATCGACCTCGCGGACTTCAACGACTGGTTCGACGAGTTCGCGATGCTCGCGGGCTCAGGCAACCTCGATGTCAGCGCCTCCGGTATCGGCAGCGAGTTGAGCGGCCACGCCGACGTCGCGCTCGACGGCGTGCGCGTGCGCTCGCTGCCCTTCGGCGAGGTGCACGCGGCGCTCAAGGCGAGCCGGTCGGTGGTCGACGGTTCGGTGGACCTGGGCAATGCCGCGCTCGGGACCCTGGCCGTGCGCGGCTCGGTAACGCTGCCGCGCGGCGGGGCAGAGAGCCCGCTCGCCTACGCCGAGCGCACCGAGGCGCACCTGCGGGGCTCGCTCAAGTCGTTCGACCTCACGAAGTGGCTGCCCGCGGTCGGGATCGAGGCGCCGCTGGTCGGCGCCGTCGACGCAGACCTCGCGCTCGACGGCCGCTACCCCAACGCGCGACTCATCGGCACGGCGCAACTGCGCAACGGCGTGGTGCAGAAGCTCCCGATCGATCGCCTGGCGCTCTCCTTCAACACCGATTTCCGCACCACGCAGATCTCCGACGCCAACCTCGAGCTACCCAACGTCTCCGCCACGGGCTCGGGCACCGTGGGCCCCGAGCAGCGTCTGGCGTTCGCCGTCCACCTGCGCTCGCCGAGCGTGCGCCGCTTGATCTACGACGTGCTCCAGCGCTCGGTGGACATCGACGCCTCCGGCGAGGCGGACCTGCACGTAGCGGGGACCATCGCCGCGCCTGCGCTCTCCGGCGGCTTCGATCTGTTGGGTGGTACCTTCGGCCACCTGCCCTTCCACGAAGCCTTCGGCGAGCTCTCGTTGCAAGGGCGCAACCTGGTGCTGCGCGACGGCGAGCTCCGCCTGCCGCACGGCACCATCTCCTTGGCCGGGCGCCTGCCGCTCCAGCTCGCGCCGCTGGGGCTGGGCCCGGCAAGCTCGCCGCTCGGCCTCAACCTCTCAGCCGACGGCCTCGACCTGATGGACCTCTCCGGGTTCCTCCCGTCCGACAGCACCGTCGGCGGGCTCGTCGACGGACGGTTGGCGGTCTCGGGCACGCTCGCGGATCCCCTCGTCGCGGGGCAAGTCACGTTGCGCGATGGCAAGCTCACGACGCCCTTCGAGCGCGAGCCGATCACGGACGGCACGGTGCGAGCGACCTTGGGCGGCCACACGATCACCGTCGACCGCCTCCACGCGCGCGTCGGCGGCGGCTCCATCGACGGAAGCGGCAACGTCGAGATCAATCCCGCGAGCACGGGGGCGACGTTGGCCTACGACGCCCGCATGAGCGCGCGCCGCGCCCGGCTCGACGTCCCGGCGATCGGCCAGGGGACGCTGGACGCGCGGCTCACGCTGGCGGCCGCCGCCGGGAAGGTCCCGCAATTGGCCGGCAACGTCTCGCTCAGCAACACGAGCCTCTCGCTCTCCGGGCTCTACGCGATGGCGACCAGAGGCGCGAGGCCGTCGGGCGCGTCGAGCGCGCCGCTGGGGCTGGGCCTCGACCTCCACGTCGCGGCGGGCAAGAACGTGCGCGTGCAGGGCAGCGTCCTAGACATCGGAGCCACGGGCTCCATGGACATCGCAGGCACCCTGGCCGATCCCAAGCTCAGCGCGCTCTTCCAGTCCACGACCGGGACGATCTCCTACTTCGACCGCGTCTTCCGGGTCGACCGGGCGACGCTCACGTTCGATCCGCAGAGCGGCTCGGTGCCGTTCATCGACGCCACCGCCAGCACGCGCGTCACCACCGTCTCGCCCTCGGTGGCGGTGACGCTGCACGCGACCGGCCCGGTGACGAACCTGAACGTCGTGTTCTCCTCATCGGACGGCAGCTTCGACCGCCAACAGCTCCTGGCGCTGCTCCTGGACGTCCCCGCCTTCACGGGCCAAGGCATCACTCCGACGCAGGGCCCGGGCGCTGGTACCCCATACACGCAGCCCGGTGGAAGCGTCCCAGGCGTGAAGGGCGCCCCGGAGATCCCCACCACCCCGCTGCCTCCCGGGGTCCTGGTCCCCTCGCAGACCGGCGGCTTCGACGTGAGCGCAGAGGCGCTCAGCATCCTGAACGCGCAGTTCGGCCGGGCCTTGCTCGCTCCGCTGAGCGGGGTGTTGGGCCTCCAGAACCTGGGGCTCGCGCTGGAGCCGGGGGGCGCGGTGGCCATCGACGTCAGCAAGGCGCTGACCGACCGCGTCTCGTTCAGCTATCAGGAGTCCTTTGCCTTGCCCGCGCGGCAGAGCATGGGGCTCGACTACTTTCCGTCGGAGAACACCTCGATCAACCTGCGCATCTTTCAGCAGGGGGCGAGCTCGTTGCAGAACCAGTTGACGAGCAACGCCGCCAACCCGCACATCGGGCCCGGAGAGCCGCTGGTCGGCTCCCAGGGATGGGCGCTATCGATCCGGCGGCTTTTCCCGTGAGCCCACACACATCGCGAAGGAGGCCCATGTGGGCGAAGGACGAACCAGCACGCGCTTGGGCCCGCCGGTGAAACGCTCGGACCGTGAATGGCGTTTACGCGGGGGTCGCTTACACACAGAGGAAGGTACCTGCCGTATGGATTCTCGCGCGAAGCGCGCTGTCGTCGCGTTCGTGATCCTGACCCTCGTGGCCGCGCTCTTCGGAAACGCGCCGGCGACGGCCGCAGGATCGACCGTCGTCGCCGTATCGGTGACCGGCAACGCACACGTCTCGAGCGACAAAATTCTCTCGGCGGTGCAGACGAAAGTCGGCCAGCCTCTGGATCAGAAGCAGCTCCAGGCCGACAATCAGGCGATCTTTCAACTGGGCTACTTCACGGACGTGCTCCCGCCGCTGGTCACGCAACGCCCCACGGGCGTAGCCGTGACGTTCCGCGTCGTCGAGAACCCCGTGATCACGAAGATCGACTTCACGGGGAACACGCACGTCCCGTCCGATACGCTGCTCGCGCTGATGGACACCGCGCCGGGCCAGGTCTTCAACTCCAACACGTTCCACGAGGACGTGCTGAAGATCAACTCCTACTACGACAAGATCGGCTACGGCGGCCAGGTGCCCACCCACGTCAAGAACCTGGACCTCGACGCCAAGACCGGCTCCCTCACGCTGGACATCCAGGAGGGCCTGACCGTCAAGAACGTGACGGTGACGGGCGATACGCTGGTGCCGGCTCCCGTCGTGGCCTCGCACTTGGAGACCAAGCCCGGCATGACGTGGTCGCAGGAGCTGGAGAGTCGGGACTGCGAGGCGATCGGCAAGTACTACGACACGCTCGACCTCGAGCGCGGCTTCTGCCAGGGCGGCATCGATCCGGCGACCGTCGACCTCAAGAACGGCACCGTCGACGTCAAGTACGAGGTCGATGTCGCGCGCGTGGCGGCGATCGAGATTACCGGCAACACCAAGACCAAGGACTACGTGATCCGGCGCGAGCTGCGGCTGCGCCCCGGCATGGTGATCACGCAGAGCGCGCTGCGCCGCGACTACGAGCGCCTCAACAACACCGGCTTCTTCTCCAAGGTCGACGTCTCGGCGAAGCCCGGACCCGACCCCAGCAAGCCCCAGGACGTCACGCTGGTCTGGAAGGTCACCGAGGAGCGCACCGGACAGGCGATCGCCGGCGTCGGCTACTCGGGCGGCGCCAACGGCGAGGGTCTGGTCGGCAACATCGGCTATACGCAGAACAACATCAACGGCACCGGCAACGGGGCTTCCGTCCAGTTCCAGCGCGGCGCCCGCCTCTCGCTGATCTCGGCCTCCGTCTCCGTGCCGTACCTGGGCAACACGCCCAAGCTCGAGAAGTACAGCTTCGGCGCGTCCGTCTTCAACAACGTCTCCAGCTACCTGTATCCCGTCTACTCGGTGGCCAATCCGGCCCCCAATCCCGCCGGCACGCCGCTTCCGACGCCGACGGCGACGCCCGTCTCGATCTACCAGCAGACGACGGGGCAGACCGCCCTCAGCGGACCCCTCGCGAACTACGACTCGCGCTCCGCCGGCGTCACGCTCTCGATGGGGCGCCGCTTCAGCGACTACGTGCGCGGCTCGCTGGGCGTCAACGTCCAGCGCGTCTTCGAGTCGTTCACCGCCCCCGCCGGCTACGTGCTGATCAACAACCCCACCGTGCTGAACCTGCCCACGCAGAACGGCATCACCGGTCAGCTGCTGCCCGGCAGCACCGCTACGGTGCAGTCGATCTACACCAACACCATTCCCTCGATCGCCTCGGTCTCGGGCACCACGCCCTACAGCTTGAGATCGGTGGTCTTGGGTATGGTGCAAGACACGCGCGACGACGTCTTCAACCCAAGGCGCGGGTGGGACAACACCGTCTCCTACGAGATCTCGAACAAGGCGCTGGGCTCCGACTTCGACTACACCAAGACGATCCTCGACCTCAAGAAGTTCTGGCCGGTGCTGAAGGCATCCACCTTCGGCATCCACGGCGAGTATGGAACGTCGACGGGCGCCATCCCGCCCAGCGCGGTCTACACGCTGGGTGAGCAGGAGCTCTCGGGTTATACGGACGTCTTCTACGGGACGGACATGATCCTCGGGCAGGCGGAGCTGCGCTTTCCCATCTCGCACGAGCGCAAGGTGCAGGGCGCGATCTTCGCCGAGACAGGCGGCACCCGGCTGCGCGGCGCGGAGCAGTACTCGGGCAACCTGCTGGTGCCCTCGCCGCTGGCGAACTACCAGTTCCACAGCGACGTCGGCTTCGGCGTCCGCTTCGACCTGCCGCAACTTGGCCTACACACGATCCGCCTCGATTTCGCGGTCGGGCAGAATGGTGGGCACGTGAGCTTTGCGATCGGACAGAAGTTCTAAGTTGCGAGCCCGGATCAAGGCCCTGGCCGGGGCGTTCGTCTTCCTGGCGTGTCTGGTCTCCGCACCGGCCGCGCTGGGGTCGGACGTCTCGGCCATCGGCTACGTGGACGAGGCGGCGATCGGGCGCCTCCCGGCCTTCGAGAACGCCCAGCGCCAGTACAATGCGTATCGCCAGTCGCTGGAGCAATCGTTCGAGGCGCAGATGAAGGCGGCCAAGACGCAGGCCGATCAGCAGAGCGTCCAGCAAGACTTCCAGCAGAAGATCGCGCAGAGGCAGCAGGAGCTGTTCGGCCCGCTCTTCGCGCGGGCGCAGACCGCGATCGCCGCCGTGGCGGCGAATCGCGCGCTGGGCGTCGTGGTTGACAAGCGCATCGTGCTCTACGGCGGCCTCGACATCACCAAGGACGTGCTCGATCTCGTCTCGGGGCCCGGCGCGCCGGTGGCTCCGGTGAATACCCCGCCGCCCTCGAGCGTCGGCTTCATCGACCAGAGCGCCCTCGACCAGACCCCGCGGATCAAGGCCGCGCAGGATCGCTTCGTCGCCTTTCGCCAGCAGCAGGAGGCGAAGCTCCAGAGTGCCTTGGCCAAAGCCAAGACGGACGCCGAGCGGCGCAATCTCTTGAAGGATTCGTACTCGGCGCTGGACTTGGAGCAGCGGCAGATCCTGGGTCCGGTGATCTCGGAGACGGAGAACGTCATCAGCGCCGTGGCCAAGAAGCGCGGCCTGCTGCTGGTGATCGACCAGGCCAGTCGCGTCTACGGCGGGACCGACGTCACGCAAGACGTCGTCTCCGCGCTGAAGTAAGATGCGCCGGCTCCTGGCCGCCGCCGTGCTGGCGACGGCGCTCGGAGGATGCTCGCACGCGGGGCCCGGCCCCGCGGCCCCAGCCTATGCCGGCGTGGGCTACGTGCGCGTCGAGGACGCGGTGCGCCGCCATCCGCTCTATCCGCAGGTGATCCAGTACGACGAGGAGATCGCGGTGCTGCAGGGCGCCGGCGTGCCGACGCCGCCGGTGGACCCGGCGGAGATGCGCAAGCGCGAGAGCGAGCTCCAGCGCAATCTGGCCACCGCCGCCGCGAACGCCAAGGCCGAGCTCGCGCGCCTGCGCGCGCATTACGAGCAGCAGGAGCGCGTGGCGATCGACGCCGCGATGAAAGCCGCCGGCGTTGCGCCGCCGGGGAACGGCGGAGCGGGCGTGGTCTCCGGTGTCGCGGGCACGTTCCAAGAGCAGGCGCGTGCCGTCGACGAGCGAGCGCAGAAGGCGTTCGACGCCTATCGCGAGGAAGTGATCGCGCAGGACCGCGCGCAGCTCGACGCGGCAGCGAAGCGCTTTTCCGACGAAGCCGATCGCAAATACCGCGGCGAGGTGCGCGATTTGGAGTCCGCTGAGGCGCAGCTCGCCCAGCAGCTCGCGGAGAAGTCGGCGCCGCAGCGCCTCGCTCTGCGCACCAAGCTGCAGAACCTGGCGCTCGACGATGCCGCTCGCAAGCAGCTGGAGCAACAGCTCCAGGCGCTCGATCAGGCGGACGCCGATCAAGTCGCGGAGTTGCGCAATCGCGACCAAAAGACGCTTCAAGCCTACCAGGCGGAGCTCCGGAGCCAAGTGCAGACGCAGATGCAGGCGTATGCCGACAAGGTGCATCGCGACACGCGCGCCAAGCTCGAACAGCGCGCGGGCGCCGAGCGGCAGGCCGTGCAGCAGCAGATCAAGGCGCTGGCCCCGCAGGTAGGCCGGCAGCTCGCCGGCTTCGACATCTCGAAGCTGCCGCCCGATCTGCGCGCCCGCATCCAAGCGATTCACGAGCAGTTCGCGCAACGCTACCAGAAGGATGCGCAGGGAGAGCTCGACCGCTTCAACAAGACGCGCGACGCCCTCTCGCAGCGGTACGCCGCTCTCCACGGCGCCGCCGGCGCCGCCGACGCCGCCACGGCCAAGCAGGTCGCGCAGCTGCGCACGGAGCGCGACCAGCTCTATGCCCGGATCGTGGGCGAGATCGAGTCGACGGCGCGGGACATCGGCAAGGAGCGAGGACTGAAGGTGGTGTTGGGCGGAGCGGTCGCGGGGGGAACCGGCGTCGATCTGACGAGCGCCGTCGAGCGCGCCGTGGAGAAGGCGCACGCATGAGCAAGGCGACGCGCGCGGGATGGTTCGCCTTGACGCTGGCGCTCGCGCTGGGTGGAGCCGGTTGCGCGCGGCGCGGCGGGATGGTCGCCTACGTCGATACCCAGCGCATCAGCGCCAACTGGCCGAAGTTCATCAACTACCAGAATCAGCTCTACAGCGATCTCCAGGCCATCGAGGACGGCAAGGGAAGCGACGCCCAGAAGGCCGCCGAGGTGGCGCGCGTGCAGCGCCTGTACCGACGCTACGAAGCCGACCTCACCACGCAGGTGCGCGCCGCCGCGGCGCAGGTCGCGCAACGCGACGGCTACCGCCTGATCGTGACGCGCGAAGGGCGCGCCTACGGCGGCGTCGACGTTACCAAGCAGGTCGAGAAGATCCTGAACGTCACGGAGAGGGTCACGCGACAGCCATGATCGGAACGCTCGCAACGCTGGCGCAAGCGCTCGGCGCGCGCTTGGCCGGGGACCGCGATTTCGCCGTCGAGCGCGTCGACACCGTCGAGGAGGCGCGCTCGAGCAGCCTCACCTTCGCCGTCGACGAACGCTACCTCAAGGCCGCCATGGAGAGCAACGCCGGAGCCGTTCTCACCAGCGTCACGGATGCCGACGTGCGCTATCCGGGGCGCAACCTCTTGATCGTGGCCGACGCGCGCGGCGCCTTGGCGGCGCTCTTGGCGCGCCTGGAGCCGCCGCGGCCGGCCGGACCGTTCGTCCACCCCAGCGCCGTGGTCGAGCCCACCGCGCGCATCGGCGAGCGCGTCTGGATCGGGGCGTCCTGCGTCGTGGGCGCCGAGGCGGAGGTGGGAGACGACACCGTCCTGGCCGCCGGCGCCCAGGTGGGGGCGCGGGCGCGCCTCGGCAGGCGCTGCACGCTCCATCCGCGAGCGCTGCTGCTGGACGGGTGCGTCGCAGGCGACGAGGTGGTCCTCCAGGCCGGGGCCGTGGTGGGCTCCGACGGCTTCGGCTACGCCTTCGTCGACGGCCGCTACGTCAAGATCCCGCAAGTGGGCAACGTGGTTCTGGGCGACCGGGTGGAGATCGGCGCGAACGCCTGCGTCGACCGCGCGCAGACGGGCTCCACCGTGATCGGCGAGGGCTCGAAGATCGACAACCTCGTGCAGATCGGCCACAACTGTGAGCTGGGCCGCAACGTCGGCATCGCCGCGCTCACCGGGCTGGCCGGGACCACGATCGTGGGCGACTACGTGAGGATGGGCGGACAAGTGGGGACCAAGGGCCACGTCCGCATCGGCGATCGCGTCGCCCTGGTGGGGCGCAGCGGCGTGTGGAAGGACATCACCGAACCGGGTATCTACGGCGGGAGTCCGGCCGTCGACCATCGCGTCGAGCTCAAGCGGCAGGGGCTCCTCCGGCAACTGCCAAAGTTGCTGGACCGAATCCGTGCCCTCGAACGGACGTCTTCCTCTGCGCCCGCAGGGCAACCAGGCGCCGAAGAGGACGAGTGAGGAAGGCCCCTTTGCCGCACCGATATCAGAGCACCCTGCAGCGCGAATTGAGGTTCGAAGGCGTCGGCCTCCACAGCGGTGCGCCCACGCGCGTGGTCCTCGCGCCCGCGCCGCCGGACAACGGCCTCACCATTCGCGTCGCCGACGGCGCGTATCATCCGCTTACGGCGGACCTGGTGGTCGAGACGGTTCGCGCCACCACGATCGGTTTCGACGGGTCGACGATCTCCACGGTCGAGCACCTCTGCTCGGCGATTCTCGGGATGGGCGTCGACAACGTCGCGGTGACGGTGGAGGGCGACGAGATTCCCGTGCTCGACGGGTCGGCAAAGCTCTTCGCGGACGCCATCGCGGGGGCCGGCACCGCGAGCCAGCGCGCCCCGCGCCGCTGCTTCGTGGCGGTCGCGCCGTTGTACTATCGCGACGGCGACCGGCTCCTCGTCGTGCTGCCCGCCTCGACGTTCCGCGTTCGCTTCGTCGTCGACTTCGAGGAGCCGGTGGGCTCCCAATACTTCGCCGCGGAGATCACGCCGGAGGCGTTCCGCCATGAGATCGCGCCGGCGCGGACCTTCGGCTGGCTCCACGAGGTCGAGGCGCTGCGCGAGCGCGGCCTCGCGCTGGGGGGCACGCTCGACAACGCCGTCGTCTACGGCCCGCAAGGGCCGATCAACGAGCCGCGCTTCGCCGACGAAGCGGTGCGCCACAAGGTGCTCGACTTGATCGGCGACTTTGCGCTGCTGGGTGCCTATCCGCAGTGCGAGCTCGTCTCGTTCAAGAGCGGCCACCGCCTCCACGCGCAAGCGGTGATGGACCTGCGCCGCGCGGTGACTTCGAAAGACTCGGCCATTGCCATCACATAAGGAGTCACCTGCCGTTAAAGAGTCACCTACCGTGTCGCTCGACGCGCGGCAGATCATGGACGTGCTGCCGCATCGTTACCCATTCTTGCTGGTCGACCGCATCGTGGAGCTGGAGCCCTATAAGCGCGCCGTCGGCTACAAGAACGTGACGCTGAACGAGCCGTACTTCCAGGGACATTTCCCGGGCAACCCCGTGATGCCGGGCGTGCTGATGATCGAGGCGATGGCGCAGCTGGGCGGCACCACCATGCTCATGCCGGGCGAGTTCGCGCGCAAGGTGGCCTATCTGGCCGGCATCGACAAGGTCAAGTTTCGTCGTCCGGTCGTGCCGGGGGATCAACTCTGGATGGAGGCCGAGGTGCTCTGGACGCGCAAGCACATCGGCAAGGTACGTGCGGTCGCCAAGGTCGATAACCAGTTGGTGGTCTCGGCCGAAATGATGTTCTCGATCGTCAACGAGCAGCGTCTCGCACGGATGGACGCCTCGGTGCTGCATCTCTAGGCTAGGCGCAGAAAGACCGTGTCGACACAGATACACCCCACTGCCATCGTGCATCCGAACGCCGTCCTCGCCACGGGGGTCGAAATCGGCCCCTTCTGTTTGGTCGGCGAGAACGTCACGATCAACCGCAACACCAAACTGTTGGCGCACTGCGTGGTCAATGGGCGCACCACGATCGGCGAGGACTGCATCGTCCATCCGTTCGCGGCGATCGGCGGCCCCTCGCAGGACAAGAAGGCGACCGCCGGCGAGATGTCCTACGTCAAGATCGGCGACCGCTGCGTCATTCGCGAATACGTCACCGTCAACCGGGCGACCGGCGACGGCGAGAGCACCGCGGTCGGTGACGACTGCTGGCTGCTGGCGTACACGCACGTCTCGCACAACAGCCGGATCGGAAACGGCGTCGTGATGTCGAACCTGGCGCAGCTCGCGGGCCATTGCACGGTGCAGGACAACGTGACCATCGGCGGTCAAGCCGGCGTCCACCAATTCGTGCGCATCGGGCGCTTGGCGATGGTGGGCGGGGCGACCAAGCTGGCGCGCGACGTCCCGCCGTTCTTCCTCTGCGACGGCAGCCCGGCGGGGATCTACGGCCTGAACAAGATCGGACTCCAGCGCGCGGGCGTCAGCCTCGAGGCGCAGGCGGAGCTCAAAGAGGCCTACAAGATCCTCTACCGCTCCAACCGCAATCTCTCGCAGGCGCTCGCCGTGCTGGTCGACAAGGTGGAGACGCCCGAGGGGCACGAGCTCGTGGAGTTCCTGACCAGCGAGTCGAAACGTGGGATTCTGAAGTGAACGGGGGATGTCCCTCAGCTCGGGGACGCTCGTCGCGTGCGCTCCTGCACGCTCCTGGCCGCGCTTCGTGCGTGGGAGGGGCGTGAAGCGCGTCTACGTCTCGTGCGGCGAGGCCTCGGGTGAGGTGCAGGCGGCGCTCTTGCTCGAGCGTCTCGCGCGCATCGTCCCGGATCTCGCCGTCGCGGGCATCGGGGGAGAGCGTCTGCGTGCCGCCGGGGTGCGCCTGCGCCGCGACAACCGCGGCTGGGCCAGCCTGGGCCCGATCTCCGCGCTCGCGAAGATACCCAAGCTGCTGGCCATCATGTGGCTCGAGACGCTGGCCATCGTGCGCGATCCCGTCGACCTGGTGCTGCTGGTCGACTTCGGCGCCTTCAACCTGCGCCTGGCTCAGAGCCTGCGCCGTCTCGGGTACCGCGGAGCCATCGCCTATTACTTTCCGCCCTCGGCGTGGCTCGACCGGCCCCAGACGGCACGCGAGGTGGCGCGCACGACGACGCCCATCATCCCGTTCCAGCATCAGCGCGACTTCTACCGGTCGCTCGGTCTCGACGCGGCCTACTTCGGTCACCCTCTGGCCTCCGTCATCGAGGAGCTCCCCGCCCGTCCGGTGCCGCCCCCGGACGGTGGGACCGTCGCGCTCTTGCCGGGCAGCCGGTCCCAGGAGCTCGGCTTCCACGTTCCGCGCCTGATCGCGGCGACGGCGCTGCTGCGCGAGAGCCGGCCCCGACTGCGCGCGATCTTCGCCGCCCACGACGATGCCGCGGCCCGGCGGCTCTCCGCGGAAGCCGCGCAGCACGACATCGAGGTGCTCGTGGGGGCGCGTGCCGCGCTCTGCCAAGCCGACGTTGCGATCGTGGCCAGCGGGACCGCGGTACTCGAGGCGGCCTTGCTGGGCGTGCCATCCGTGGCGCTCTACGTGCTCTCGGAGGCGCAGGCGCGCATCGCGCGCCGCGTCTATCACGGCAGGTTCGTGACGCCCCCGAACCTGGTGGCCCACGAGGAGATCCTCCCGGAGCTCTTGCAGGAGGAGGCGACGCCCGAGCGGCTCGCCGCCGCCGCGGCGCCGCTCTTGGAGAGCGAGGCGGCGCAGCGGATGCGCGAGGGCTACCGCCGGATGCGGGCCCGGCTCGGCACGCCGGAGACGCTCGACCGCATCGCCTCGTTCGTGGCGGAGATGATGGCGTGATCCTCTGGCACACGAGCGACGTCCACGATCACGGCGGCTTCGCGCCGCGGCTGCGCGAGCTGACCGCGCGCGAGCCGGGCCTGCTGCTCGACTGCGGCGACTCCCTGCGCGGAAGCCAGACGGTCTATCACCGCCGGGAGCCCATCGTCGCCGAGATCGATGCGGCGGGCTATGTGGCGCAGGCCATGGGGAACCGCGAGTTCCACTATCTCTTCGGCTGCGTGCGCGCGCGCGCGCGGCTCATGCGCCACCCGCTGGTGTGCAGCAACTTGCTGGACACGCGCGGTCGCGCGCTGCCGTTCGTCCGCGACCTCTGGCTCGAGGAGCCCTCGGGCGGAGTGGTCCACCTCTTCGGATTGCTGGTGCCGCAGTATCGCACGCACTCGCTCTACGAGCGGATCTTCGGGTGGCGCTTTCTCGATCCGTTCGCCGTGGCCGCGGAGTTCGCGGCGGCGGCGCCCCCGCCGCCTCTTGCGGGCCGGCCGCACGCGGTCGTGGCGCTCTCGCACTTGGGCCTGCGCGCCGACCGCGAGCTGGCCCGGCGCGTCCCCGCGCTCGACCTCGTCCTGGGCGGCCATAGCCACGACACGCTGCACGAGCCCGAGTGGGTGGAGGGCGTGCCGATCGTGCACGCGGGGCCGTACGCCCGGTTCGTCTCGCGAACGGAGCTCGACCTCGCTCGTCCGCGTCCGCGCGTGGTGCGCTCGGAGCTCCTCCCGCTGTTGGAGCACGCCGTTCCGTGAGCCGCGTGCTGATCGTCACCAACGGGCACGGCGAGGACGCCATCGGCGTGCGTCTGGCGCGAGAGTTTCGCGCGCGCGGCATCGACGCGGAGATCTTCCCGTTGGTGGGAGAAGGGCCGCGGGACGGCGGCGCCGGAGAGCCGGCACCCGTCGTGGGACCACGCGCCGCCATGCCCTCGGGCGGCATCGTCGCCTTCGGCAACCTCGTGAACCTGGCACGCGACCTGCGCGCCGGGCTCCTGGGATTGGTGGGAGATCAATGGCGCTTCTTGCGCAAGGCGCGGGGGCGCTACGCCGCCGTGATCGCCGTCGGCGACGCCTATTGCTTCGGGATGGCCCGCTTGGCGGGCGTGCCGGCGTACTTCGTCGGCACGGCCAAGAGCGTGCGCGTGGCACCGTACGGTCCCGGCGAGGCATGCGTGCTGCGCGCGGCCGTCGAGGCCTTCGCCCGCGACGAGCCGACGGCGGAGAGTCTGCGTGCGCGCGGCGTGCGCGCGAGCGCGCCCGGCAACGTGATGATGGACATGCTGGAGGGAGGGCCCTTGCCGGGCCTCGCCCCGCCGTGGATCGCGCTGTTGCCGGGCTCGCGCGAGTGCGCCTACGTGGACGCGCGCTTCTTGGCGCGCGTCGCGCGCCGCATCGGCGGCGAGCGCGACCTCCCGGCGGTCCTCTCCGTCGCGGGTCAGCTCGATCGGAACCAGATGGCCGCGATGCTGCGCGACGACGGCTGGATCGTCGGCGCGAGCGAGGGCTTCGCGTTCGAGGCCTGCTCCGGCACCGCGCGGATCTACGGCTGGCGCGGCCGCATCGGCTCGGTGCTCAAGGGTGCCGTGCTCGCGCTGGGACAGGCCGGCACCGCCAACGAGCAAGCGGCGGGCGCCGGGGTCCCCGTGGTCGCCTTCGA
>Ga0307372_10002991_pt1 | contig 27449 bp, 27 predicted proteins | sample OX1MG_FD_202533 | JGI IMG/M metagenome (GOLD analysis project Ga0307372, IMG submission 202533) | Soil microbial communities from Risofladan, Vaasa, Finland - OX-1 | ecosystem: Environmental > Terrestrial > Soil > Coastal area > Acid sulfate soil | place: Finland: Risofladan, Vaasa | collected... | reverse complement strand
ATCGGGCACCGAAATCGCCCGATTCGCGCCCCATCGGTGTTCGTGAGCCCGCATTCGCATCATCGATCGCTCGCGTCGCTGTTACTTCAGACGTTCCCTAGCGCGCCTCAGCCCTGCCCAGCCGCTGCAGCCGGTACGTCGCGAGCGGTCCGAGCAGCGCGCCCGCGCCGAGCGTCGACCAGGCGACGCCCCAGGCGAAGGGCCCGGCCGAGCCATGCGCGCCGCCGGCCAGGTCGAGGGCGACGCCGAACACCACCGGGCTCACCACGCCCGCGCCGAAGCCGATGACCGAGCGCACCGAGTAGGCCACCCCGATGTAATGCGGCGGCACGCTCTCGGCGAGCACGGTCGAGTGCGTCGACGAGTCGGCGATCGCGGAGAAGTTGTACAGGCAGGCGAGCGCGACCAGCACGGCGGCCGGCAGCGCAATCAGCCAGCCGATCGAAAACGACAGCGCCAGGCTGGTGCAGGACCACAGCAGGATGGTCTGCGTGCGCCCCCAGCGGTCGGCCATCATGCCGCCGAGCATGCTGCCGCCGATGTTGGCGACGTAGGTCACCGCGGTCAGCGCGAGCGCGGCGGTGGCCGCGTGCGCCGCGCTCTCGCCCGACGCGGTGAGGGCGGCGGTCAGGAAGGCGGGCAGCCACGCCCACAGCCCGAGCAGCTCCCAGTTGTGGAAGGTGTAGCCCCACACCGAGAGCATGCCGCGGCGGTTCCTCAGCACCGCGGGCAGCGCGGCGAACAGCGACTCGCCCGCGGGGCGGGGATGCACCACGTTCGGCGTGCCCGCGACCGTCGCCAGGCCGAGCAGCCAGGCGGCGAACGGCAGCACCGCGACGAGCGCCAGCGCCCCGCGCCAGTCGGTGAACTTGAGCGCCAGACCGGCCAGCCCCAGGCACACGGCATAGCCCGCGCTCGATGCGCCGATGAACAGCCCCATCGCGCGGCCGCGCCGCGAGCGCTCCACATGCTCGTTGATCAGCGCCAGCATCGGCGTGTAGAAGCCGCCCTGGCACAGGCCGGTGAGCGCGTGCAGCCAGTACGCCGACCAGAACCCGTGCGCGAACAGCACGAACAGGAACGGGCTCACCCAGGCCGCGACGCCCGTGAGGATGTAGGTGCGCCGGGCGCCGTAGTGATCGGCCAGGAAGCCGACGACGAACAGGGACGTGAGATAGCCCAGGTGGAAGGCCGACTGGATCAGCCCGGCCTCGCGCGCGTCGAGGCCCCAGGCGTGGCGCGTGAGCGGCAGGACCGCCGAGTAGGCGACGAACCAGCTCGCCGAGAGCACCCGGCTCGCGCATAACAGCGCGAGCCAGCCGCCACGCCCCGGCGCGAGCTTCACCGCTGCGCGCCGGCGCGGCGCGCGCTCAGACGCCCAGCGCGAGCCTCACCGGGATGCGCCGCGGGCCGAACGGCTGGCCGAACTTCTCGTAGCGGCCGGCGAGCTTGGCGCCGCAGAACCCGCATGCTCCCTCGTCCGTGAGATGGTAGGCCCGGATGTCGTACCAGTCGCGCACGATCGTCGCTTCGCCGCAGGAGGGGCAGTACGTGCTGCCGCCTTCCTGATCGTGCACGTTGCCAGTGTATACGTACTTCAGGCCGGCCCGCAGCGCGGTTTCGCGCGCGCGCTCGAGCGTGGCCGGCGGCGTCGGCGGCACGTCGCGCATCTTCCAGTCGGGATGGAACGCGCTGAAGTGCAGCGGCACCTCGGTGCCCAGGCTGTGCGCGATCCACCTGCACTCGGCCTCGATCTCGGCGTCCGAATCGTTCCTGCCCGGGATGAGCAGCGTGGTGATCTCGGTCCAGACATTCGTTTCGCGCGCGAGGTACACGAGCGTGTCGAGCACCGGCTGCAGGTGCGCGCCGGTGAGCTTGAAGTAGAACTCGTCGCTGAAGGCCTTCAGGTCGACGTTCGCCGCGTCCATCCTGGCGTAGAACTCGCGCCGCGGCTCGGGATGGATGTAACCCGCCGTCACCGCCACGGTCTTGACGCCTTTCTCGTGGCAAGCGTCGGCGACGTCCAGCGCGTACTCGGCGAAGATCACCGGGTCGTTGTAGGTGAAGGCCACGCTCCTGCAGCCCAGCCGCAGCGCCGCGTCGGCGATCATCGCCGGGCTCGCCTGGTCCATCAGCCGGTCCATCTCGCGCGACTTGGAGATGTCCCAGTTCTGGCAGAACTTGCACGCCAGGTTGCAGCCGGCGGTGCCGAAGGACAGGACGCTCGATCCCGGGTAGAACTGGTTGAGCGGCTTTTTCTCGATCGGGTCGACGCAGAAGCCTGAGGAGCGACCGTAGGTGGTGAGCACCATCCGCCCGTCCTGCATCTTGCGCACGAAGCACGCGCCGCGCTGGCCCTCGTGCAGCTTGCAGTCGCGTGGGCACAGGTCGCACTGAATGCGCCCGTCCTCGAGCACGTGCCACCAGCGCCCGGGGTGGTCGGATTCCGCGATCATGCTAGTTGGGGACCACGTCCGACTCGCGCCACTTGCGCACCTGGTAGCGCGACAGCCTGCAGCGTGCGAGCGGCGTGTCGGCCGGCAGACCGGCCTTGCGCCGGAGCTCCTCGAGGAAGCGGCGCTTGTCGGGCAGGCTTTCCCAGACCTGCGGCAGGAAGGTGCCGCGCCGGCCCGCGCATTCCAGGATCAGGCCGTCCTCGCCGGGGCGAACCTGCGCGAGCAGGTCGGCCTCGTCGGCGAAGCGCATCGGCCGCGCGGTCGAAAGCAGCGACACCTCGGTCTCGACGCGCGGCCACTCGGCGCGCGTCAGCGCGGGAAAGCGCGGGTCGCGGAACGCGGCGTGCAGCGCGTTGGCGGCGACGTCCTCGCCCAGTGGGCGTTCGGCCTGCAGGCTGCCGATGCAGCCGCGCAGCGCGCCGTCCATGGTGAGCGTCACGAAGCTCGCCCCGGGCCGCGCGAGCCACGCCGGGTTGGCGAGCAGCCGCAGCGATGCGCCTCCCGCGCTGCCCGCATCCAGCGCGCCGTCGATCGCCGCGCGCGCGATGCCGATCAGCGTGCGCCCGGTCTCGTGGTGCGTCAGCTCCTCGGCCTTGTCGTAGAGCGCGAACGCCGAGTAGCCGACCACGCGGTCGCGCTCGCCCGCGGTGTCGCCGGAGTTGCGCGCGTCGAGCAGCCGGATCGACAGGCCCCTGGCGCGCGCCACGCGCAGCAGGCCGTTGAGCGGCGTCGCCCCGCAGGCCTCCTCGTGGTCGAGATCGGTGGTAAACGAGGCGATGCGCGCCACCGACGCGGCGTCGATGCGCTTCGCCTCGCCGTAGCTGTGGTAGTGCGACAGGTCGGTGCTCACCACCACGAGCGTCTCGCGCTCGCCCCACAGGCGCTCGATCACCTCTGCCACCTCGGCGACGCTCGCCGCGCCGACCGCGAGCGGCAGCAGCGAGAAGCTGCCCAGAACGCGCTGCAGGAACGGCAGCTGCACTTCGAGAGAGTGCTCGAGCGCATGGGCGGCGGGGCTGGTCACCACCTGCGGCAGGCCGCGCAATACGGTGACCGACTGCTGATCGATCGGCACGCGGCCGAGCGGGGTGTCGAATGCGCTCGCCCCCGGCAGCGCGAGGCCGCGCACCGGCACGCGGTGCACCGGCCCGAGCAGCACTACCCGCGTCACGCTGCCGCGCGCGGCGGCGAGCGCGGCGAAGGCCCGCCCTGCCACGGCGCCGGAATAGATGTAACCGGCGTGCGGGACGATCAGCGCCTTGGGAATGGAAATCTGCGGCTCGACAGGCTCGGTGCCCCCGAGCAGCGCATCGACCTGCGCGGCGAGCGCATTCGCGGCGCCCGGATAAAAGGTGCCTGCGACCGCTGCTGGACGAACCTCACCCATAGCTCGCATATGGGGCCCGAAGACGTGACTTCTAGCCCTGCGGCGCAGCCTCGTCAAGCGCCTCGAGCACGCCCTGCAGCGCCCGGATCACCGCCTGCCGGCGCACCCCTTCCCGATCGCCGGTAAAGCGGCGCGTCTCGCTGCGCAGCTGGCCATCGTGCGCCCACGCGAAGCACACCATGCCGACCGGTTTGGAGGGAGTGCCCCCGGTGGGGCCGGCGATCCCCGTGATCGCGAGGGCGATCGTTCCCTTGCTGCGCTCGAGCGCCCCGCGCGCCATCTCGCGCGCGGTCTCCTCGCTCACCGCCCCGAAGCGCGCGAGCGTGTCCTCGCGCACGCCGAGCAGCTCGCGCTTGGCGTCGTTGGAATAGGTGACGAAGCCGCGCTCGAACCAGTCCGAAGAACCGGCGACCGCGGTCACCGCCTGGGACACCCAGCCGCCGGTGCACGACTCCGCGGTCACCAGGCGCGCCGCGCCGGTCTTGAGGCGCGCCCCGGCGAGCGCGGCGAGCTTGGCGAGGGTGTCGGTGCGCATCAGAACAGCAGCCGCCTGGCCAGGGCGAGCACCAGCAGCGTATAGCCGGCCGCCAGGATGTCGTCGAACATGACGCCGAAGCCTCCCTTCATGCGCCGCTCGAGCTGGCGGATCGGAGGCGGCTTGACGACGTCGAAGCCGCGAAACAGCACGAACGCCGCGGCCTGCCAGGCGGGCCGCGCGGGCACAATCATCAGCACCAGCAGGAAAGCGACGATCTCGTCCCACACCATGGCGCCGTGATCGGCGATGCCGAGATCGCGCCCGGTGATCCCGCAGGCCCAGACGCCGACCACGAACATCGCGGCCAGAATGACGAGCAGCGCGAGCGGCGGGGTGGCGCGGCCGATCAGCCACCAGATCGGAATGGCCACCAGCGTCCCCACGGTGCCCGGCGCGACGCGCGCCAGCCCTGCCCCGAAGCCGAAGGCGATGAAGTGCGCAGGGTGCGTAAACACGAAGCCCGCCTTCGGCCGGAAGGTCATCATGGGCGCCGCCGGAAGTGGTCGAAGCCGCCGCCGTGCGGCAGCGGCTTGCCGGCGCGATCGAGCAGCAGCAGGCGGGCCTCGCCCGGCTGGATCGCCCCGATCCGGGTGAGCGCGACCCCCGTCTGCGGCACGAGCGCCTCGATGTGCGCGCGCTGCGCCTGCGGCGCGGTGAAGCACAGCTCGTAGTCGTCGCCGCCCGAGAGCACGCACTCGCGCTCGAGCTGCGGGTCGGCCAGGCGCTCGAACGCCGCTGCCTTGGGCAAGCGTTCGTAGTGCACCAGCGCACCGACCCCGGAGCGCTCGAGAAGGTGCCCCAGGTCGCCCGCCAGGCCGTCGGAGATGTCGATCGCCGCGCTGGCCAGGCCGCGCAGGCGCTCGCCGAGCCCGACGCGCGGCTCGGGCTGGTCCAGGCGCGTGCGCACGGCCGCCGCCGCCTGCGCGGCGAGCGCTACCCGGCCCTGCGCGTGCGCCAGCCCCAGGGCGGCGGCGCCGAGCTGTCCCGAAACCCAGATGTCGTCGCCCGGGCGCGCGCCGCCGCGCAGCAGCGCCAGGCCCGGCGGCACCTCGCCGAAAATGGTGATCGCGATGGTGAGCGCGCCGCGCGTCGTGTCCCCGCCCACCAGATCGACCTCGTGGCGCGCGGCGAGCGCGAACAATCCGTCGGCGAACGCGGCGAGCCATGCCTCGTCGCATTCGGGCAGGGCGATGGCGAGCGTCGCCCAGCGCGGCGTGGCGCCCATCGCCGCCATGTCGGACAGGTTCACCGCCAGCGCCTTGTGCCCCAGCGCGCGCGGCTCGGCGCCGGCCAGGAAGTGGCGCCCCTCGAGCAGCATGTCGGTGGACACCGCGAGATCCATGCCGGAGACCGGGCGCACCAGCGCCGCGTCGTCGCCCACCCCGAGCACCGCCCCCCTGGTCGGGCGCTCGAAGTAGCGCCGGATGATCTCGAACTCCGAAAGCGTGGCGGGCATCTCAGCAACCTGCATGGCGCGTGCGTGGCGCCGCGGCCCGCGCGGCCGGCATTACGCCGTCTGGCGCGCCTGCGCCGCGAGCGCGACCTCGTGCGCGCGCAGCTGGGCGGCGAGCTTCTCGAGCACGCCGTTCACGAACTTGTATCCGTCGGCGCCGCCGAAGCTCTTGCCGAGCTCGATCGCCTCGTTGACGATCACCTTGAACGGCGTCTGCGGCTGGGCGGCGAGCTCGAACGCGGCAATGCACAGGATGGCGCGTTCCACCGGCGAGAGCTGGGCGAAGCTGCGCTGGGTCAGGTGCGGCGCGATCAGCTGCTCGATCTCGCCCGAGCGCGCGAGCACCCCGCGGATCAACGTCCGTACGAACTCGTGATCGGCACGCTCGTAGCCCTCCAGCGCCGCCGCCTGCTCGAGCAGCGCGTCGGCATCTCCGCCGGCGAGCTGCCAGGCGTACAGCGCCTGCAGCGCGATCTCGCGCGAGCGCCGCCGCGCGCTCTTCATCGCCAGGTCTCCGCCAGGGCGGCGCGCAAGCGCGCCATCTCGATCGCCACGCGCACCGCCTCCGCGCCCTTGTCGAGGCGCGCCAGCGCCTGCGCTTCGTCTTCGGTGGTGAGGATGCCGTTCGCCACCGGGATGCCGAACTCGAGCGCGACGTCCATCACGCCGCGCGCCGACTCGTCGGCGACCACCTCGAAATGACGGGTCTCGCCTCGAATCACCGCGCCGATCGCGACCAGCGCGTCGTAGCGCTCCGACTGCGCCATCCACTGCAGCACCAGCGGGATCTCGAGCGCGCCGGGCACGCTCGCCTCGGTCACGTCACCGGAACGCACGCCGAGGCGACCCAGCTCGGCGCGCGCGCGCTCGAGCAGCTTGGCGACGATTTCCTCGTTGAAGCGGCTGACCACGACACCGACCCGCAAGCCCGCGCCTTCGGCGCCGCCCTGGATCGGCTCGGCGGTGCGCGAGCTCATCGGCTCAGGCGCTGCGCGGCGGCAGCTCGGCGTAGCTGCTGACTTCGAGCCCGAAGCCGGCCATGCTCGGCATCTTGCGCGGCGCCGCCATCAGCCGCATGCGCCCGACGCCGAGGTCGCGCAGGATCTGCGCCCCGATGCCGTAGGTGCGCAGATCGCGGCTGCGGCCGCCGCCCGCGCGCGCCGGCTCCGGCGCCGCGTTCATCAGGCGCGCCTCGAGCGCGTCGTCGGACTGCGCGCAGTTGAGCAGCACCATCACGCCGCTGCCCTGCGCCGCGATCGCGGCGAGCGCCTCGGCGACGCCCCAGGAGTGCGCCCCCGCGCCGGCATCGAGCAGGTCGAAGATCGACAGCGGCTCGTGCACGCGCACCAGCGTCTCGCGCTCGGCACTGATCTCGCCGTGCGTGAGCGCCAGGTGCGTGCCGCCCGTGGGCAGGTCGCGGTACGCGACCAGGCGGAAGCAGCCGCTCGCCGTCTGGATGTCGCGCTCGACTGCGCGGCGCACCAGCGATTCGTTGGCGCTGCGGTATTCGATCAGGTCGGCGATGGTGCCGATCTTGAGGCCGTGGCGCGGCGCGAACTCGACCAGGTCGGGCAGCCGCGCCATGGTGCCGTCGTCCTTCATGATCTCGCACAGCACCGCCGCCGGGGTCAGGCCGGCGAGACGCGCCAGGTCGCAGCACGCCTCGGTGTGGCCCGCGCGCACCAGCACGCCGCCGGGCTGCGCCACCAGCGGGAACACGTGGCCCGGCTGGACGATGTCCTCGGGTTTCGCGTCGCGCGCCGCCGCCACCTTGATGGTGAGCGCGCGATCGTGCGCCGAGATGCCGGTGGCGATGCCTTCGGCGGCCTCGATCGAGGCGGTGAAATTGGTGCCGTGGCGCGAGCGGTTCTGGTTCACCATCGGCTTCAGGCCGAGGCGCGCCGCGTGCTCCTCGGTGACCGGCATGCAGATCAGGCCGCGGCCGTGCGTGGCGAGGAAGTTGACCTTCTCGGCCGTGACGAAGTCGGCGCCGAACACGAGATCGCCCTCGTTCTCGCGGTCTTCGTCATCGACCAGGACCACGATGTGCCCGGCCCGGATCTCGGCGATGATCTCCGTGATCGGGCTGATGGCGGTGGCTTCGCGGCGCATGGGGCGATTATAGATCCACGTCGCGGGCCGCGGGCCGCGAGGCGACGCGCGGGCGGCTGCCCGGCTTACTCTTGACTCTCGGCGGCGGCGCCGAGCTTCTCGCGGATGCGCGCCGACTTGCCCGAGCGCGAGCGCAGGTAGTACAGCTTGGCGCGGCGCACGGCGCCCTTGCGCTTCACCTCGATCGAGGCGATCAGCGGCGAGTACGTCTGGAAGGTGCGCTCGACGCCCTCTCCCGAGGAGATCTTGCGCACGATGAACGACGAGTTGAGGCCGCGGTTGCGCTTGCCGATCACCACGCCCTCGAAGGCCTGGACGCGCTTGCGCTCGCCTTCGACCACGTTCACGCTCACCACCACCGTGTCGCCGGGAGAAAAGTCCGGGACCTTCCTGCCGATACGCTTGATTTCTTCCTGCTCGAGTTGCTGAATGAGGTTCATCGTTTCGCTCCGTCTTGCGTATCCCGCTGGAACTCCTCCAGCAGGGTCTGTTCGTGTTCACTCAAGCGCCGCGCGGCGAGCAGCTCCGGCCTGCGCTGCCAGGTCCTCCCCAGCGCCTGCTTCAGCCGCCAGCGCCGGATCTCGGCATGATGCCCCGAGAGCAGCACCTCGGGCACCCGCTCGCCAGCGTACACCTCCGGCCGCGTGTACTGCGGGCAATCGAGCAGCCCGTCCGCAAACGACTCCTCGGCGGCGGACTGCCCGTCGCCGAGCGCACCCGGCAACTGGCGCACCACCGCGTCGATCACCACCATCGCCGCCAGCTCGCCTCCGGAGAGGACGTAATCGCCGAGCGACAGCTCCTCGTCCACGCGGCGCCGGATCAGGCGCTCGTCGACGCCCTCGTAACGCCCGCACAGCAGCGTCAGCGCCTGCCCGCCGGCGAGCTCCATCACCGTCGCGTGATCGAGCCGCCTGCCCTGCGGCGACAGATAAATCACCCGTCCGCGCTGCGCGCCCTGCTCGGCCAGCACCGCGTCCAGCGCCTTCTCCAGCGGCTCGGCCAGCATCACCATGCCCGGCCCGCCGCCATACGGCCGGTCATCGACCGTGCGGTAATTGTCGGTCGTGAAATCGCGCACGTTCCACAGCGCGAGGCGCCACAGCCCCGCCTCCAGCGCCCGCCGCGTGATGCCGCTCTGGCTCACCGCGGCGAACATCTCCGGAAACAGGGTCACCACGTCGAAGCGGATCATGCCAGTCGTCCTTCACCAGTCCGCTTCCCATTCCACCTCCGCCCGGCGCGCCGCCAAGTCGACGCGCTTCACCACCCACGGCAGCCACGGCAGCAGCCGGGTGCGCTCGGCCACCACCTCGGCCACGTCGTGAGCGCCGTTCGAGAACATCGCGCGCAACGTGCCCAGGCGCTCGCCCTTGCCGTTCACCACGTCCAGCCCGATCAGGTCGGACCAGTAGTAGCGGCCCTGCTCCGGCTCGCCGAGCGCCTCGCGCCCGACGGCGAGCGTCGCGCCCTTCAGCGCCAGCGCGGCCTCGCGATCCGCCACGCCCGCGAGCTTGGCGAGCAGCTGCGCGCCGTGAACTTTCGTTTCCTCGACCGTGAGCTCGCGCCAACCGCCGTCGCGCCCCTTCAGCCACCAGGCCGGGTATGCGGCGAGCGCGGCCACCTGCGCGCTGTAAGGCACCACCTTGAGCCAGCCGTGCACGCCGAACGAGCCGGCCACGCGGCCCATCTCGATCAGGTGTTCAGGCGGCCTTCTTTGCAAACTGCTTGACGAGCCGCACGACCGTCGAGGAGAGCTGCGCGCCCTCGCCCTTCCAGTGCTTGACGCGCTCCATGTCGACGCGCAACGCCTCGCGCCCCTCGGGCGCCTTCGGGTTGTAGAAGCCGACGCGCTCGATGAAGCGGCCGTCGCGCGGGTGACGCGAGTCGGCCACCACCAGGTTGTAGAAGGGCCGTTTCTTCGCGCCGCCGCGCGCCAGTCGAATCACTACCATTTGGGAAACCCCGGTCGCTGCGAAAAGGCGCGGATTATACGGGACTTTTCGGCAATTTGACAAGGAGCAGGGCAGGCTGGCGGGCGCCGGCGCGCGCCTTCAGCGCATGCCCGGCATCGCGCCCTTCATGGCGCGCATCATGCGCGCGAGCCCGCCCTTGCGCATCTGCTTCATCATCTTCTGCATTTGCTCGAATTGATTGAGCAGCCGGTTGACTTCCTGCACCGGCACGCCGGCACCGGCCGCGATGCGCCGCTTGCGGGAAGCCTTGAGGAGCTCGGGATGCGCGCGCTCCTGCGGGGTCATCGAGTTGATGATGCCCTCGATGCGGCGCATCTGCCGGTCGTCCTGCAGCTGCGCCGGGTTGATCGAGCCGGTGAGCTGCGCGGGCAGCTTGTCGACCAGCGCCGCCAGACCGCCCATGTTCTTCATCTGCTGGATCTGGGACTTGAAATCCTCGAGGTCGAAGCCCTTGCCCTTGCGCACCTTCTCGGCGAGCGCCTGCGCCTGCTGCTCGTCCACGCCGCGGCGCGCCTGCTCCACCAGCGAGACGATGTCGCCCATGCCCAGGATGCGCGAGGCCATGCGCTCGGGGTAAAACGGCTCGAGCCCGTCGAGCTTCTCGCCGGTGCCGACGAACTTGACCGGCTTGCCGGTGACTTGGCGCACCGACAGCGCCGCGCCGCCGCGCGCGTCGCCGTCGAGCTTGGTGAGGATCACTCCGGTGAGCGGCAGCGCCTGGTTGAAGGCCTGGGCGACGTTCACGGCGTCCTGGCCCTGCATGGCGTCGACCACGAACAGCGTCTCGACCGGGCGCAGCGCGGCGTGCAGCTCGGCGATCTCCTTCATCATGGCCGCGTCGATCGCCAGCCGCCCCGCAGTGTCGACCAGCAGGACGTCGTAGTAGCGCGTGCGCGCATGCTCGAGCGCGCGTTGCGCGATCTCGAGCGGCTTGTCGTCCGGCGCGCTCGACAGAAAATCGACCCCGGCCTGCGCGGCGACGGTCTTGAGCTGCTCGATCGCGGCCGGACGGTACACGTCGCAGGACGTGACCAGCACCTTCTTCTTCTGGCTCGCGAGCATTCGCGCCAGCTTGCCGGTGGTGGTGGTCTTGCCCGAGCCCTGCAACCCCGCCATCAGGATCACCGCCGGCGGCTGCGCGGCGAGATCCAGCCCGACGTTCGCCTCGCCCATGAGGCGCGTGAGCTCGCGGTGAACCACGCCGACCAGCGCCTGGCCGGGAGTGAGGCTGCCGACGACCTCCTCGCCCAGCGCCTGCGACTTGACCGCGGCGACGAAGTCCTTGACCACCGGCAGCGCGCAATCGGCCTCGAGCAGCGCGACGCGCACTTCGCGCAGCGCCTCCTGGATATTGGCCTCGGTGAGGCGCGCCTCGCCGCGCAGCGTCTTGGCGATGCGCGTCAGGCGCGCGGTCAGGTTATCGAGCATGAGGGCCGGCGGCGCGCGCCGGACTGGCGGGAGCGCGGTGATAAACTGCGATGGTGCCAGGCATTTTACTCCACCTCGTGGCGAGCGCGGCCTACGCGCTCCTCGCGCTGCACTTCTGGAACACGCGCTGGCGGCCGGGAGCGGCGGCCGCGAGCATCGGGCTCAGGGCCTGGGAGCGCATCGCCATCCTCGTCCCGCTCGCACTGCAGGGCTGGCTGCTCTATTCGGACATAGTGCTGCCCCCGCAGCCGCTGTTCGGCTTCGCCGACGCGCTGTCCGCGATGCTATGGCTGGCGGTGCTGTTCTACTGGATCGAAAGCTTCATTTACCGCCTCGACGGCATGCTGTCGCCGGCGCTCGGGCTCGCCGCGCTGTGCGTGCCGCTGCCGGCGCTGTTCCCGGGGATGGCCGCGACCTACGCGGCATCACTCGAGTTCAAGCTGCACTTGATTCTGGCGATGCTCGCGTACAGCCTGTTCACCCTCGCCATGCTGCACGCCGTGCTGATGGCGGTCGTGGAGCGGCGACTGCACCACGCCCGCAAGCCCGCGCCGGGCGACGCACCGGGCGTGCTCACCGGCGCGCTCGGCGCATTGCCACCGCTGCTCACGCAGGAGCGGCTCCTGTTTCGCCTCATCGCCGCCGCCTTCGTGCTGCTGACCCTAACGCTGATCACCGGAATCGTGTTTTCCGAGACGCTGTTCGGCAAGCCACTTCGGTTCAACCACAAGACGCTGTTCGCGATTCTCTCCTGGCTGACCTTCGCGGTGCTGCTCGCGGGGCGGCACTTCTACGGCTGGCGCGGGCGCACGGCGCTGCGCTGGACCCTGAGCGGCTTCGTCATGCTGCTGCTCGCCTACGTCGGCAGCCGCTTCGTGCTCGAAGTGATCCTCGGGCGAACCTGAGGCGGGGTCGAACGTCGCCCGGCGCCCGCGTCCGCCCCGACATGGAAGACGTCCCACTTTCGGCAGAAGTCTCGGCACTGGTCGTGTTGCTGGTCGTTTCGGCGTTCTTCTCGATCGCCGAAACGAGCATGATGGCGCTGAACCGCTATCGCCTGAAGCATCTGGTGGCGCAGGGCGATGGTGGCGCGCGCCGCGCGGCCCAGTTGCTGCAACGCATGGACCGGCTGCTGAGCACCATCCTGATCGGCAATACGCTGAGCAACGCGGGCGCGACGACGCTCGCCGGCGTGATCGCGGTGCGCCTGCTCGGGCAGGACAAGCTGTCGTACGCGGTCAGCACGCTGGTGATCGCGTTCCTGATCATCGTGCTGTGCGAAATCACGCCGAAGGTCGTCGGGGCCACCTACCCGGAACGCATCGCGTTGCCCCTCGCCTGGGTGCTCGGCCCGCTGCAGCGCATGCTCGCGCCGGCGGTGTGGTTCTCGAACCTGTTCGCGCGGCCGCTGCTGTGGCTGGCGGGAGTGCGCCCCGGGGGCGCGGAGGAGGCCGCGCCGAAGCTCACGCCGGAGGAAATCCGCACCCTGGTGCTCGAGTCCTCGAACTTCATGCCCAAGAAGCACGTCTCGATCCTGCTCAACCTGTTCGATCTCGGCAACGTCACGGTGCAGGACATCATGGTGCCGCGCGCCCGCATCGAATCGCTCAAAATGGACGACGATCCGGACACCATCGCGCGCCAGCTGGTCACCAGCTATCACATGCGGCTGCCGGTGTTTCGCGACAGCCTCGGCGAAGTGGCGGGCGTGCTGCACGTCAAGAAGGTGCTCAGGCTGCTGCTGCAGTCCACCCGGCTCGACAAGCACGCGCTCGAGCAGCTGGTCGGCGAGCCCTATTTCGTTCCCGCCTCGACGCCGGTGCTGGCGCAAATGCAGTACTTCCAGGAGAACCGCGAGCGCATTGCCCTGGTGGTCGACGAATACGGCGAGCTGATGGGCCTGGTCACGCTCGAGGACATCATTGAGGAGATGATCGGCAAGTTCACCACCTCGCTGCCCGCAGCGGTGGCGGCGCTGCAATGGGACGAGCATGGCAGCGCAACCGCCGACGGCGCCGCGCCGGTGCGCGAGGTCAACCGCGCGCTCGGCCTGAACCTTCCGCTGGACGGGCCGAAGACCTTGAACGGGCTCATCCTCGAGCATTTGCGGGAAATTCCCGAGGCGGACGTGTCGATCAAGATCGCGGGCGTAGTGATGGAGATCGTGCATACCCAGGGACACGCCGTGAAGACCGTCCGGGTGTTCCGCCCCGCCAGCGCCGCGGCCCCGCACGAGGCGCTTTCCTGAGTTCCGGTGTCTGCGGTTACAGCTGTTTTAAAAGACGTTAAATCGCGTATCATCATTGGGTTACGGTGGATATTTGAGGCTTTACAAAAGTACGGTAGCAGGGCATCATCCAACGCTGGATAGCCCCGACCAGCGCCAATGGCCACCGCCGCCAAGGCAGGACCGCAGTCGCTCCCGCCCGCAACGGGGCTGGCCGGGCTTGCGCGCGCGCTCGTGCAGCACGGCCACCTGGACGAAGTCGAAGCGCAGGCGCTGCTCCAGTCAGCCCGTTCCACCAACGTCGACTTCGTGGCCCAGGCGACCCATGCCGGGCGCCTGCGACCGATCGAGGTGGCGGAATTCGCTTCGCGCACCTTCGGCTATCCATTGCTCGACCTGGACGCCTACGACCCCGCGCAACTCGCGTGCTCGGCGGTAGACCCGAAACTGATGCAGGCGCGGCGTGTGCTGCCGCTGTATGTGCGCGGCAAGCGGCTTGCGCTCGCGATATCCGATCCCACCCGCACGGACGCGCTCGACGACGTCAAGTTCCATACCGGGCTGATGGTGGATCCGGTGGTAGTCGAGGACGACAAGCTGGACCGGCTGATCGAGCTGGCCGCAAGCAGTGTCGAGCAGTCGCTCGACGCGTTGGCCGGGGAGGATCTGGGCCTGGAGTTCGTCCAGGAATCGGTCGAGGAAGCACCCGGGGCGTCCATGGTCGGAGACGCCCCGGTGGTGCGCTTCATTCAGCGGATGCTGGTCGACGCGATCATGGTCGGCGCCTCGGACATCCACTTCGAGCCCTATGAGAAGAAGTATCGCGTGCGCGTGCGCGTCGACGGCGAGCTGCGCGAGGTTGCGAGTCCGCCGCCGTTCCTCAAGGACAAGATCGCCACGCGCCTCAAGGTGATCTCGCGGCTCAACATCTCGGATAAGCGCACGCCTCAGGACGGGCGCATGCGGCTCGCGCTCACGCCAACGCGCACCATCGACTTCCGCGTCTCCTCGCTGCCGACGCTGTTCGGCGAGAAGATCTGTCTGCGCATCCTCGATCCGTCGGTGGTCACCCTCGGGATCGGCGCCCTGGGCTACGAGCCCGAACAGAAGGCGGCCCTGCTCGAGGCGATCCACCGCCCATATGGCATGGTCCTGGTGACCGGGCCGACCGGCAGCGGCAAGACGGTATCGCTGTACAGCTGCCTCGAGTTGCTCAACCAGCCGGGAGTCAACATTTCCACCGTCGAGGACCCCGCGGAAATCAACCTCCCCGGCGTGAATCAGGTGAACGTGAACGAAAAGACCGGACTCACCTTCGCCGCGGCGCTGCGCTCGTTTCTGCGCCAGGATCCGGACGTCATCATGGTCGGCGAGATACGCGACCTGGAGACGGCGGAAATCGCGATCAAGGCGGCGCAGACCGGGCATCTGGTGCTCTCCAGCCTGCACACCAACGACGCGCCGTCCACGCTGACCCGAATGATGAACATGGGTATCGCGCCGTTCAACATCGCGTCGAGCGTGAACCTGATCACGGCGCAGAGGCTCGCGCGCAGGTTATGCTCCTGCAAGCGGCCGGCGGATATTCCGGCCGAGGCGCTGCTCGCCGCCGGCTTCGCCGAGGACGAGGTGGAAGAAGGCTGGCAGCCGTACGCGCCGCTCGGGTGCGAGCAATGCAAGGGCAGCGGCTATCGCGGCCGCATAGGGATCTACGAAATCATGCCGATCTCGGAGGAGATCCGCCGGATTATCATGAAGGGGGGCGACCAGCTGGACATCGCGCAGCAGGCGTGCGCCGAGGGCCTGCAGACTCTGCGGCGCTCGGGGCTGCTGAAGGTGAGACAAGGGCTGACATCGCTGGAAGAAATTATGGCCTGCACGAACGAATAGGACAGCATGCATGGAGCGCAGACATTCTTCTCGCGAAGCGCGGCAGATGTGGCTGGAGTCGCGCGACCCGCAGCGCGGATGGTGGTACCGAAAGCAGCCTGCGCAGCCTGGCCTGCGTAGTCCGCAATGTGGTTCTTAGGAGAGCGCGGCTATGGCGACAGCGGCGGCGGCAATTAAGGGACCCAAGGAGTTCACCTTCCAGTGGGAAGGCAAGGACCGGGCTGGCAAGGTAGTGCGCGGGGAGATGCGCGCCAGTGGCCAGGCGGTGGTCAACGCAACGCTGCGGCGTCAGGGCGTGGTGGTCACCAAGGTGCGCAAGCAGCGCATGCGCATGGGCGGCAGAATCACCGACAAGGACATCACCCTGTTCACGCGCCAGCTCGCCACGATGATGAAGGCCGGCGTCCCGCTGCTGCAGGCGTTCGACATCGTCGGCAAGGGCGCGACCAATGGTGCGGTCGGCAAGCTGCTGCTCAACGTCAAGTCCGAAGTCGAGACCGGCTCCTCGCTGGCGGCGGCCTTCCGCAAGTACCCGCTGTACTTCGACGCGCTGTTCTGCAATCTGGTGCAGGCCGGAGAGCAGGCGGGTATTCTCGAAAGCCTGCTCGACCGCCTCGCCACCTACAAGGAGAAGATCCTCGGCATCAAATCGAAGATCAAGAGCGCGCTCTTCTATCCGATTTCGATCATCGCGGTAGCGTTCATCATCACCGCGATCATCATGATCTTCGTGATCCCGTCGTTCAAGAAGGTCTTTAGCAGCTTCGGCGCGGACCTTCCCGCACCAACCTTGGTGGTGATGGCGATCTCGGACGCGTTCGTCAAATACTGGTACTTGATCTTCGGCGTGATCGGCGGCGGCCTGTACGGGTTCTTCGCGGCCTGGCAGCGCTCCAAGGCCGTCCAGATTTTCATGGACCGCCTGCTGCTGAGAATTCCGGTGTTCGGCCCCCTGATCCGCAAGTCGGTGATTGCGCGCTGGACTCGCACACTGTCGACCATGTTCGCGGCCGGCGTACCGCTCGTCGAGGCGCTCGACTCCGTCGGCGGCGCGTCCGGCAACTACGTCTATTTGGTCGCCACCAAGCAGGTCCAGGCCGACGTCTCGACCGGAACTGCGCTCACCGTGGCGATGCAGAACGCCAACGTGTTTCCCAGCATGGTGATCCAGATGGTGTCGATCGGGGAGGAGACCGGCGCACTCGACTCCATGCTCGGCAAGGTGGCTGACTTCTTCGAGCAGGAGGTCGACGATGCGGTCGAGGCGCTGTCATCGCTCATGGAGCCGATGATCATGGTGGTGCTCGGCACGCTGATCGGCGGCATGGTGATCGCCATGTACCTGCCCATCTTCAAGCTCGGCCAGGTGGTCTAACACCGCAGCATGGTCTCGTTCGACTGGCTTGCCCAGCCGGCAGTCTTCCCTTGGGCCGCGCTGGTGGTGGGCCTGTGCATCGGTTCGTTCCTCAACGTCGTCGCCCATCGCCTGCCGCGAATGATGGAGCGCGAGTGGCGAGCGCAATGCGCCGAGCTCGCCGGCCAGCCGCTGCCCGAGGACAAGCGCTACAACCTGGTGGTGCCGCGCTCGGCGTGCCCGGCCTGCGGCCACCGCATCACGGCGCTGGAGAACGTTCCCGTGTTCAGCTGGCTGGTCCTGCGCGGCAAGTGCTCGGCATGCCGGGCGCCGATCGGGCTGCGCTATCCGCTGGTCGAGCTCGCTGGCGGAATCGCCGCCGCCTACGCCGCCTGGCGCTTCGGGTTTTCCCTCGCAGCCGCCGGGGCCATGCTGTTTTGCTGGAGCTCGATCGCGCTCACCGCGATCGACCTCGACACGCAGCTACTGCCTGACGACCTCACACTGCCTCTGCTGTGGGCGGGGCTCGCGCTCAACCTTGGCGGCACGTTCGTGCCGCTCGGCAGCGCGGTCATCGGGGCGATCGTCGGCTACCTGTCGCTGTGGACCATTTACTGGGCATTCAAGCTCGCCACCGGCAAGGAAGGCATGGGCTACGGGGACTTCAAGCTGCTCGCGGCGATCGGAGCCTGGCTCGGTTGGCAGGCGTTACCGCTGGTAATACTGCTTTCGTCGCTGGTCGGCGCCCTGGTCGGCATCGCTCTGATGGCGTTCGCCCGGCACGGCCGCGACAAGCCGATCCCGTTTGGACCGTACCTCGCGGCGGCCGGCGTGATCGCGTTGTTCTGGGGCCCGCAGATCGTGCGGCACTGGATGCCGCTGTTCAGCTGATGGCTTTCGTGGTGGGCCTCACCGGAGGCATCGGCAGCGGCAAGAGCGCGGCGGCAAACGAATTCGCGCGGCTCGGCGCCACGGTGGTGGACGCCGACGCGATCGCGCATCAATTGACTCAAGCTGGCGGTGCCGCGATAGCCGCGATCCGCGGGCTGTTCGGCGACGCGTCTCTCGATGCGTCGGGTGCGATGGATCGCAACAAGGTTCGCGAACGGGTGTTCGCTGATGCGGCGGCGAGACAGCGCCTCGAAGCGCTACTGCACCCGATGATCCGCGAAGAAGCGCAGCGGCGCATTGCGAGTGCCTCCGGCGCCTATGTGGTGCATGTCATCCCCTTGCTCGTCGAGTCGCCGGATTACCGGCGTCGCGTGGACCGGGTGCTGGTGATCGATTGCCCGGAGGAGATCCAGGTCGCGCGAGTGTGCGCACGAAGTGGCCTCGCCGAGGAAGAAGTGCGCGGCATCATGCGCGTCCAGGCGTCGCGCGCGGCACGCGTCGCGGCCGCCGATGACGTAATCGACAACGGCGGGACCATAGAGGCGCTGCGCCAGCAGGTGCAGGCGTTGCACACGCGCTACCTGCAGCTGGCGAGAGACGCTCGGTCCTGATGGCCGGTTGCCGCGCGCGCCGCGGAGTCCGGTTGTGTTCAACGCGTAAATCCCTCAGAATTCGGCAGGTTTTTCTGCGCGGGGCGATCTGGACGCGGCCGTGATCACGTACGAGTATCCGCTGAACGAACGTATCCGGACTCTGCTGCGCCTAGAGGACCTGTTCGAGCGCTCGCGTCATTTCAGCGCGCGCACCGATCCGCTCGACCACCACGTCGCCCTGCTCACGCTGTTCGAAATCCTCGAGGTTGCGGGGCGTGCCGACCTGAAGTCCGATCTGCTGCAGGAGCTCGAGCGCCAGAAGCAGGTGCTACTGTCGTTCCGCAACAATCCAGACATCTCCGAGGAGGCGCTGAACGGCGTGCTGCGCGACGTCGAGCAGGTTTCTCAGGCGCTATTCGCGATGACCGGCAAGATCGGCCAGTACCTGCGCGAAAACGACTGGCTGATGGCGATCAAGCAGCGCACCGGGATTCCGGGCGGAGCCTGCGAATTCGACCTGCCCTCCTATCATTACTGGCTGCATCGTCCGGCCGAGGACCGCATTGGCCAGCTCGCGGCCTGGACGAGCCCGCTGTATCCGCTGCGCGATGGTTCGGCGATCATCCTTCATATCTTGCGTGAATCCGGCAAGCCGCAGCAGCTGCACGCGCAAGGCGGCACCTTCCAGCAGATGCTGGGCGGCAAAACCGCGCAGATGCTGCGCGTGCGCATCGGTCCTGACCTGAACTGCGTACCCGAGATCAGCGCCAACAAGTACGTGCTGAACATCCGCTTTCTGGCCCAGAACGGCGAGGACCCGCGCTCGCGGACCACAGACTGCGACGTCGGCTTCGAGCTGACCTTCTGTAATTTATAGAACAACGCTGCGCCACGGCGCAGCACGAGACTTTCAGAAAAGGCCATGGCGCAGTACGCAATCAAATCGGTTCCCTGCCCGCGCTGCGGCGCTCTCGCACCGTTCACGCCGGAGAATCCGTGGCGGCCGTTCTGCAGCGAACGCTGCAAGCTGATCGATCTGGGCAACTGGGCATGCGAAAGCTATCGCGTGCCCGATCCGGGCACTCCCCCGGGCGACCCCGAGCCGCACGACGCTTAGCGGCACCAGGCGTTGCGCCGGTGCAGCCCTCTCAGGCCGACCAGGCGCCAGAGATCATCGCCACGCCGTGCGCGCCCGCCCGCCAGGACTGCTCCAGATCGGTCGCCCGCAGGCCGCCGATGCCATATACCGGAATCGCGGCGCCGCGCGCAACGCGCGCGAATCCCGCCCAGCCGAGCGGCGCCGCGCCGGGGTGTGACGCCGTGGCCTTGACCGGGCCGAGCACGGCGAAATCCAGGCCGAGGCGGACCGCCAGCGCAAGCTCGGCGACAGTGTGGCACGAGGCAGCCGCCAGTAGGCCGTGCGGCCGCCGGGCGAGGCTGGCGAGGTCGCGCGCGCTGTAGTGCACGCCGTCGGCACCGAGCGAGCGCGCCAGTGCGCAATCCGCATGGATCAGCACTTTGGCGTCACTGCAATGTGCGAGCTCGACGACCCGCCGGGCGAAAGCGGCGCGCGCCTCCGACGCCATGGCCTTCTCGCGCACTTGTACGAGCCGCAAGCCCGCCTCGAGCCGCTGCGCGAGGCGCGCGAGCATGGGCTCGATGCCGTAGGCCTCCGCCGCGGTGATGGCGTACTCATGCGGCAGCATGAGTGACGCCAGAACCGGGGCGTTCGCCGGCAGCATCGGCTCGGGAAGCGGCGCGTCCATGCGCTGCCAGACCAGTTGCTGGGCCTCGTGCGGATGCGGGTCGCCGGCCCATTCCAGCACGCGAAAGAAATTCAGGCGCACCGTCGCGTGCGGATAGGCGTACACGCGCGTGATCCACGGGTACGCGCGCCGCACGTCGATACCGAGCTCCTCGTGCAGCTCGCGCGCGAGCGCCCGCTCCGCGGGTTCGTCCGGCTCGATCTTGCCCCCGGGAAACTCCCAGTAACCGGCGTAGACCTTGCCGGAAGGGCGACGCGCAAGCAGGAAGGCGCCATCTGCGCGCACGATCACGGCTGCCGCGACCTCGACCACCCCGGCCGGCACTGCGGCCGCCGCCACCGTCAGCCCCGCGCTCCCTTCCGGTTGGCGCGTGACCCCCCGGCGTGCTGGCCGGCCCAGTCGCGCGCGAACTGGTAAGCAACCCGGCCGCTGCGCGAACCGCGCGACAATCCCCACTGCAGCGCCTCCTCGCGCGCGGCTTGCGCTTCCTTCGCCGAGCAGCCGAATGTCTGCAGCCAGTGCGCGACAATGTCCAGATACTCATCCTGGTCGAAAGGATAGAACGACACCCAGATTCCGAAACGCTCCGAGAGCGAGATCTTCTCCTCGACGCTCTCGCCCGGATGGATCTCGTCGCCGACGTACTTGGTCTCGAGGTTCTCCTGCATGTACTCGGGCATCAGGTGCCGGCGGTTGGAGGTCGCGTAAATCAGCAAGTTGTCCGAGGTGGTCGAGATCGAGCCGTCGAGCGCCACCTTGAGCGCCTTGTAGCCCGGCTCGGCGGCCTCGAACGACAGGTCGTCGCAGAACAGGATGAAGCGCTCGCGGCGCCCGGCCACCAGATCCGTGATCGCCGGCAGGTCGACAAGCTCGCGCTTGTCCACCTCGATCAGGCGCAGGCCCTGGCGCGCGTACTTGTCGAGCAGCCCCTTGATCATCGAGGACTTGCCGGTGCCGCGTGCACCGGTGAGGAGCACGTTGTTGGCCGGCTCGCCCGCCACGAACTGGCGCGTGTTCTGCTCGACGCGCGCAATCTGCGCGCCTATGCCCCGCAGGTCCGCCAACCGGATGCGGTGGATATGGCGCACCGGCTGCAGCCATCCATGGCCGTTCAGCGGGCCGCTCTTGTGCCAGCGGAAGGCGACGCTCGCGGACCAGTCGGCGGGCGGCGGCGCGGGGGGCAGCAGCGCCTCGAAGCGCGCCAGCACCTGCTCGACGCGCGCCAGTAATTTCTCCATCTCGCTCTTCATGCGCATTTCCCAGCGTTTCGCGCTGCGCACGCGACTCCCGGCGTTGCGTGCTTAGCTTTTCCCAACGTTTTGCGCTTCAGTGCGCAACTCCGTGCCGCACTGAAGCGCATCGTAGTTCTTCAGGTTCTTCAGGTACGGTATTCGGCGTTGATCTTCACGTAATCGAACGACAGATCGCAGGTCCACAGGCGCGCCGCAGCAGCTCCGCGGTTCAACACTACGCGCACCGCGAACTCGTCCTTGCGCATCGCCGCGATACCCTGTTCTTCCCTGTAATCGGGATGCCGCCCACCCCCGGCGGCCACCGGCACGTCGTCGATATACAGTTCCACCGCGGCGGTGTCCAGATCCGCGATGCCGGCGTACCCGATCGCGGCGAGGATGCGCCCCAGGTTGGGATCGGAGGCAAAGAACGCCGTTTTCACTAGCGGTGAGTGCGCGATGGCATACGCCACCCGGCGGCACTCCTCGCGACTGCGCCCGGCCTCGACCTGCACAGTCACGAACTTGGTTGCGCCTTCGCCGTCGCGCACGATGGCCTGCGCAAGCCAGATGGCCACCTCGCGCAACGCGTTCCTGAGCCGGGCGTAGTCCGGATCTGAGACGTGCGCCACGCGCACGCCGCAAGCGCCCGTGGCGGCGAGAACCAGCGCGTCGTTGGTCGAAGTGTCGCCGTCCACGGTGATGCAGTTGAACGACTCGTCCGCCACCTCGGCCAGCAGCGCCTGCAGCACGGGCTGCGGTAAGGCAGCATCGCAGCACAGGAAGCCGAGCATCGTCGCCATGTCGGGGTGGATCATGCCCGCGCCCTTGGCGATTCCGGTAATGGTGACCGTGCCGGCCGCGAGCGGAACCTGCGCGGAGCGCGCCTTCGGCACGGTATCCGTGGTCATGATCGCCGCGGCCGCCTGCGCCCAGTTGCTCGCGCCCAAGTCGGCAAGCGCCGCCGGCAGGGCGGCGACGATGCGCTCCGCAGGCAGCGGCTCCATGATCACGCCGGTGGAAAAAGGCAGTACCTGCTCGCGCTCGCAGCCCAGCGCCTCGGCGAGGGCCTGGCACACCAGGCGCGCCCGGCGCAAACCGTCGTCGCCGGTTCCGGCATTGGCGTTGCCGGTGTTCACGACCAGAGCACGCACGCCGCGCCCGGCTGCGAGGTGCTCGCGCGCCAGCACCACGGGCGCAGCGCAAAAGCGGTTGCGCGTGAACACGCCCGCCACGCTGCCACCCGGCGCGAGTCGCATTACCAGCAGGTCGGTGCGATTCTGCTTGCGCACGCCCGCCATCGCCACGCCGAGCTCGACCCCGGCCACGGGATGCAGCGACAGCGGCTCCGGAGGCAAAAGGTTCACTGCCATGGCATGCGGTCGCGTCGATGGGGCGGAACGAGGTGCCGCGAAATCAGGCGGCAGGCGACTCCCGCCGCGTGCATCATCAGGTCAGCTTGCCGTGACAATGCTTGTACTTCTTGCCCGAGCCGCATGGACATGGGTCGTTGCGGCCGACCTTTTGCGCCGGGCGCGCCTTCGGCTGCGCCTTCTTGGGCTCCGCGGCCGCCGCGAGCGCCTGCTCGTAGTCCGCGTGCTGCATGCGCACGTTCTCCACGTGCTGGGCGTCGTCCACCTGCGGCATCTCGGTGGTGGTGATCTGGACCGCGGTGAGCGTCTTGGTAACCTCGAGCTTCACCGACTCAAGCATCGCACCGAACAGCTCGTAAGCCTCGAGCTTGTATTCCTGCTTCGGATCCTTCTGCGCGTAGCCGCGCAGATGAATGCCCTGCCGCAAGTGGTCGAGCGCAGCCAGGTGCTCGCGCCAGTGACCATCGAGAATCTGCAGCATCACGTAGCGCTCGTACTGGCGAAACGAAGTCTCGGCGCCAGCCGGGATCTTGGCGCTGTAGGCGTCGTGCGCCCGCGCCATGAGGCGCTCCAGCATCTTTTCGTCGTCGAGCTCCGGTTCCTTTTCGAGCCATTCGCGCAGCTCGACGTCGAGGTTGAGCTCGGCCTTGAACGCGGCCACGAGTGCGGGAATGTCCCATTGCTCCTCGACGCTCTGCTCGGGCACGTATTGGCGGAAGATGTCGCTCACCACCCCAGCGCGCAGGTCGGCGATGAGCTGCGTGACGTCTTCCGTGTCGAGCAGCTCGTTGCGCAGCATGTAAATTGTTTTGCGCTGCTCGTTGGCCACGTCGTCGTACTCGAGCAGCTGCTTGCGCATGTCGAAGTTGCGCGCCTCGACCTTGCGCTGCGCGCTCTCGATAGAGCGCGTCACCATCGAGTGCTCGATCGCCTCGCCCTCGGGCATCTTGAGCATGACCATGATGCGGTTGATGCGCTCGCCGGCGAAGATCCTGAGCAGCGGATCCTCGAGCGACATGTAGAAGCGTGACGCTCCCGGGTCGCCCTGGCGCCCCGCACGGCCGCGCAGCTGGTTGTCCACGCGCCGCGACTCGTTGCGCTCGGTGCCGACGATGTACAGGCCTCCCGCAGCGACCACCTGGTCGTGCAGCTGCTGCCACTCGCCGCGCAGCGTATCGCTCCTGGGCTTCTTGTCCCCGGCCGGGATGCTTTCGTCGGTCTCGATCAGCTCGCACTGCTTCTCGACGTTGCCGCCGAGCACGATGTCCGTGCCGCGACCCGCCATGTTAGTGGCGATGGTGACCATCTTCGGCCGCCCCGCCTGCGCCACGATCTGCGCCTCGCGCTCGTGCTGCTTGGCGTTGAGCACCTGGTGCGACAGCTTCTCCTTGGTGAGCATCGCCGACAGCAGCTCCGAATTCTCGATCGACGTCGTGCCGACGAGCACCGGCTGGCCGCGCCGGTAGCAATCCTTGATGTCATCAATGATCGCCTTGTACTTTTCCTTCGCGGTGCGGTACACCAGGTCGAGGCGGTCATCGCGCACCATCGGCTTGTGCGTCGGGATCACCACCGTCTCGAGGCCGTAGATCTCCTGGAACTCGTAGGCCTCGGTGTCCGCGGTTCCGGTCATCCCCGCGAGCTTCTTGTAAAGGCGGAAGAAGTTCTGGAAGGTGATCGAAGCGAGCGTCTGGTTCTCGTTCTGGATCGACACGCCCTCCTTTGCCTCGACCGCTTGATGCAAACCGTCCGACCAGCGGCGCCCGTGCATCAGGCGGCCGGTGAACTCGTCGACGATGATCACCTCGCCTTCCTGCACCACGTAATGCTGGTCGCGGTAGAACAGGTGGTGCGCGCGCAGCGCCGCGTGCAGGTGGTGGACGAGATTGATGTAAGCCGGCTCATAGAGGCTCGCGCCGGCGGGCAGCATCTCGAGGCGCACCAGGATTTCCTCGGCCTTGGCGTGGCCCGACTCGGAGAGCAGGACCTGGTGGCCCTTCTCGTCGACCCAGAAATCTCCCGGACCCTCTTCTTCCTTCTGGCGCGTGAGGAAGGGCGGCACCTCGTTCATCCGCTTGTAGATCTCGGTGCGATCCTCCGCCTGACCAGAAATGATCAGCGGCGTGCGAGCCTCGTCGATCAGGATCGAGTCCACTTCGTCGACGATCGCGTAGCTCAGGCGGCGCTGAAAGCGCTCTTCCACCCGCATGGCCATGTTGTCGCGCAAATAGTCGAAGCCGAACTCGTTGTTGGTTCCGTAGGTGATGTCCGCGGCGTAGGCCTTGCGCTTATCCTCGGGCTCCATCTGCGGCACGTTCACGCCGACCGTGAGGCCGAGGAATTCGTAGATCCTGCCCATCCACTCGGCGTCGCGGTGCGCGAGGTAGTCGTTGACGGTGACGATATGCACGCCCTTGCCGGTAAGGGCGTTCAGGTACGCGGGCAGGGTGGCCACCAGGGTCTTGCCCTCGCCGGTGCGCATCTCGGCGATCTTGCCGTCGTGCAGCACCATGCCGCCGACCAGCTGCATGTCGAAGTGCCGCATGCGCAGCGTGCGCTTGCCCGCTTCGCGCACCACCGCGAACGCCTCCGGCAGCAGCTCCTCGAGCACCACTCGTTCGGCGTCCGCGCGCGCCTCCTCGGGCTCGGCGGCAACCCGCTCGGCGAGACGTCGCTTGAATTCGTCGGTCTTGGCGCGCAGCTGCGCGTCGGAAAGCGCGGCGATCTCCGGTTCGAGGGCGTTGATGCGAGCGACGCTTCGGTAGTACTGCTTGAGCAACCGCTCGTTGCGGCTGCCGAAAATCTTCGTGAGGACGTTCTGGATCATGAAAGGAGTGGTGCGGCCCACGCGGGGGTCCGCTTGCGGGCCTGCGGCGCCGCCGCCAGAGTCCCGCGGGAAATCAAAATTTTAGCATGCCGACGCGGCGCCCCGGGCGGGTGCTGCGCTACTCACTTCTTGGAGATCTTGGAGCGGGCGCGCGCGAGCAACGCGCGCGCCGATGCTGCAGTCGGAATCGTCGGATTGGACTCAGTCAGGAAACGGTTGGGATCCAGCGGTACGCCCTTGTAGCGCACTTCGAAGTGCAAGTGGGGCCCGGTCGCGCGCCCGGTGGATCCGCTCAGCGCGATTTTCTCGCCGCGCTGCACGATATCGCCCACCTTGATCAGCAGCTTGGACAGGTGCGCATAACGCGTCGTCAGGTCGTTGCCATCATCGACGTCGATCATGTAGCCGTACTGCGGATGGTAGCCAGCGTAGTCGACGATGCCTCCCGCCGCCGCGTGCACCGGGGTCCCGGTTTCGACCTCGAAGTCGATGCCCTCGTGCATCGCCATCTGGCCGGTGAAGGGATCGATGCGCACGCCGAAGCCGGAGCCTTCCGGGCCGTCCACGGGCGGGATGGTCGGCATCAGCTTCTTGTGCACCGCCTGCTCGAACAGCCGCGCCTCGACCACGCTCAGCATGTCGGTGTGATTGTCCATCTGGTGCGACACCGCGGCCACCTTCTTGGTCAGCTGCGCGAACGACAAGTCCTGCGGCGGAATCAGCGTAGACTGCGCCCCGCCCAGACCCGGCCGCTCGCTGAGGTGGAATTCCTGCGGCTTGATGCCCGCCAGGGTAGAGACCCGCTCGCCCAAGGCGTCGAGGCGCGTGAGCTGCGCCTGCATCTCGCCGAGCTTCACCGCCATGGCGTTCAGGTTCTCCTGCATGAATGCGCTTGCCTTGGCGCTCTGCGCGCTCTCCGCCGCACGCACCATCCTCTCGATGAGCGGGGTCCTCACCGGCCCGGCGAAGCGCAGCGTCAGCCAGTACATCGCGCAGGTCAGCCCGGCCAGCAGGACGCCGAGGCCCAGCACCGATGCAATCACGTGCCGGGACGACAAGGTGAGCGATTTCGCCTTGGCCAGCCGGTCTGGGATGACGATAATCTGCACGTTACGCTCCTTCGATCACGGTCCCCCGTGCGACCTTCCAAAATCGACCGTTACCTGTCCGCCGACGGCAGCTTGCAGCCGGTCGTCGAGAAAGCGCGGGAGATCGCCGCGCTTTCGAAGCTTTGCGAAAAGATCCTCCCGTCCGAGCTCGCCCGCCAAGTACGCGCGGCGAACCTCAAGGACGGGACTCTTGTGCTGCTCGCGCCCAACGCCGCGGCAGCGGCCAAGCTCAAATTACTCTCCGAATCCCTGTGCAGCTTCTTGTTGTTACAGGGCAAGGAGATTAAGTTAGTTTCAGTGAGGGTGCAACCAACTGTATCACGCTACGGGCCGGATGCTGCGCCGCACAAGCAGGCCCGCCTATCGCCCTCCGCGCTCGCCGACCTGAGCGGCTTATACCAGCAGCTCGCGGACTCGCCAGCCCGTCAGGCGCTGAAGTCACTGCTCGCGCGCCACGGGGAACCGGGCGCTTTGGCGCCACCCCCAGCAGGCGCTCGAAAAAAGTCGGCAGCACGATCAGGACGGCGACGAGCAGCTCGCACCTGAAAACCCGGCCGTCACGGCGCAGATGCTTACCCCACTGAGCGCGCCGCGAGGCCGGTCAGCGGACTGCCCGTGCCACGCGGCCTAGGGAAACTCTGAAGAATTCCTCTGCTCTAATGCGTAGTACGTGAGCCGAGGAGAATAAGAATGAACAAGCCGAGCCAGAAGACGTTTGCCGCAGCCGGGTTTGAGGCCTACCGCAAGCCGACGCGGCGCGAGAAGTTTCTTGCCGAGATGGATCGGGTGGTGCCGTGGGCGCAGCTGTGCGCGCTGGTCAAGCCGGTGTACGCCAAG
>Ga0307372_10002988_pt1 | contig 27466 bp, 24 predicted proteins | sample OX1MG_FD_202533 | JGI IMG/M metagenome (GOLD analysis project Ga0307372, IMG submission 202533) | Soil microbial communities from Risofladan, Vaasa, Finland - OX-1 | ecosystem: Environmental > Terrestrial > Soil > Coastal area > Acid sulfate soil | place: Finland: Risofladan, Vaasa | collected... | reverse complement strand
CGCCGGGCGGGGTCAGGAAATACGTCGCATGACCCGCCCAATGCCCGAATGTAGTGTTACTCGGCGAAAATCTGCCGCACACATTGCTGATATTGCAGAAGTTTTTTTAGTGAGTGTCAAAGATGGGGTAAGTGGCCGTCCGGGAACAACCGAATCGATCGAGGCAGCATACCCGAGTCCACGACTGGTGGCCTCGATGCGGACAACGAGTGGTTATTTCCGGACGACCGCTAAGCGGTGGCCACCATGTCCTGAAGCATCCCGATCGCCCCGCGTTGCGCGTCGTGGTGCCGTATCATGCTGGCGACATCAAACGCGGGACGCTGCGGAGTATCATTCGCCAGGCAAACTTGATGGTGGACGAGCTGATCGCATTGCTCTGACCAATCTCTCCGGTTGACACCCCCGCGCTCCCCGCCTACCCCCGCGCCCTTTCCGGGAACGCCCCAACCACCATGCCCCGCCGCAAGCCGCGCGGCCGTCCGCTCGACGGCTGGCTCATCATCGACAAGCCGCCGGGTCTCACCAGCACCGACGTGGTCAACCGCGTCCGCCGCGCGTTCGACGCCCAGAAGGCCGGGCATGGCGGCACGCTCGACCCGCTCGCCACCGGTATTCTTCCCATCGCCTTCGGCGCCGCCACCAAGACCGTCCCCTACGTCATGGACGGGACGAAACTCTACCGCTTCACCCTGCGCTTCGGCGAAGCCCGCGACACCGACGACGCCGACGGCCAAATCACCGCCACCACCGACGCCCGCCCAACGGATGAACAAATCAACGCCGCGCTGGGAAACTTCCGCGGGGACATCATGCAGACCCCCCCGGTCTTCTCGGCGGTGAAGGTCGCCGGCGAGCGCGCCTACGACATGGCCCGCGAAGGCCGGCCGCCCGTTCTGGAACCCCGCCCCGCAAGGGTGGACCGCTTCGACCTGGTCGATCGCCCGGACCCAGACCATGCGACCTTCGAGGTCGCCTCCGGCAAGGGTGTTTACATGCGCAGCCTGGCCCGCGACCTGGCCGTCGCCTGCGGCACGCTCGGCCATGTCGCAACCCTGCGCCGCCTGCGGGTTGGCCCCTTCACCGAAGCGAACGCAATACCCCTGGACAAACTCCGCCCGGCAGAGGATACCGCCCCGGCCTCTCCGGACCTCCTGCTTCCGGTCGCGACCGCGCTGGCCGACATCCCGGCGCTGGCCTTGACCGAGGCGGAGGCCAGCGACTTCAGGCATGGCCAGGCGATCAGCCTCGTCACGCTCATGGGTCGCATTCCAGACAGCGCCGATCCCGACGGGGGGTTGGTGCGCGCCATGGCGGGGGGTCGCGTGATCGGGCTGGCCCGGCTGGAAGACGGCCGGATGAAGCCCGAACGGGTGCTGTAGCGAGCGCTCCGCCCACGCGTCGTCTGCAACCCGAACACGGAGACAGCACGATGTCGATTACCGCGGAGCGTCGCACGACGCTCATTGGCGAATACGCCAACGCCCCCACGGACACCGGCAGCCCGGAAGTGCAGGTCGCCCTGCTCTCCGAGCGCATCGGCAACCTGACCGGGCACCTGAAGACCCACGCGAAGGATTTCCACTCGCGCCGCGGTCTTCTCATGCTGGTCGGCCGCCGCCGCCGGCTGCTGGATTACCTGAAAGCCAAGGACAGCCGCCGCTACGAGACGCTGATCGGGCGGCTGAGTCTGCGGCGGTAGGATCCGAAGCAGACCTCCCCTCCCTCAAGCGGAGGGGGAGAATCTTGAACGCAACGTGACTTGGCCGGTGTCCGCCCCCATATGGCAGCATCAGGCGCCGATCCCCTCCCCATGGTGGGGCGGGGCAACGCCGCGGAGGCGGGCAAACGCCTCCCAACGCCGCGACACGCGGTGGATCGACAAACCGCCGGCCCGGCACGCCCCGAAAGATGTGGGAACCGCGACGGCGTTTCCGGCCACATGGCCCGTGGCTGCGCCAAGCCTTGCCTGCCCCGCCGGCGCAGCCTCCTCCATGCGACCCGAGACGCCGCCTCCCGCCCGGAAAGGGACGCCAGGATCGCCCGGAATGCCGTCCGCCGATGCCGCGCGCATCCGAAGGACACATGAATGTTCAACTACTTCCGCAAAGAACTCGACTGGGGCGGGCGCAAGCTGGTCCTGGAAACCGGCAAGATCGCCCGCCAGGCCGACGGCGCCGTGCTGGCCAGCTACGGTGACACGATCGTGCTGTGCACCGCCGTCGGGGTGAGGAGCTCCCGTCCCGGCCAGGATTTCTTCCCGCTGACCGTGAACTACCAGGAAAAGGCCTTCGCCGCCGGCAAGATCCCCGGCGGCTTCTTCAAGCGCGAGGGCCGGCCGAGCGAGGCCGAGGTGCTGAAAAGCCGCCTGATCGACCGGCCGATCCGCCCGCTGTTCCCCGAGGGGTTCCGCAACGAGGTCCAGGTCATCGCCACCGTGCTCAGCCACGACATGGAGAACGATCCCGACATCGTCGCGATGATCGGGTGCTCGGCCGCGCTGACGCTGTCTGGCATACCATTCTTCGGTCCGGTGGCCGCCGCCCGCGTCGGTTACCAGGACGGCCAGTACATCCTCAACCCGACCGCCGACCAGATGAAGGACAGCGCGCTGGAGCTGGTGATGGCCGGCACGACCGAAGGCGTGCTGATGGTCGAATCCGAAGCGAAGGAACTGCCCGAGGACGTGATGCTCGGTGCCGTCAGCTTCGGCCATGAAAGCTTCCAGCCGGTCATCCAGGCGATCATCGAGCTGGCAGAGCAGGCCGCGAAGGAGCCCTGGACCCTGCCGGAACCGTCGGCGGAAGCGCAGGCGTTGACCGCCCGGATGGACGCGCTGGCCCGCGCCGGCCTGGCCGATGCCTATCGCGAGCCCGACAAGGGTGCCCGCCACGACAAGGTCGGCGCCGTCCGCAAGCTGGCCTTCGAGGCGCTGGCCGCCGAGGGGCTGGACGCCGAGAAGGCCCGCCACGCGTTCCACGACCTGGAGGCCGACATCGTCCGCAACGCCATCCTGGACACCGGCATGCGCATCGACGGGCGCGACACCAAAACGGTGCGCCCGATCGTCGCCGAAGTCGGCATTCTCCCCCGCGCGCATGGCTCGGCGCTGTTCACCCGCGGTGAGACGCAGGCGTTCTGCGTCGCCACGCTCGGCACCGGACAGGACGAACAAGTCATCGACGCGCTCGGCGGCGACTACCGCGAGCACTTCATGCTGCACTATAATTTCCCCCCGTATTCGGTGGGCGAGGCGGGCCGCATGGGCAGCCCGGGGCGGCGTGAGATCGGCCACGGCAAGCTGGCCTGGCGGGCGATCCACCCGCTGCTGCCGTCGAAGGAGCAATTCCCCTACACGCTGCGGGTGGTGTCGGAGATCACCGAATCCAACGGCTCGTCCTCGATGGCGACGGTGTGCGGTTCGTCGCTGGCGCTGATGGATGCCGGCGTGCCGCTGCGGCGGCCGGTGGCCGGCATTGCCATGGGGTTGATCAAGGAGGATCGCGGCTTCGCGGTGCTGTCCGACATCCTCGGCGACGAGGACCATCTCGGCGACATGGATTTCAAGGTGGCGGGCACCGAGGCGGGCATCACCTCGCTGCAGATGGACATCAAGATCACCTCGATCACACCAGAAATAATGCGCATCGCCCTTGCGCAGGCGCGTGACGGGCGGCTGCACATCCTGGGCGAGATGGCCAAGGCGATCACCGGCCACCGCGACGAGGTCGCGATGACCGCGCCGCGCATCACCATCATCACCGTGCCGAAGGAGAAGATCCGCGAGGTGATCGGCACGGGGGGCAAAGTGATCCGCGAGATCGTCGAGCAAACCAAGTGCAAGATCGACATCGAGGACGACGGCACGATCAAGATCGCGGCCACCGACATCGCCCAGGCGCAGCAGGCGATCGACTGGATCCGCGGCATCGTCGCCGAGCCGGAGATCGGCGTGATCTACACCGGCAAGGTGGTGAAGACCGCCGATTTCGGCGCCTTCGTGAATTTCCTCGGGTCGCGCGACGGGCTGGTGCATATCAGCGAGCTGCAGCAGGGCCGTGTCGGCAAGACCACCGACGTGGTGAATGTCGGCGACGCGGTGAAGGTGAAGGTGCTGGGCTTCGACGAACGCGGCAAGGTGAAGCTGTCGATGCGGGTGGTGGACCAGGCCACCGGCGCGGACATCTCGGAGCACGTGGGGTCCAAGCCGGGCCGCGGCGAGCATGGCGGCGATCGGGGCGGCGAGCGGGATCGCGGGGGCGATCGGGATCGCGGTGGCCGGGGCGAGCGGGGCGAGCGGCGGGAGCGTTACGAGCCGAGCCCGATGCCGCAGGACTCCGAGCAACCCGCCGTCGGCGAGTAATCTCGCCGGCGGGTGGACAGCTTCTGGCGGGATGCCTGGACGTCGTTCAAGGCGGTCTTCGGCCCGGTCTTGGCCGGAGCCGCCATCGTCCTGGCACTGCTTGGGCCGCCTTACGCGCCCGCCGCTGTTGTCCGCATCAGCCTGATCTGGCTCGCGGTAGCAGGGTTGCTCGCACTGACCGTCCTGCTGACGGCCGGCAATCTGGTGGTGGCCGCTCGGCGGTTGTCAAACCCAAGGCTGCCTCGCCTCATCTCGGTCTATTTCGAGCGCCGGGACGACGCCGAACCTGGCGACCTGGAAGAGGAGACTGTTCTGTTGCTGGAGCCTTCGGAACTCTTTGGATATGATGGTGTCGTGTCCATCTACTGCAATCAAAGGCTTGGCGGCGCCGACGCGCGACCTTTCGAGCGTCTTATCGGCGTGGGACGGGTTTCCAACATCCAGGAGGGAAAAATCATAGCCGTGACAGTACTGCGGTACGGTGCCGGGCACGACACGATCTGGAGCCGAATTCGGGTCGGCGAGACCGCCGCGTTGTCGGACATCCGTGCGAAGCCTACTGTGCCGTTCCGCGAGACCGGATTGGGAGCGACGGTCAATGGGTGAGACTGCAACACATTCTGCCTTGGCGAAGGTCATCCATATGGTTGACGATTGGCGGGGCGACTCCCCGTTCGAGCTGGTCATCGGCTGGGGGACCGAGCGTGGCATGAAGGTCGGCGACCGGTTTCTTGTCTTCGGGTGCGGGCCCCGGCTGTCTGACCCGGACACGGGAGAGGATCTTGGTCTGCTCGAGGTGGTGCGCGGCCACGGCATCGTGACGCATGTCCAGGACAGGGTGGCGACCTTGCGCTCCACCGAAAGGCGACGACGATCCGGGGCGACCCGCCGCATTGTCCGCGAGGGCGGGGGTGGCGTATTTCTGGCCGGCCTCGGGTTGGGTCGCGTTATCGAGGAGGAAGTTCCAGACGACGAGGACAAACCCTTTGCCAACGTTCAGATCAACGACTTGGCAAAGCCGATATGACTTGTTGGCCAGAACATACAGGGCAATCTTTGCCAACAAGGGCTCGGCGGAAGGTCCAAGACCCGGACGTTCGATCTCAATCGATCTAAGAGCGCTGGGCCACAACCTGATGTTCCGGCTAACAAACTGAGCAGCCGCGCCGCCGCTGGATTTGCTTGCATCCGGCGGCGGGCGTCGCAACCGTTGTGTCACAAGGAGGCGCTCCGGTGGCCCGCGAGGCGCCATAGCGGCCTGACGAAAGGCGGGATGCCATGAGAGCGATCAATGCGATTCGCATGGGAGGGATCGACGTCCTGCCCCTGGTGGAAGGCGGCAAGGGCGTTTCGATCTCCAACGGCATCTCCTCCGGCAACTGGGCCGCGACCGGCGGCGTCGGCACGTTCAGCGCGGTGAACGCCGACAGTTTCGACGAGCAAGGCCGGCGCATCCCGCAGCTCTACCACGGGCGCACGCGACGGGAGCGGCACGAGGAGCTGGTCGCCTACGCCATCCGCGGCGCGCTGACCCAGGCACGCAGGGCCTACGATCTGGCCTCCGGCAAGGGCCGCATCCACGCCAACATCCTGTGGGAGATGGGTGCCGCCGAACGCATCATCACCGAGGTGCTGGAACAGGCGAAGGGCATCATCGGCGGCGTGACGTGCGGCGCCGGCATGCCGTACCGGCTGTCGGACATCGCCGCGCGTTTCAACATCCACTACTATCCGATCGTGTCCTCGGCGCGGGCCTTCAACGCGCTGTGGAAGCGCGCCTATTCGAAGGCGGCGGCGTTGCTGGGCGGGGTGGTGTACGAGGACCCCTGGCTGGCCGGCGGCCATAACGGCCTGTCCAACAGCGAGGACCCGACTCGCCCGGAGGCGCCGTTTCCGCGCGTGCTGGCGCTGCGCAAGCTGCTGCGCGAGTTCGGCCTGCACGACACGCCGATCATCATGGCCGGCGGCGTATGGTGGCTGGAGGAGTGGCAGGATTGGATCGACAATCCGGAGCTGGGGCCGATCGCCTTCCAGTTCGGCACGCGCGCGCTGCTGACCAGGGAAAGCCCGATCGGCGACGCCTGGAAGGAACGGCTGCGCACGCTGCAGGAGGGCGACGTCTTCCTCAACCATTTCAGTCCAACCGGCTTCTACTCCAGCGCGGTGAACAACGGCTTCATCCAGGAGCTGCGCGAGCGCAGCGACCGGCAGGTCGCCTACACCGCCGAGCCGATCGGCGAGCATGTGGCGGAATACGGCGTCGGCCCGCGCAAGCGTCCGGTGTACCTGACGCCGGCCGATTGGGAGCGCGCGCGGTCATGGGAGGCGCTGGGCTTCACCGAGGCGCTGCGCACGCCGGATTCCTCGCTGGTTTTCGTCACGCCGGAGAAGGCGAAGGAGATTCTCGCCGACCAGGTGGCGTGCATGGGCTGCCTGTCGCAGTGCCGGTTTTCCAACTGGGCGCAGAACGAGGCGGACCACTCCACCGGCAAGCGGCCGGATCCGCGCAGCTTCTGCATCCAGAAGACGTTGCAGAACATCGCGCATGATGCGGACGATCCAGGGACGCTGGAGCACAACCTGATGTTCAGCGGCCACAACGCATTCCGCTTCGCCAAGGACCCGTTCTATTCGAACGGCTTCATTCCCACGGTGAAGCAGCTCGTCGAACGCATTTTGACGGGACGGTAACGAAATCCTCTCCCGTGAAGCCGAGAGGGCGGCGCGAAGCGCCGGGTGGGGATGCTACGGGGCGGCTCGATCACCCTCACCGCCGGCGCTCACGCGCCTCGACCTGCCGCTTCGTGGGAGAGGCTTCCGGTGCCGAACGCGACGGTGTCGTCGCGTTCGATCTGGTGCACCAGCTCGATCTCCCAGGTGAGGTAGGCGTTCATCGCCTCCTCCACGCCGGTATTGCGATCGTAGGGGCGCAGATAGGCGTCGATGCACGCCTCGTCGGGCGGGTTCGTGCGGTCCTTGACCAGAGGCCGGCCGAAGGCGTGCCAGGCCTCGGTGCCGCCCTCCAGCACCAGCACGTCCGCCGGCGCCTGCCCCTGGACACTTGACCCGGAGGTCAGCCCCTTCACCTCGCTCACCGCGAGCCGAGCCAGCAACCCGTCGGGCGAGGCGATCACCACGTAGCCGGCGCCGGCAAGCTGTGGCTGCAACGCCGCCAGCCGCGAGCGCACACCCCACAGCGCGCCCGGGATATGGCCGTCGCGGAAATCCACGCTGCGGGCAAGGTCGATCACCACGGTCCCTTCCCCACGGTCCAGCAACCCGACCAGCCCGGTCACGTCGATCTCCGGCACCGGACGCTCCGATTCCGGCACCGGCACCGTCGCCGGTCCGCCCGAAGCCGCCGCCTCCAGCGCGCCCTCCACCACGAACACGTCGCGATGGCCCATCTGGCGCAGCCAGGCGGCGGCCATGCGCGCGCGCACGCCGGTGTCGTCCACCAGCACGATCCGCGCATTGCGCACCCCGATCCAGTTGTCGGTCGCCTGCACCAATTGTCCGCCCGGCGCGTTGCGGCTGCCCGGCCGGTGCCGCGCGCGGAACTCCGCCGGGTCGCGCACGTCCAGCACGTACAGCGAGCGGCCGGCATCCGCCGCGAACCGATCGAGCTCCGGCGGGCCGATCACCGCCACCCCGGACGCCTCGGCGAAGCGCTGCGCGCGTTCCAGCGCCAGCGACAGGGTTTTCGGCGTGGCCGGATCGAAGCGTTCGGTGCGGCCGCGCTCGCAGCGGAAGCCGGCGAGTTCCCAGCCCATGGTGCCGTTGCGCAGCGCCACAACCTTGTTGGGAATGCCGGCGCGCCGCAGGCTCTCCGCGCCCAGGATGCTGCGTGTGCGGCCGGCGCAGTTCACCACCACCAGCGTCTGCGGATCGGGCACGATGTCGGCAATGCGGTAAGCCAGCTCGCCGCCCGGCACGCTGATGCCGGTCGGGATGGACATGCGCGCGAATTCCTCCTGCGTGCGGCTGTCCAGCACCACCATATTGCGGCCGGAGTCGATCCATTGCTTCAGCTCGGGCGGATCGACGCTTTCTGTGCCATAATGATGCTCTACCCACTCGCCGAACGCCTTGGAGGGGACGTTGACGCCGGAGAACAACCCGTAGCCGGCTTCCTGCCAGGCCAGGATGCCGCCATCGAGCACTGCCACGTCGGCGCCGCCGATCTCCTCCAGCCAGGCGGCGAGCCGTTCCGCAAGGCCGCGCCCGTCATCGACGCAGCAGATGCGCGTGGCGAGCCGGGGCAGCAAGGCGCGGGCGCGACTCTCCTTCCTCGCCAAGCCGCAGGGCACCGCCCAGAACAGGTGGGAAGCACCGAACTCGCCGTCCTCGCGCGCATCGAGCAGGGCGAGTTCCTGCCCGTCGGCGAGCCAGGCGTGCAGGGTCTGTGCGTCAATGCGTTGCATGAGTGTTTGCCGCTTGTGGGTTTTGCCGGAGCCTAGGCACGGGTGTGGCGCTTGGCAACGCACTGACGCGGGGGCACATCGCGCGTATGGATGCGATGGACGTGTTCGACCGCGCCGCGGTACGCCGGCATCGCGATCGCGCGGCGCGGAATGTGGGGCGGGTCGCGGACGTGCTGCGCGACACGGCAGAGCACCTGCTGGACCGGCTGGACGACACGACCCTGCGCTTCTCGCGCGCCCTGGATGTGGGAGGTCGGGGCGTGGTCGCGCCGTTGCTGCGCGCGCGCGGCATCGCGGTGGTCAGCAGCGATCTTTCCCCCGTCATGGCGGCGGGGAATGGCGGGCCCTGCGTGGCGGCGGATGAAGAATTCCTGCCGTTCGGACCGGGCAGCTTCGACCTGGTGGTGGCGAACCTGTCGCTGCACTGGGTGAACGACCTGCCCGGCGCGCTGATCCAATTGCGGCACGCGCTGCGGCCGAACGGGCTGCTGCTGGCGAGCTTGCCGGCGCTGGGCACGCTGGACGAGCTGCGCCGCGCGCTGACCGAGGCGGAGGCCGCGCTGACCGGCGGCGCCGCTCCGCGGGTGTCACCCTTCCCCGACCTGCGGGATTGTGCCGGGTTGCTGCAACGCGCGGGCTACGCGCTGCCGGTCGCCGACGTGGAGGTGATCCGGCTGCGCTACGCCGACCCTCTGGCGCTGCTGGAGGATCTGCGCGCCGCCGGCGAGGCCAACGCGGTGCGGCTGCGCGACCGCCGCATTCCCCCGCGCGCGCTGTTCCCTGCGGCGCTGACCGCGCTGCCGGTCGAAGACGGCCGCATCACCGCCACCCTGCGGATGGCGGTGCTGACCGGGTGGGCGCCCGATCGCGCGCAGCGATAGGTCGGCCCTTGCGGGCGACGGCGATGAGGTCTCGGGCATAGGTCGCGACATCGAGTGTGCGCTCGCGGAGGGTCTCGATGACGCCGAGATCGGCAGTATGACATTTCCGACTCACTTCGGACGGCCCGGTCAGCCGGTGCAACGGCAGGCAAACAACCCGGGGCCCCTCAAACGTGGGCCCTGACGGCAAGCCCAGATTTGGTGGCGATTGGCGCATCCGTGCCCCGGGGGTTCGCCTCTGTGACGCAATCAGCGGCTCGCGTGATTGGATTATCGGCGTTTTCCGGTGGTAGCGGCGGGCGGATTTGAACCACCGACCAAGGGATTGTGATTCCTCATGGCGGTGTCGCACAACACGTTGAAATATCAGCGAATATTTGACATGCCCTGTCCGCCTCCGTCGATGTAGGCACTGCGTAGGCACATCACGGAGGTTAGCGGGCCATCCCCCCGGAGAACGTCGATCACGAGGAATGCGAACACCCAGCCAGGGAAGCGCAGCCCCATCATCAGGAGCATGGAGGGCAGGTCTAGCACCCAAAGCACGGGTGCGATCACGCCGCAGATGGCGGTCAGCCAGTAAAGGCGGCGATATGGTATGCGGGTGCGCTTTGACCGTGCAGTCGGAAGTTGTGGCTGGACCGCCGATATGGTGGGTTCCGGCTGCGCTGTTCCTTCTTCGGAGTGATGAACCGGCTCGGTGGCATGCGAGCGGCGTGGCGATCGCAGCCGAGGCGCGGCAACGCGCCTGGCACTTCCGATCTCGCCCAGGACGGTAGGCAGCGGGCCCCGCGAGGCTGTCAGCCGCCGCTCGATTGCGTCACGTCGGAAACGCCGCTGTGTCCGGCGGTGTGGCGGCATCGCGCCGCGGCAACCAAACGGCGGCCTGCGCTATGCCTGGCCGCCCTGCACTCCCAGCGCCTCGATCTGCCGCAGCAGCGACGCCGCCAGTTCGCTCCAGGCCGCGCGCGGATCGGCCGGCGGCGGAGCAGCGGCATCGCGGAGCGCGTCCAGCAGGCGCCGCAGCCCGGCCAGCAAACTCGCCGCATCCGGCTCGCACAGGATCGCCCCCGGCGCCCCCGCCAATTGCTCTTCCAACCCGCCGACCCGGGTTGCCAGCACGCGCCGTCCGGCCGCGAGCGCCGCGGCCGCGACGCCGCTCTGGCTGGCCTCGCGATACGGCAGCACCAGCGCGTCGGACCACCCGAGCAAGCACCCGACCGCGTCCTCCGGCACCCAGCGGTTCTCCACCGTCACGCCCGGCAGCGCCCGCAGCGCGTCCAGCGTCACGCTTTCCGGCCCGAAGCCGACCACGCGGACGGCCAGTCCGGGCCGCGGCCCGAGCCGCGCCAACGCCTCGGCCAGCAGATCAAGCCCCTTGTAAGGCAGCAGCCGGCCGAACGAGAGCAGATGCCGCGCGCCATCCGGACCCGGCGGACGCGGCGGCACATGGAACGCCACCGGAGGATGCGACAGCAGCAGCAGCGGGCGGGAGGCCGTGCCGGCCAGCCCCTGCGCCCGCAGCCGCGCGCCCACATGGGCCGTCAGCGCGCCGACGGCGGCGGCGCGGCGGCACAGCGCGCGCTGCAGCCGCATCTGCAGCGGCATCCCGTCGCCGGGATGGGCGTCGGCGTCGTGCACCAGCGCGACGAAGGGGACGCGCAACCGCCGCAGCGCCGCCGCCATCAGCAGATCGAGCGGCCCCGGCTGCGCGCACACCGCCAGATCGGGTCGCAACGATCGTATGCGCCGCGCCAGTCCGCGCACCGTGAACGGGGCAGCGGTTGCGCGCAGGGCGAAGCTCGCCAGCCCGCCATAGGTGGTCACCGGAAGGTCGCACCGAGGCGCGGCGCTGCTGCACAGAAGCTCGGCACCGTTGGACAGGGACAGCACCGCCTCGGTGCCTGGCAAGCTGCCGATGGCCTGCGACAGGGCGGCGGCAAAGCGCGGCGCCCCGCCGAAACGGCCCCACTGCCATACCAGCACCCTCATGCCGGCAGCCCGAGGTCGCGCAACGCCGCCGCCAACGGTGCCACGCCAAGGCGGGCGAAGGCCGCCTCCCGGCCGCGCGCGCCCAGCGCGGCGCGAGCGGCCGGGTCGTCGGCCAGGCGGCGCAGGTGCGCGACGGCGTCGGCCTGGTCCGGTTCGGCCCAGGGCGCGCCCGCATAGACCTGGCGCGGGTCCTCCGCCGGCACCAGCCGGTAGCCGACCAGGGCCGCGCTGGTGGCATCCATGAACGCCATGTTGCCGGACCAGCCGGTGGCGATCACCGGCTTGCCCAGCAGCATCGCCTCGGCGGGCACCAGGCCGAAGCCCTCGCTGCGGTGCAGCGACAGCACGATGTCGCAACACGCGGTCAGGGCGTGCAGGTCGGCGGCCGGCAGCACCCGCGTCTCCAGCCGTATGTTCGGCGCCGCAGCGGCCGCGGCGATGCGGGCGAAATCCTCGGGAAAATGGCTGGGGTTGCCGATCTTCAGCAGCAGCAGCCGATCCGCCCGGTCGCCGAACGCGGCGCGAAACGCGGCGATCGCGCCCAGCGGGTTCTTGCGTTCGCACGAGGAGGCGAGGTTGAACGACACCAGCACCACCACGGCGTCCTCGGGCAGGCCGAACGCGGCGCGGTCCAGCGCGGACGGACGCGGCGGCGCGATCGCCATCGGCGGCGGCACCACGCGCACCTTCCCCGGCAGCAGGGTCTCCAGCGCGGCGGCCACGAACGGGGTCAGCGTCCAGACCTCATGCACGAACCGCGCGCCGACGCGCCAGTCGGCTGGCGCCGCCGGCAGTTCCCAGCTCCAATAGCCGATCACCCGCCGGCCGCGCCCCAGCCCGCGCCGCAGCCGGAGCATCGCAAGCGGCAGCAGCGGCGGGTTCACGTGCAGCACCAGCGGCGCACCGGGCGGAGGGTTCGCGTCCGCTGCCGCCGGCAGGTCGGCGCTCGCGCCGGGCAGCAGCGCGCCGACATCGATCGGCCAGTGCGGGACGCCCAGGTGCTGCAAGCCCAGCAGCATCAGCCGCGCGTTCTCCCCAAGGCCGGAGGCGCGCGACAACTCGCCGGCCACCGCCAGGCCAGCCCGTGGCGGCGGCGGCCGTCGATCGACGCGCGGCGCCAGCAGGGCAGTTGCGGCGGTAACCAGGCGACGGCGCTGCCGCGGCGGAAACAGCCGCCACATCCGATGCAACACCGTCAGCCGAAAGGCATTTTCTCCCGCCATGCAGCGTTCAGGCAGCGGGCGCCGCAGCGGCCGGCGGGGACTTCCGGCACCACCGGATCCGCAATGCCGGGACACGGCATGGCAGGAACACAACGCGGGTGGAATCGGCAGTCGGAGGGCGCCGCGCGTGGGCTGGGACTCTCGCCGGCGATCGTCGCGAACTGTCGCGCCCGCGCCTCGATGCGCGCGACTTCGTCCTGCAGAGCCTGGGTGCGCGGGTGATCAGGATGGGCAAAACCTTCCTCGGCGGGCGAAGCTTCGTCGCTCCGGCCCAGATACATGATCGGCACGCGGTCGGAAAGATGCCGGGCCGCGCCAGGCAGGTGGCCGAGGCGCCGGCCGGTCAGGTCCGGTCCGCGCCACAGGTGCACACCCAGGCTGGGGATCGGCGCAGGCCGGCGATCGGCGCAGGCCGGGCAAACCCGGACGCCGACCGGCGCGACGGTCCGGCTCGCGGGCCAGCGCGTGCGATCATCTACCATTCAGCCCCCGACCTGCCGCAGCGCAACATCAGTCTGGGATAGCGCGGCGGCTTGGCGGTGCCAGGGCTGTCTCGCGGCTGCCGCAACCGGCAGAGGTTCAAGCAGCGGCCGGCAGACCATCCCGGCAGGCAGCCGGCCGGCCGGCGAAACCGCACGCGCAACCTGCCGCTATCAGCGTGCAGCCACAGGCCGCCGCCGCCGCCCGGCGGTTGTGCGAACCGGCCGCATCCGCCAAAGACAGATCCATGGCTGACGACCCCGCCCGGACCACCCGGCTGCTGATTGTAACACGGTTCGTCCGCAGTATCGGTCAGGGCGCCCTCGCGGTGGACTTCACCCTGTATCTGCGCGCGCTGCACTGGTCGGCGGTGGCGATCAGCTTCGTGCTCAGCGTGGCGCTGTTGGCGGGGGTCGTCCTGACCCTGGTCGCCGGACCGCTCAGCGACCGCGGCGGCCGCCGGCGTTTCCTGTTCGCCTACGAAGCCGCGCAGTGTCTTGCCGGGATGGTCGCATTTCTGTCGTCACAGCCTGCGATCCTCGCTGCCGCGGCAATGGCGGGGGGCTTCGGCCGCGGCGGCAATGGCGGCGCCGGTCCGTTCGCCCCGGTGGAGCAAGCCTGGCTGGCGCAGTCGGTGAGCGCGATGCGCCGTGGGCCGGTTTACAGCCTCAACGCGGCGCTCGGCTTTCTCGGCAACGCGATCGGGGCGGTGCTCGCCGCGGCGCCGGCCCGGCTGCACGCGGTCCTGCCCGGTGCCCTCGCCTATCGGCCGCTGTTTCTGCTCTCCGCCCTCGGGTCGCTGCTGTGCTGTGCGCTGATCCTGCGGACGCCCGACCGCGAGGCCGTCGTCACCCACGGTTCCGCGGTGGCCGATCCGGCCTCGCACGCCGTCGAACGGCGGGAGAACCGCCTGGTCCTGCGCCTCATGATCGCCAACATGGTGAACGGTGCCGGCGTCGGGGCGACCGGGCCGCTGATCGCCTATTGGTTCGCCGTGCGCTTCGGCGAAGGCCCGGCCGAGATCGGACCCTTGATGGCGGCCGGATTCCTGATGGCCGCGGTGGCATCGGTCGCCACCGGATTTTTGTCGAAATCTCTCGGCATCGTGCGCGCCGTGGTGGCGATGCGGCTGGTCGGGCTGGCCTTGCTGGTCGCGCTGCCGTTCGCCCCAGGGTTCGGCACGGCAGCCGTGCTCTACGTCCTGCGCGGCATGTTCAACCGGGGCACCACCGGCGCGCGCAGCGCGTTGAGCGTCAGCATCGTCCGGCCGCAGCGGCGCGGCTTCGCGGCCAGCATGGCGAACGTGTCGATGCAGGTGCCGCGATCGGTCAGCCCCGTGCTGACCGGGTTGCTGTTCGCCGCCGGCGACCTCGCACTGCCGTTCCTGATCGGCGCCGCGTTCCAGGGCGCCTACCTCGCGATCTATTATTGGAGCTTCGGGCAGATCGATTCCGGGTCGGCCGGCGGCACCGCCTCCGGTTCGCCGCGCAACGTTGCGTGAACCCGCCGGCGCGCGGTCGCCACCGATGCGGGCCAGCCGGTTGCCGCCTCCGCCGAGCCGTATAGACTGCGGACATGGACGCACCACACGCCCCAATGGCATTCGCCCAACCGCACGCCGCCGGGCGCATGACGACGGCCGAAATGCTCGCGCGGCTGGTGGCGTTCGATACCACCAGCCGCAACTCCAACCTGCAATTGATCGCGTTCGTGCGGGCTTACCTGGATGCATGGGGCGTCGCCTATCGCGTCAGCACGGACGCAACCGGGCAGAAAGCCAACATCCACGCGATCGTCGGACCGCAATCCGCCGGCGGCATCGCATTGTCCGGCCATGTCGATACCGTACCGGTTGACGGCCAGGCGTGGACCGCCGATCCGTTCACCTTGCGGCGCGGCGGCGACAACCTCTACGCGCGCGGCGCCTGCGACATGAAGGGCTTCGTCGCCGCCTGCCTCGCCGCGATTCCGGATTTCCAGGCGAAAAGCCTGAAGCGTCCGCTGCACCTGTTCATCAGCTACGACGAGGAAACCGGCTGCGCCGGCGCCGAGCGGCTCATCATCGATCTGCACGAATCCGGCCTGCGGCCGGCACTGTGCGTGGTGGGCGAACCGTCCGGCATGAAGCCGATCCTCGCCCATAAGGGCAAGCTCAACCTGATGGTGCGCGTGCGCGGCCTGCCCGGCCATTCCAGCGAGCCCGCGAAAGGCGTGAACGCGGTCCACGCCGCCGCCGAGGCGATCGCCCATGTCGCCGCGGAAGCCCGCCGGCTGGCCAGGGAAGGCCCGTTCGCCGAGGGCTTCGACCCGCCGCACACCACGATCCATGTCGGCACGGTGCAAGGCGGCACGATCCTCAACATCATTCCGGAATACGCCGAATTCTGCATGGAGTGGCGCGACATCCCGGGCGACGACGCGGAACGCCACGCCGAACGGCTGCGGGCGTTCGTTGCCGCCAACATCGAGCCGGCGATGCACGCGGTGCACCCGGCGACCGGCTTCAGCTACCAGGTGTTGAACCTGATGCCGGGCATGGCGCTCGATCCGGACCATGAACTCACCGCGATCGTGAAGCAGCTCACCGGCTCCAACAGCACCGGCAAGGTAAGCTATGGCACCGAGGGCGGGTACTATCAGAATGCCGGCATTCCGACGATCATCTGCGGTCCGGGCCACATCGCGCAGGCGCACCAGCCCGACGAGTATGTGGCGCAGAGCGAGCTGGATGCCTGTGACGCATTCATCCGCCGCCTGGCGGATCGCCTGCTGACCTGAACCGCGCACGCCATGGCCCAGTCCGCCCAGCCAACCGTGCCGGCCTTCGAGGTGCATCTCGCCGCGCCCGACATCGGCCGCTGGGTCGAAGGCAACACCGGCACTCCGGGCTTCACCACCCGTGCCACCCACCGCCCGGGCCCGCACGTCCTGCTGCTGGCGGTGTCGCACGGCAACGAGATCGCCGGCGCGATCGCGCTGGACCGTTTGCTCACGACCGACCTGTGGCCGGCGCGTGGGCGGCTGACCTTCGGCTTCGTCAACCTCGCCGCGTTCGAGCGCTTCGATCCGCGCCAGCCCACCCTGTCGCGCTTCATCGACGAGGACATCAACCGGGTCTGGGATCTCCCGACATTGGACGGACCGCGGTGCTCCGTGGAGCTGGAGCGGGCGCGGGCGATCCGGCCGATGATCGACAGCGCCGACGTGGTGCTGGACCTCCATTCGATGCTGTGGCCGTCGGATCCGTTGATGCTGTGCGGCAAGACGCCAAAGGGACGCGCGCTGGCGGCCGGCATCGGCACGCCCGAACTGGTGGTGGCCGATCACGGCCACGCCACCGGCCCGCGCTTGCTCGATTATTCCCGGTTTGCCGCGCCCGACACGCCGTTCGTCGCCAACCTGGTCGAGGCCGGGCAGCATTGGCAGCCTGCTACGGTGGACGCGATGCTGGCCAGCATCGCCGGATTGCTGCGGCATCTCGGCATGGCGCCGGAGACGCACCCGGCGCTGCCGCCGCCCCGGGCGGAGCGGCAGCGTTTCGCCGAGGTCACCGACGCCGTGGCCGCCACCACCGGCAGCTTCGCGTTCGTGCAGACATGGCGCGGCGGGGAGGTCATCCCCCACCGCAACACGCTGATCGCGCTGGACGGTTCGGCGGAAATCCGAACGCCGTACGACGACTGCCTGCTGGTCATGCCAAGCCTGCGTCCCAGCCGCGGACACACCGCCGTGCGGCTGGCGCGGTTCATTCCGGAGTAAGCCGCCCGATGCCCGATGCCGCACCGATGCCCGAGCCGGCAACCGAGCCAGTACTGCGGCGCCACGACGCCGCGGGCGTCGCCTGGCTGACGCTGAACCGCCCGGCGGCGCGCAACGCGCTGTCGCTGGCGCTGATGCAGGCGCTGGACGCCGAACTGGCGGCGATCGCCGGCGACGCAGCGGTGAACGTCGTGGTGATCGGCGGCGCCGGCCCGGCATTCTGTTCCGGCCACGATCTGCGCGAGTTGCGCGCGCAGCCGGGTCACGCCGCCTATCAGGCGGTGTTCGCGCTGTGCTCGCGGCTGATGCAACGGATCGTCGGCCTGCCGAAGCCGGTGATCGCCCGCGTGCACGGCGTGGCGACGGCGGCCGGTTGCCAACTCGTGGCGAGCTGCGACCTCGCGGTGGCGGCGGACACCGCCCGGTTCGCCACCCCCGGCGTCAATCTCGGCCTGTTCTGTTCCACGCCGATGGTGGCGTTGTCGCGCGCCGTCGGACGCAAGGCGGCGATGGAAATGCTGCTGACCGGCGACCTGGTGGGTGCCGCAAGGGCGCGCGAACTCGGGCTGGTGAACCGCGTCGTGCCGGAATCCGGGCTGGATGCGGCGGTGGCGGCGCTGGCCGGACAGATCGCCGGCAAAAGCCCGCTCACCCTGGCGATCGGCAAGGCGGCGTTCTACCGCCAGGCGGAACTGCCGCTGGAGGACGCTTATGCCTACGCATCCGAGGTCATGGTGCGGAACATGCTGGCGCGCGACGCGGCGGAGGGGATCGACGCATTCCTCGACAAGCGCGCCCCGGTCTGGACCGGCACCTGAAACCGCACCAAGTGGCCGGCGGCGTCCGGCGCGTCTATTTGATGATCGACCACTGATCGCTGGACCGTGATGAAAGACCCCTACGAAGTCCTGGGCGTGCAGAAGACCGCCAACGAGGCGGCGATCCGCGCCGCCTATCGCAAGCTGGCCAAGCGCCACCATCCCGACCTCAACCCCGGCAAGCCCGAGGCGGCCGAGCGCTTCAAGGAGATCAACGCCGCCAACAACATCCTGTCGGATGCCGACAAGCGCGCCCGCTTCGACCGCGGCGAGATCGACGCCGCCGGCAATGAGGTGCCGCCCGAGCGCCCGTTCTACCGCGACTACGGCGATGCGCCCGGCCGCGAGAAATATCACATGAATATCGATCCCGACGACCTGGAGAGCATCTTCGCCCATGCCTTCGGCGGCGGACCGGCCGGCGCCCCCGGTGGCCGGCGCTTCTCCGCCCGCGGCTCGGATGCGCACTACACGCTGACCGTTGGCTTCCTGGATGCCGCCAACGGCACCACACGCCGAATCACCTTGCCGGAGGGCCGCACGCTGGACGTGCGCATCCCCGCCGGCGTGCATGACGGACACATCCTGCGGCTGAAGGGCCAGGGCATGCCGGGCCTCGGCGGCGGCCCCGTGGGCGACGCGCTGGTCGAGATCGCCGTCGCGCCCCACCCGCTGTTCCACCGCGAGGGCGACGACATCATCGTCGCGCTGCCCGTGACCATCCAGGAGGCGGTGCTCGGCGCCACGCTGGAGGTGCCGACCATCAAGGGCAAGGTGCGGCTGACCATCCCGCCCAATTCCGGCACCGGCACCCGGCTGCGGCTGCGCGGGCGCGGCATCCACCAGGGCCACCAGTTCGTCCAGTTGCACGTCGTGCTGCCGCCGGCCGACGAACCCGACCTGGCCGGGTTCCTGAAATCGTGGCAGCCGAAGCAGGCGTTCAATCCCCGTGCGGGTCTGGAGGACGCATGATGATGCAGCTCAGCACCGTGACCGCGCTGTTCGTTGATTTGCCGGCGCAAGAGCTGACCGGGTGGATCGAGCGTGGCTGGGTGCAGCCGGAAACCGGCGAGTCCGGCTGGGTGTTCCAGGAGATCGACATAGCGCGCGTGCGCCTGATCCACGACCTGCGCCGCGACATGGATGTCGGCGAAGACACCATCCCGATGGTCCTGTCCCTGCTCGATCAGGTTTACGAACTGCGCGCCCGGTTGAAAGCGGTGCTGCACGCCGTGGAGGCGCAGCCCGAGGCGGTGCGTGAAGCCATCCGCGCAAACCTCGCCCACACGGCGGCAGAGGGCGAGACGCATGAGCGGCGGGGGTGATCGGGTCGCCACGCGCACCGTTATGCAGCGTGCATGCGCCACGGTGCATGCACCGTTGTCTGGCCTACCTGCACTGTTGTCCTGCTCGCATGTGTCCTGCTCGCATGTGTCCTGCTCGCATGTGTCCTGCTCGCATGTGTCCCGCTCGCATGTGTCCCGCTTGCATGCGCCGTGCCGACCCGATCGCCCCGATCCGGCGCTGCGCGCCGCGTCGATCCGCTGCGCGGCTCAACCCCGCGCGGCGAGAGAGGTTCATATGAACTCCAGCAGCGTGCCGAATGCCGCCGCCGCGGGCACAACGATCCGATCGCTCTCGCGCCGCGCACCAACGATCCCGCCCGCTCGCAGCGCCTGCGCCACCGACTCCAGCGACCGCGTGCGCAAGGTCAACGCGGCCATGAATTCCGTGCGGCCCTGTCCGTCCGGCGCGGCGTCGCCGAAGCTGCTCCGCAACGCCGCCGGGGTGATCACGTCGAATTGCGACAACCCGGCCAGCAGCTGGCAGCCATCGGCAATCTCGCGCACTGCCGCGGCCCCGAACATGCGTGCGAACAACGCACCCAGCGACGCCGGGTCGCGCGCTGCGATCACCGCCCGCGTCACGCCGATCACCCCGTTCGCGTGATGCCGCCACTCGTCGCGCCACACCAGGTCGCGCGTGAGGTGGTGGCAGAAATACAACCGGCCGGCCGGGCTCGTTCCGGCCGCCAGGCGCACGGTGCGAAACGTCGCGTCGCGCGCACCGTCCGGCAGTGCGACGGGGCGGGAGAATTGCTGCGGCGGTTCGATCGGCACGCCGGCGGCGCGCAAGGCTTCGTAGGTGCCGTCTGAATCCTCGGTGCCCCACACCAGCCCGTTCAGCCCTTCCGGCGCGGCAAGGATCTCCTGGCGGCGTGCATCGCCGGCCGGAGCAGCGATCAGCTCCAGATACTCGGTGCCGAATATCGCCAAATGGTTCATCGAACCCAGCGTGTGATAGCCGCGCGGCGTCAGCGTGAAGCCCAGGCGGCGATAGGTCTCCGCGCCTTCCTCAATGCGATCGCGCACATTGACCACGACGTGGTCCAGCGTGGGCACCGGCAACCGTGCAGGCATGGCATTGACCCCGCGCGAAGGAAACCTCTTCCGTTTCGGGCGCAGGTGCCTGCCCCCAGGTTTGGCCCGGGGGTCGCCACGAAACGGCCGTGGGGAAGGTAGCGCGGCCGGCACAAAAGCCCGGCATTATGTAGCAAACACCACGAACTGGTCGTTCCCTAATTGTTCCAAACCATCGTATGATACTAGTATCAATAAGGAGACGATATGATGCAGCGAATCGGTCTATAATGCCACCATGAATGATATGGATTTTTTCAACCAAATGGTGGTGCCTGCCGTGGAAGAGTTTTCGCGGCATCCCGGTGACATTCGACTGGGAACGCAGGCTTGCCAATGGCTACAAAACATGTGCGACCACTATTTCCATCACAATCGGTCCGACTCGTGCAAGGTCGATAACTGCACCAGCAGAGAGCAATTTAGAGCGGCGATCAGAAAGACAAATTGGGCTACCGATCAAGTGATGCAGATTGCAAACGGCACCAAGCATGCCAAGAGACGCTTCTTCGACTTGCATCTTGAGCGTCCGGGTGTCTGTGGCATCATGCGATGTGGGTTTCCCATGTCAACCGCATACTATGTCTTCATAGATGAAGAAAACGCTTGGCTGCTCTATCAGCTTACCGAGTACGTAGCAAAGTCGTGGAAGGTAAGGCTCGGTCTTGCTTGACTACTCAAATCGGAGGGTTGATCCACATTTGTTGCAGATGATCTTCCCTTTGTCCAAGCGGAATCCTTCACCCACCCATGTAGGCCGCTCATCGAAATGTCCGCCATGGTGCGGCGGTGTTGAATTCTCCTCGAAAGTCGCTTTCCCGGTTGAACCGCAGCGGGCGCAGTTGATAACAACAGGACCGGCGATTTCTCGCCTCGACATGATAGACCTCCGTTGAAAAGAAGCTATAAAGCTAATAACCGTATATGTTATCTTACCACGTAGCTGGATCGGTGATGGTGGGACTCGAACCCACATAACCCTTGTCAGGTTCTACGGAGTCGTAATCCGCTGCCCTTGCCAATTCGGCCACGCCACCACAACGCTAGGACACCGATGGACGTAGGGAGCGGCCAGAACTGTGTCAAGCCGTCTCGGAAAAGAGATTGCAGGCGACCAGATGTGGGCGTGATGGCTGGTTTCGGCTCAATCCGTTGTGGTGGCGGTTGCTACATAATGCTGCAAAGCCAAGCGACGGTGCGACCGGCGGCAGCCTCACCCGCGGCGCTCGGGCGCCTCGCACCGGTCTGCTTCGCGGCGCGACCCCGCGCCGGCGGGAGGCGGTTCCGCCGTCCCACAAAAAAGCGGTGCCCGAGGGCACCGCCGAGTTTGGGGGGGAAACGTCATGCGGCGGAACGGCAAAACCGCCCGCCACAGGCCACACATTAGGCCGCCGGGGGGGAATTCAACCTCACACTTGCGCGCGCCGCTTCGGCTTGCGGGCGGACGTGATCACGGTATTGCCAGCGGGCTTGCTCGCACGCCCCGGCGGTTCCGCCGGGCGGGCGTCGTGGCGGGGAAATCCGGAAGCTGCTGCCGCAGGCGCGAAAATCCTTCCCACGGGTCGCTCCGCTGGCGCGCCAGCCGCTCCGGCACGCTGTTCAGCGTGAACACCGACGGATCGAGCTTTCGTGTCACCTCGTCCCAGGCCAGCGGGGTTGCCACGGGCGCGCCCGGCCGGGCGCGCGGACAGAACGACGCCACCGCCGTCGCGCCGAGCCCGTTGCGCAGCCAATCGACCAGGATGCGGCCGCGACGGTCGATCTTCTTCACCGTGGAGAGGAAGCGGTCCGGCTGTTCCTTGCTCAGCCGCTCGGCGAAGCCGCGGCAGAACGGGGTCACCCGGTCCCAGCCAGCGGCCGGGTCCAGCGGCACGACCACGTGCAGTCCCTTGCCGCCGGTGGTGCGGCAGAACGACTCCAGCCCGAGTTGCCGCAGCCGGTCACGCACGTCCAACGCGGCGCGCACGACGTCCGGGAAGCCGACGCCCTCGCCCGGGTCGAGGTCGAACACCAAGCGGTCCGGGTGCAGTGGGTCGGCTTCGGTGGCGCCCCAGGCATGCAGCTCGATCGCGGAAATCTGCGCCATGGCGATCAGGCCCCGCACGTCGTCGATCGCCAGATAGGGCGCGCCTGAAGCCTCGCCGGAGCGGATGCCGTCCGGCAGCGTGCCGCGGGCGTGCTTCTGGAAGAAGTGTTCTCCCGCGATTCCCTCCGGGCAGCGAACGATCGCCAGCGGCCGGCGGGCCAGGCCGGGCAGTGCATGCCCGGCCACCGCCAGCCAGTATTCCGCGAGCTGCTGCTTGGTGACGCCGGGCCATAGTTCGCGGCCGGGATGTGTCAGGGTCACGCCCGCGATGCTGGCGACGGGAGCCTTGGGCCGGCGCGGGGCGGCGGTGGCGGTGCCGGTCGTGGTCGCGGCGCCGTATTCCGGGCGCTGCTTCGGCGGCACCGCGGCTTTAGCCATGCGCGTCGCCCCGGCCTGCTGCTTCGGGTTCACCGGTGTGTGCTCCGCTTCGGGGTCGGCGACGTCACGTTCGGCTGCATCGTGGCCCTTGAACAGCAGCCAGTTGTCCGCCTTGCCGCGCTGGCCCGGCTTCGGCCGCAGTCGCACCAAATGGAAGCGGCCGTTCAGCCGCTGGCCGTGCAGCACGAAGGTCAGCTCGCCGTTTTGCATGCCGCGGTCGGGGTCGTTGAGCGGGTCCCAGGTGCCGCGGTCCCAGGTCTCCACCGTGCCGGCGCCGTATTGCCCGTCCGGAATGGTGCCCTGGAAGTCGGCGTAGCCGAGCGGGTGGTCTTCCACGTGCACCGCGATGTGCTTCACCGAGGGATCGAGCGACGGGCCCTTGGGCACCGCCCAGCTCCACAGCACGCCGCCATGCTCCAAGCGGAAGTCCCAGTGCAGGCCGGCGCGACGCGCCTGGTGCTTCTGCACCACGAAGATCGGCGCGTCCTTGCCCGCGCGCGCCCTGCGCGGAGCGGGTTCGGCGGTCACCGTGAAGTCACGCTTCGCGCGGTAGGTCCGGAGGGAAGTGTCCCGCTTGCCGGAGGTCTCCCGCTGGGACGTCGTGCCGGTCGTGCTGCCGCGCGCCATGGCTCGTGCTCCGGTTGGGTGCGCCGACGGCACGAAACGCCCGGCGCGGACCGGGGGTTGCCGACGGGACGGGAGGAGGGAGATCACGCGTGAGATACTCGCCCTCCCTCGGGGGAGGCGCATTAACCAAATGTTAAGTATCATGTGACATTCTGATTGGACTTGGTTTGTTCCTTTTGGTCTACAGGCCGCGAATCCAGCGAGACGAAATGGCGATGGCCTCAGCGCCCAGGTGGGACGGACTCAGTGTTGGCGCATTTTCGTGACGAAATCCATGGAAATACTTTTGAAAATCAAACATATAGGCCAGTTTGGGATTGTGCGAGCCGGTGCAGCCGTAGGATGCCTCTCGAAGATTTTCAAGGGGTTACCACGCATGAAGTGTTGCTTTTTTGTCGGATTGTCCCCACTATCCACAACCAGCGCTCGCCAAACTTGCGCGGCGCCGAATGGGAGAGCAGACATGTTCGAATTCAACACCCTTGCTATTGGTGCAGCCACCGCTGACCGAAGGGACGTCTCTCCTGGTCCCGAAGCGGTCTCTTTTTTGCTCCCGGTGGGGACCCCCAAATCCGAGCCAAACCTTAAAAGCTCGTACATCTTCCCGGTCAGTAATGGAAACCAAAGTGTCAGCCAGCTAGCCCCTAGCCCCTCCGAAGGGCGCCCAGTTCCCAAGGTCCCCTGACCTCCCGCGGCAGTCGCCGAAGTACTGGGTGAAGGAAAAGGACCGCTATCTTCGGCAGCTTATGATCCACGATATTGAGGCGCTAACATCGCGCCCTCTGGTGGTGTACTTTTCGCAGTTGGATCAGGAGATTGGACACACCGACCCAGATGATTTGTCGGAAATTCTATTGGGAATTCCCAATACGGAGATTGACTTTTTTATTCACACGCCGGGCGGAAACGTAGATGCCACCGAGAAGGTGATCTCAATCCTCAAACAGAGGACCACCTCGTACCGGGTCGTGGTTCCGAGTTGGGCCAAGTCCGCGGGCACTATCCTTGCTCTATCCGCTCGGACTATCGTCGTAGGAGTCAACTCGGAGTTGGGCCCAGTTGATCCCCAATGGCGAACTGCCAACGGCGCCGTCCCCTGCGAACTCCTGGCGAACGATCCGCAGCAACCTTACCACATACGCCAGATGGCAGATCTATCCGTTCAGCGGAATCGCGCTTTAGCCAAGCAGCTTCTCAGCAAAGGCATGATGAGTGGCAAAACGCCGCAGGAAATAGACGACGTTCTGTCGAAGATCTCATCCAGTAACGGATACCTCTCGCATGGAGCGGTCATCGACTACAACGAGGCGAAATCACTTGGCCTCAGCGTAGAGTACCTTCCGCCAGATGACGACCTATGGAAAAGAATATGGATACTTTATTGCTTGTACGAGTACGACTCGAAGCAAAATAACCTCGGCAAAATTTTCGAGGGGTCATCTTACAGCATTTCAAGGCCGAAGCCGCCGCCTCCGCCTCTGAGGCCGTGATCAACTGCCATCAATGGCACGCCCACCACCGACTACTGGGATGTGTCGGTACGGCGTCTCGCATGCCCATGACCCGTGCACGGATTGAGGTTGGCCTGTGAGGGCCGTCGCGAGCGCGGGCGCCGACCCCGAACAGTAGAAGCACGTTGCGAGGCGGGATCGCAATAAACGGGCGATCGGATACAAAGGTGGGCGGCGAGGGAGCGAACCTAAATGAAACGTCTCCCGCGCGCAACGCGGGCAAAATCCCGTATCAAGCGCTCGCCGCCTGGATCGACTCCCCGACGATCTGCACGATGCGGTCCAGCGTGGCCTCCGGCGTCATCAGCGGCGGCGCCAGGCACAGCGAATCGCCGCTGGCCGGTGGCCCGCCGCCACCGCCGCGCTGGCGGATGATCAGGCCGCGCTTGCCGCACTCGGCCACCACCACCCCACCGAGGCCGATCGCCGGCTTGCGGCTGCCCTGGTCTTCCACCAACTCGACCGCCGCCATCATGCCGAGGCCGCGCACGTCGCCCACCGCCGGCAGCCCGCGCAGCGTCTCCAGACCCTCCAGCAACCGCCGGCCCATGACGGCGGCGCGTTCCGGCAGCCCCTCCTGCTCGATGATGTCGATGTTGGCCAGCCCGACCGCGCAACAGGTCGGATGCCCGGAATAGGTCGCGGCGTGCATGAATTTCTCGTCCGCCGGCGCGTCCTCGATCACCTTGTGCAGGCGCTTCGACACGATGACGCCGCCCAGCGGTATGTAGCCGCTGGTCACCCCCTTGGCGAACGACACCAGGTCCGGCTCGATGCCCCAATGGCCGAGCGCGAACCATCGCCCGGTGCGGCCGAACCCGGTGATGACCTCGTCGGCGATCAGCAGCACGTCGTGGCGGTCGCAGATCTCGCGCAGGCGGGGGAAGTAGCTGGCCGGCGGCACGATCACGCCGCCGGCGCCCATCACCGGCTCGGCGATCACCGCGGCGACGGTGTCGGCGCCGTTCGCCAGGATGGCGTCCTCCACCGCGTCCGCCGCGCCGGTGCCGGCGTCGCCGTTGCCCGGCCAGCGATACGGGTAGGGTGGCGCGACCTGCAGGAACTCCGGCACCAGCGGGCCGAACATCTTGTGGTAGCCGGGCAGGCCGGTGGCGCTCATCGCGGCCAGGGTGACGCCGTGGTAGCCATAAACCCGCGAGATGATCTTCACCTTGTTCGGCTTGCCCAGCCGCTTCCAGTGGTAGCGGGCGAACTTGAAGGCGCTCTCGTTCGATTCGGCACCGCCGGTGGTGAAATACACCGCCGCCATGTTGGCGTAGGACAGCCCGACGATGCGCTCGGCAAGGCGGATCGCCGGTTCGTTGGAGAAGCCGGCATAGGCCGAGGCGTAGGCGAGCTTCGCCATCTGCGCCTGGGCAGCGTCGGCGAGTTCCTTGCGGCCATGGCCGATATTGACGTTCCACAGGCACGACAGGCCGTCGATCCATTCCTTCCCGTCATCGGTCCACAGCGAGGCGCCGCTTCCCTCGGTGAAGATGCGCGCCTGGGCGTGGTCCTTGGGGTGGTGCAGCGGATGAACCAGATAGCGCTGGTCGGTGGCCAGCAGCGTGGCCGCGGGGAGGCTGAGGTCGTTCATGGGGGGCACCTCTTCATGCTGGCCTCAGCGTAGTGCGGATCGGCAAGGATCGGAAGGAAATGCCCGGTGAGGCCGCGGGTTGATGCGGCGCGGAGCATGCCGCCGCCATCGCTTCGCAACGGATGTCCAGACGCGCTCGATGCACCATCACCCGCGCCGGCGTTTACCCTGCCGGCTTGCGGCCCCGAGCCACAGCAGCAGCAGTCCGCTGGCCAACAGCCAGGCGGATCCAGGCTCAGGCACGGGCTCCAGAACCAGGATCGGTCCCGGTCCAGGCTCAGGCTCCGCCACCGGCAGTATGGGTAACGGCGGTGCGCCGGGCACCGGAGCCAGGGCCAGCGCGGTCGCGGCCTCGCCGATGATGATGCTCCCCGTTATGGTCCCGCCGAACGGATTGTACGGAACGGCGGCCAGGCTGATGTCGATGGCATCAACCAGCTCGTCGGGAAATGGCGCGGCAGGCTGGCTGTTGAGCGTGACTGTGATGCCGCCGGCGCTATAGGCGACGGTGTTGGACGCAGGCGCGGACGTCACGGCGACCGGACGCCCCAGGATCGTCAGGCCAACGCCCGCGAACGTGCTGCTTCCGCTGCGCCCCACGCTGCCGACGGAGTCGAATGAATGCGCCGTCGCGCTGATCGAGGATCCGGCGAAGGTGAGGATTGGGAACAGCGAGATCGCGAAGCTGCCAATGGAGGCGGTCGCATCCGCGGTCCCGGCACCGCCGGGCACGAAACTCGTCGCCGCGGAAGCCGACAAGGAATGATATGATAGGATCGGACCTAGCCCATCTTATTCACCGCATAGCAGGGATTCGCTGACGGGCATGGTACAAGTGTCTGGAATCGCCTAGAGATTGGGTGCTGACACCAACCCAGGCACCCGGACAGAATCTGCCATGCCCGCC